>Ga0065721_10050347_pt1 | contig 20958 bp, 15 predicted proteins | sample Mesricmetagenome_FD_59108 | JGI IMG/M metagenome (GOLD analysis project Ga0065721, IMG submission 59108) | Mesophilic microbial community from rice straw/compost enrichment Sample: eDNA_1 v2 (version 2) | ecosystem: Engineered > Solid waste > Grass > Composting > Bioreactor | place: USA: Davis... | reverse complement strand
GTGTCGTCGAAGAAGTCGAGCGGCGTCATCGGCTGGTTGGACATGGCCGGCTCGGGCTCCATCGCCTCGAGGGCCGCGTCGAGGTCCTCATCGGTGACGGACGCGGGAACCGGCACCGCCCGGTACGGCGCGACAGGGACGCCGAGACGGAAGGCGAGCTCGCCGTCCTTCGTGAAGCCCGAGACCCAGGGCGCCGCGCCCCAGGCCACTACCCAGCCGTCGCCCAGCTTGCGGAACGAACCGCAGCAGTGCCCGTTGCCCGAGACGGCGTCGTCGCGGAGATCGCCGACGTAGGTTGCCGTCCGGTCGGCGAGATCGATCCGGTACATAAGGGCGCGGGGTTGTCGGCCGTCGATCTTCACCCCGTTGTCGTGGATGGTCAGCATGTCGCCGATCATGCGCACGTCATGGTTGCCGGAGATCGGGTAGCCCTTGTACGGGTCGTCCCCGACCACCTTCAGCGACTTGTCGGTGGGGACGCCGCCGAACTTCCAGAGCAGCTCTCCGGTCTTGCGGTCGATGCCCCAGACGGTGTCCGTGTGGCGGGTCGAGAGGACGTACTGGTCCCCCCAGGGCTCGATCGCGTTCAGGTGGAACTGGTCGTACCTGATCCTGCCGTTCTCGTCGTAATGCGGGTTGCGCCAGGCGCGCTGCCACCAGCGGCCCGGCGTCTCCTCGATCGAGACGTGGTCCTTCGAGTTCCACTCCCACACGACCTTGCCGTCCGGGGTCTGCTCCTGGATCGCGCCGTCCAACAGACCGCGGTTCGCGCGCCCGCCGACCGGGCGCAGGTCCACCCCGTAGCGCGGCTTGTAGCTCATGACCAGACGGTTGCCGTTCGGCAGCAGGACGAACTCGTGCCCGTCGATCGGGGCGCCCCGGAAGTCCACGAGGTCATCGAGCTTCCCGTCCAGCTCTCGGATCTCGGTCCGGGTCCGGGCGTCCTGGCCGAAGCCGTCGGCGAACCCGCGGGGGATCTGGACCGTGCCGTCATCGAGGATCTGCCCGCCGAGCGTGTTGGTCGGGGTGCTGTACCACCAGCGGGGCATGCCGTCCTGGTCGAACACCATCATCCAGGCGCGGGCCTGCTGGCGCGGCTTCAGGTACGCAGTCACCATGAAGTTGCCCTTGGGCGGCTTGGTGAAGCGCTCGTATCGCCACTCGGGGAAGTCCGAGGGCAGGCAGCGGACGTTGTACGTCTCGACCTTGCCGTCGTCCGGGATGAACTTGACGTCGAAGTCCTGCCCGGGCAGCGGGCGCGCCTCCGCCCGGTAGCGTCCGGCCCGGGCCGGGTTCGCCCAGACCTTGACCTTGATGCCCGGCTCCGAGCGGACCTGGACCCAGACCCTGCCGGGAACGCAGCGGGTGACGTACGCGTGGCGGTCCGGGTTGAACTTCGGCCACAGCGAACTCGTGTTGAACTGGGCGGGGTACTCCTTGCCGGGGGCACCGTTGCCCTTTTCGGACCCGACGATCGGCGCGAGCGCGTTCAGCTGCTTGGCCTTTTTCTTCTTCTTCGAGCCCGCGTCGGCGTTCTTGTCGATGCGGTACTCGCGGTAGGCGTAGGCACCCCCGAGACCGCCGACGATCAAGAAGAGGAGCAGCACGGCGACCACGAACGGGGTGATCTTGATTTTCTCGGGAGAGTCCCTACCCGGTTCGGCCATCAGGTCCCTTTCGGCCCGCAGACGGTGGGGCGGCTTGTCCGACCACCGTCGCGGCCTCGCGTGCGGCTAGCTGAATCGACCGGAAACTATAGAGCGACCCCCGCCGGGTAGGGTGGGCGCCCATGTCGGCAGCGAAACTCAAAGTCGGGGCCACGCTTGGCGCGGCCCGAGCGGAATTCTCCGGTCACGGCCGGCTGATCTTCAGGTTGACGCTGCTCTTCTCCGTGCTGAACGGGGCCTCCGCCCTGCTGCTCCTGCTCGGGAGCGCCGGCTGGGCCGTATCGATCGGGATCGCGGTCCTGCTCGGCGCGATCTACACCGGGATGATCACCGCGCTGGTCTGCCTGCGGACCAACGAGCAGCGCGAGGCCGGAGAGCTCTGGGAGGCCGTCAGGCCGGTTCTCTCGCGGCTGGTCTGGGTGACCCTCGTCGCGCTCCTGGGGGTCCTCGTCGGCATGTCCGCCTTCATCGTGCCAGGCCTGATCCTCGCGACTTTCTGGTCGGTCTCGGCCCAGGCGGTGATGGTGGAGCGTCAGCCCGTGTTCGCCGCCCTCGGCCGCAGCTTCGCGCTGGTCCGCGGCAACGCGTGGCCCGCCTTCGGGTTCCTCGCGATCATGGGGATGATCAGCATCCTCCTCCTGCTGCTCGTGCTGGTGGCGACCGCCCCCCTCGGCACGGGAGTCGGGGCGCAGGCGATCGCCTCGGCGCTCGGCAACTTCGTCAGCACGCCGCTCCTCGCCGTGGCGTCCGCCGTGCTCTACAACCGGCTGGCCGAGCTGGACCGTGCGGCCGGCGGCCCCGACGCCCCGGAAGAGGGACCCGGGGACGGCCTGCCCCCGGATCACCGGCCGTAGCCCGGTCCGGCCGAGCTGGGCCCGCCCTGCTGTCCGGTCAGCTCCCGGGTGGCGGCGCGTCCCGGTTCGGCCCGTCGGCGGCCGGTCAGTCCGCGGGGGTGGCCGCCGGCCCGGTCTCGTCCTCGTCGGCGATGATCTCCTCCATCTTGCCGCCGACCATGAGGAAGTGGGCGACCAGGTAGCAGGCCGCCATCACGCCGGCCATCACATAGAAGACGGTCTGCGTCGAGCTCGCGAAGGCGCCCTGCAGGGCCTCGAAGATCTTCTCGGCCGAGCCCGAGGCGTGCTGGGAGATCGGATCGCTGCTGCCGCCGCCGGAGGACGTCATCGCGTGGGCGATCGCGTCGGCCTTGTCGGTCGGCACCCCGTCCTTGGCGAGCGCGCTCTCGACGTTCGACTTGTTCTGGGTGGTGAGGATCGTGCCGAGCACCGCCAGGCCGAACGAGGCCGCGTAGTTGCGGACGGTCTGCGTGATGCCGGTCGCCTCGCCGTAGCTCGTGTTCGGGGCACGGTTGATCGCGTCGGTGCTCACCGGGCCGAGCATCAGCCCGACCCCGGCTCCGGCCATGACCATGTAGATCCACTGGCCGCTCAGGCCGTCCTCGATGTCGGTCATCTCGCCGGCCCAGAGGAAGAAGCCGACCGCGCCGAGGATTCCCCCGAGGATCGCCGCCGGCTTCGCGCCCTTGCTGTCGAGGATCTTGCCGCCCCACTGCGAGCCGAGGAGGAAGCCGCCGAAGAAGACCGCCAGGTAGAGGCCGGCCTCGGAGGCCTCCCAACCGAGCGAGATCTGCGAGTAGATGCTCGCGAAGAAGAAGAGCGGCACGAAGGCGATCGAGAGGAAGAACAGGACCAGGCAGTCGGCGGTGAAGGCCCGCTCCCGGAAGATCGCGACCCGCATGAGCGGGTACTGCTGGCGGCGCTCGAAGAGGTAGAAGCCGATCAGGATCAGCACGCCCGCGACGATGCAGATCCAGGTCAGCGGGTTGTCCCAGCCCCAGATCGCGGACTGCTGGAAGCCGAGCACCGAGAGGCCCATGCCGAGGGCGATGATCACCGCCCCGCGGATGTCGAGCGGCTGCGAGTTCTTCTTGTTGTCCGGCTTCGACAGGTAGATCAGGACGAGCGAGATCAGCGCGACGGGGATGTTGATCCAGAAGATCGAGCGCCAGGTCCACTCGGCGAGGTAGCCGCCGGCGATCGGGCCGACGGACGTCAGGGCCCCGGTCACGCCGAAGAAGAGGGCGAGGGCCCGCCCCCGCTTGTCGATCGGGAAGGCCGAGATGGTGATGGCGAGGGCGGCGGGGAACATGATCGCCGCGCCGGCGCCCTGGATCAGGCGGAAGACGACGATCCACGGCTCCGCCAGGTCGCCCTCCGGGGTGGCGCCGCAGAGCGCGGAGCACACCGTGAAGATGAGGATGCCGACGACGAGCATCGTGCGCCGGCCGATCACGTCCGCGAGCTTGCCGCCGAGGGCGAAGACCGCGGCCATGGAGAGCAGGTACCCCGTGACGATCCACTGGACCCCCGTCTCGGAGAGACCGAGGTGGCTCTGGATCTCGGGGACGGAGATCGAGACGATCGTCTGGTCGATGAAGGTCATCGACACCGCGAAGATCATCGCTACCAGGACGAGGGCACCGCTCTTCTTTTCTGCCATTGCGCAGAAAATAGCGGAGGCCCAGGCGACAGAAAAGCTGACTTCCGTCAACTTTTGAACTAACCTCCGCCCATGGAGATTTTGCGCACCCCCGACGACCGCTTCGACTCGATCCCGGACTTTCCCTACGAGCCGGTCTACCGGGAATGGGAAGGCCTACGCCTCGCCCACATCGACGAGGGCGAGGGCGAGGGCGAGCCGATCCTGCTGCTCCACGGCGAACCGACCTGGGGCTTCCTCTGGCGCAAGGTCATGGGACCGCTGCTCGAGGCCGGCTACCGCTGCATCGTGCCGGACCTCCCGGGCTTCGGCCGCTCCGACAAGCCCGCGGACGACGGCTGGTACACCTACGACCGGCACACCGCCGCCGTCGTCTCCCTGCTCGAGGAGCTCGACCTCACCGGGGTGACCCTGGTCTGCCACGACTGGGGCGGGCCGATCGGGCTGCGGGTCGCGTCGATCGAGGTGCCCGAGCGCTTCTCCCGGCTGGTCGCGATGGACACCGGACTGTTCACCGGCCACCAGAAGATGTCCGACGACTGGAACCACTTCCGGGACTTCATCGCCGCCCACCGCGACGTCAGGGTCGACATGCCGATCCGAGGGGGCTGTGCGACGGAGCTTCCGGACGAGGTGGTCGCCGCCTACGAGGCGCCCTTCCCGGATGCCGACTTCAAGGCCGGCATCCGCACGTTCCCGCCGATGATCCCGGTCACGCCCGAGGACGTCGGGGCCGCGGAGGGCCAGGCCGCCGCCCAGTACCTGCTCCAGGACGACCGTCCCTCGCTCCTCTTGTGGGCGGACTCCGACCCGGCCCTGCCCCTCGAGCCCGTCGGCCGGGCCGTCCAGCTCCTGTTTCCAAAGGCGGACCCGCTGACCGTGATCGAAGGCGCCGGGCACTTCCTGCAGGAGGACCGGGGCGAGGAGATCGGCGAGAAGATCGCCGCGTGGCTCACGACTACCTGAGGAGCATCTTGAGCAGGGGCTCCGCCCGCCGCGCGTCGGGCCGCTCGCCCGTGATCAGGTCGAGATAGATGTAGCCGCCCATCACCCGCTCGATGACGTACGCCAGCTCGTAGGCGTCGACGCCCTCCGGGAGCGCGAATCTCCCGGCGTCGACCTCCCGCTCGATCAGGCGTTCGGTCCAACCGATCAGGCGCGGCTGGTAGCCCGCCCCGCTGCGGGTCAGGAGGGCCATCGCCGACTCGCCCTCGGCGGCCAGCCAGTGCTTCATCCCGGGGTTCTCGATCACCTGCTCCGAGAAGGCGATCGTCACGTCGATGATCCGGTCCGGGCCGGTCGTCCGCACCTCGCGTTCCAGCCGGTTCAGGCTCCGGACCGTCAGGAACCAGATCATCTCGACCAGGAACTGCTCCCGGGAGCCGACCCAGCGGTAGAGGGTGGCGCGGTTGATCTCCAGCTGCCGCGCCATCGCCGACATGTCGATCCGTTCCCTCGCCATGAAGGTGCCGATGCCGAGCCGAAGCGCGCGGATGGGGCCGGAGTCGCCGGAATCGTCCAGGTCGGCGAGGGCGCGCTGAAGCTTTGTGGCTCGGGGAGTCACGAGGGCCTCAGCATCTCGCATCCGGCGCCGTCGCGCCGGAAATCTCCTCAGGTACCCGATTCGAGCGCCTGCCGGATCGCCCGGCGCATGGCCTCGACCGGCTGGGCGCCGGAGACCGCGGTCGAGCGGTCGAACACGAATGCCGGCACCCCTGAGATGCCCAACAGCCCGGCCAGCTGCTGGTCGGCCCTGACCTCCTCGGTGAACTCGTCCCCGGCGGCGACGGCCTCGGCCCGGGCGGCGTCCACGCCCCGCGCGACCGCCAGCCGCACCAGCTCGGAGGGATCGGAGAGGTCGGCCGAACCCGTGAAGTAGGCCCCGAAGAGGTCGTCGGCGAGCTCGGCCTCGCGACCCTCCTCCGCGGCCAGCTTCAGCATGCGATGGGCGTCGAGCGTGTTCACCGAGAAGGCCGATTCGAAGTCGAACGCGATCCCGGAGTCGTGCCCCATCGCGATCACCGGGTCGTTCATCGCGCGGGCCTCGTCGCGGCTCACGCCGAACTTGCGGGTCAGGTGGTCCAGGAGGTCGCCGTCGCTCCGCCGGGGGGCCGCGGGGTCGAGCTGGAAGCTCCGCCAGGTGACCTCGACCCGGCTCGCGTCCGGCAGGCCCGCGAGGGCCTCCGCGAACCGGCGCGTGCCTATGTAACAAAAGGGGCAGGCCACGTCCGAGAAGATTTCTGCGTTCACGACCGGGAGATTAGAGGCCGCCAGGCCCGCGCTTAGGATGGGGCCATGTCGAACGCGGAGAAGGGGAGCGCGCCGGAGAAGCCCGCACTCGTCCTACTGACTCTGATCCTGGTCGCCGCGGTGGCGAACCTGAACCTGGCGGTCGCCAACGTCGCCCTGCCCGACATCGGCAAGGAACTAGACGCGAGCCAGACCGGGCTCAACCTGGTCGCGGTCGGGTTCTCACTCGGGCTCGCGGGCTCGGTGCTCTACCTCGGTGCGCTCGGCGACAGGTACGGCCGCAAGATGATGCTGGTCCTCGGGACCACCATCTCGATCCCGGCCGCCCTGCTCGCCGGCTTCGCCCCCTCGGTCGAGGTCCTGTTCCTCGCCCGGATCCTGGGCGGGTTGGCGGCCGGCATGGCCTTCCCCACCACCCTGGCGCTGATCACCGCGCTCTGGTCGGGACCGTCCAGGACCAAGGCGATCGCCCTCTGGTCCGGCATCGGCGGCGGGATCTCGGCCCTCGGGCCCGTGGTGTCGGGGGCCCTCCTCGAGCAGTTCGACTGGGGGTCGGTCTTCCTGATCACGATCCCGTTGGCCCTCGTCGCGCTCCTGCTGGCGGTCAGGTTCGTGCCGTCCCACGTCAACGAGACGACCGACCCGGTCGACAACCTCGGCGGCATCCTCTCGATCGTCATGGTCGGCGGGGTCGTGCTCGCGATCAACTTCGTCTCGATGCCGGGCTACGGGGTGACGGCGGCGGCGATGGCGGCGATCGGCCTCGCGGCGGGGCTGGGCTTCGTGATCCAGCAGCGGCGGCAGGGCCGGGCCGGCAACCCGCTGTACGACCTGAAGGTCGCCGGTCGCCGAACCTTCTGGGTCGCGGCGGCCGCCGGGATCATCGTGTTCGGCACCCTGATGGCGGCGATGTTCATCGGGCAGCAGTACCTGCAGAACGTCCTCGAGTACTCGACGCTCGGCGCCGGCGCCGCGATCCTCCCCGCCGCCCTCGGCATGGTCGTGGCGGCCCCGCGCTCGGCCAAGCTCGTCGAGTCCCACGGCTCCCGCTTCACCCTGCTCTGCGGGTTCGCCTTCTGCCTGATCGGCTTCGTGTTCATGCTGCTGCTCTGGGACGAGGACGCCGCCTACTGGCAGGTCCTGCTCGGCTACCTGCCGGTCGGGATCGGGGTCGGCCTCGCCGGGACCCCCTCCTCGAACTCGCTGACCAACTCGGTCCCGGTCCACCGCGCCGGGATGGCCTCCGGCACCGCCGACCTGCAGCGCGACCTAGGCGGGGCGTTGATGCAGTCCATACTCGGCTCCGTCCTGACCTCGGCCTACGCCAGCTCGTTCGCGTCCCAGATCGCCGGCAACCCGCAGGCCAGCCAGAAGGTGAGCGACTCCACCCAGACGCAGCTCGAGCGCTCCTTCGGCTCCGCGGTCACGGTCGCCGAGCAACACCCGCAGTACGCACCGCAGATCGTGCACGCGGCCCAGACCGCGTTCCTCAACGGCAGCGACTCCGCCTACGTGGTCGGGATCGCGGCGATCGTCGTCGGCGCGGTGCTCGTCTTCTTCGCCTTCCCCAAGAAGGAGCGCGAGAGCCAACTCCTGGCAGAATTCCACGCCCAGGACGCGGCGCCCGCCGCGACGGCAACCAACTGAGGAGCAGGATCCGATGAACCGCACGTTCGTAGTCGGGGTCGGCATGACCAAGTTCGACAAGCCCGGGACCAAGGACGGGGACTACCCGGACTGGGCGGTCGAGGCCGGGACCAAGGCGCTCGAGGACGCCGGGATCTCCTACGACGACGTCGAGAGCGCCTACGTCGGCTACTGCTACGGAGAGTCGACCTCCGGCGAGCGTGCGGTGTACGGGCTCGGGCTCAGCGGCATCCCGATCGTCAACGTGAACAACAACTGCTCGACCGGTTCGAGCGCCCTCTACCTGGCTCGCCAGTCGGTCAAGGGCGGGCTCGCCGACTGCGCACTGGCGCTCGGCTTCGAGAAGATGGAGAAGGGCTCGCTGGGCGCCAAGTACACGGATCGCACCCAGCCCCTGGACAAGCACTTCATCGAGCTCACCCAGCTCCGCCAGTGGGAGGACGCGCCGCCCGCGCCGCAGATCTTCGGCGCCGCGGGACGCGAGCACATGGAGAAGTACGGTTCCAGCCCCGAGCACTTCGCGTGGATCGGGTACAAGAACCACAAGCACTCGGTCAACAACCCGTACGCGCAGTTCCAGGACGAGTACACGCTCGAACAGATCCAGGAGGCGCCGGAGATCTACTCCCCGCTGACCAAGCTGCAGTGCTCGCCGACCTCCGACGGCTCCGGCGCCGCGATCGTCGCCTCGGAGAGGTTCGTCGAGGAGCACGACCTGTGGGACCGGGCGATCGAGATCACCGGGCAGGCGCTGGTCACCGACACCAAGGAGACCTTCGAGGACGAGAGCGCGATCAGCCTCGTCGGCTACGAGATGACCCGGCTCGCGGGCGAACGCGCGCTCGAGGAGGCGGGCACCGGGATCGACGAGGTCGACGTGATCGAGTTGCACGACTGCTTCAGCGCCAACGAGCTGATCACCTACGAGGCGCTCGGCCTGGCCGAGAGGGGCCACGGCCACGAGCTGGTCGACGCAGAGGCTACGACCTACGGAGGGTCGACCGTGGTCAACCCCTCGGGCGGCCTGATCTCGAAGGGTCACCCGCTCGGCGCCACCGGGCTCGCGCAGTGCTCCGAGCTCACCTGGCAGCTGCGCGGCGAGGCCGACGCCCGCCAGGTCGACGGCGCCGGCAAGGCGCTCCAGCACAACATCGGCCTCGGCGGGGCCGCGGTCGTCACCGTCTACGAGAAGCCATAACGGCGCCGGTGCGGCCGCGCCCCGCGGCCGCACCGATCCCACCCGCCCCTGTTCAAGCCCGCGGGGCGCGGGTAGTGTCGAACTGTGACGGGCGAGCGGGTCGGCACACGCGGCAGGGCGGCCAGTGCATTGGCCGCAACGGTCCTTGCGCTCGCGTTCGGTGCCGCGGCCTCCGGCCACGCCCGGGCCGACGTGACGCCGGACCGCACCTTCAGCGACGACGGGGTACTCGCGATCAACCCGTTTTCCGATGCGGACGAGTACACCGAAGAGCTCCTGATCGATTCGCAGGGCCGGATCGTGGTGATCGGCACCGGCTTCACCACCGTCGGGAGCCACGGGTTCGTCCTCAGGCTGACCCCCGACGGCCGGCTCGACGAGAGCTTCAGCGGGGACGGGGTCGCCACCCTGGCCGGGCAGGTCGACGTGGCTGGAGGTGGGGACATCGACCGGCAGGGAAGGATCAACGTCACGGGCTACGTGTCCGGCGGGCCCACCTCGTTCGACTTCGCCGCCGCGCGGCTGTTGCCCGACGGGACCCCCGACACCGCGTTCTCCGGCGACGGGTTTGCCCGCTTCGACATCGGGACCAACTCGAGCGACACCGCCAACTCGGGGATGGTCGATGCGCAGGACCGTCTCTTGATCACCGGAAACTCGAACGCGGCGGGATCGATTCGACCGACCGTGATGCGACTGAACCAGGACGGTTCCCCCGACGCGAGTTTCGGAACGGGCGGAAAGACGATCATCGTCTCGCCCCTGGACATCGGCTTCACCAGGAACGCCACCCTGGACGGCAAGGGGCGAATCCTGCTTTCGGTGAGCAAGAGCTCCGGACCCGGGCAGGTCCCCGGCGTGATGCGCTTGACACCCTCCGGTGCGCTGGACCAATCGTTCAACCCGACCAGCCCGTCCCCGGGAGCGACGCTGGTCGGCTTCGGCTACAACGAGCGTGAGTACCCGACCGGGGTCACGGTCGACCCGCTGGACCGCCCCGTGCTGGGCGCCTACCTGAGCAACACCATCCCCACCCGCTCAGGCGTGGCCCGGCTCACCGAGGCCGGAGTGCTCGACTCGACGTTCGGCTCCGGCGGACTGCTGATGCCGCCGCAGCCCGAGAGCAACATGGTGTTGGATGTGGCCATCGATCCCGCGGAGCGGATCGTCGCGGCCGGCCAATTCACGCCCGACGGAGGCAACGGGCGGGCCGCGATCATCAGGGTCACGGAGGGGCGCTTGGAAACTGGGGTCGGCACCGGCGGCTTCGTGATCGCCGACTACTTCGGATCGGTCTCGTTCGCCGACGACGTCACGGTCGACCCGGAAGGCCGCTACCTCATGGCCGGCCGGGCCTACTTCGGCACCGAGGTCCGCGTGGGGTTGGCCCGATTCGACGTGGACTACCCGTCCCCGAACCCGCCACCGCCCCCGCCGGCCGTCAAGTGCCGCGGCCTCAAGGTGACGATCCGGGGCGACGCGAAGGCGAACCGCCTCAGGGGCACGCGCAAAAGCGACGTGATCGCCGGATTGGGTGGCAACGACGTGATCCGGGGACTCGGTGGCAACGACGTGCTCTGCGGCGGCCCGGGCAACGACACCCTGATCGGCGGTCCCGGCAACGACGCACTCCAGGGCGACGCCGGCCGGGACCTCCTCAAGGGAGGCCCCGGCAAGGACACCTTGATCGGCGGGAAGGGAAGGGACCGCTGCCTAAGAGGTCCCGGCAAGGGACGGATCGCCGGCTGCGAACGCCGCCGCTGACGCCCGACCCCTCCCGCTCAGGGTCCGATCCAGGCAACCGAAAGCGACGCTCCTCCCGGTTGCCCCGCGTTCACCTGCGTCGCCAGGTCGCCGCCGCTGTTCTGGCTGGCGGCGAGCGAGACCGCATCGCCCGGGGACAGCCGGGTGATCGCGGTGGCCGTCTGCCTGATCACGCCATCGGAGCCGGGCGAGGCCTGGCTGAGGGCGACCAGCTGGTTGGCCGCCCGGATCTGCAGCTGGCGGTTGCCGGTCGTGTTCCCGGCCCAGCCGATCTGGGCGGTGATGAGATACGTGCCGGCCCGGTCGACCACGATCTGGTCGTCCGGCGGGTTGTAGATCCCGCCGAGGTCGAAGATCTCGGTGTCCAGCTCGACGGGTGTCTGGGCGCCGGTGGGGAACGTCTGGGCGGCGCTCGACTTGACCCGGGCCGCCGGCATCTCCGCGAGGCTCGGGTTCGGGTAGGTGCCGGTCAGCGCGCCGCCCGCCGGCGCCCCCTCGATGGAACCGGCGGGGCCCGGTGCGCCGCGCTGACCCCGCGGTCCCTGGGGGCCCCTCGGCAGGGAACCGGCCCGGAAGTCGCGGGCGGTCAGCGAGCGATCTCGGACCCGGGAGGAATCGATCGCGTTCCTGCGGATCTTCGCCTTCGTCACGGCGTTGTTGCGGAGCTGCTTCGTGCCGACCGAGTTGCGGGGGAGGTTCGTCGCCGCCCAGGCACCGCCACCGAGGGCGACGATCAGCGCGACCACGGCCACCACCATCGCGGGCGAGGGCCTGGCGAGATTCTTGGGGTTCATTTCGTCTCCGTGGGTCGTTTGCGTTTCACCATTAACCCGCCTACCCCGGCGAGGAGCGGTTCGAACCCGCAGCTAGTCTTCCGTGGCCATGGATCGGATCGACCGGCTGCTGATCGCCCTCGCCGCCGCCTACCTCGCGGTCGTCGCCTTCGGGATCTCCGGCCCGGGACTCCACTCGAGCGCCGACCGGGTCGCCGATGGCGACCTCTGGCTGCTCCTCACCAGCGCCCTCAACGTCGTGCCGGAGCTGGACGTTCCGCAGTGGATCCTGCTGGCCGCGAGCGTCGCGGTCGTGATCTGGCGTCACGGCCCCAGGCTCTGGTGGAGCGTGGCTCTGGCGGGTCACGTCGGTGCGGCCGTCGTCTCCTACGCGGTGATCGGCCTGGCCGTCGCGCTGGGCTCCGGGTCCGCCGACGCGACCGCCGGCGAGTCCGACTACGGGATCTCTATCGTCCTCGCCGCCACCCTCGGTGCCCTGGCGGCGGGCGGGTTCGCCGTCCCCGCGGCGCGGCGAACCAGGACCGACGTGGGGGCGATGGTCCTCGGCTTGGTCGGGCTCGCCGGGATGATCGCCTTCTCCGTCGGCTGGTACGACATGCAGCACGTGATCGGGTACGCGATCGGCTTCGTCCTCTGCGGCTGGCTGCTGGAGCGCCGCGTCTTCGCGTGGGGCCCCGGCCGCGACTGACGCCGAGGGCCACGGGTAGTCTCACCCGCCATGGAGTTCGTACTCGGAATCGCCGCGGCCATCTTCTTCGCCCTGGGGACCGTCCTCCAGGAAAGGGAAGCCCAGGAAGTTCCCGAGGACGAGGCGATGAACGCCGGCGTGCTGCTCAAGCTCGCCCGGCGCCCGGTCTGGATGGCCGGGATCGCCGCCGACGGCCTCGGCTTCATCTGCCAGGCCGCCGCCCTCCACTTCGGCCAGCTCGCAGTCGTGCAGCCACTCCTGGCCGCGAGCGTCGTCTTCGCCCTGCCGTTCGGGCGATTCATCGTCCACCGGCGGGTGACCCGCAAGGACATCCTGGGGGCGGCCGCCGTTACGGCCGGCCTCGTGTTCTTCCTGGTCATGGCCAACCCGGAGGACGGGGTCGACGACGCCTCCACGATGGGATGGATCGTGAGCGGTGCGATCGCGGGCGCGGTCTGCGCCGTGCTCGTCGTCGCCGCGCGCGGACGCTCCGCCTCCCCCCGTGCCGCTCTGCTCGGCATGTCTGCCGGCATCCTCTTCGGATTCAGCGCCGGCCTCACCCTCACGGTCGTCGACTCCCTGAACGAGGGCATCGTCGAACTGATCACCGACTGGCACCTCTACGCGCTGATCGCGGTGGGCTGGATCAGCATGACCCTCAGCCAGGCGGCGCTCCAGACCGGGGCACTGCCCGCGGCCGTCTCGACCCAGATGTCGCTCGACCCCGTGGTGAGCGTGCTGCTCGGCGTCCTGATCTTCCAGGAGAGCATCCACGACACCTTCCTCGAGGGCGCGGTCGCGGCGCTCGGGCTGGCGGTGATGATCGGCGGCCTGGTCTACCTCGCCCGGGCCCAGGGTGCCGAAGAGCCGGCCCCGGCGCCGGCCTGACGATCAGACCGGGCGGTTGGCGTCGGCCGCGGCCTGCCGGTTGGCATCGACCTCGGTCGCGATCACGGACATGATCCGGTCGCTCTTCTTCTTGCCGTAGAGGAAGAAGACGAGCAGACCGAGGACGAGCCAGATCCCGAGCCTGATCCAGGTGTCGGCCGGGAGGGTGAGCATCAGGGCCAGCGACGCCAGGATCCCGAGCGGGGCCACGACCCGGATCGCCGGCACCCGGAACGGGCGCGGCGTGTCCGGGTGGGTCCTGCGCAGGACGAGGACTCCGGAGCAGACCAAAAGGAACGAGAAGAGGGTGCCGATCGAGACCAGCTCGCCCAGGACGGTGATCGGCAGGAGCGAGGCGATCGCCGCGCCCGCGATGCCGCAGACGACCGTGGTGAAGACCGGCGTCTTGAAACGAGGGCTCACCTTGCCGAACCGGCCCGGCAGGAGGCCGTCCTCGGACATCCGCATCAGGATTCGGGTCTGCCCGTAGAAGGTGACGAGGACGGTCGCGAAGAGCCCGATCACCGCGGCGACGCTGATCAGCTCGTCCAGCCACTGGTTCCCCGGGACCGCCTTCAGCGCCTCCGAGATCGGGTCGGCCACGTTGAGGGTCTGGTAGGGGACGAGCCCGGTCATGACGAGCCCGATCACCACGTAGAGAGCGGTCGAGATCAGGACCGTCCCCAGCAGCCCGATCGGCACGGTCCGCTGCGGGTTGCGAGACTCGCCGGCCGCGGTGGAGACCGCGTCGAACCCGACGTAGGCGAAGAACACGATGCCCGCCGCCTGGATCACCCCCGAGACGCCGAAGTCGCCGAACGCGCCCTCGTTGGCGGGGATGAACGGCGACCAGTTCGAGGCGTCGACGTGGAAGGCGCCGACCACCACGAAGAGGAGCAGGGCGCCGAGCTTGAGCGCGACCATGATGTTGTTCGCCCGGACCGATTCCTTGGTCCCGATCACCAGCAGGAAGGTGGTCAGGGCGACCACGATGAAGGCGGGGAGGTTGAAGATCCCACCCTCCTCGAACGGTGGGTTGGCCAGGTCGTGCGGGACGTGGATCCCGACGGAGTCCAGGAGGCTCACCGCGTAGCCGGCCCAGCCCACGGCCACGGTCGAAGCCGCGAACAGGTACTCGAGCAGGAGGTCCCAGCCGATGAACCAGGCCATGAAGACTCCGAAGGCGGCGAACACGTACGAGTAGGTGGAGCCGGCGATCGGGATCATCGCGGCCATCTCGGCGTAGCAGAGGGCGGTGAGCCCCGCCGCGGCCGTGCCCGCGATGACGAAGATGCCCGCGCCGACCACGCTGGCGATGCCCAGCGCGGTGAGCGAAACCGGTCCGAAGGCCTGCGAGTCGAGACGCTTCCGGTCGCGCTCGGCCTGGGTCAGGATGTTGCCGAGGCGATCGACCTCGATCCCGCCTCCCCCGGGCGCGGCGCCGCCTCCCCCTTGACCCTCGGACGTCGACATGGGCGAGATCCTACAAGCGCCATCCGAAACCAATTCGCGTTCCGGGCCAGGCTGTAGCCTGCCCGGCGATGACCGAGAAGAAGTCCTTCGTCGAGCTGGAACGCGAGCACCGCCTGGGCAAGGTGGAGGAACTTCGCCGTCGGGGCCTCGCCCCCTACCCGGCCAAGTTCGACCGCGACCACACGGTCGCCGAGGTCCGGGCCGAGGCCGAGGGCATCGGGGCCGGAGAGGTCCGGGACGCGAAGGTCAGGATCGCGGGGCGGCTGATGCTGATCCGCGACCACGGCGGCATCATCTTCGCCGAGCTCCGCGACCAGTCCGGGGAGATCCAGGTCGCGTTCGAGCGCGACCGGCTGGACGGGCAGGGATTCACAGACGCCCGCTCGCTCGACCGCGGCGACTGGGTCGGGATCGAGGGGTCCCCGATGGGAGCCCGCTCCGGGGAGCTCACGGTCACCGCCGACTCGCTGACCATGCTCTCGAAGTCGCTTCGTGCCCTGCCGGACAAGCACAAGGGGCTCACCGACACCGACACGCGCCTGCGCGAGCGGTATCTGGACTTGATCGCGAACCCCGGGATCCGGCCGGTCTTCGACATCCGGTCGAAGGTGATCGCCTCGGTCCGCAACACCCTGATCGACAATGGCTTCACCGAGGTCGAGACCCCGGTCCTGGCCTCGCAGGCCGGCGGTGCCGCCGCGCGTCCGTTCATCACCCACCACAACGCGCTGGACATCGACATGTACCTGCGGATCGCGCTCGAGCTGCCCCTCAAGCGGCTCGTGGTGGGCGGGTTCGAACGGGTCTTCGAGATCGGCCGCGTGTTCCGCAACGAGGGGCTAGACACCCGCCACAACCCGGAGTTCACCCTGCTCGAGGCCTACCAGGCGCTGGGCGACTACCACGACATGATGGACCTGGTCGAGTCGATCTGCTCGAACGCGGCGATCGACGCGATCGGCCGCACCGAGATCGACGTGGACGGCCGGAAGGTCGACCTGAAGGCCCCCTGGAAGCGGATCACGATGGCGGACCTGATCAAGGAGGTCACCGGGGAGACCATGCACCCCTCGATGCCGGTCGAGGAGGCCCGCGCCGTCTGCGACCGTCACGGGGTCGAGTACGAGGACTTCTGGGGGTCCGGACGCCTCATGGCCGAGGTGGCCGACGAGTGCTGCGAGCACACGATGATCCAGCCGACGATCGTCTGCGACTACCCCCAGGAGGTCTCGCCCCTCGCGAAGGTCCACCGCGACGACCCGTACCTGACCGAGCGCTTCGAGGTGGTGGTCGCCGGCCGGGAGCTGGCCAACGCGTACTCCGAGCTGAACGACCCGGTGGATCAGAAGGCCCGGTTCGAGGAGGAGGCGAAGGCCAAGGAACAGGGCGACGACGAGGCCGAGAGCGTCGACGACGACTACATCCGCGCCCTTGAGTATGGCCTGCCGCCGACCGGCGGGCTGGGCATCGGCCTCGACCGCCTGATCATGCTGATCAGCGAGCAGCAGGCGATCCGCGACGTGCTGCTCTTCCCGGCGATGCGTCCCGAGGAGGGCCAGGGGCAGAGCCGGATCGCGGCCGCCGCCCTGCCCACCGCGACGGAGATGGCGATGCGCTCGGCCGGGGCATCGGCCGTCCCACCCGCGGCTAGCGCCGAGACGCGGGCCGCCGCCGTACCGGACGTGGACGACGCGCGCCCGGCCACCCTCAGCGGCAGCGCCGCTCGGCCCGACGCACCGGAGCCGAGCCTGCTCGCCCGCAAGGTCCTCGGGTGGATGACCGCCCTGGCCGGGATCGCCTTCCTGCTCGCCGCCGTGCCCGGGCTCAACGCCTCGTTCGGGATCGGGCACCTCATCGAATCGATCTCGGGCCAGGTCTCGGGACACGTCGTCTCGGTCGTGATCGGCCTGGTGCTGCTCGTGATCGCGAAGCAGCTCAGCCTCGGCAAGCGCCGGGCCTGGCTGGTCGCCCTGCTGCTGTTCGGCGTGGCGGCGGTGGCGCACACGCTCAAGGGCCCGGACCCGATCGTGGTCGTGTACTCGCTGGTCATGTTGGCCGCGCTCGCCTGGTATCGAGATTCGTTCGGCGGCCGGCCCGACCCGGCGACGCTGCTCGACGCTCTCCGCTTCGTTCCCCTCTACCTGTTGGCCGTGTTCGTCTTCAGCTTCGGCACGTTGCTCCTCGAGCGCGACCACGTCGAGCAGACCTTGACCTTCGGCGGCATGTTGGAGACGACGATCGTGGGCCTGGCCGGGTTCGACGGCCCTTATACCTACGAGGGGCGGTTCTTCTCCGACTTCTTCCCGGCCGCGCTCCTCGCCCTCGGCATCGCCGGCCTCTTCGTCTTCGCCCTGCTGATCTTCCGCGCGGTCGCGCTGCGGGCCGCCCCGTCTCAGGCGGACCGGGAGCGTGCCTCAGACCTCGTCCACAAGTACGGGCACGGAACGCTCGACTACTTCGCCCTGCGCTCCGACAAGAGCTACTTCTTCACCGCCCGCGGCGACGCGATGATCGCCTTCACCTACATCAGCGGCTACGCACTGGTCGCGGCCGACCCGATCGGCGCCCCGGGCTCGCAGGAGCGGGTCCTGGACCAGTTCCTGGCCTTCTGCCGCGAGCGGAACTGGAAGGTGGCGTTCCTCGCCGCGCGGGAGGCGGACCTGGACCTGTACTCGACGCGCGGGTTCCGTTCGGTCTACCTCGGGGACGAGGCGATCATCCCGTGCGACCGGTTCACGCTCGAGGGCAGCAGGATGAAAGCCGTCCGTTCGACCGTCCGCAAGGTCGGCAAGCAGTGCACGTTCCGGATGATCCGCGAGCACGAGGCTTCGCCCGAGCTCTGCAAGCGACTCAACGAGATCCGGGAACGCTGGCGCGAGGGGGCCGCGGAGCGCGGTTTCACGATGGACCTCGGTACCGAGGTCGAGGGCGAGAACCCCGACTTCCTGCTCGCGATCGCCGACGGACCCGACGGCAAGCCGCTCGCGTTCCTGCGCCTCGTCCCCGTCTTCGGTGACGATCCGGGCTGGTCGCTCGACCTGATGCAGCGCGACCCGGACGCGCCGAACGGGATCACCGAGTATCTGATCGCGAACTCGGCGCTGACGCTGGGACGGCAGGGCTTCCGCCGCCTCTCGATGAACTTCGCCGCCTGGGGCCGTCTCTTCGACGACGACCGCAAGCTGAGTTTCGGGGAACGGATGCTGAAGCGTCTGGCCACCTGGCTGAATCCGTTCTTCCAGATCAAGTCGCTGCGCGACTTCAACGCCAAGTTCGATCCGGACTGGTGGCCGCGTTCGATCATCCTGGAGGACGCGGAGTCCGCGCCCAAGGTGGCCCTGCTCTACGCCACCACCGAGGGCTTCCTGAACATCCCGGTGATCGGCAAGAAGCTGGTGCCCCCGCTCCGCGCCGAGTCCGGGAGCTAATCCCCGGGCAGGGGATCGACGAAGACGAGCTTCCGCGCGTAGCCGATCGCCGAAGGCGTGTCCGGGAAGATCCGGTCGTTCGCCCGCAGGTGCTCGGCGGCGCCGAGGCGGTCGAGGACCTCACCGTGCTCGTCGGCGATGCCGGAGATCAGCACCACGATCCCGCGGTGCTCGAGCTTCGCGATCGCGTCGCTGAGGATCTTCGCGCCGGTCGCGTCCATCGTCGTGACGCGGGCCATCCGCAGGATCACCACCCTCACGTCGGTGACCTCGGTCAGTTCCAGGAGGAAGTTGTGTGCGGCGGCGAAGAAGAGGGGGCCGTCCAGGCGGTAGGCGACGATGTGCTCCGCCAGGAGCCTGCGTTCCTCGCGTGAGTGGTCGCCGTGGTCGAGCTCGATCTTCTCCATGCGGGCGGAACGGGCCACCGCCCGGAGCGCCAGCACCACGGCGACGCCGAGGCCGACCACGACGGCGGTGACCAGATCGAACACGACGGTGATCGCGAAGGTCAGGAGCAGGACCGTCGCGTCGGCGCGGGTCGCGCGGGCCATCGCGCTGAGCGAGCTGACCTCGACCATCCGCACGGTGGTCGCGAGGAGCACCCCGGCCAGGGCCGCCAGCGGGATCTCCGAGACGAGCGGCGCGGCGACCATGATGATCGCGAGCAGGAACAGTGCGTGGGAGAGCGCGGCGAGTTTCGAGCCCGCCCCGGCCCGCACGTTCACCGCGGTGCGGGCGATGGCCGCGGTCGCGGGGATGCCCCCGAAGACCGGCGTCGCGAGGTTGGCCAGGCCCTGGCCGAACAGTTCGCGGTCCGGGTCGTGCTGCTCTCCCACGCTCATCGCGTCGGCGACCGTCGCCGAGAGCAGGCTTTCGAGCGCGGCGAGCGCGGTCACGGCGATCACCGCGGGTAGAAGGGTCCCGACGGCGTCGGGCTCGAAGAACGCGAAGGACGGCGCCGGCAGGCCGGCGGGCAGGTCGCCGATCGGGGCCAGGCCCAGGCCGAGCACCGGGTTCGCGATCGTGGCCAGCACCACTCCGAGCAGGGAGAACGGGAACCCGGGGCGGCGGCGGGCGCCCGCGAGCATCAGCCCACAGACCGCCAGCGCGACCAGCGGCGGCGCGAGAACCGGATCGGCAAGGAAGTCCCCGACCGCGCCGATGGCGACCTGCCAGACGCGCTCCTCGTCGCCGGCCTCGACCCCGAGCGCCGCGGGGAACTGCTGCAGGGCGATCACGACGGCAATCCCGGCCGTGAACCCCTCGACCAACGGGGCCGGGAGGAACCTGACGTAGCCGCCCACCCTGCCCCAGGCGAGCGCGATCAGCAGGATCCCCGAGAGGAAGCCGACGAAGAGGACGCCGGTCGCTCCGTACTTGTGGACCACCGGGACCAGCACGACGGTCATGGCCCCGGTCGGGCCGGAGACCTGGAGGTTCGACCCGCCGAACACCGCGGCGATCGCCCCGGCCACGACCGCCGTCGCGATGCCGGCCTCGGCCCCGAGGCCGGAGGTGGCACCGAAGGCAAGAGCGAGCGGCAGGGCGACGATCGCCACCGTCAGGCCGGCCAGCAGGTCGCGGCGGGGCGAGCGGCGGGCCGCCTCCAGGTCCTCACGCCCGGGAAGGAGCGCGCCGAAGCGCGCGCGGATCGCGCCGGGAACTTCCACGTCCCCGGGCTAGGCGGTCTCGGCCCGGAGGTCGGCCAGCAGCGACTGCTGACCGGAGATCACGTTGGTGAGCACGGACCGGGCGGCGGCCATCATCTCCGCCACCTCGGGGCTGGCCAGGGTGTAGAGCACCGTGGTTCCCTCGCGGCGTGAACTCACCAGCCCGGCCCTCCTGAGCACCGCGAGCTGCTGCGACAGGTTGGAGCGCTCCACCTGGACATCGTCGAGCAGTTCGTGAACGGGGCGGGGACCCTCGAGGAGCAGTTCGAGCACGCGGACCCGGACCGGATGCCCGAGCGTCCGGAAGAGGTCGGCCTTTGCCTGATGGAGAGGGGTCCCGGTCACCGGGCACACGAGGGCTGCTTCACAAATTCATTGTTTCATAACTTGAAGAATTCTTCAATTAGCACAGTCAGGGTTTCACCGCTTGCGATGCCCCCGGGGAGCCGGCTGCGGGCTGCCGTGCTCTCGGCGATCCAGACGGCCGACCTCGTGGACGAATCACCGCCGACCGCGGCGTGAAGCGAGGGCTCAGATCTCGAAGTAGCGGGTGATCCCGCCCAGCATCAGCTGGATCCCGATGGTCGCGATCAGCAGCCCGCCGATCTTGGTCGCGAGCATCTCGCCCTGCTCGGAGAGGTTCACGTGCTTCGAGATGAGCAGGTGACCGATCGGGAGCATGACCACGGCGACGGCGACCGCGACGAGCGCGGCCAGCACGCCCGCCCCGTCCGAGGTGGACGAGCTGATCGTGATCACGGTCGTGATCGCGCCCGGGCCGGCGACGAACGGGATCGCGTACGGCACGATCGCGCTGCCCTCGAACGATTCCGGCACCTCCCGCGACTCCTTGCCGCCCTGGGCCCGGCTCGGTTCGCCGCCGAACAGCATCTCGAACCCCATCAGGGTGACGATCAGGCCACCGGCGATCCCGAAGGCGCCGAGGTTGATCCCCATCAGGTCGAGCAGCTCCC
>Ga0065721_10050345_pt1 | contig 20965 bp, 18 predicted proteins | sample Mesricmetagenome_FD_59108 | JGI IMG/M metagenome (GOLD analysis project Ga0065721, IMG submission 59108) | Mesophilic microbial community from rice straw/compost enrichment Sample: eDNA_1 v2 (version 2) | ecosystem: Engineered > Solid waste > Grass > Composting > Bioreactor | place: USA: Davis... | reverse complement strand
CCTTTTGCTTGCTGCCATTCATTTATTTAACCATAAAAATGTTAGTATATGAGTTTAAGATTAGGTGATATCGCCCCTAATTTCAAGGCCAAAACCACAGCCGGTGATATCGATTTTTACGAATACCTTGGAGACGGATGGGGTATCCTGTTCTCGCACCCCGCCGACTATACACCTGTTTGTACCACTGAATTGGGTAAAACAGCCCTGTTGCAGGAAGAATTTGCCAAGCGCAATGTAAAGGTGCTGGCTGTGAGTGTGGACCCGCTGGACAAACACGTTGGCTGGGTAAAAGATATCAACGAAACTCAGAATTGTAATGTAGGTTTCCCCATCATTGCCGATGAAGACCGCAATGTGGCCACCTTATATGATATGATTCATCCCAACGCATCGGCTACCGCCACTGTGCGTTCACTGTTTGTAATTGGTCCCGACAAGACTATCAAACTCACGATCACCTATCCTGCTTCTACCGGCAGAAACTTCTACGAAGTACTGCGCGTAGTGGATTCACTGCAGCTGACTGCTGGTTACAGCGTGGCTACACCTGCCGACTGGAAACATGGTGAAGACGTGATTGTAGTACCGGCTGTATCTACAGAAGATGCTATCAAGAAATTCCCCAAGGGAGTAAAAGTGGTGAAGCCTTACCTGCGTTATACACCGCAGCCTAATATTGACTAAAGGATTCCCTTATACAGTGTTCTTGTATTGTCCCGCTGCAAAGCGGGATTTTTTTTATTTGTTCCTACGCAATTGCTGCAACAGGGCACGCATATCTTTCGGCATCTGCGCTTCCAGCGTGAAATCAATACCATTAATATCGGTAAAGTGTAAACGCTGCGCATGTAAACCGGTTCGTGACAGGATGGGCTTTTCTTCCTCTTCGTATTTCGACAGTTTGTAGTTTCTTTTGAACGATGATACCCGAACTGGCATACCATCGCCATACAATTCATCGCAAACCAGCGGATGGCCTATATACTGCATATGCACCCGTATCTGATGGGTGCGCCCGGTATGAATACGAAATTGTACGAAGGAGAATTTGCCAAATTCTTCCAGCACTTCATAATCCGTGATGGCCGGCTTACCTTTTTTATGCACCACCATCAACCCCTTTTTGCCGGGATGTTCCATGATGGGCGCATCGATGGTTTTTGTTTTTTCGGGCAGCAGGCCATTTACCAGCCCCACATAATATTTCTCTACATTTCTTTCTTCAAAAGCCTGCGACAGGTATTTATGTGTTTCCTGGTCTTTGGCAAAAACAATGATGCCGCTGGTTTCACGGTCCAGGCGATGCACGGTGAATACCTGTTCCAGGTTTTGCTGCAACATTTGTTTTAATGATGGTTCCTTCCCTTCGCGGTCGGGAATGCTGAGCAGCCCGGCCGGTTTATTGATGGCTATGAAATGGTCGTTTTGTGCAATGATCTCCAGTGAACGCATGATGAGGGTTAGCGTGACTTTTTAGAATAAGATGTATTGAGGTATTTCAGCAGGCGCACTTCTTTTTCAGAAAGAAAACGCCATTTACCCCTTTCCACATTTTTCTTGGTGAGGTTGGCATACATCACCCGGTCCAGACCGCGTACATCATAGCCCAGGTGTTCGAACATACGGCGTACGATGCGGTTACGGCCGCTGTGTATTTCAATGCCTATCACGCTTTTATCTTTTGCGTCGGCATAGGCCAGCGCATCGGGTGCAATAAAGCCGTCTTTGAGGGTAATGCCTTTCAACAGCGCGTCGAAATCTTTTTTTACCAGCGGTTTATCGAGTTTTACTTCGTAGATCTTTTTTACCTCGTAGCTGGGGTGGGAGAGTTTTTGCGCCAGCTCGCCGTCGTTGGTGAGCAGTAAAACACCCGTGGTATTACGGTCAAGGCGGCCTACCGGATATACTCTTTCCGTAATGGCCTGTTTTACAATGTCCAGCACGGTTTTACGACCCTGCGGGTCATCGGTGGTGGTGATATAATCCTTGGGTTTGTTCAGTAGTATGTATACCAGGTTGTGGCGTACGGTTATTTTTTTGCCGCTTACTTTTATTTCGTCCTTACCCGATACCTTATAGCCAGGCTCAACTATCTGTTCACCATTTACGGTTACCTTGCCCGATTTCACCAGTTCGGCGGCATCGCGGCGGGAGCAAATGCCGGCATGGGCAATGAATTTATTCAGGGGCATAATGGCCGTGCTCACCTTTTCGGCGGTGGCTTTGGTGGTGGCCGATTCGGCCTTTTGGGAAAGGGTTGCTTTTTTGGCGACAGCTTTGGTAGCAGTACGCGGTTTAACGGAGCTTTTTGCTTTCAACCGGTCGTTTTCTTCCTTTTTGCCCCTGGGGACTTCCCGCTTCATTACGCCACCCTGTGCCCTCAGGGCCCTGGCTTCTTCTTTCTTTTTTTCAAAGTATGCTTTGGTTTCCTGCCTCAGTTTTTTCTTTTCCCGGCGAATGCGTTCTTTCTTGCGGGCGCCACTGTCGGCGCTTTTCATAAACTTCTTAAATGCATGACTCATGGTAGTAGTTTGCTGTTTTACAACAGTAGGTGAGGCGCGAAGGTACGAAATAAAAACTCCCCCGAAGGAAATATCCGGGGGAGCAGAACACTATAAAGCTACCATTTATGATTGAACAGGCGGCTGCCTGTGTGATTTCTTTTGTTGCAGCTTTTGTAATTGTTCTTCGGTAAGGATGCTTTTCAGGCTTTCATGTTGTTTTTTCCTGAGTTCCTTCATGGCTTCCTTTTTTTGCTCATCGGTTTTCGACTTGTCTTCGCGCAGAGCCTTCCATTGGGCGGCATTGTCTTCACGGTTCTTTTTCAGTGCGGCTACCTGGTCATCGCTCAGGTTCAGGTCTTTTTTCATTTTATCCAGACTGTTGTGACCATGGTGTTTGCCTTTAAAACCGCCTTTGCGACCGAAATGCTTTTTGGCTTTACGGGTTTCCATCATCTTTTTCATATTCGCCTTCTGCTCGTCGGTAAGCAGGTTTTGCATTTTGTTGCGATGTTCCTTGCGAATAGTTTCCATGCGGCTTTTCCATTCCTTTACCGTAATATCTTCGTTCTTTTTAAGATCGGCCAATTGCAGGCGGTAATCATCACGTATGGCTTTCAGTTGTGTTTTTTGTTCTTCGCTCAGGTTCAACTGTTGCATTCCATACTGCGGTCCATGATGTCGTTTGCTGGTGCCTGTTTCCTTGTCCTGGGCAAATGCGCCTGTTGCCATAAAAGCTGACAGGGCTATTCCTAACATTACTTGCTTCATATATCCTGGTTTTTAGTTTAGATGCCGTTCGATGGGTGCTTCTTCCGGCATGTTCTGTTAAAGAATTAATTTAAAACAGTAGATAGACGGTGAAACTTGTTCAACGTTTAATCGGAAGTATGAAGATGTTCGTAAATGGTTGGAAAACCGGATGAATGGCGCCTTATGTTGTAATTATGTTAAACCGTATCTTTATTGGCCAGTTGACCGCAAGCTGCATCAATATCCTTACCACGGCTGCGGCGCAGGCGTGCATTCACGCGGTGGCGCTCCAGGTAATTCATGAATTGCTGCACGGTGCGGTCGTCGGGTTTGGCAAAACGGGCTGCATCAATGGGATTGTATTCAATAATATTTACCAGGTCGGCAGGCACCTGCCTGTAAATTTTGATCAGTTCATCGGCATCCTTTAAACTATCGTTAAAGTCTTTGAAAAGGATGTACTCGAAGGTGATCTCGTTTTGCGTTTGTTTGTAGAAATGGTTCAATGCATCGATCAGCGCCTTCAGGTTATTGGTTTCGTTGATGGGCATGATCTCATTGCGCTTTTTGTCGTTGGCGGCATGAAGTGACAAGGCCAGTTTGAAACGCACCTTGTCGTCGCCCAACTGGCGTATCATTTTGGCCACGCCGGCGGTAGATACCGTGATGCGGCGAGGGCTCATGCCCAGTGCATCGGGACTGGTGATGCGCTCAATGGCTTTGAGTACATTTTTATAGTTGAGCAGGGGTTCGCCCATGCCCATGAACACGATATTGCTGAGTTTTTTATTGTATACCCGCTCGCTTTGCTGGTTAATAAGTACTACTTCGTCGTAGATTTCGTCGAAATCGAGGTTGCGTTTCCGCTCCATATAGCCGGTGGCGCAGAACCTGCAACTGAGTGAGCAGCCTATTTGCGATGATACGCAGGCTGTTTTACGGTCATCGGTGGGGATGAGCACCCCTTCCACCAGGTGGCCGTCGTGGGTGCGGAAACGGGATTTGATGGTGCCGTCTGCAGAATATTGGGTAGCGTCGATGGCCAGGGCTGGTAGGGTAAAATTTTCTGAAAGTTTGGCTCTCAGGTCTTTACTAAGGTTGGTCATGGTGTCGAAATGCTGTGCCTGTTTCAGCCACAGCCATTCATACACCTGTTTGGCGCGGAATTTTTTTTCGCCCAGTCCCTCGAAATAGCGTTCCAGCTCACTGAGGCTTAACTGCCTGATATTCTTTTTCACGGTTTTTAGCATTCGGCAAAGATACGTTGTTTCCCTGCCATCCCGGCATTGCATGGCTGGCCATCCGTAGGGGGCACCTGCGGGTGGGTAGGTGGTGCGGCTGTGTGCAGGGTGTAGGGCGGCCGGTGGGCGCAGTGCCGGAGGCTGCGCCCACCGCACTGCGTGCTTGGTTACCAAATGGGGACACCCCTGCGGGGTGGATGGCTGGTTGTGCAGATGCTGTTACTAATGCCAGCATGATATCCGGTGGGGGGCGTATCTTCTACGCACCGATTTGTCCAGGTCACCCAATTACAATTACTTTGCGCCCGGCGCCCGAAACGGAACGTCCCGAAGGGACGCTCACAGTGGTAACCCGGCACCCAGTGCCGGGATACCCGAACATACATCACCATATGAAGCACGCATACATAATAGACGCAGTACGAACCCCCATCGGTAAATACGGCGGCGCCCTCAGCACCATACGACCCGACGACCTGCTGGCCCATGTCATCAAAGCCCTGTTGCAACGTAACCCCTCCATCGATATCAATTCCATAGAAGATGTGATTGCCGGCGACGCCAACCAGGCGGGCGAAGACAACCGCAATGTGGCCCGTATGGCGGCTCTGCTGGCCGGCCTGCCGGTAACCGTGCCGGGCAATACGGTAAACCGCCTTTGTGCCTCGGGCCTGCAGTCGATCATGGATGCCGCCCGCGCCATCATGTGTAATGAAGGGGAACTATATATTGCCGGCGGCGTGGAGAGTATGACCCGTGCCCCCTTTGTGCTGGCCAAATCGTCCGGCGCCTGGAACCGCCACCCCGAAATGTTCGACAGCACCATCGGCTGGCGTTTCCCCAACAAGAAGCTTACCGACAAATACTATCCCTACTCCATGGGCGAAACTGCCGAAAATGTGGCCAAACAATGGAATATCAGCCGTCATGCCCAGGACGAGTTTGCCCTGCAAAGCCAGGAAAAATATTTTGCTGCCTTCAAACAGGGCAAATTCAAAGACGAGATTGCCGCTGTTGAAATTCTGGGTGGCAAGGAAGAAAAAATATACCTGGAAGCAGATGAACCGCCACGCCATACTTCCATGGAAAAACTGGCTGCCCTGCGGCCTGCCTTTATAAAAGACGGTACGGTAACCGCCGGTAACTCATCCGGCATCAACGACGGCGCCGCCGCGCTGTTGCTGGCCAGTGAAGAGGCTGTTGAAAAATACAACCTGAAACCAATGGCCCGCATTGTATCCATGGCCGTGGCCGGCGTTGATCCCGCCATCATGGGTATTGGTCCGGTACCTGCCACCCGCAAAGCATTGCAAAGGGCGGGTTTAACCGTTAACGATCTTGACCTGGTGGAACTGAACGAAGCATTTGCCTCGCAATCCATAGCCTGTATTCACGAGCTGGGATTGGACCTGCAAAAAATAAACGTCAATGGCGGCTCCATTGCTATCGGCCATCCATTGGGTTGCAGCGGAAGCCGTATTTCAGCTACGCTGCTGCATGAAATGAAACGCCGGCAAAGCCGTTACGGGCTGGCCACCATGTGCGTGGGGGTAGGGCAGGGCGCAGCCATCATATATGAAGGAATTATATAGGAAAGTAACGCTTGTAGTTTCAGCATAGTTTTTGCTATTTTTATAGCGGTTCCGGTTAAACCTACTTATGAAAACATCCCTACGGGGTTTGCATATGCGTGAAACTACATTCACCACCCTCCTGTACAAGTACAATCCGTACGCCAGATTCGTTTTCTTTTTGTATGCATCTTCCATTTTAGTATTGTACCTCATAGCCTGCGACAAGGTAGCACCCTACCTCATTAACCTGGAGTTGTGCGTAATGCTGTTGCCACTGGTATATGGCGCCATCTTTAAACGATCGATATTCAATTTCAGAGCATGGGACAGCCGCCTGCTTACGCTCAGCACCTCGTATATACAAATAGGTAAGCAGCGTTACGATATTAATGAAGTAAAGCTGGAATTGCATGTACATGCCTACGATGGTTTTTTATACCGTGTCAGACGCAAAGGCCTGCTGGTGCCCCAAAGCACCTATGGCGATAACAACATGCTTTATTTTCAACATCAGGGCGTTCATTACGACGTGGAGTTTTTGCTGCGCGATTACGACAGCTATATCACCCTCATACAATTGATTGATGAATGGCAGGCCATGCATGTGCCTATTACTGTAAAGGAGATTTTTAACCGCGAATTTGTACGAAAACAATACGTGCGCAGGATGCGCAAAAAACCTACGTATTACGGTTTCTGATTTTTGAACTGTCAAAATCACAATTATCAGAGACTATCTGGTCCCTTTGTTGCATATGTATATGTCATTGCACTGCACATAAGATCGTCCATGTGAAACAAAAAATTATCCATTCTTTTTTATTTTGATAAAAAGGAAATTGACTTCTCCGTACGATTGCACAACGATTTCTATCACTTAAAATAAGCTGTATGAAATTTCTGCTTACCTCCAGGCGAAGTGCTGTTTGTACTATCCTTTTTTTATTGCTCTCTCATATTATTCAGGCGCAACGAAGCATTACCGGTACCATCAGGGCTGCCGAAACCAATGAACCCGTTTCGGGGGCCACGGTAACCATCAAGGGCCAAACGGCCGGGGCTACCATGAGCGATGAGAACGGCCATTTTACCATCAATGCCCCGGAAAACAGTACGCTGGTGATTTCAAGTACCGGGTTCGAAACCCGGGAAGTACCGGTGGGCAGCGAGACGGTATTGACTATTACCCTCAACACCAGAACATCTGACCTCGACGAAGTAGTAGTGATTGGCTATGGCACCGTTCGCAAAAGAGACCTCACCGGTTCGGTGGCCACCATCAAAAGCAGCGATATCAGGGCCGAAGGCGTGAGCAATACCGCCCGGGCGCTGCAGGGGAAATTACCCGGTGTTACCATTGAATCGTCGGGCGGCGATCCCGGATCGGGTACCCGGGTTTTGATCAGGGGTGTGGGCACGTTGGGTAATTCGGCGCCCTTGTACCTGGTAGACGGAGTTCAGGTGGCCAATATCGACAACCTGGCGCCAGCCGATATTGAATCGATGGATGTGCTGAAAGATGCATCGGCCGCGGCCATCTATGGTAGCCGCGCAGCAAATGGGGTGGTGCTGGTTACTACCAAACTGGGTAAGGCAGGCAAAACAGCCATTGCCTTTAATGCCACGGCGGGTATACAAAAACTGGCCAAAAAATACGATGTTTTAAATGCGCAGGAATGGGCAACGGTGAGTAATGCCGCTCATGATGCCGCAGGCCTGGCCAGGCTGCCTATTGCCGCCGATCCTTCGCAACTGGGCGCCGGTACCGATTGGCAGGACGCTATTTATCGTACAGCACCCATTCAACAATACCATATGAATGTGAGCGGTGGCAGCCAGTATTCGAAATACAGTGTATCGGGCGAATACAACCACCAACAGGGTATTGTAGATGTTACCGGGTACAGGCGTTATGGCATGCGTGTAAAATCAGAGACCACCAGGGGAGTATTAAAATTTGGCCAAACCGTGGTGGCCACCCGCGAAAAATGGATACGCATGCCCGGCGGCTGGGGTGGCCAGGGCGGCAACCCGGTTGGGTCGGCGGTGAAAATGATCCCTGCATTTGGCATTTATGATCCCTCAGCCATTGGCGGTTATGCCGGCGCCACCGGCTCGGTGGTGAATGTAGCTAATCCGGTGGCGCAACTACACCTGGAAGATATCAGCTATGAAAGAACTTTCATAATGGCCAATGCCTTTGCAGAACTTGCTATTTTACCCGAACTAAAATACAAACTGAACCTGGGCTATACCGATGCACAGGGAGACAATACAGATTACCACAGGCGCTACAAGGTGGGCGACCTGTTTAGTCACCTCACCAACGATTTAAGCAAATACAGAGACCGCAACAGGTTGGTGTTGCTGGAAAATACATTGACTTATAATAAAGAATTCGGCAAACACAATGTGCAGGCATTGGCGGGTTATACCTACCAGCGATTCAACTATAATTATCAATCATTCAGTAAAACCAATTTACCCGATGGCCTGCAGGAACTGGATCCGGCTTCGGGCACAGCCCTCGTAGGCAGTAACAGAACTGAAAATGTATTGCTTTCCATACTGGGCAGGGTGATTTATTCATTCGACGACCGGTATTTATTGACTGCCAGTTTCCGGAGAGACGGATCATCGCGTTTTGGCAAGGCCAACCGCTACGGCAATTTCCCTTCCATAGCTGTTGGTTGGAATATTTCCAATGAAGAATTTATAATGTTGCCCCGGCAGATTTCTTCATTGCGGTTGAGGGCCAGTTATGGCGAACTGGGCAACCAGGAAATAGGCGATTATCAATACAGTGCAGCAATTGCCTCCAATATCAACTATGTAACCGGTGAAGAGCAGCAAAAATGGTTTGGCGCCATTCAAACGGCCTATGCATCACCGAATATCAAATGGGAAAATACCAAAACTTTCAATGTGGGCCTGGATGCCGGGTTATTTAATAATACACTCAGCTTTACAGCCGATTATTTCATCAAGCGTACAAACGATGTGCTGTTGAATGTACCCATACCGGGTTCGGCAGGTTCGTCCAGCAACCCGGTGGTAAATGCAGGTACTTTACAAAATAAGGGTATAGAACTGGGGGTGAATTACAGTAACAGCGCGGGACCGGTAAACTACTCGATATTTGGCGCATTTACGTCGCTTAAGAACAAGGTGATTAAACTGGGTACAGGCACCCAGCAAATCTTTGGCGGCCAGCCCACCCACCATGGCGCGCAAACCACGCTTACACAGGCAGGCGGAGAAGTAAGTGCATTTTACCTGATCAAGGCCCTGGGCATTTTTCAGTCGCAGGAAGAGATCGATGCCTATGTTGACAAGAATGGTAACAAAATTCAACCCAGCGCAGCGCCCGGTGATATCAAATTCCTGGACGCCAATGAAGACGGCATTATCAGTAACCTGGACCGGGTAAACTGCGGAAGCCCCTTCCCCGATTTTGAATACGGAGTAGGTACACGTGCCAATGCCTGGAACGTTGATGTATACCTGTATTTCCAGGGCACGGTAGGTAACAAGATTTATCATGGCTTGCGACAGGAACTGGAAGGCATGACGCTGGAAATAAATTATTCAAAGGCTACCCTGAATGCCTGGACACCGCAAAACCGGTCGAATATTCCCAGGGCAGTTATCGACGATCCTAATTTCAATGCGCAAACCTCTTCGCGTTTCCTGGAGAATGGTACGTATTTGCGTATGAAAACATTGCAGATAGGATATACGCTTCCCAAAAAACTGCTCGACCGCATGAAAGTGAATTCGCTGCGGGTGTATTTCAGTGCCGACAATTTGTTTACCATCACCGATTATACGGGTTACAATCCCGATATCGGCCGCACCGGCAGTATTCTTGATCGGGGTGTTGACTTTGGGCATGTTGCCTATCCGCTGGCTCGCGTACTGACCGCTGGTGTTCAATTGTCGTTATAACCATTAAACTATTGAAAAATGAACAAGTTGTTATATATACTGGTTTCCGTTATTGTGTTGATGGGGTGTTCAAAGGATAATCTTGATTTAACAGATCCCAACCGCATCACTACCGAAACATTCTGGAAAACCGAAGAAGACCTTCACAGCGCCTTTGCCGCAACTTATGGACTGCTGAAAAATGTAGATGGTGGTTATTGGGGCGTACGCGGCATTGAACTATCCAATGGACGGGGCGATGATTTTTTTATCAGGAACGATGTGTCGTACCTGTACCAGCTATCTACTTTTACCAATACGCCCGATAATGCCGCTGCTACCAATTTGTGGAATGTAAGTTACCGGGCTATATTCAGGGCCAACCAGATACTGGAAAATATAGATAATATCGAATCCTTATCCGAAGAAGCCAAAAAGGCTGCTATTGCCGAAGCAAAATTTTTGCGTGGCCTGAATTATTTTATCCTGGCCATCAATTTTGGTGATGTGCCCATTCGTTTACAGATACCACAATCTACCGAAGACTATTTTATGCCCAAGAATACCGAAGCCGAAGTATGGGCGCAGGTGATCCAGGATTTTAGTGAAGCTGCCGCTGATCTGCCGGTAACACGTCCATCGCAATGGACCGGCAGGGCTACCAAAGGCGCCGCCCTGGGCTTCCTTGGTAAAGCCTATGTATATACGAAAGACTGGGCTAATGCCGAAATCATCCTGCAGCAACTGACCACTTCACCCTTCACATACATGCTGATGCCCGATTACGAGGATAATTTCCTGGCTACCACTGAAAACAATGCCGAATCCCTGTTCGAGATTCAATTGGCCGATGTAGGCGGCACCAATCCCTGGGCAGGTGAAAATGCCAACGAAAGCCTGGGTGTTACCACGGCACAGGAATTTGCTCCGGCCGAGGTGGCGGGATGGTTTGAAGTGAGCCCAACAGATAAATTGTTCAATGAATTTCAAAAAGAAAAAACCACCACGAACGATTTTGATCCGCGTATGTACGCCACCCTGATATGGGATTATCCCGGCGCTACTTTTTACCAGAAGCCATTCAGCGATTTTGAATTGCAGTTCGGTTTCAAATCAATGGTCAAAAAATACCAGAATTACATGCAGGAAAACGAACTGGCCGGTTCGAGCGGCGCCGCCAACTATACATCTGACAATAATGAAAGGGCTTTGCGTTATGCCGATGTACTGTTGTTACTGGCAGAAGCGCTTACCATGCAGGAAAAAGTAAACGATGCATATCCATTCGTGAACCAAATACGCACCAGGGCAAATCTGGCGCCGCTGGCTGCCGGTATGAGCCAAACCCAAATGATGGCTGAGATCAGGCACCAGCGTATGATTGAATTTGCACGGGAAGGGCAGCGTTTTTATGATCTGAAACGTTGGGGATTATTGCAACAGGAAATGACGAACAGCGATAAAGTGGGCAGACAGTTTTTTACACCAGGCAAACACGATCTGTTCCCCATACCGCAATCGGAATTAAATGCCAATCCCCTGATGGTGCAAAACCCCAGGTGGTGATAATGCCGGGCTACGGCTTAACTTTGTGCGTATGGAATTTAAGGAAGTTATCCGGTTACTGGAAAAATACATTGCAGAGATACCGGCGCGTTTTGCCGACTTTTCAACAGATGAATTGTTAAGCCGTCCGGCCCCTGGCAAATGGTCCAGGCAGGAGATACTTGGCCACCTGGCAGATTCTGCGTTGAATAACCTGAAGCGTTTTACCGAATGTCAGTTTTTACCGCAGCCCTACCGGGTGGCCATGTATTTCCAGGATGCACTGGTAGTGGCTAATGGATACCAGCATTTGCCGCTGCAACAGGTGATGGATCTATGGAAGGCATTGAACCGGCAAATTCTTTATGTTATGAAAAATGTGCCGGCAGAGAAATTGGGTTATGAAATCATTACGCCCTCGGGCGAGTCAAAAACGTTGGAATGGTTGATGATCGATTATATAGTGCATATGGAACATCATTGGGGCCAGGTGTTCAGGGCATCAAATTAATTTATACAATAGTTTATTCACAATCCTGTAATTGATCAACAGCGATAGTACTACCAGCACCGCTGCCGTGGCCAGTACGGTCCAGTGCACAAAGGAACGCAGCTCAGGCCGGTCGTACATGGCAAAATGATGAAAGGCCCATTGCATGAGCCAGGTAACCGCTACGGCCACTGCCACCACCAGCACATACACCGGGATAAATAGTTTGGAAACATTTTTACTCAACCAGCCCGGCGAGTAGCCCAGGGTGAGCAACAATTGCAGGTTATCCTTGCTGCGTGCTATCATCAACTGCAGGTAAAACGAAAACAACATCAGGGCCAATACTACCACCAGCAATCCAAAAATACCCAGCCCGCTGAAAATGCCCTGCAATACCTGTTTTACTCTTCCGAATTTGGTTTTGTCTTTATTCACCTTATAATTCTTCTCCTGTAAAAATTGCAGGAATTCGGGGTTGTTGGCATCCTTTGTTTTGATATATAGCCTGGAAGCTTTTACATCGGTGTTTTGTCCGAATGTTTTATTGGCCCAGATTAAAAAACTTTTCGGAACGATCACGCTGTTCACACGGTCGCTCAGGGCCACAATAGAGCCACGGAATGTTTGCCGCACCCCATCCTCGCCATAGCAGGTAATATACACCATCACCTGCGAAGCGGAGGCCTCTGAAATTTGCGGCAGCCCATAACCGGGTGCAAACACATTGTAGATTTCCAGGAAGTCGGAAGAAAAAACGATGGGGATATAATCCTGTCCCTCTTGCCAGTTGAAATTGGGTGGTACGGTATCTAAAAAACTGTTGTCCAGGGTTTCCAAAAACATATCGGTGCTGAATGGCAAAATATCCCCGGCGCTGAGCTGCACCCTGAAGCGGTTGGCTATCAGGGGCGATACGCCCTGTATAAAGGGTTGTGCCGCCACCTCTTTGATCTCGGCTTCATTAAACAGGTTTTTCTCCAGCTGCCCCATGGTTTCATTGGTGATGGTTTTGGAGATGGAGATATAGTCGTAGCCTTCCTTGCGCGGCGTTTGGCCGCCCAACAATTGCTGTATGTTGATGTACATTTGAATGGAACACAACAATAACAATACGCCAATACCCAGCCCTATATACGAAAACCAGCGCGACCCGGCCCCGGCGCCCGCTTTTAATAAAGACCGAATGGGTTGAAAGGATACTGCCACGATACAATGGATTACAAATGAAACAATCGGGTAAACGGAAAATAGTCGATGCGCTCCAGGTCGGCAAAGATGATGGCCGCATTACGCGCCTTGCTTTCTTCCAGCATCAACTGCATGGCCTTTTGTGCATTGGCATCGTCCAGGTGGCTGAAAGGTTCATCAAGCAATAGCAGGTCATAGGGCTGCATCAACGATCTGATGATGGCCACACGCTGCTGTTCGCCATAAGAACAGGTACGGCTGAGCGCCTGCAATTTATTGCCGATGCCCAGCCGTTCTGCCATTTCTTTTATTTTTCCCGCTTCGTGAAAGGGATTCAACTGTCTTTTCAGCTCAATGTTCTGTTCTACGGTGAGATCGGGGAACAGGCGCAGGTCCTGGAACACGATGCTTACCTGCCCGGCGCGGTAGGCGGCCCAGTCTTCGGCTGAATAGCTGCGAAGATTGCGGCCGTTGAACAGGATATGCCCATTATATTCATTACGCAACCCATACAGGAAATGCGTAAGCGATGTTTTACCGCTGCCGCTGGGCGCAACGATTTTTACATATTCACCTTTATGAATAACAATATCATGCCGCCACAATTCGGAAGTACGGCTTTGATCGTTGTTGAAATAAACGGGTAATAGTTGCTGTAGTTGAAGCATAGTAGAAGCGGGAGGTAGGAAGTCAGCAGTCAGAGGTCGGAGGTCAGAAGCGGCTGTATTTTGAGACTTCCGACCTCCGACTTCATTAATAAGATGCCCAGGTACTCATAGGTACATTCAGCTTTGTTTGTGCATCATACGAGTGGCCTTTTTTCCGTGCTATAGCGCTTATGACATCGATATAGCTGTTCAGTTGTTTCAGGCTGTTAGTGCTTTTATCTACCAGGTTGATCTCGGCCTCACCCGCCATGAAATTTTGTTTTTGCTCGCCACCGGTAAATACAATGTCCTGCCACATGTTAAGCGACGCATTCATAGCAGCCATGGAGCTGCTGTCGCTCACGGCCGTTTTTGACGCCTGCAGTATTTTCTGCACATCTATATAGGCGCCGAATGCTTTTCCGCTGATGCGGCTGGTAAATGCATGCTTGTTATTGCCGCCTGCCATGAAAGCATTGAGCTGCTCAGGCGAGTTACCGGCCGCAAACCAGTTATCGTTCAGTTGGTAACCGGCCTTCAGCATATCCAGCGCGCCTTCGGGCACTTTTTCCTTGATGATGGAGATCATTTTTTCAAAAGCCGCTTTGTCGTTTACCGACGTGGCAAACAGAAATTTGGCATCGGGCGTGTTTGTTTTCATGGTAAACGGATCGCCTTCGGGATTGGGTATGGTCACCTCGCGCTGGCCAAAACTAAAATCGGTTATGGCAAACAACATATCCCCTTTATTGGCCTTTATAAATTCATCCATGCTGTATCCATTCTCACCCAGGAAACCATTCACCAAACCATCCACGCCCAGCAGCTTCATGATATCTTTAATACCGGCAGGGGGGTATTTCATGGCAAAAACGGCTGCCACATTTTGCGATGGGATGCGGTTGATGATGTCGTCGCTGATTTGCGCGGGAGGATATTTGTCCATCAACTTACGGATCTCCTCATTATAATAACTTTTTGTTTTCAGTGAAATTTTGCCGTTCTCAAAATGGATGGTCGTGGCCGATACATTGCCTTCAAAAAGCACACTCAGGCTTTTCAGCATCGACAAAGCACCGCCCATCATATCAGCGTAACGGCTGGTATTGGCCCAGAAATGAATATCGCCCTGTTCCTTGAGCATAGCCTTAAAACGGTCATCGTTCATCAGGCTGCTTTTTTGGGGCAGGTCGAACAGTTGCACACCAAAATGTTGCAAACTGTCTATGGGAAAAGAGTAGGGGCCTGAATAGGAGCCCCGGCCCGAAAAACCGTCGGCAATGGAAGCCCCTGGTGCATCTGCCACATATATAAATCGTTTGTTGTTCCACGACATGATGCCCTTGCCACCACTCAGTTTCATGATTTTGATATCACCTTCTTTTGAAAGGGTAGCGCCCTTATGCACTTTTTTGTTGAAAGCTTCAAAGGCCGCTGCATCGGCCACACTGCCCTGGAAAGCGGAATAACCGCCGCGGCCCTGTTTTTTTATAAAGAAAGCCATGTCGGCTTTCAGATCAACACCGGTATGGGCAGGATCGTCGAGCAGTTTTCTGGTAAGCGAATCGTTTTCCTGGGAATACAGTTCCTTGAACCATTCAGTTTGTTGTATCTCCTGCCAGCTTACTTTTGAATTAATGGAAGAAGCGTTGATGTGCACTACAAAACTGGCGTCATTCGGTATGGCGAGACCGCCTTTATCGGCATTGCTACAGGAAATGACCGAACATACGAGGGCAGCGATCAACAAAATGGATAACAGGCTACGTTGCATATCATTAGTTTAATTAGAAATAGGGACTTGTGTTGGTAATAAAGGTCAAATAAACAAATTATTGCCAAGTTTTGCCAGTTCCACGCTTTCCTGTTTGCCGGTTTTTATATTCTTTATTACACATATATTATTTTGTATCTCCTGGCTGCCAATTATTACAGTATAGGGGATATTTTTCTTTTCGGCATATTTGAATTGTTTGTCCATTTTGGCCTGCTCGTGGTACAGTTCGCAGGCAATACCCTGTTTGCGCAGCAATTGCATAGTGGTATAAGCCACACTGCTTTCGGTGGCGCCCATATTAAAAAATAATACCTGCGTGCCGGTATGAACCGCTTCGGGGAACAGTTTCAGTTCTTCCATCACATCATATATCCTGTCTACTCCAAAACTGATGCCCACACCCGGTACATTCGGCACGCCAAACAAACCGGTCAGGTCGTCGTAACGGCCGCCGCCGCCAATGCTGCCGATCTTTACAGTGGCCGGGGCTTTTACTTCGAAAATGATGCCGGTATAATAATTGAGGCCGCGCGCCAGCGTAAAATCAATCACTGCCTGGCCGGCCAGTTTCGACACTTCCTCTATGCCTCTGCTGCCTGTTTCAATATGGCTTAAAAGCGTACTAACCTGTTGCAATTTTTCTTCATTGCTGCCGCCAATACCAAGGTAGCGTTCAATGATATTTATCTGCTCACTGTTCAGGCCTCTTTGTCCCAGTTCTGCTTTTACTTTTTCTATCCCTATTTTATCCAGTTTGTCGATGGCAATGGTAATATCTATCAATTTATTGGCGCCGCCACACAGTTCTGCCAGTGCCGCCAGTATTTTACGGCTGTTGATGCGCAGTTCATATCCTGCAATGCCCAGCTTTTGAAATACGTCGTGATATATATTTGCCAGTTCGGTTTCGTTCAGCAGCGATTGACTGCCCACTACATCGGCATCGCATTGATAAAATTCACGGTAGCGGCCTTTCTGCGGTCTGTCGGCCCGCCACACCGGTTGTATCTGGTATCGCTTGAACGGAAACACCAACTGTCCATGATGCATGGCCACATATCGCGCAAACGGAATCGTCAAATCGTATTTCAAGGCCCTTTCGGTGATGCCCTTCACATTCTTTCCTTCCAAAACCTTTTCAAAATCGGCCCTGGCCTGCTGGTGTTTTTCGGGTTTGTCCAATCCATTGTTCAGTATCTTGAATATCAGTTTATCGCCTTCTTCCCCATATTTACCCATCAGGGTTTCGATATTCTCCATGGCCGGTGTTTCCAGCGGCTGAAACCCGTACAACTCAAAAACACTGCGAATGGTATTTAATATATACTGGCGTTTGCGAACCACATCCGGTCCAAAATCTCTTGTTCCCTGTGGCAATGATGGCTTTGACATATGGGGGTGCTAATGTTTTTAATTAATTACAATAAAATGTTGAATAATGAATAATGAATGTTAAAGTATGCCCACTTCAACATTCAACATTCAATATTCATCATTCGATATCTTTTAATAATGCTGTCACATGCTTTATCAATCAGTTCATACACTTCGTGGTAACCTGGCTCGGCGCCATACCATGGATCGGGTACGCTCATATGTTTGCCGGGGTACAGCTCGTTCAAAAGCAGGTCTACTTTCGGCGCATCGAAATCCCTGCGTGCAATGCGGCGCATATCGTCGATGACGTCGTTGGCCATGGCATAGATCTTATCGTAACGGTGAAAATCGGCGGCGGTAAATCGGCGGGCGCGCTGGCAGCTGATATCGATGCCATGCAACAGCGCAACTTTTTGCGATAAATGGTGGGGTGCTTCACCAATATGATAGCCGTTGGTGCCGGCGCTTTCCACCGTCCAGGGCAGTCCGGCCTGCTGTGCCTTGAACCGCAAAATGCCTTCGGCCAGGGGGCTGCGACAAATATTACCCAGGCAAACCATTAAAATCTTCATGGCCGCAAAGATAGCCCAATTGCGGGCTTATGGAATTGTTCTGTTTCAGCATCTTATGAATTAAGGCAATGGCGCCTCCCCAATTACTCGTACAGGAGCAGGGGGGCCAATGAGGAATATTTGGTACAGCCGTAGGTATTTTATGACACCCCTCATTTTTCAAACAGGCAGGCAGGAGTTGTATTCATTTAGTGTTTATTTCTTATCTTGCCCGGACCCAATTTTTAAGCATGGCATCGGAATTTGAGGATAAAAAACAAAGGGCTTATATCAACAGGCGGGCCATTATGGATCTCGGAATGGGCATTATTTATGTGGGACTGGGTGGTTTTTTTGCCTTCAGCACCATACTGGGCATGGAACTTGTGTTTCCGCCAGAACCCTTTAATTACATTTTCGGCGGCCTGTGTTTGTTATATGGTGGATTCAGGATCTACCGCGGTATAAAAAAAGATTATTTACGGTAATGCCACTATACACATGAGTTGTAAAATGGTTCGCCGTTATAAAAAAATACTCAGAAAAACATAGATAGTAAGATGAAATGGACAGGGAACCTTAGACCGGTTTTCAGGATATTGGTGATCATTACAGGAATAAGCATGCTGGTGCAGGCTTGTAGCAGCGGCCCTACCCAATATCGCGAAACTACGGTTAGCGGTACCATTCATATCAGCGTAGATGAATCATTTAAACCGGTCATAGATTCGCAGATACAGGTTTTTGAGTCCCAGCATCCCGATGCCCGTATTATTGTAAATTATAAACCCGAAGCCGAATGCCTCCGCGACCTCAACGTTGACAGTGTGCGTATGGTGATAGTTACCAGGGGATTGAGTGCAGAAGAGGAACGTACACTGCGAAGCAAACTATCATTCAAACCGGCTTATGGTCCTATAGCTTACGACGCCGTTGCGGTGATCGTGAACAATCAGGTAAAAGACACCACTTTTACCATGCAGGACATTCGTTCCATTGCAAAAGGCACCAGTGGGTTTAAATACAAAATGCTGTTGGATGGCACATCGGCCACCAGCACGGTTCGTTTTGTAAGGGATTCATTATTAAGGGGTGAGCCATTGAGTTCGAATGTGGTGGCCGCAGACAGCAGCGAAGCGGTAATAGATTATGTGTCGAAGAACACCGATGCTATTGGTTTGATAGGAGTTAGCTGGATCGGCAACCGTGATGACACCACCCAGCTCAGCTTCCTGGAAAAAGTTAAAATTGCCAAAATCGAGTGCCGCGGCTGTACTGGCACATATGTTGACCCTGTACAATATAATATCGCAACAGCCCGCTACCCCATGATCAGGCCACTGTATTATATTCTGAAGGAAAATTTTAACGGCCTTGGCAGCGGATTCACTAATTTTCTCATCTACGAAAAAGGTCAGAAAATTTTTTACAGGGCTTACCTGTTGCCGGCCAGGATGAATTTTGAAGTGCGGAAAATGCAGATAGACGATTAAAACAGGTGATTACAATATACATTATATAACACTTAAATTAAATAGCAATTTCAATGAGCAAGCGAATAATCAGTTTTGTAACCATGATGGTTCTGGGGAGCCAGATGCTATTTGCCCAGAATGTGGATCAGGGGAAAAAGTTTTTATATTATGAGCGGTACAAAAGCGCCCGTGAAACCTTTGAAAAAATACTGGCAGCCAACCCTAATAATATAGAAGCCACTTATTGGTTGGGACAAACCTTGCTGGAACAAAAAGACTCTGTTGCAGCCAAAGACCTGTATCAGAAAATGTTAGCACAAAACGGCAATGCGCCGCTGATACTGGTAGGTATGGGTGAAATAGAATTACGTGAAGGTAAGACCAACGATGCCCGTCAACGTTTTGAAACAGCCATTTCCCTCACAAAAGGTAAAGATATAGAGGTACTGAATGCAGTAGGCCGTGCCAATGTAAATGCAAAGGCCGGCGATGCCAACTATGCCATCGAAAAGCTGAACCAGGCAACACAGGTAAGAAAGTTCAACGATCCTGAAACCTACCTGTTGATGGGTGATGCCTATCGTAAGCTGATAGATGGTGGTAATGCCGTTACTTCCTACAACAAAGCATTGTCGTTGGATCCTAAAAATGCCGCAGCGAAAGTGAGAATCGGGAGAGTGTACCTCACTCAGAACAACAAAGATTTTTTCCTGCCGGCTTTTGAAGATGCCGTTCAACTGGATCCTGCCTACGCACCGGCCTACTATGAATTGTTCTATTACTGGTATTTTAGGGATGTAAACAAAGCAGCGCCCTATCTGGACAGCTATATTGCCAATTCAGACCAGGGCCCCGAAGCCGAATACCTGAAAACCGACTTCCTGTATGCTTCCGGTAAATTTGCCGAAGCCAAGGAAAAAGCGCTGGGTCTTATCAGCCAGCAGGGCGACAAAGTAGCTCCCAGAATGTTCAAACTGGTGGCCTATGTGTGCGATACCCTGGCCGATATGGACTGCGCCAACCAGTATATTAAGGACTACTTTGCCAAACAAAATCCTGATGACATACTGCCTGCCGACTATGTTGAATTGGCCATGATCAATTCAAAAACACCCGGCAGCGAAGCAGAGGCTTTCACCAATCTCCAAAAAGCTGTGGATGCCGATACATCGAAAGAAGGTAAATTAAAGATCATCAGCCAGGCTGCCGCACTGGCCAAGAAAATGGGTGACCGCCACCAGGAAGCCAACTGGCTGGGTATTGCCTACCAGCTGGATCCCAATCCTTCACAAACCGATTTGTATAACTGGGGTTATGCCCATTACCAGGCTGGTGATTACGAACAGGCAGACAGCATCTTCTGTAATGTGTACCAGGAAAAATATCCCGATCAGATTTATGGATACCTGTGGTGCGCACGTACAAAAACTGCCAAAGACACCACTATGCAATCCGAAGACATCATTCCGGCTTATGAAAAGCTGGCCGAAATGGCTTTGAAAGTAGATTCGGGCAAGTACAAATCACAGGCTGTGCAGGCTTTGATCACATTGACAACAATTGCCAATGACGTGAAGAAAGACAGCAAAACAGCTTTAGCTTATATCGACAGAATTCTGGAGATAGATCCCGCTAACGAATTTGCTACCAAAGCCAAACCCATCCTGGAGAAAGCACTGAACAGGGCTGCACAACAAAAAAGCAGCAGCAGCACAAAAAGCAGCACACAAAAGCAAGGCTCCGGCAAATAATAGTGCAGATGAAGATGAAAAATTCGGATTAAAAACCTATTAAATACATCATAATTAATCCCCTGTTGGCGGCAACGCCTACAGGGGATATTTATTTTATTGATTTTGAAGTTGAAAATTACTGTGGCTGTCTTATTTTTGCCCCTAAATTTAAACGGGTTA
>Ga0065721_10004795_pt1 | contig 20966 bp, 6 predicted proteins | sample Mesricmetagenome_FD_59108 | JGI IMG/M metagenome (GOLD analysis project Ga0065721, IMG submission 59108) | Mesophilic microbial community from rice straw/compost enrichment Sample: eDNA_1 v2 (version 2) | ecosystem: Engineered > Solid waste > Grass > Composting > Bioreactor | place: USA: Davis... | reverse complement strand
TGTTGCCGGGTGTGCAGATCGTGGAACGTGCTTACCGTCGTGTTCCAGCGAATGATTTGAGTCGCGCGCGGATCGGTGTGGCGACGAATTCCACCACGCCGACAAATCATCTGGGACTGACCGGCGAGGGCGTGTTGGTGGGGGTGAATGAATTCGGCGTCGACGCTACGCATCCGGATTTGAGTGGACGTGTGTTTGGGGCGGCTGCCGATTTGATTGATTTAAGCGGTCACGGAACGCACGTTGCAGCAATTATCGCTGGCAGCGGCGAAGCTTCAACAAATGTCCTGAATGCGCGCGGATCGGTTAATCCGGGAACCAACGGTCAGTATCGCGGCATTGCGCCCGCTGCGCAGTTATATGTGCAGGATCTCAATCTTCCCGATGAAACTTTGCAGGAGAGCGCGGTATTAAACGGTACGTTTATTTCCCACAACAGTTGGAACTACATCGGTAGCGGTTCGTACAGTCTGGCCGCGGCCAGTTTCGATGCCGCAGTGCGAGATGCGTTACCGGGGCAACAGGGATCGCAAGCGGTGATGTTTGTGTTTCCCACGGGAAACAGCGGGGACGGGAGTGATTCCGGATTGAGTGGCACGGCGGGAAGTGTGTTATCGCCAGCGACTGCCAAGAACGTTTTATCCGTGGGCGCGGTGGAACTGCCGCGGGACATCACAAACGTGGTGGAAAAGATTTCGAACGGCTTCACCAACACCTCTACGCCGTGGCGCGGGGCGACCAGTTCAGGTAACCAGGTGGCCAGTTTTTCCGGGCGAGGTAATGTAGGCGTTCGTGTTGAGGGGGACTTTGGCCGGGTCAAGCCGGACGTAGTGGCGCCAGGGACGTTCGTGATTTCGGCTCGGTCATCGCAATGGGACGAAGATGAGTATTACAATCCGACGAATTATTTCTATGCCGCGATTTCCGGGCAGGTAGTGACGAATAATGGATTCAATGTTTACGGAATTTTTCTACCCGAGAACGCTGTCGGCTTCACGATTGAATTGGAGCCTAACATTGATTCGCCGGTACCTTTCCCGTCTTTGCCGATTTATGTGCGCCGCGATGGCGAACCGACTTTGACCGACTTTGAATTGCGTCGTAATAACTCGATATCGGTACCGCCGGATTTGGGTGGGGTCGGTACATCGGTAGGACAGCTTTGGTTTTATGGTATCGCCAATCCGGGTAATCAACCGGTCAATTTCGATATCTTCACCACGGTGATCGTGACTAACGATCTGGGAAATTACTATGAGGTGCTGAAAGAACTAAACGATTCCATCAGCGGTACGAACGAAGATCGGCAGCACTATTATCGGTATGAATCCGGCACAAGTATGGCGGCAGCGGCGGCCTCCGGCACCCTGGCATTGATGCAGGAATTTTTCGAGCAGCGACTCGGAGTAACAAACAGTCCTGCTTTGATGAAGGCGCTGTTGATCAATGGTGCACGTTCCGTCGGTGCTCTGTATGATTTTAATCCGCGTCGTTCGATCAACTATCAGGGCTGGGGATTGATCCGGTTGGAAAACAGTCTGCCAGCGGGAATCTCGAATGCATTCAATCTATCGCCCGGATCAAAAGGAGCGATCAAGCTGATTGATCAATCGCCCACCAATGCATTGGCGACCGGTGAAAGTCATACCCGAATCATTAACTTGAGCGAAGAAGGTCAATCATTTCCGTTGCGCGTTACTTTGGCCTGGACCGATCCGCCTGGGAATCCTGCTGCTGGAATCAAGCTGGTCAACGATCTCGACTTGATCATTACAAACCTGCAAACCGGTGATGTCTATCTTGGCAACGATATCCCTGCAAGTAGCGTTTACAATTTTATCTGGGATACCAATCAGCCGCCGAATTTTGACGCGGTAAACAATGTGGAAAATATCTATCTCGAGCCGGCGCTCGGTAGCAATTATTCCATCACCGTGGTGGCGCGGCGAGTGAACGTCAATGCCGTGACTGCGCATCCCAATAACGTCGTGCAGGATTATGCCCTCGTGATATCGAGTGGTAACGGTGAGGCGGATAATGCAATTGAAGTGGGAACGATTAATCCGATCGCAGGAGCGCGGGCGGCCAATATCATTTTCACGACCAATACAATCGAGCAGGTGGATTTCTCGGCTACGTTCATCGAGAATCAACGTGTTGGTGCTAACACGCCATTATTGGGAACGACAAATGGCATTACCAATCAGTGGACATTTTATGTGGTTACCAACACGACAGAATTCACTAACGCCGCGTTTCTGATTTCGCAACAAACCGAGCAGGCGGTGCCCCGCATGGGGGTGCGGACATCGCGTTCTCGCGAGGCGACGCGTCAGTATGCTGATCTCGACCTGTATGTTTCCACCAATTCTGCGTTGCTCAATCTCGATCCGGTCGCAGTGGATACCGCATTCAAATCACGGAGCCGCAATGAACTTAGCGGCGATGAACTGCTGATCTTCACTGACTCGGAAAAGGATCAGGTTTATTACGTTGGAGTGAAATCCGAGGACCAGATGGGCGGGGAATATGAATTTTTTGCGCTCTTCACTCTGTTGCCTTTGGGACAGGAGGATGCCAATGGATTTATTCGGGCGTATCCTATGCACGGCTACACGATACCGGACGGGACCCCGGCAGATCCGGGCGGGACGCGATTCCTGGCTGTGCCGTTTCCAGGCCTGAACGAAACGGTTCGCCGGGTCGTAATCACGAATAACGTCAGTCATGAAAATTACGGCGATGTGATCGCGACGGTTGACCATAATTCTCGTGCTGTTGTGTTCGACAATCATCGCAGTCTGGAAACTCCGCCATATCCGGTGCCGCCTGGCCCGTACGAATTCCTGTACGATGATAGTGGGGAAGGGGATTTCGCGAACGCAATTCTTCCGGATGGCCCGGGTACATTTGCCTCGTTTATCGGCGAAGAACCGGGCGGGCCATGGTACTTTACCTATAGTGACGACGCACTCACACAGGTTGGCATGGTTTCCAATGTGATGATTCGCGTAGACCGGCAGTGTGAAAACGATTGTATAATGACAAATACCATCGGACCGAATAGCTGGCGTTACTTTTCGCGTAATGTGCCGGTTGGAGCGACGAATTTGACCGTTTGCATTAACGTGATTTCTCCAAACCCGCAACCCTTGCTGCTCTTCATCCGAAAAAATGAGCTCCCGACGACCAATGTTTTTGAGTTCACAATGACGATCAATGGCAGCGGTTGTTTGACCATTGACAAGTCGACGCTGCCGCCGCTGCAATCGGGTCGCTATTTCATAGGTATATTCAATCCCAATCCGACCCAGCAGACCTTCTCCTATCAGGCTACAGTCGCGATTGGTGCGCCGCCGACGCCTATGCTGTTCAATGGAAATACTGGTAGCGTGCCAATATTGGATGATGCGGTGACGAACTATACCCAATTCATTACCAATGTCGGAACTATCGCGCAGTTGGATGTAGGGCTGCGAATTGATCATCCGCGGATTTCAGATTTAGCGGTGACTTTGATCAGTCCTCGTGGCACGCGCGTGTTGCTGGTGGAGAATCGAGGTGGCCCGGATGCGAATGCATTTGGCAGCTCGTTGACGATTACGAATATTGCGCCAGCAACCTCCAGCGGCGGACCAGAATCGGTAACCAAGGTTGTGGATACCGGCGTTACTTTTGGTTCGATAGAGATTGATTATAACTTCTTCTGTCAGCCGGATCGCATGCTTGTGCTTTATGAGGGGGCAACCATATTTGATACGGGGCTGATCAACAACGGATGTCCGAGTGAGCAGAGCGTGCCTCGGCGCGAAAAGGTGTTCTTTGGGCCGGGCGCAAGTACTGAGGTGACCATCGTGATGAATCCGCCGGGATTTGATTATGGCACGAATACACTGTGGGAATACACGGTAAGTTCCATCAATCAGATTCACAATTACTTGGTGTTCACTGACAACACGAACTTCACCACGACGCCGATTAAGTTTGCGGCGCCGCCGTTCACGGGCGCCGCCGGATCAACCGTGACATTGAGCGATTTCGAATCGCCGGTGACAGCTCAAACTTATACAGCTCCTACCATAGGAAATCCTGATGGCTGGAATGTTCTCACCAACAGCGTTCAAGTGGTCAACGATCCTTCGTTCGCTTATGCGGGAAACCAGTATTTATCGTTGCTTCAAGGAAGCATTGCACGAACGATTTCGCTCAACGCAGATCGAGACTATTCGCTTTCGTATGCAGTGCGGGGTAGCCCTCGATGCTTGCAATTTACTAACTTTGCATCAACGCAAGGACTCACTCTGACTGATAATGCTACTGTGATTTCCGGCGGCATCTTGCAACTGACGCCAAGCCAAACAAGTCGACATGGTGCCGCTTGGTCAAAAACGAAACTTCCAGTAAATGATGGCTTCGATACTACTTTCCAGTTTCGTATTGCTGGCCCGTTCATCGGAGGGGGGGGAGACGGGATTGCCTTTACGATTCAGAATATTTCTCCGACTGCAGACGCATTTTCGGCCATTGGGGGAAGTCGAGGGAATGCGATCAGCGTTTTCTTCAATACCTTTATGAATTGGCCTGGCTGCGCCAGCCCTGTGACTTGTGATCTGTATTCTAATTCCATCGGGATTGGAATTAACGATCAATATGTTATTCAGACAGACCTTACTCCTTTCGGAATCGAGCTGAAGGATGGAAATATCCATGAAGCCCGAGTCATCTATGGCGCAGAAGGGATAACCGTGATTCTGGATGGTAGTGTTGTTTTGGCAAATGTGCCTTTGCCAGGACCTGGACTGTCACCGGGTGTTGATAGCTGCGGGTACGCCTGGGTCGGGTTCGAAGCGTTCTGCGGGGCAACTGCTGAAACTCACGAAATACTAAATTGGAATTTTTGTTCTGCCACTCCGGCTCCATCAGGAACAATTACTCTCGCTGGCATCGCAACAAATCAGTTTATTGTCGGTGATGAGTGGACAACTCGATCGCTTGCCTTCCGGGCGAATCAACCGAGCGTAGATCTGGCAGTGCAGCCGGGGCAGTGTGATCTGGAGGTCTATATGGATGCATTCCGGCTCGTCGAAACGGCCGGCTCTCGGTACGTCCTCCCCGAGGAATCTCTCAAAGTGCTCGAAGGTGAAAACGCGTTCGGCGAGTGGCAACTTGAGATTCTTGATTCGCGCACTGGCGCGTTCAATAACGTTGCGTTGTTGGATTGGCAGTTGCAGTTCATCTTCCAGGATGAAGTCCCACTGCCACCGCCGTTGGCGCCAGGAGTGCCGCAGACCAACACAATATGTGCCGGCCAAATCCAATATTACGTAATTGACGTGCCGCCGTGGGCGCGGTTTGCCACCAATGAGCTGCTTTCAGCGACCGGCCCGGTGAATGTTTATTTCAATCAATTCATCCGCCCCACCGGTCTGAACATTGTGCCGCCGGACTATGACTTGCTTATTGGTCAAACCAGTGGCGTCGCGGTTCTCGCGACCAATGTGCCGCCGTTGCAACCTGACTATCCGGTGTTAATTCCTGGTCAACGGTATTACATCGGCATTGAAAATCCGAGTGCCACAGATTGCGTGACGGTCGCGTTCCTGGTTGATTTCGATCTCGTAACGTTCCCGCAAGTGACGGAGCTGACGAATCAGATTCCTCTTTGCACCGTTAATTCCGGTCCGGCAGGAGCGGCGGATTATTATTATTTCAACGTGTCGCCGAATGCTGTGCGCGCTCAGTTTGAGTTGTTCAATCTCAGTGGGGACATGACTCTGGTTTTACGTCGCGGGCTTCCGCCGACGCTCGGTATCTTTGATTACATCAGCGCCAATGTCTTCACCAACGACGAGGTCATCACAGTGTTTGATTTCAGTCAGCCGGTCCCGTTGACCCCGGGCGACTGGTATTTTGCGGCTGTGAACGTGTCCGGTCCATCGGTCTCCTATTGCGCGCAGGCTTCGGAATGGCCGGTTTACGGAACCAATATTGTCATCACCAATATGTTCATCGGCACGAACAGTCTTTGTCTGACGTGGACGTCGTTGCCGGGGATGCGTTACTTCGTTGAAGGCGTCACTAATCTAACCAGTACGAATTGGGCAACCGTTTCAGATGCGATAGTCGCAACTGACTACGCGACGACCTATTGTGTTCCATTCCCGTCGCCGTTCCAGTTCTTCCGCGTGAGAGAAGGCGGTGAAATCGGAACGTACATACCGCCGCCGATTATTTCGTCGATCCGCCGCACGTTCCGAGGTGTTGAAATTACCTGGGGCGGCCCGGTCACAGCGCGCTATCAGGTCGAGTGGACGGATTCTCTGTTCCCGACAAATTGGCAACCATTCACCGTGCCGCCGGAGGTGACTTCGACTACCGGGTTATTCCAGTTCATAGACGACGGTTCGGAAGCCGGACCGCTCGATGGACTGAGATACTATCGATTGGTTGTGGTGCCGTAGGTTCGTCCGAGCGGGCGTTTGCTTTTATGATCGCGCCGAGGTCGAGGTAGTGGGGCATTAACCCAGCGGCAACGTGCGCTGTGGTGATTATGTTGTCGCATGCGCGGGCGATTATTCGTGGGCACGAGCGGCTGGGTTTACAAGGAATGGGCCGGAGTGTTTTATCCGCGGGACCTCAAGAAATCCGGCGAACTTGCACACTACGCAACCGTTTTTAACACTGTCGAAATCAATGCGACATTTTACCGGTTGCCGCTACCCGGCATGGTGAAAGGCTGGTATCAGCGGTCGCCGAAGGATTTCATTTTTACTGCGAAGGGTAGCCGTTACATCACGCATATCAAGCGGTTGAAACCACCGATTGCTGCGGTGCGAAAATATTTTAGTCGCATCAAACTGCTCAACGAAAAATGCGGTTCGATTCTCTGGCAGCTTCCGCCAAACTTCGATGTGAAGAATTTGGCGCGGCTTGACACATTCCTCACGAAGCTGCCCGTGGATTATCGGCACGCAGTCGAGTTTCGGCATCCGTCGTGGTACGAAACTGATGAGACGTTTGCCGTGTTGCGCAGGCACAAAGCGGCGCATGTTTCGATCAGTTCACTGCGCATGCCGATGAACTTCACGGTTACAGCGGACTTTGTTTATTTCCGCTTTCACGGTTTAAAAGGCGGGCCACGTCACGATTATCAACGGAGGGAATTAAAACCGTGGGCGGAGCAAGGATGTGATTGTCTGGCGAAGGGACGAGATGTTTTCGCTTATTTCAATAACGATCTCAACACGCGTGCGCCGAATAATGCGATCTTATTTCGAACGCTCGTTGGTTCGAATTGGCAACGAGATAAAAACGCTTCGACCCGATTGCGACAGTCACACAAGCCGCGGAAGAAATAAAAACGCTCCGATGCATTGTTGCGTCGGAGCGTTTTGGAATTTATCGGATTCAGCTCAGATACTCGCGCGGGTCAGTCACTTTGCCCGTAATGGCGCTTGCAGCGACCGTGGCCGGACTGGCGAGGAACACTTGCGATTCCTTATCGCCCATGCGACCGGGGAAGTTGCGGTTCGTGGCGCTGATGCACTTGATGCCCGCCTGATTGATGCGACCGAACGTGTCCACCGGACCACCGAGGCACGCAGCGCAACCGGCGTTTTCGGTCATGCGTACACCGGCGTTCTCCAGAATCTGCCAGATGGTTTCGTTGCCCCAATGCGTAGTCTGTAATTCATGCACGATGTCAGGCGTCGCGGGCACGCCGAAAGTATCAATGGAAACCTTCCGACCGCGCAGCACGCGGGCGAATTCGACGAAGTCGCTCGTCTTGCCACCTGTGCAACTGCCGACGTAAGCACGATCCAGTTTCACGTTGCTCATTTCCTTGGCCTTCTTGCGTTGGCCGGGATCGGGATGACAGGCAACCGTTGGTTCGAGCTTCGATAAATCCACGACGAGCTCGTAAACGAACTTCTGGTCCGTATCGAGTTCCACCGGTTCGTAAGAAGCTTGAGTGCCGTTCAATTTCACGCGCGCATCCACGTATTCCGCTGTACGCGAATCAAACGGGAAAATGCCATTCTTACCGCCGGCTTCGATGGCCATGTTCGCAATCGTCATGCGGTCGTCCATCGAGAGCGACGCTACACCCGGGCCGTCGAATTGCATCGCGCGATAAGTCGCACCGTCGAAGCCGATTTCGCCGATGCAATGAAGAATCAGGTCCTTCGCCATAACGCCCGGTTGCAATTTACCTTCGAGCCGGAAATGCATGGTCTCCGGCACTTTAATCAGTAACTTGCCCGTGCCCATGACGAAGCCGGCGTCGGTGTTGCCGATACCGGTGGCGAATTGATTGAACGCACCTGCCATGCAGGTGTGCGAATCAGTGCCGAATAAAACTTCGCCGGGGCGCGTGTGACCTTTGGCCGGAAGCGCGGCGTGACAAACACCCGCGTAGTTCGAGCCGTATTGGCGTTTCAAATTGCCTTTGGCGGGATCGAATTTCCAAGTGCCGTTCGGATCATCAATGACGTCGTAGAAATAGGGCAACCCTTGCTCGCGAGCGAATTCGCGGAGGATGTCCACGTTGCGATTCGACTTCGAGTCGGCGGTGAAAATGTAGTGATCGGGAATAATGACGACGCGATTCTTGTCCCAGACTTTAGCGTCTTTACCGAACTCGCGTTTGAACACGCCGATAGTCCCCGGGCCGCACACGTCGTGCGTCATAAGCACATCGGCTTTCACCCAGATATTGTCGCCGGCTTGCACGGAAGATTTACCGGCGGCACGGGCGAGCAGTTTTTCAGTCAACGTCATAGCTGGACAAGCGTAGCGGACGTTGGGATTGAATTCAACAGTGCAACCGGATAATGACAAAGTCGAGCTGCGGCTGTGTCTGTCTGCCAAATTCTCAGCCCAACGCTTTCAACTGCGCGTAATTTGCAAACCGCTGGGCGACAGGCTGAAATTCACAAACCGCGCGCGCGGATTGGGCGGATAGCTGGTAAGCGTTCGGCGAATGTGCGTCGCGGCTTCGATATCTTTGGCGAACATTAACAGATAACCGCCACCGCCCGCGCCGAGCAATTTCGTGGCAGCAAGGTAATCTTTCACCCGATCAAGAATCGCGCGCACTTCGGGAGGATTCGTGCCCGAATCAAGCCGCTGGTTCAATCGCCAACTGTTACGAATGGCAGCGCAAAGCTGGTCGTAGTTGCATTGTTGAATTGCGACGCTGGCGCTTCGCGCGTTAGCGACGATGTCGCTGATGATGCCAAGATGCGTGGGCGAATTCAGAAAGATGCCGCGGACGATTTCGCTGAGGATATTTTTCGCGAGTCGAGTGACGCCGGTGTAATACAGGAGCACGCACTGGTTCGCGAATTCGTGATTGAACAGTTGGTCGGGCAACCAATTTACGATCGGTTGTTGCGTGAGACCGGCGCGCGTTTCGATCAATTTGATTCCCGGAAATAAACCGCCGGCCTGATCCTGCCAACCGCCGCCCGTGGTGAGCATTTGTTCCAACACAAGCGTACGCGTGAAGAGAATGTTGCGATCCCAATTGAGACCGCACAAATCGCTGAGGGCGGCGAGTAGCGTCGCGGCGAGAATGCTGCTCGTGCCGAGCCCTGAACCTTTCGGCGCAGCAGCCAGAAGTGACAATTCAATGCCACCACCGAAATCGCGTAATTGTTTTTCCAGCGAATCGAATCCGCCATCAGCGTGAAAGCGCGGGAGAAATCCCGCCAACGCGAGGGCGGCTTTGGCGAGGGCAAAGGCGCTGCCAGGCTTCGCGTAGGTGTCGAGTTCTTCGTAGGTTCGCAGGCGTTCTTCAACTCCTAAATCGATTGAGCGCACGACGAGTTCGGGATGCTCGCACAGTTTGGCGAAAACCTGAACGGGTGGTTGGCCATTCAGATCTGCGGCGGCATTCAAGACCGCGCCGCCGAATTCGAGGCAATACGGCGGTGTGTCAGACCAGCCGCCCGCGAGATCGAATCGCACCGGACTGCGCGCCCAGATGATTTGGTCTTCCTGCGCTTTGAGTTGCGGACGCGCCGGAGCGAGTTGTGCTTCGTGAACAATCAGATCGCGCAAGAGTTCGAAAGCAGCGGCTTCATGACGGTCGCTACCGGGCTGACCGCGATAGCGCAGGACGGCGCTGCGAAACATTCGGTCGTGAACTGCGGCGAGCGGTTCGTCGTGATTGGTAAAATCAAGATCGGCTAAGGGCAAATTGCTCGCGGCGAACTGACGCGCGGTGGAATCGAGATCGAGCCGATAGAAGATGCTCGCCCGAAAATTTTTCATCAACGGCAGTAATGTGCTGCGACCGAGTTCGGCGCGTTGTTTATAAAGACGATTTACGTTGGCGCTCTCACAGAGCTGTTGTGCGGACCAGCGTTTTGCACTTTGCCAAAGCGTGGCGAATTCAGCATTCGCAACCGGCTCGCGCGCAAACAGCCATTCGAGAAACGCGCCGCTGATTTTCTCCACAGGCAGGGCAGGGAAGAGCGGACACAGTTGAATATCGGTTTCGAAATCAACGCCGCAATCGACGGGATTCAGTTTTCGCGCAGTGTACCAGTCGCGTGCGGGGTGACCGAACCAGCAAGTATTAGTACTGCCAAGTTTGCCGCTGAAGCTGTCGCGGAATCCATACGCGCGGATGGCAAAATCCGCTTCGCCGACCGGAACAAAATCGAGGCACACGCCGGGCTCGAGCTGGAGTTGCCAATTGTTTTCCGGAACGCCAGTGAGCACGTGTTCGTACGCCAATTTCCACGTCGCCGGAATGACGCTGTTTTCCACCCAGAGCGTGTGATTTTCTTCGCGATGCGGCGGGCAGGCGAAGGCGGTGTTTTGCAGATATTGATCCGGATGCCGAAAACCGGCGAAAGGGCCAAGCCGGGTTTCGTCGAGAACCAGATTTTGCAATGCACTGACGGATTCAATCATCTGCGCGCTCGTGCCGAAGTGATAAAATTCCGTATCATTCAACGGCACAACTGCGCATGACAGCGACGCGATCAGCGGATCGGGTTCGGTCGGATGAGTGCCGAGAGCGAGCGCGAAGCGGGAGTAAAATTCGTAGTTCGCGGCGCGTCCGCTGGAAAATTCTCCTGTGCGCTCATCCCAACCGCAGCGTTGTAACAGCACGTTGACAGCGCGTTCGCTCAACAGCCACATGCCGGTGTCGAACATGAACAGATGTTGCTGTGCGAGTTCGCGGGTTCGCGCCGGTGCGGGTTTTTGTAAGAAGAAAACAATCTCATTCGGTTTGCTGCGTGGTGTGAAAAAGCAGCCGAAGTCTTTTGCTTTTTCCGGCGTGCCCCACATGCCGAGGCCGATCACGTCAACGTCTGGAAATTTCGGTAGTTTCGCCGGCACGCGAATCAACGTGTCGCCGCTGACGAGCATCGCGACGGTTTTCGGACCGCCGTGGGCGAGGACACGTGAATAATCCGGTAAGGCGAGATCGAGAAGAGTTTGATCGAGTCGCTGCCCGCGTGACCAACGGAACACAGGCACGGGCAATAGAATTTTTCCCGTTGGAGCGTAAGCAGGAAGGCGTCGGCTTTGGCCGCCCGAATGAAGCAGAAGTTTGCGACTTGCTTGCAACCACGCGGAAAAATTTTGTTTCGAGCCGGTGGCTTGCCACGCTTGCACCAACAGATTCGCTGTGCCGCCGCCTGAACCGAGTGGTGTTCCGGCGGAGTCGGAGCAGGCGAACCATTCTGGCCGAGGCCGCTGGGTCAGCGTTTCAAACTCGGACGCCATGCGCGGCGGTAGCGTGAGCAGATGTTGAATCGGCACATCCGGGGGAGTCATAACCTGATGCCGATGATGCAGATGAAGTGACGTGGCGTCGAGCCGATTGGGGGAGCGTCGGTGCGATGCCGCAACACCAGCGTTTTCCTCGGTGGTTTACATATTTGTGTGTTGGTATCATCGCGCTAAATGCGTAGCGTAGTCGCGTCAGGGGCACGTGATGTAAACTCGTGGCAACACGGGTGCTAATGGAGGGAGGTTTCCGCCGGACTGAAGTTCGGGGCCGGGCGAGGTCGCGCGAAACCTGTTCAGAACCAGATTACGTCCCGCGACTCAGTCGTTGCGTTTGTCGTTCATTTGTCGTTTTGCTGTAGCAGGGGGAAGAATGTTGTTCTTCCTCGCTGCGGTTTTTTGTTTTCAAACTCGCGCGGAAGTTCTGCTGTCAGAAAATTTCTCTTATCCCGACGGTCCGCTGGTGAGTGTCAGCGATGGGTTGTGGGGCACGCATAGCGGAACGACCGGTCAGGTGGAGGTGATTTCCGGGCGCGCCGAACTTCGTGGCTCGAACAGCGAAGACGTGAGTGTGTTGCTGCCGGGGCAACCGTATCCGGCGAATTCTCCGGTGGTGCTTTACGTAGGATTCACCGTGAATTTTTCTGCATTGCCGACTGCGGGCGGAAATTACTTCGCGCATTTCAAAAACGCCGGAAACAGTTTTCGTGCGAAAGTCTTCGCCCTGACCAGCGGCGCGACACCGGGGCAATATCGCATCGGCCTGGCGAACAGCGCGAATCAAGCGGACGTGACCAACAGCGTCAGCCTCGCGTTAAATACCGATCAGCGAATTTATCTTCGTTACGAAGTCGCAACTGGAACGACGAAGCTGTGGGTGAATCCGGATTATGAAACGTCGCCGGCAATTGTCGCGAACGACGCTACCAGTAGTCAGATCATCACGGCGTTTGCCCTGCGACAAGATTCGGCCATCGGCGTGCTGGCGGTGGACGATCTTCGTATCGGGACGACGTTCGCTGATGTTTACACCGGTCCGAATACGATTCCGCCGGTGATCACCCAACATCCGCTAAGCACTTCGACAGTTGAAGGCGGCACGGCGGTTTTTGTGGCTGCGGCTTCCGGAACGGCGCCGTTGAGTTATCAATGGCATCATAACGGCATTCCTGTTTCCGATGCGACCAACGCCACGTTGACGCTGACGACGGTGACGACGAACGACGCCGGAACTTACACGCTGACGGTTTCCAACGCGGCGGCGGTTGTGACCAGCGACGCGGCAACGCTCACGGTGCTTGTGCCCAATGCGAGCGGCACGCTTTCGGTCGTGCATTACAACGTCAAAGGCAATTTTGCATCGGATTGGACGACGAATGCGCCGCAGGTGCAGGCCATCGCGCGGAAGTTACTTTATCTGAATCCGGACATCATCACGTTGAATGAAATTCCGAACGGATTGCGTTCCGAAATGACAAACTGGATGACGGCATTCTTTCCGGAGCATCAACTCGCCGTGAGTCCGGGCACAGACGGCGTATTGCGCAGCGGCGTGATCAGTCGGTTTCCGATCGTGCGAACGCAATCATGGCTGTTGAATTCCAGTCTCACGAACTTTGGTTATGACGGCACGTTTTTGCGGGATTTGTTTGAAGCAGAGATTGGCGTTCCAGGCGCATCAGAGCCGGTGCATGTTTTCGTCACGCATTTGAAATCCGGCAGCGATGCGACGAGTCAGCAACAGCGCGCGGCGCAATGCAGTGCCATCTCGAATTTTCTGGTCACGGTGTTTTTGCCGACGAACAGCGGTCGACCTTATTTGCTGACGGGCGATTTGAACGAAGACGCGGCGATTCCGATGAATCAGAATCTCGCGCCCATTCAACGGCTGACAGGGGAGGCGACGGGATTAAAACTCGTGACACCGCTCAATCCGTTTACGCTGTCGCGCTTCACGCATTCGATTCAAGGCACGATGGACGCGCGGTTTGATTACGTGATTCCGGGCGGGCTATTGTTCTCAAACATTGTCGCGGCGCAGGTGTTTCGGACGGATTTGCTACCGCCGCCCCTGCCGCTGAATTTGAACAGTAATGACAGCATCGTTGCGTCGGATCATCTGCCGGTGCAGATGGTTTTCAACTATCCCGATCCGCCATTGCGAACCGCAATCAAGGTGAGCGACGGAACGGTGACGTTGAATTGGCCGACGTTGGCAGGACGCGATTATGCGATCTGGATGAGCACGAATCTCGCGACGTGGACAACCGCTGCCGCGAGCGTGAGCACTACGTCAAATCAGATGTCCTGGACGGGTAGCGCGACGGATGCGCCGAAGTTTTATCGCGTCGAACGGTTGCGGTGAGTCATGAAGTTTTGAGCCAGGTCGGCGTCAACATCATGCGGTCAACCGAGGATTGACCGAGGAAATGTTCGGCGGTTGCGCGGTCGGTCAAAACTTTGCTGACCAGACGGCGATGAGATTTTTCCAGCACTTCGTGTTCGATTTTCAGCTTTGCCAATTCGCGGCGTAATTCTTCCAGAGTCGCGGTCGCGTTCATGGCTGAAGCAGCAGCATAAAGTTCACCAGCGTGAAGTGCGCCTAAATCATTGGAAACCGCTTGGCAGGTGTCTTGAAGCGGGTCGGATTGTCCGGCAACCGAGACAGTTTACTCGTCTTCCCGAGGCGGAAATTCAAAGGTGACTTTGCCTTTTTTATCCATCACCAGAAATGCCGGGAACGGCTTGCCGGCTTTGGAAATGAACTTGTCGAGCAAATCGCTTTTGCCGGTCGCGAGAATCTTCTGGGCCTGCGCGGGTTCAATCGGCTGTTCGAGAATCGTTTTGCCGATGCTGAATTTGCACGGCTTCGTTTCTGCCTGCGAATTGGCGCAAACATAGCCGGCTTCGGTGTCGAATACCTGCCCGCCGCACTTCGGACATTTTCCGATGACAGTCTTGCCGGTGAAATCAATCTTCGGCGCCGGTTCAGAGGATTTGGCTTTGCTTTTCTTTTCGCGGGGCGCGAATTCAAACGCCGTCTTGCCATCCTTCAAAACCAGAAACGCCTCGAACTTCCGATTCGTTTTCTTGGAAACAAAATTTTTCAGCAAATCCGTTTTGCCTTCGCTGAGAAGTTTTTTGATCTGCTCCGGCGAAATTTCCTGTTGCAGAATAATTTTGCCGGTGCGGAAGTCGCAGGATTTTTCCGGGCCAGCCTGCTTTTCGCAGACGTAATTCATTCCGCCGTCAAACACCTGCGCGCCGCACTTTGGACATTTTCCGAGTGGTTCTTTGCCGGTGAAATCCATCGGCGCGGAGTCTTCGCCTTCTTTTGGTGCGTTACCGAAGTCGAATTCCACTTTGTGCTCCGCGTTCATCTTGAGCACGGCGGCAAACGGAAATCCCTGCTTGCTGCGGAAACCTTGCAACGGACCGATTTGTTTTTCCGTGATGAGCTTTTCGACTTCCTCAGGCTCAAACATGCGACTGCACAACGTTTTCCAAACGGCGAAGTCGCACTTCTCGCATTGGAACTGTTTATACTTCTCGTGAATTTCGCCGCCACATTTCGGGCAGGGGACTTTCAGCGTGCCGAAATCGCCAGGAATCGTATCGTGCTCGAAAGACTTCGCCCGCTCGACAATCCGGCGCGTCATCTCTTCGATGCCTTGCATGAATTGCGGGCGACTCAACTGCCGGCGCTGCATCTGGCGCAGTTTATATTCCCATTCGCCGGTTAACTCAGGCTTCGTCAGTTCCGTCACACCGAGACCGTTGAGCAGCTCCATCAACGAAAACGCCTTCGCTGTCGCCTGCAATTCGCGACCGTTGCGATGCACGTATTCTTCGAGAATCAATCCTTCGATGATGGCGGCGCGTGTGGCTGGCGTGCCGAGACCGCGTTCGCTCATCGCCTCGCGTAATTCATCGTCGTCCACCAGTTTGCCCGCACCTTCCATCGCGGACAGCAACGTGGCTTCCGTGTAGCGCGCCGGCGGTTTGGTGACGTTTTGTTTTACGTCGATAGCGCTGGTTTGAACGGTTTCATTCGCTTTAACGGGAACGAGATTTGGCGTTTCGTCGGAATCCGATTGTTTGCCGTAAACGGTCAACCAGCCTGGCTGCACCAACACTTTGCCGGTGCTCTTGAACGGCTCACCTTCAACGCGAGTGATGCGCGTGGTTTCGAGAAATTCCGCCGCCGGATAAAAAATCGCGAGAAAGCGTTTCGTGACGAGGTCGTAAAGTTTTTGTTCCGGTTCGGACAACGACTTCGGCGCTTGGGTGGTCGGGATGATAGCAAAGTGATCCGACACTTTCGCATTATTGAAAATGCGCTTGTTCGGTCGCACCCAACCGCTGGTGAGAATCTGATCGGCAAAAGTCGAATAACCGGTGACGCCGTTCAGCATGGTGAGCGTGTTTTTCACCGTGCCGAGATAATCTTCCGGCAATGCGCGCGAATCCGTTCGCGGATACGTGAGCACTTTATGTTTTTCGTAAAGTGCCTGAGCGATGGCGAGCGTGTTCTTCGCGCTGAAGCCGAAGCGCGCGTTTGCGTCGCGCTGCAAACTGGTCAAATCGTAGAGCAGGGGAGAGAGCGACGTCGTGGGCTTGCTCTCTTCAGTGACGACACCCGGTTTGCCGAGACATTTGGCTTTGATGGCGTCGGCTTTTGCCTGATCCCAAAGCCGTTCAGCTTTGAGCTGGTCGTCGTCTGACCTGGTAAATTTCTCATCAAACCATCGGCCAACATATTGGCCCGCTGCGGCGTCAAATGTGCCGTGAATTTCCCAGAAATTCCGCGGCACGAATTCACGAATCTTTTTCTCGCGTTCGACGAGAATCGCCAGCGTCGGCGTTTGGACGCGACCGACCGGGGTTTTGAAAAAGCCGCCGAGCTTGGAATTGAACGCGGTCATCGCCCGCGTGCCATTGATGCCGACGAGCCAATCAGCTTCGCTCCGGCTCACTGCCGCGTCGGACAACGGCTGCATTTCTTCGTCGTTACGCAGCGCGGCAAATCCGTCGCGGATGGCAGCAGGCGTCATGGATTGCAACCACAACCGTTGGATGGGTTGCTTCGCTTTCGTGTAGCGAACGATGTTGCGGAAAATCAATTCACCTTCACGTCCGGCGTCGCAAGCATTGATGAGCCGGTCTACGTCGTCGCGCTTGATGAGTTTCTTGAGCAGCTTGAGGCGGTTCTCGTTTTTCTCAATGGGCTCGAGATCGAAGTGGGGCGGAATGACGGGCAGGCATTTGAAGGTCCACTTGCCGCGCGTAGCTTCGACGCCTTCCGGCGGCACAATCGTGAGCAAATGACCTACCGCCGACGAGATGATGTATTCATCGTTCTCGAAGTAATCCTGATGCTTTTGAAACTTTCCGAGCGCCTTGGCGATGTCGTTGGCGACGGACGGTTTCTCCGCGATGATCAAAGCTTTGCCCATGTAACGCGGCGAATGTTTACGCCCCGAGCCGTGACCGTGGCAACATATTTCTCGCTGGCCGGAATTTATGAGGCCGATTTTTTAGCGGTTTTTTCGAGGCGCGGATGCGGTTCTCGCAACCTGGAAATAAAATTTTCTAAAGTAACGGAACCAACTGACGATAAGGGGTGGACACCGGTATCAGATGTAGCGCTGCAGCAGCGAAATGAGCAGCGAAAACGATGACTGTAATGATTGGATCATGCGTTATGCGCTGATGGTGCAGCGGTGTTTCGGCATCAAGGTGCTTTCGGTCCAATCCTCACAGTATCAAATGATTCCGGGGTGATTCGAAGAGCTTCCTCAATCGCCTTAATGCGAAAAATAAGATGACGCGTGAAGTCTTCGGATATAGAGTGCCGCCCTCTCAGGAGTGTGATCGACCCCGACGGTGCTGTCGTTCTTTTCCTCTGAGAATATGTACGTCGTAACCAGTAATCAGAAAGGAAACGTCTATGCGTCGGTTTGTCGGTCTGCTGTTGTCCGTTCTTTCTATCTTCGGAGTTTGTGCTCAAACCTGGGAAAATGTCACCCCCGGCCTTCCGATGGGATATCAGGTGACATCCGGCAGTGCGGGAACTGTTACAAATTTATTTTACGTCAGCGGCATTGGTCCCTCCGGTGGGAGCGGACGTTTGTGGGTCGGTCTCGGGCCGGGCGGCGTTTATTATTCGGATGATCTTGGCGCAACCTGGACGGCGGCTAACAACGGTTTGATCGACAATTTTTATGGCACGACGCTCCTGGCGCGGTCGTTCCTCAACACCGGAACGAGCATTCTGCGCGGCGGTGTTACGGCCAGTTGGAACAACAAGGCTGGCGTCGGGGTATTTCGCAGTGCCAACAATGGTGCGTCGTGGACGGAATCCACCATTCCAGAGGTGGCTGATATCCTTCGCATGGTTCAAGGTGATGGCGGACGCATTTATGCCGCGAGCACCTTGAGCGGCGTGCATTATTCGACCGACGATGGCGTCACCTGGAATCGCTGGTCAACCGGAATGGAGTTGCCGGTTTTTGGTTTGTTCCCGGTCTCCCGGGCCTTGACCTATAACAACGGCAAAGTTTTCGCCGGCGTGGACCTGATTGGCGTTTTATCATCGACAGACGGGGTCAACTGGACCCCTTCCGATGCCGGGCTTCCGTTGAATCCACAACTCCTTTACCGCTCCACAATCGTTCCGCTCGACCTCGTCACCACTCCCTCCGGCATCCTTTACATCCTGATTTCGGGCGAATCGAGTGCCGACGGACGAAGCGTTTTTCGCAGCTCGGACAACGGCACTTCCTGGTCACGCGTAAGTTATCCCGGAATGTTTCCGTCGCATGTCGGCAACAGTCTCTGGCGCATGGTCAATCACGGCGAAGACATCATCGTCGCTGCAACCACCATTGGCACAGACGCGCCGTGCTATCTCTATCGTCCCGGCAACGGTTGGTATGCGTTGCCGACGGCGGGTTTTATTTCGAGTCAAACAGTGGGTGAAGCTATGACCGCCGTGAAGGGTGGTTATCTCTTCCATACGACCGGCACGAATCTCTTCCGTCTGAATCTCGCCACCGCTCCGTTGATGCCGATGCCTTCAGTGTTTCCGAGAATTCGCGGCGGTGGCGGCATCAATCTCGGTGATTCGCGTACGTTCGTGCCAGAATTTTACGGCACATATCCGCTCACGTTCCAGTGGTACAAAGACGGGGTGCTCATTCCGGGCGCAACCAGTTCGAATTACACGATCACCGCGACCTCCGGGGATGCGGTTGGTACTTATACACTCGTCGTTTCGAACTCCAGTGGTTCGGTGACAAACAGCACCACCATCACGACCGTGGGGAACAGTTCGTTCGGTTCGATTGATTATTCATTCAATCCCGGCTACGGCGTGCTTCAGACGTTCAACGCCAATTGCTCAGTCCTCTGTTTCCCGGGTTCAGGCTTCTCTTACACGATGGTTCGTCAGCCGGACGGCAAGATCATCGTAGGCGGCGGATTCAACGCAATTGGTAATCCGACCGGAAACGCCATGGATACCTCGCTGATGACGTTTAAGAACAGCTTCATTCGCCTCAATCCCGACGGTACGCTCGACACCACGTTCCAGAGCAGCGGTCCGGACAACGGTATCCGGAAAGTGGCACTTCAAGATGACGGGCGCATCATCGTTTCCGGCGCATTTACTTCCTTCAATGGAGTTCCAGCAAAATACATCGTGCGATTGAATCCCGACGGTTCGGTCGATCGTTCGTTCGATACTGGCGTGGGTGCCGATGCGGAAATCATATCTGTGTTGCCATTGCCGGACGGACGCATTCTTGTCGGCGGTGCGTTCAACTCATTCAATCAACGCGGCCCGGGAAAACTCGCGCTGCTTCGCGCGGATGGTTCGGTAGATGAAAGCTTCACGCTGCCGCAAATGCTGAATGACAACGTGCAACAGATCCTGATGCAGCCCGATGGCAAAATTCTGGTTGCCGGTGGATTTGTGAATCTGGCCTTGGATCCGGTGAATCCATTCAACCTGTATAGCTCGCTGATTCGGCTCAACGCGGATCTGACGGTTGATGTTTCATTCCGTCCGGTCAATTCGCTTCCGGCCTATGTCAACGCGGTGGGATTGCTGCCGGATGGACGCATCGTTGTTGGCGGCAACGCCACGGTCCAACTCTATTCCGCTGCCGGGGTGCGGGACAACACATTCAACCCCGGCTCAATCAACGGCTGGGTGTGGGACATCAAAGCCCTCGGATCAACCAATATTCTGATTGCGGCAAATCAGCTCTACATTCGTGGTACGAACGGTTCAGTCGTGTCGAATATCGATACGCCCGCAAACATTGTTTACGGCGCGCTGGTTGAACCGGATGGTCGTTTCCTCATTGCTGAAGGCGGCAACAGCACGATTTCATGGGGCGGTGTGCGACGTTACTTCGGTCTGACAACCGAGCAGGCCATCATTGCCGACCCGCTCTCCACAGAAGTCGTGGCAGGTCAATCGGCGACATTCAGCGTGACGGTTCGCGGTGCCGGCCCGTTCACTTATCAGTGGCGCAAGACTGGTTCAAACATCTCCGGCGCAACTGCGGCGAGTTATACGATCAATTCAGTGACGTCGGGAGACATCGGCACTTATACCTGTGTTGTGACCGGTCCTGGCGGGAGCATGACCAGCACGGGGGCAACCCTCACTTTGCTCGGTGCGCCGGTGATTACCCAACAACCGACCGGGATCGACGCATCGATCGGTGACCCGGTTTATCTGGCGGTTCGCGCGACCGGTGCAGCGCCAATAACGTATCAATGGAAGAAAAACGGATCGCCAATCGCCGGGGCGACGAATTCGTATTTTACGATTGGAACTGCGACGCTTACCGATTCGGGAACGTATGCGGTCGATGTCACTGCGTCGGGAAGTACTGTTGCCAGTGCAAATGCGATTGTGAACGTCGGTTTTGTTGCGGGCGCAGTCGATTTGGCCTGGAGTGCCCCCACCAACATAGGAGCAAACGTGGTGCTGCGAAGCGTCGCGCGCCAGAACGACGGTAAACTCCTCGTTGCTGGTAATGCATCGAACAACCGCGGCGTTTTCCGCCTGAATCCGGATGGGAGTTATGATTCCAGTTTCGTCATCACAAACACAGTTCCCGGCAGCGCGGTGGCGGTGGCGGCGGATGGGAAAATTTTGGCCGCATTCGGCACTTCACCGAATTTTTATGTCACGCGCT
>Ga0065721_10050344_pt1 | contig 20978 bp, 19 predicted proteins | sample Mesricmetagenome_FD_59108 | JGI IMG/M metagenome (GOLD analysis project Ga0065721, IMG submission 59108) | Mesophilic microbial community from rice straw/compost enrichment Sample: eDNA_1 v2 (version 2) | ecosystem: Engineered > Solid waste > Grass > Composting > Bioreactor | place: USA: Davis... | reverse complement strand
ATCGGAGGCGGGGCTCGAGGAACTCGCCGGCGGCGACACCAACCAGGTCGTGACCCGCCTCTCCCCCGAGAGCAAGGCCAGGCGGGGCGAGAGCCTGAAGCTGTGGGTGGACCCGGATCGGCTTTTGCTCTTCAACCCGGAGGACGGCGAGCGGCTCAGGTCCTGAGCAGGGACTTCCGCCGGAACGCCGCGGCCGTCAGGCCGATCTCGCTGGGCGGGGTGCGGGTCGTGATCTCCGTGACCCTGGCCTCGATCACCTCGTGCCCGAGTTGCCGGGCGACCGAGACGCGGTGGTGGCCGTCCTCGACGAAGTGGACCGTGCCGACCCGGTAGACGTTGATCGGAGGGAAGCTCTCGCCTCTCCTGGCCGCCGCCGCGATACGCATCCACCGGCTCCGGACCCGCCTCGTCGTCGGTCGGAACTCCCCGTCGAAGCCGTGCCCACGGTCGACGGTGCCGACTATCGAATCGAGTGGGATCGACCGCAGCCCCAGCCTCCGCGTGCCGGTCCGGCCCAACGCCGCGGTCACGTCGTCCAGGAAGAGGATCGGCCTGCCGCCGCCCCTCACCTTGGCGATCAGGGCGCGCCGCTTCTGGCCTCGCCGGGCCTTGGAGAAGTCCGACTCGGCATCCTGAGCGCTGAAACCGGTTCCGCCTGACATGCGACGGAGATACCCGGTGCCGCGGGCGCGAACCTCGGATAGGCATGGTGATCTTCAGGGCCCGGTGGCGGATTTTTTCGCCTCGTTTGCGGCGATTACACGTTCGAGGGGAAGTGGCGGCGAGGAGCGCTGCTAATCTCCCAATGTAGGCAGACCGCCTACGCTTTTGCCCTTTCCCAAGCTGTGGTGGCCTGACCTTTGACTGAGCGGATCGACCTGGACCGCGAGGGACCGCGTGACGAGTGCGGTGTCTTCGGCGTGTACGCACCCGGACACGACGTGTCCCGCTTGGCCTACTTCAGTCTCTACGCGCTCCAGCACCGCGGCCAGGAATCGGCCGGGATCGCGACCTGCGAAGGTGGCCACATCACGACCATGCGCGACGGCGGGCTCGTGTCGCAGGTCTTCGACGAGGACAAGCTCCGGGCCCTGACCGGCGACATGGCGATCGGGCACGTCCGCTATTCGACCACGGGCGGCGGCTCCTGGGAGAACGCGCAGCCGATCTGGCGCGACGATGGCCGCGAGCTCGCCCTAGCCCACAACGGGAACCTGACCAACGCGGTCGACCTCTACAACCGCCTGCGGCGCAAGGGTCTCTCGTTCCGCGGCACCACGGACTCCGAGATCATCGCCGCGCTCATCTCCAGCGACTACGGCCGCTACATAGAGGACGCCGTAGCCAACGTCATGCCGCAGCTCCAGGGGGCGTACTCCACGGTGGTCATGACCAAGCACGCGATCGTCGCCTTCCGCGACCCGTACGGCATCCGCCCGCTCTCGCTGGGCCAGCTCCCCGACGGCTCCTACGTGTTCGCCTCCGAGAGCTGCGCCTTCGACATCATCGGGGCGACCCTGGTCCGCGAGGTCAGCCCGGGCGAGATGATCTCGCTGAGCGAGCGCGGCCTGGAGTCCCGCCAGGTCGTGAAGAGCGAACGCACCGCGATGTGCGTCTTCGAGCACATCTACTTCTCCCGCCCGGACACGAAGCTCGAGGGCAAGCGACTCCAGGAGGTCCGCGGCCAGATGGGCGAGATCCTCTGGCGCGAGTCCCCGGCCGACGCCGATCTCGTGATCGCGGTCCCCGACTCCGGGACGCCGGCGGCGCGCGGCTACGCCCGGGCCTCCGGACTGCCGCAGGACGACGGGTTGATCAAGAACCGATACGTCGCCCGGACCTTCATCCAGCCGGGGCAGGAGCTCCGCAAGCACGGCCTCCGCATGAAGTTCAACCCGCTGCCGGAGATCATCGCCGGCAAGCGCGTGGTGGTCGTCGACGACTCGATCGTCCGCGGCAACACGACCCGGCAGATCGTCGGCATGCTCCGGGACGCCGGCGCGAAGGAGGTCCACCTTCGGATCTCGGCCCCGCCGATCCGTTACGGCTGCAACTACGGGGTCGACATGTCGGCCCGCGAGGAGATGGTCGCCCACGAGCGGACCGAACAGGAGATCGCGGAGCACATCGGGGCGGACTCGCTCGCGTACCTCTCGATGGAGGGCGTGTACGAGGCGGTCGGCACCCCGGCCGACATCCACTGCGACGCCTGCTTCACCGGCAACTACCCGCTGGGCGACGACCCCGACGAGGCCGACGGCAAGTTCGACCTCGAACAGATCGCGGTCTTCCCGGTCGCCCGCTAGACCCGCCGATCGGAGGGCTCCGTCGGGTCCGCGCGAGCCGACGCGCGTTTGGCTACCTTGAGCCCATGGCCACACTCGCCGACGTGGAACGGATCGCCTTGGGTCTGCCGGAGGTGGAGAAGGGAACCTCGTACGGGAACCCCGCCTGGAAGGTGAAGGGCAAGACCTTCGTCTGGGAGCGGCCGCTCCGCCGGCGGGACGAGGAGGAGCTGGGCGAAGCCGCTCCGGAGGGTGAGATCGTCGGGGTCCGGGTCGAAGACGAGCTGACCAAGGAGATCCTCTGCGAGAACGAGGGCCCCGCCGTCTTCACCGTCGATCACCTCGACGGATTCGACGCGGTGCTGATCGCGCTCGAGCTAGTCGAGCCCGGCCTGCTCGAGGACCTGATCACCGACTCCTGGCGGACCCAGGCCCCGCCGCGGCTGGTCGAGGGGTTCCCATCCGAGTGATCCGGCCCCGGCCCGACTCTCGTCCGGTTGCCGGATCAGGCAAGATGAGCTCGTGAGTTCGTCCCCGCCCCTTCGCGTCGTGGTGCTCGCCTCCGGCGGCGGCACCAACCTGCAGGCGATCCTCGACCGGCTCCACGGCGGGGGCGAGGTGGAGGTGGTCGGGGTCGGCTCCGACAAGCCCGACGCCTATGCCCTGGAGCGGGCCGGGGCGGCGAGCGTGCCCACCTCCGTCTTCCCGCGCGACGAGTACGAGGATCGCGACGCCCGAGACAGCGCGATGGGCGATTGGATCGAGTCGACCGGGGCGGAGCTCATCGCTCTCGCCGGTTACATGCAGCTCGTCTCGACCGCGTTCGTCGAGCGGTTCCGCAACCGGATCGTCAACGTCCACCCGGCGCTGCTCCCGTCCTTCCCCGGGCTCGACGCCATCGGCCAGGCCCTGGAGCACGGGGTCAAGGTGACCGGGGTGACCGTCCACTTCGTCGACGAGGGCACCGACACCGGCCCCGTCATCGCGCAGCGCGCCGTGGAGGTACCCGCGAACTGGGACCGCGCGGAGCTCGAGGCGGCGATCCACGGGATCGAGCACCAGATTTACCCGGAGGCGATCCGCATGATCGCCCGCGGCGAGGTTAGGATCGCCGGCGACGGCTCCCGCAGGGTTCACGTAGAACGGAAGTGATGCCGGGTCCCGCCCGGCGGCCTTCGAAAAGAAAGCAAGGGTGGCAATGGACAACATGGATCCGACCAACGGCCCGATCAGGGTCCGGCGAGCGCTGATCTCGGTCTCGGACAAGACCGGCGTCGCCGACTTCGCGAAGTCCCTCGCCGAGCTCGGCGTCGAGATCCTCTCCACCGGGGGGACCGCCCAGGCGCTGCGCGACGCGGGGCTCACCGTCATCGACGTGTCCGAGTTCACCGGGCAGCGGGAGATCATGGACGGGCGTGTGAAGACGCTCCACCCGAAGATCTACGCCGCCCTGCTCGCCCGCCGGTCCGACCCCTCGCACATGGAGGTCCTCGAACGGGAATCGATCCCCCCGATCGACCTCGTCTGCGTGAATCTCTACCCCTTCGAGCAGACGATCGCCCGGGACGGCGTCTCGCCCCGGGACGCTATCGAGAACATCGACATCGGCGGCCCGACCATGATCAGGGCGGCCGCCAAGAACCACGAGGACGTCGTGGTCCTGGTCAAGCCGGAGTGCTACGACGCCGTCGTCGAGGAGATGAACGAGACCGGGGGCGAGGTCTCCGCCTCCACCCGGCACTGGCTCGCCAACGAGGCGTTCGCACAGACCGCGCGGTACGACGCGGCGATCTCCGCCTGGTTCTCCGAGTCCTACGAGGCGTTCCCCGAGCACCGCGTGCTTGCCTTCGAGAAGCAGCTCGATCTGTCCTACGGCGAGAACCCCCACCAGCGGGCGGCGCTCTACTCGCAGGTGGGCCTGAATTCGCACGTGCTCTCGGACATGTCGAAGCTCCACGGCAAGGCGCTCTCGTTCAACAACGTGCTCGACCTCGACTCCTGCCGCAAGCTGCTGGCGGACCTGGACGGTCCCGCCTGTGTGATCGTGAAGCACAACAACCCGTGCGGCGTGGCGCTCGGCGATTCCGGGCTCGACGCGTACGAGCGGGCCCGTGACTGCGACCCCGTGTCCGCCTACGGCGGCGTGATCGCCATCAACCAGGTGGTCGACGTGCCCCTAGCCGAGTCCCTGCACAAGAACTTCGTCGAGGTGCTCGTCGCGCCCGGCTACGAGCCGGAGGCCCTCGAGATCCTCCAGCAGAAGGAGAACGTCCGCATCTTCGTCGACGAGGCCCCGCGGCACCCCGATGCGAAGGAGAAGGACATCAAGCGCGTCCGGGGCGGAATCCTCGTCCAGGATCGCGACGGCGAGCCGGAGCAGCGCGAGATGATGGAGGTCGTGACCAAGGCCCAGCCCTCCGAGCAGGCCTGGGAGGACATGCTCTTCGCCTGGACCGTCTGCAGGCACGTCAAGTCGAACGCGATCGTCCTCGCGAAGGACGGCGCGACCCTGGGGATCGGCGCCGGCCAGATGAGCCGGGTCGACTCGAGCCGGCTGGCGATCGAGAAGTGCCGCGATGCCCACGGCGACGAGGCCGATGACCTGCTCGCCGGCTGCGCCATGGCCTCCGACGCCTTCTTCCCGTTCGCCGACGGGCCCAGCCTCGCGATCGAGGCGGGCGCGACGTCGGTGATCCAGCCCGGCGGCTCGAAGCGGGACGCCGAGGTGATCGAGGCCTGCGACGACACGGAGACCGCGATGGTCTTCACCCGCCACCGCCACTTCCGGCACTGACGAAAGGCCGCGCCGGCTTTGCCGGCGCGGCTCAACTTCCTACTTGTCCTCGGTCACCTTCAGGACCCGGACCTTGTCCGTCCTGGGGTTGGCGACGACGATCCTGGCCAGGCCGTTGGGCCGCGCGAGCGGGCCGTACGCGAGGTATGCCCGCTCCTTGCCCCGGAGACGGTAGGCGCGCGAGAAGGTCGTCTCGCCGCTGGTCATGAAGCGCCGGATCTCGACCCCGAACAGGCGCGGATTCTTCTTGGCCGCCGCGACCCGCAGCAGCCCGTAGCGCGGCTTCTTGGTGAAGACGAGCTTGGTCCCTCGCGGGTACTTCCCGACCATGAAGCCGATGCGGTACGAAGCCTTCTTCGCCTGGGCACCGAAGTCGATCTCCGGGAAGTCGTCGAGCGTCGTCGCGCCGAACGAGAGCCGCTTGCGCTTCGGCGCGAGGGTCGCGTGGGCGACCTGGCCGGGCTTGATCAGGATGTCGTTCACGGTCGCGTCGAAGGTCGGGCCGACGATCGAGAGGCTCTGGCGCACCCGGGTCGTGAGGTCGCGCCCGCTCACCCGGACCTTGAACCAGGTCTTCTTCGGGAGGAGGTAGATCGGCTCGAGCGTGTCCTCGGCGTTGGAGGACCGGTGGATGATCTGCGCGCCCGGGATCCGGTTGACGAACCGGCCGCCCACGTATCCGGTCTTCCGGCCCTTGCGGTCGGTGAAGAGGAGCCTGGCCGTCTCGAGCGAACCGCCGGTGATCGTGACCTGGTTGAACTTCGATTTGCCGCCCTGGCGCCCCGAGCAGAACGGGCACTCCTGCAGCCCGAGGCTGGACCGGGTGGACCTCAGCGAGAGGGTCCCGGTCTTCGCGTCGCCCTCGTACAGGGCCTGGGGGCGATCGGGATTCTGGGAGGCGTAGTACGACCACGTGTTCTGGTTCGCGTCGACGATCAGCCGCCGGCTCGCGTCCCCGGGCCAGTTGTTGTCGTAGACGTGGACGTGGAAGATCCCTCCGCCCATGTCCTCCACGGCGTACGGGGTGATCGCGTGACCACCCTCGAAGCCGCGCTTGAAGATCACGAGCTGGTAGCTCTCGCGCTCCACCGGGTTCAGGCTCTTGCGCAGCGTCTCGAGGATGTCGGTGGGCGCGCCGTAGACGCCCTTTTCCCTCACCCGGGGGAATGCCTGGGTGACGAAGGCCCGGGCGATCGCTCCCTGGAGCACCCGGTTGTTCTCGATCGAGAGGTCGTAGGAGAACGGGCCGCCACCGAACGCCTCGATCGAGGGGTAGCCGAACTGCCTGATCTGGTTCTTGTAGATCAGGTTCGACAGCACCGAGAACCCGTAGCAGTGGCCCCCGCCCATCGCGTCGTTCATGTCGTCCATCCAGGTCCTGGCGGCCGAAGTGAGGACGCACTTCGCGCCCCGTCCGGTCAGGCAGACCGCGGATCCGAACAGGCGCTGCATCTCGTTCTCGTCGAGGTTCTCGTAGTCGGAGTCGTCCCCGTAGTTCGGGAACGAGAACCCGTTCGGGTCGGGGCGGAAGCCGGAGTCGGCGACGATCGTCCCCGCCTGGGCGGCGGAGAACGAGCAGGCGAAGATGGCGACGGACAGCAGGGCGAGGCGGACGAATCTGATCACGAGCCGGAAGGTACCGATTGCCGCCGAATCAAGGCGCCTCCCCACCCCCGGCCAACTAGGATTGCCGGGCCCCCTTAGCTCAGTTGGTTAGAGCTGCAGGCTTTTAACCTGTGAGTCCTGGGTTCGAATCCCAGAGGGGGCACTCTTCGCCTCCTCAGCCCAGGCCGGGGATCCCCTCCTCCGGGGTGCTCGCCTCGGCGTAGAGCCGCTTCGGGATGCGCCCGGCCTCCCGGGCGGCCCGGCCTCCCTCGACCGAGTGCCGCATGGCCGTCGCCATCAGGTCGGGGTCGCCGGCGCGGGAGATCGCGCTGGCCAATAGCACCGCGTCGCAACCGAGTTCCATCGCGAGCGCGGCATCGGAGGCGGTGCCGATGCCGGCGTCCAGGATCACGGGCACGCCCGCGTTCTCGACGATGATCGAGATGTTGTACGGGTTGCGGATGCCGGCGCCGGAACCGATCGGGCCGCCGAGCGGCATCACCGCGGCGCAGCCGGCCGCCTCCAGGCGCTTCGCCAGGATCGGGTCGTCGTTGGTGTAGGGCAGCACGGTGAACCCGTCGCCCACGAGCTCCTCCGCCGCGCGGAGCAGTTCGGGCGCGTCCGGCAGCAGGGTCCGATCGTCGCCGATCACCTCCAGCTTGATCCAGTCGGTGTCGAAGGCCTCCCGGGCGAGCTTGGCCGTGCGGACGGCGTCCCGGGCCGTGTAGCAGCCGGCCGTGTTCGGCAGGACGAAGAGGCCGAGGCGCTCGATCACGTCCATCACCGAACCCTGGACGGAGGGGTCGAGCCGCCGGAGCGCGACGGTCACGATCTCCGTGCCCGCCAGCGAAAGGGCGCTCTCCATCGCCTCCAGCGAGCGAAAACCGCCGCTCCCGGCGATCAGCCTCGAACCCCAGGTCCGTCCGCCGAGCTCCCACCGCCCGGCTCCACCCTGGATCGCGGCGACCACCTCGACGGCGCACCCCGGGGTCGCCCGGGTCGAGTCCCAGGCCGACCTGGGAATCACCTCACCGTCGAGCGCGACCGCGACGCCTCGCCGATCCTCCGGCACCCGCTCGCCCGCAACGTGGTCGATCACCTCCGCGATCGTCGCGGAGTCGGCGACCTGGGTCGGCCTTCCGTTCAGTTCGATCTCCATCAGCGTGCCTCCTGTGTCTGGAACCGGTCCGGCCGTGCCGCCTCGATCCCGGTCGCCTCGCCTCGCTCGACCAGGTCCGCCACGGCCCTCGCGGTGACCGGCGCGAGGAGGATGCCGTTGCGGTAATGGCCGGTCGCCATGATCAACCCGCCGATCGCGGTCGGACCGATGATCGGCACGTTGTCGGGGGTTCCCGGTCGAAGCCCGGCGATCGCCCCGATGAACTCCATCTCCGCCACGTCGGGCAGGAGGCGGTATGCCTCCCTGAGGAGCTCGTGGACCCCTCCTCCGGTGACCCGCCGGTCGAAGCCCATCTCCTCGACGGTCGCCCCGACGATCAGCCGGCCGTCCGGCCGCGGTGCGACGTACACCCGTTCGGAGCCGAGGATGCGCTCGCAGGCGGGGTCATCGGGATCACCGCGGAGCTCCACCACCTGGCCCTTGACCGGCCGGACGGGCGGACGAACCTCCTCCGGCAGCCACTCGGCGATCCCGGCCTCGGCCCCCGGCGCCGCGATCACCGTCTCCGTCTCGATCTCGCCCCCCGAGGTCTCCAGGGCGACGATCGACCCGTCCGCGGCGAGGCGCAGGCCCGTGGCCGCCGCGATCTCGATCGTCGCGCCCGCCTCGGCCAGGGCGGCGCGGAGGGCGGCCGCGAGGGCCCGGGGGTCGACCACCGAGTCGTCCTCGACCAGGACCGCTCCCGCCAGGGCCGGGCTGATCCCCGGCTCCAGGTCGCGGGCGGCCATCGGGCCGAGCCAGCTGGAGTCGAGGCCGTGGCTCCGTTGGAGCTCCATGATCCGCCTCATCTCGCCCGCCTCGTCCCGGTCGAGTGCCACGTGGAGGGCTCCCGTCCGGCGGTACCCGGTGTCCAGCCCGGTCGCACCCTCCACCGAGGCGACGAACTCCGGATAAAGCTCCAGCGAGCGGAGGTTCAGGGCGAGCAGCTCGGGCTCGCCGAAGTCGAGCTCACCGACCGGGGCGAGCATGCCGGCGGCGACCCGCGTCGCTCCACATCCCGGCTCGTCCCTCTCGACGACCGTGACCGAGCGCCCCCGGGAGGCCAGCTCCCAGGCCGCGGCCAGGCCGATCAGGCCGGCGCCGACGACGACTGCCTCGCTGGTTGGGTTTGGGCGGGTTCGGGTCATGGGGCCCCGCGTGAGCCGATGCCCTATTCCTTGCCGCCGGCATTACCCGGATCAGGTTCAGGCGGTCGGTGGCATCGCCGCCACCCTCTCAGCCCTGGCGATCGGGCTCCCGCAGGTGGCACCGATTCTAGAGGTTGCGTCCGGGACGCCCGACGGTCCCGGGCCGGGCTGCCTCTATCCTCAGGGCCATGAGCTTCGAGCCCAGCGAAGGCGCCGGAAACCTGAGACGGGAACGCCTGCGGACCGCCAGGCTCTATTTCGTCTGCGACGCGGCCCCCGGCGGGAACGATCCCGAGCCCCTGTTGAGGGCGGCGCTCGACGGTGGGGTCGACATCATCCAGCTCAGGGAGAAAGAGGCCGGAACCCGGGTGATCGAGCGGGCCGCCGACACGTTCCGGCGCCTCGCCGACATCTACGGGGTGCCGTTCATCCTGAACGACGATCCGGAGCTCGCCATCTCGGTTCGCGCCGATGGCGTCCACATCGGCCAGGACGACATGACGGTGGCGGAGGCGCGCGCGATCGTCGGCGAGGACCACCTCCTGGGACTCTCGACCCACACCCAGGAGCAGATCGCGGACGCGCACCGCACGGCCAGGGAAGGGGCGGCGATCGACCACATCAGCGTCGGTCCGATCAACGAGACCCCCACCAAGGCCGGGCGCCCGGCCGTCGGTCTCGGACTCGTCGAGCACGCGGCGAGGACCTCCACTCTGCCCTTCTTCGCGATCGGCGGGATCGACACCGGCAACGTGGTGGACGTGTTGAAGGCCGGAGCGCGCCGAATCTGCGTGGTCCGGGCGATCCGCGACGCGGCCGACCCGGCCGGCGTGGCGACGGAACTCCGCCGCGCCTTCGCCGCGGTCGGGAGCGAGGTGGCGCCAGGTGGCTGACAACGGGTCGAACGGCCCGGTGCGACGCAAGGCCCGCGGCTCGAAGGGCGCGGACGCGATGCGCGCCGGATACGCGAAGTCCGAGCTGAAGAACCAGGCCGTCCGCGAGTCCCTGGAACCGCTTGCCGAGGGCGAGCGCCCGACGGTCGTTACGGTCGGGGCCGTCTTCTCGTCCCTGGTGGCGCTGGTCCTCTGGGGCTCCTGCGCCTACGCGCTCGCCACCGGAGCGGAGGCGAACGGGCGCGACGTGAACGTGGTCCAGTGGGGTCTCTTCGCCCTGGTGATCACGGCGATGGCGTGGGGCATGTGGAGGGCGAAGTACTGGGCGGTGATGGGCTTCCAGATGCTGCTCGTCCTGCTGATCCTCGCCGGCATCCTCGGAATGGTCGTCGCCCCGACCCTGCTTCAGATCGTCGGGACGCTCATCCTGGTCGTGGGGCTCTCGGTGATGTTCTGGTTCATGGTGAAGGCGATGGCCCGGATCCAGATGCCCGAACGTCCCGGCCCCCGATGACCCTTCTGTAGTCTCGGCTGACCATGGCTGATGAATCCTTCGACGTAATCGTTATCGGCGCCGGACCGGGGGGCTATGTGGCCGCCATCCGCGCCGCCCAGCTCGGAAAGACCACGGCGGTGGTCGAGGCGGACAAGTCCGGCGGGCGCTGTCTCAACTACGCGTGCATCCCGGCCAAGACCATGCTCCACACGGCGGAGGTCTTCGACGAGGCCCAGAACAGCGCCGGGATCGGCGTCAAGGTTCAGGGGGCGGAGCTGGACTGGGAGGCGCTCGGTCAGCGCCGGACCGACGTCTCGGCCAGCCTCTCCGGCGGCGTCAAGGGTCTGTTCGACAAGAACAAGATCAAGTACATCGAGGGCAGGGGCAGCCTCACCGCCGATGGCGACGTCAAGGTCGGCGACACCGTCTACGGAGCGGGCAAGGTGATCCTCGCGACCGGTTCGGTCGCGCAGCCGATCCCCGGCGTCGAGTTCTCCGACCGGGTCCTGGACACCTGGGGTGCCTGGTCGCTGCCGGAGCGCCCGCAGAAGATCGCCGTGGTCGGGGCCGGCGCCTCGGGTTCCGAGATCGCCTCCGCCTACATCCGGTTCGGCACCGAGGTGATCCTGGTCGAGATGCTCGACCAGATCCTCCCGCTCGAGGACAAGGACGTGGTGCGGGTCGTCGACCGGACCTTCAAGAAGCAGGGAATCGAGGTCTCCACCGGCACGCCGGTCGAGAACGTCGAGGTCGGTGACAGCTCGGTCAAGTTCAACTACGGCGAAAACTCCGCCGAGGTCGACTACCTGGTGATCGCGGGCGGGCGGCGGCCCGACGTCGAGGGCCTGGGGCTCGACGAGGCCGGGGTGAAGCTCGACGACGACGGCCGGGTCCAGGTCGACGAGCACCAGAAGACCTCGAACGACAAGGTCTACGCGATCGGAGACCTCGTCCGGGGCGCCGCCCTCGCCCACAAGGCGATGGAGGAGGGCGTGGTCGCGGCCGAGCACGCGAGCGGGGCCGAGACGCACCCCGTCGACCTCGACCTGATCCCGGGTGCCACGTTCTGCCACCCGCAGGTCGCGAGCGTCGGGCTGACCGAGGCCAAGGCGAAGGAGAAGGGCCTCGACGTCAAGACCGGCAAGCTCAAGCTGGGCGGGGTCGGGGCCGGCACCGTGTACGACGACAAGGACGGCATGGTCAAGCTCGTGGTCGACAAGGAGTACGGCGAGATCGTGGGCGCGCACATCGTCGGCAACCGGGCCTGCGACATGATCGCCGAGCTCGTCGCCGTGATGGCCCTCGAGGGCGGCATCCAGGAACTCCAGCGGATCATGCACCCCCACCCGACCATCTCCGAGGCGATCCTCGACGCAGCCCGCGCGGTCGACAAGTGGGCGACGCACGCCTAGACGCGGCCAGGACTCGATAAGGAGAAGGGGGAATGCCATCCGCTGGGATGGCATTCCCCCTTTCCACGCCCCCGACCTTTCGGCCCGGAGCAGGCCTTCCGCGTCGGCTAGCCGCGAACCTTGTAGATCTGGCCGGTGAGGTCGCCCACGTAGACGAATCCCTTGTGGGTGTGGACCGAGAGGACCGGGGCCACGAAGCCCGTCAGAAACGGCTTGACTCCGGTGCCGTCGGTCTTGACGGTCATCACCTGCGGACCCGCCTTGGCGGTGCCGCCGAACAGGGCGACGTAGAGCTTCGAGCCGATCGCGCCGATTCCCATCGGGGACTGCTGGTTGAGCGACTTCTTCGGACCGGGCTGGGCGTCCAGTTTCAGGAACGGCTCGGTGAAATCCTCGCACGTCTGTGCGTTCGACCAGTTGCACTCGGGGAAGCCGAAGTCGGCACCCGGAGTCGCCTTGACGATCAGGTCCGGCGCGCCGTTGTTCTGCGGCAGGTCCTGGCCCAGCACCGAGACGAACGGGTCCCGGATACCCGGGGCGAACGTCAGCATCCACGGCTGCCTCAGGCCGGTCGAGACCACCCGGACGTCCTTGCCGGTGCGGGTCATGGAGATGACCGAGTTGCCGTACTTGGACGGGTCGGCCTGGTGGTCGTACTTCTGGTTCAGCGAGACGCCTCCGTAGAGACGACCGTTCGGCCCGATCGCCAGGCCACCCAACCCATTGAACTTCTTCGGACCCTGGTAGATGGTCTTCGAGTTGCGGAACCGCTTGCCGTTGAAACGGGAGTAGGCGACCACCTTGCGGCCGGAACTGACGTACACCTTGCCGCCCTTGGCGACGATCCCGAACGCGCTCCTTACCGTGCCGGGAATCCTCACCGCCTTCTTCGAGCCGGGCCTTACGACGAACACGCCGCCCTTGAACGGCCCTTCGGTCGCACCGGCCACGAACGCGTTGCGGCCGGAGAACGCCACCTGCGTGGGCACCGCGACGCCGCTGGCGAAGCGCTTCACCTTGGCGCCGTTCGAAGCCTTCGGGAGCGGGGGCGGCCCGGCGGCCTCCGCCGCCGGGACGGCCAGCCCGAGGGCCAGGAATGCCGCCAGGGCGGCGCCGCGAATCGGTTTCTTCATTGGGTCCTTTCGGGGGTTTCTCGGGAGGGGTGAAAGAGGTCCATCAGGCCTTGACCTTGAACTTCAGGGCCGCCGCTCCGGCGTTGCCGGCCTTGTCCTTGAGCGAGGCCCTCGCGTTCAGGACGAGAGGCTTCCTCACGGTGCGGAGACCCAGGGCGAGACGCTTCCGGACCTTCGCCGTCGGACGAATCCGGAGCTTCGCGACGCCGGCCTTCGGCAACACCACGCGCGCGGCGAACCTGAGTCCGCCCCTACCGGTGACCACGACCCGACCGGAGCAGGCTTCGTTGCAGCGAACGTTCAGGCGGAGCGCCTTGCGCATCGAGCGCAGCGACTGCTTCGGCGCGACGATCTTCACGACCGGCGCGGTCTTGTCGGCCTGCGGATCGGGATCCGGGGCGTTGCCGTCCTTCTTCACCGAGAACGTGCGGGAGAGGGTCGTCTCGTTGCCCGCCTGGTCGGTGATGACGACCTTGAACTTGTGCGCCCCCGCGGTCACGCCGCGGGTGGCCGACCCGTCGCAATCGGTCTCCTCGCCGTCGTCCCAGGAGCACTTCTGGGTTAGCGGCAGACCGTCGGTCGCGGACCACTCGAACTTGACGTTCCCCACCTCGAGGACCGAACCGTCGGCCGGTCCGGACGTGAACTCCGCCACCGGGGCGGCGCGATCGACCACGAAGGAGTGGCGCTCCGAGGTGAAGTTGCCCGCCTGGTCACGGGCCTGGACCACGAAGTCCCAGTTGCCCTCGGTCGGGACGTCTCCGGTGAACCACTCGTCGCGGGCGCACGGCGAAGGTTCGAAGTCACTGAACTCCCTCTGGATCGAGCAGACGACCGAGTGGAGGTCACCCGCTTCGGAGCTGAACGAGAAGCTGACGGTCGCCGCGTTGGTGGCCGCGATCGGCGAGTTCAACGTGATGTCGGGACCGGTGTGATCGACCGTGATCGGGTAGTTGACCGTGATCCCGTTGTTGCCCGCGGGATCGTAGGCGCGGGCCTGGATCTGGTGGACGCCCTCGGGAACCATCCCCAGGTTGAGGTCCGCGCTCCAGGGCGCCGAGTTCAGGGTCGCCACGACGTTGCCGTCGATCAGGTACTCGACCTTGGTCACGCGGTCGTTGTCGGTCGCATCGACCCCGACGAGCACGCTGTTCGAGGCGACCTCACCGGGCGACACGAAGGAGATGAAGACGCTCGGTGCCATCACGTCGATGAAGCGCGCGGTCACGCGGGTGGGCTCTTCGATTCCGTAGCCGGCGTCGCAGCGGTCTCCCGAGATGGGAGTGCAGCTCGACCAGTTGTTGAGCGCCCAACCGTGATTCGCCGTAGCGGTCAGGCGGTTCACCGGCGGGATCTCGTTGTCGCGCCAGCTGGCGTCCTGCGAACAATCGACGCCACAGTCGATGCCCGTGCCGGTGACCTTTCCGCCTCCGATCACGGAGACGGTCAAGGAGCCGCGGACGATCGGATTCTCGGGTTCCGCGTTCGCCACCTGGACCTGGGCAACGAAGGCGAAGGTGACCAGCGAGATCAGTGCGAAGAGAGACTTGAACGGGAGTTTCATCGTGTTCCTTTCGGAGAGGTGGGAGACGGCGCCGCCCCGGGACTGGGGAGGGAGCGGGGCGGCGCCAGGTGGGAGGGAAGGGTCAGGCCTTGACCCGGAACGTCAGCTTCGACTTGGACGTATTGCCAGCCGCGTCGCTCAGACGCGCGGTCGCGGTGAGCTTCAGGGCGCGGGGACGGAGGGACCGCGGCGCCCTGACGATCAGGCGCTTCCGCACCTTGGCCTTCGGACGGAGCTTCAGCTTCGCCAGCCCTGTCTTGGCCAGGTACACCCGTCCCGCGAACTTGATGCCGCGCCAGCCCTGGACCACGACCCGGCCCGAGCAGGCTTCGTCGCAGCGCACGTTCAGGCGGAGAGCCCTGCGCATCGAGCGCAGCGACTGCTTCGGGGCGGCGAGACGCACGACCGGGGCGGTGACGTCACCGGTCTGGTCCGGCTTGGCCGGCGGCGCCTCGACGGTCACTGTCCTGCTCACGGAGGTGGCATTTCCGGCCAGGTCGGTCACCTCGACCTTGAACGAGTGCTGGCCGGCGGGCACCTTCCGGGCGGCGGCACCGTCGCAGTCGAACGCCTTGCCGTCGTCCCAGGTGCACTCCTGGGTTACGTCCAGATCGTCGGTTACGTGCCACGCGTAGCTCACGTCACCCGACGCGACCTCCGTGCCATCCGCCGGACCGGCGGTGAACTCGACCTCCGGCGCGGTTCGATCGACGACGAACTCGTGGATAACCGAGTCCTCGTTGCCGGCCTGGTCGTAGGCGGAGACCTCGAACTCGTAAGTACCCTCGTCGGGCGCGTTCCCGACGTACGGGGCGTCGTCCCAGCAGCTGTCGAACTCCACTGCCTCGCCAAGCTTGCGGATCACGCATTCGGCTCCCCACGCATCGTCGTTCGGCATGTCGAACGCGAAGGAGGGGTTCGCCTGGTTGGTGTAGGCCACCGGATCGAGCAAGACGATCTCGACGGGCGTGTGGTCGACGTGGATCGTGTGGCTGTTGCTCTGGCCCACGTTGTAGTTGCCGTCGACGGCGCGCACCTTCAGCACCCTCTCTCCCTCGGGGATCTCCGAGGTATCGAGGACCGCCTTGCCGAAGTCTTGTAGCTGCGTGAAGACCACCTCATCGTCGATCAGGTACTCGACCCTGGTCACCTTCTCGTTGTCATCGACTTTCACCGTCACATGAAGCGTGTTGGACACTCGCGGCGTGAACGACGAGATAAAGACGCTGGGGGCCTGAACGTCGTTGAAGTGACCGGAGACGGTCTTGACTCCGCCGGCTGGGAAGCTCACACGGCAGTCGTTCATGCTTACGAGGCGCGTGCAGCCGCTCCAACTCGTGATGGCCCATCCGTCCTTCGTGCTCGGGACGAGGGAGATCTCGGGTGTCTCGCCGGCGTCATCCCATGTCGCCGTCGCGGAGCACGCGGTCCGGCCACTGCCGCACTCGATTCCGTCGGCGGTCAGCATGCCCTGGCCGTACGCGAGGACGTTGATCGTGCCGGTGACCAGGGTCGCCTGCGCGGTCTGCGCGGCGAACAGGAATGTCGCCAATGCCATTGCCGTGATCAGGATCTTTTTCATCGTTCTGCTCCTCACGAGTCGGGAAAGGGAAGAGAGGGAAAGGGGGAAGCGAATGGCGGCAGACTCCCCGGAGCAGGTTTCTGACTTCTTGCGGAAACTTTGCGAGGACCGCAAGATTCCCGTTGAAAATCACAATTCCGCGTAGCCAAGCCAAAAAGCCGAAGTAGGCGGGTCGCTACTGTGTTCGTATGGCTGGTCTTCCCGATCGCAACATCGCGCTCGATCTGCTCGGCCGGATGTGCCTGATCCGGCGCTTCGAGGAGGAGGCCGGGCGCCAATACCAGCGGGCCAAGGCAGGGGGATTCCTGCACCTGGCGATAGGCGAGGAAGCCACGATCGTCGGCACCACCTCCGTGATGCGGTCCGACGACTACCTGATCGGCACCTACCGGACGCATGGACACGCGCTCGCCCGCGGCACACCCGCCGACGAGGTCATGGCCGAACTCTTCGGCAAGGAGACCGGCACGAGCGGCGGCCGGGGCGGATCGATGCACATCTTCGACGCCGAACGCCGCTTCATGGGCGGTTACGGAATCGTCGGCGGGAACCTCCCGCTGGCCGCGGGTCTCGGCCTCGCCAGTCAATACAAGGGCGAGGACTCGGTGACGGTCTGCATGTTCGGCGACGGTGCCTCCAACACCGGCAACTTCGGCGAGACGATGAACCTCGCCGCGCTCTGGGACCTGCCGGTCCTCTTCCTGGTCGAGAACAACCTCTACGGGATGGGTACCGCCCTCGAGCGTCACAGCGCCGTCACCGACCTCTCGCAGAAGGCCGCCGGATACGGGATCGAGGGGGAACGGATCGACGGCATGGACCTGCTCGAGGTCCGCGAACGGGTCGGCGAGCACCTCGAGTCCGTCCGCGATAGCGGCAAGCCCAGCCTCGTCGAGGCCTTCACCTACCGCTACCGCGGGCACAGCGCGGCCGACCCCGAGGTCTACCGGGACAAGTCCGAGGTCGAGGAGTGGCGGGAGAAGGATCCGATCGAGAGCTTCATCCGGAGGTGCCTCGACGGAGGGGTCCTCGACCAGGACGACGTGGCGGCGGCCCGGCGCGAGGCCGACGAGACCGTCGAAGCGGCCGTGGAGTTCGCCGACGAATCCCCCGAACCCGCCCTGGAATCGCTCTACGAGGAGCTGTACGTGGTGAGCGAGACGATGGGCTGGTACTCCGTCGACGAGCGTTCGCCCGAGCCCCACCGCGGCGAGCTCGGCGAGGACGCCCCGGAGGTGATGAAGGAGCTCGCCGAGTCCGGGGCCGCCCACGCCTCGGAGGAGCGCGAGCGCCAGACCCGCGAAGGGGTGCGCGAGTGACGGAGCTGCGGATGAGAGAGGCTCTGCGGAACGCGATGGCCGAGGAGATGCACCGGGACGAGAACGTCTTCGTCATGGGCGAGGACGTCGGCGTGTTCCAGGGCGCCTTCAAGGTCACCGAGGGCCTCCTGGACGAGTTCGGGGACAAGCGGGTCCGTGACACCCCGATCTCCGAGAACACGATCGTCGGGACCGGCGTCGGGGCCGCGATGGGCGGCCTCCGCCCCGTCGTCGAGCTGATGACCGTGAACTTCTCGTTGCTCGCCCTCGACCAGATCGTCAACCACGCCGCCGCGATCCCGTACATGTTCAACGGCCACGTCCGCGTGCCGATGGTGATCCGGATGCCGGGCGGCGGCGGCCACCAGCTCGGCCCCACGCACTCCCACAGCTTCGAGGCGCTCTACTTGCAGGTGCCGGGGCTGCTGGTCGCGTGCCCCTCCACGCCGGGCGACGCCAAGGCGCTGCTCAAGGCCGCGATCCGGGACGAGAACCCGGTCGTGTTCATCGAGCACGAGAGCCTCTACGGCATCAAGGGCGAGGTCTCCGATGACGAGGACGAGATCCTGCGCTTCGGCGAGGCGGTGGTGCGCCGCGAGGGGACCGACGTGACGATCGTCGGCATCCTCAAGATGGCCCACGTCGCCGAGAAGGCCGCCGCGGAGCTCGAGGAGAAGCACGGCATCTCCGCCGAGGTGATCGACCCCCGGACCCTCCGTCCCCTCGATCTCGACACCATCCTCGAGTCCGTCCGGAAGACGAACCGTGCCGTGATCGTGGAGGAGGGCTGGCCGCACGGCGGCGTCGGCGCCAACCTGTCCACCCTGATCACCGAGCAGGCCTTCGACTGGCTCGACGCGCCCGTGCAACGCGTCACCGGTGCCGACGTGCCGATGCCCTACTCCCGTCGCATGGAACAGGCCGCCATGCCCCACGAAGAGAACGTGATCGAGGCCGTGCTCGCAGCGACCGAAGGAGCGATCGATGGCTGAGATCGTGATGCCCCGGCTCACCGACTCCATGGAGGAAGGGGTCATCCTGGCCTGGCTCAAGGCGGATGGGGACGAGGTTTCCGTTGGGGACGAGCTCGTAGAGATCGAGACGGACAAGGCGTCGATGGTCTATGAGTCGGACCTGGCCGGGACCCTCTCCATCCTGGTACCCGAGGGTGAGACCCGGCCGATTGGCGAGCCGATTGCTCGGGTCGGCGATGGGACGGGAAAAGACTCGGAGACCAGCGGCGGGGCGTCGCCCGACGAGGACCCCTCCGGCCGGACTTCGCCGGGAGTTCCTCCGGGGCCCCCCTCGGGCGGCACCTCGAACGCCGCGGTGGAACACGAAACGGGATCAACAGACGAAGGCAGTCGGTCGGAGCGGAGGGTGAAGGCTTCTCCTCTTGCCAGGCGGGTTGCGGCGGAGAAGGGGGTCGATCTTTCCTCGCTTTCCGGGTCCGGGCCCGGGGGCCGGATCATCAAGGTCGATGTGGAGGGGGCCCAGGCTTCGCCGGAGGTCGGGGAGCGGGCCGGTTCGCCCGAGACGGCGAAGGGCGCCCCCGAGATCGTCGAGCCGAGCCGGGTTCAGTCGCTGATCGCCCGGCGCATGTCCGAATCGAAGGCGACCATCCCCCACTTCTATCTGCGGACCGTGGTGAACATGGACCGCGCGGTCGAGGTCCGGGCCGCCTTCAAGGTGGCCGCCTCCGAGGGGGAGCCCGTGCCGTCGCTGAACGACATCGTGGTCAAGGCGTCCGCCCACGCCCTGCGGGCCCACCCGAAGGCGAACGCGGCCTTCCGGGACGGCCGGTTCGAGATCTACCCCAAGATCAACGTCGGGATCGCGGTCGCCACGGAAGGGGCCCTGATCGTGCCGGTGATCGACGACGCGGACCGGAAGGGCCTGCGGGAGATCGGGGCCGAGAGCCGCCGGCTCGCCGAACGGGTCCGTTCCGGCGAGATCACCCCGCCCGAGCTCTCCGGCGGCACCTTCACCGTCTCGAACCTCGGCATGTTCGGCGTCACCGGATTCGACGCGGTGATCAATCCCGGCCAGGCCGGGATCCTCTCCGTCGGCGAGGTCGCGAGACGACCGGTGGTGACCGACGATGGGATCGCCAGCGCACACCAGATGGAGGTGACCCTCGCCTGCGACCATCGCATCCTCTACGGGGCGGACGGAGCCGAGTTCCTAGCGACGATCAAGGCCAACCTCGAGGAACCGGGCCTCCTGGCCTGACGCCGGCCGGCCGATGCCCCTATCGTCAGTCCGGATGAGCGAACCCCAGGTCCAATCCCCGATCGCCGGCAACAAGGGCGAGAGCGAATTCGTCGAGTACTCCCGCGCGAGGCAATCCATGTCGCGGCGCATCGCCGAGTCCAAGGCGACGATCCCGCACATCTACCTGCAGGTCGAGGCCGACGCCTCGACCCTGGTCACCGCGCGTGAGGAGAAGAGGGCCGAAGGGGCCGAGGCGCCGACGATCAACGACCTGGTGATCAAGGCGGCGGCGCTGGCCCTGCGCAACCACCCCCGTGCGAACGGGACCTACCGGGACGGCGGCATCGAGCTTCACTCGCGGATCAACGTCGGCGTGGCCGTCGACACGGAGGACGGCTCGGTGACCCCGGTGATCGCGGACGCGGACAGGAAGCCCGTCGCCGAGATCGCCGCGGAGGTCCGGAGTCTGTCCGCCCGTGCCCGTTCCGGCGAGATCACCCCTCCGGAGCAGGCCGGCGCCACCTTCGCCGTCTCGAATCTCGGCATGCTCGGCATCACCAGCTCGGAGCCGGTCGTGAATCCCGGGCAGTCCGCCAAGCTCGCCGTGGGTGCGGTCACGGAGCGGCCCGTCGTCCGAGACGGGCGGGTGGAACCCGGCCGGGTAATGACGCTGGACCTCTCCTGCGACCACCGCGTGCTTCACGGCGGCGAGGCGGCCCGCTTCCTGGCCGAGGTCAAGGCGAACCTCGAGGACCCGGAGTCGCTGCGATGAACGGCCGGGGCCCAACGACCGAGACCGGTGCGGGCCCCGACTGCGTGTCCAACTCCGTCGCGGTCGCCGCGGCGCGCCGTGTGAACAGGTCCGCCGCCGTGGCCGGTGGCGCGCTCGTCACCCACAGCGCCGGCGTGGCGGGGAGCGTGGCGACGGGGTTCAGCTTCAAGGTCGCCGGATCGGCCGGGACGGGCTTCAGCGCCGGCGTGGCCGGGAGCGCCCTCACCCTCTTCAGCTCCGCGGTCCTCTTCAGCTTCGCCACCCTCTTCTCGAGCGCCATGGTCGCCTGCGCCTTCTGCGTCGGCTGCGTCCGCTGCCGCCGATCGTTCGCCTGCGTCGGCTGCAAGGACTGCGTCGACTGCATCGGTTGCGTGGGATGCGAGGGTCTGGTCGGCGCGCGGGGTGCGGTCGGCAAGCGCGCCGGAAGGGCACGGCGGTGGCTGCGCTCTCGGTGATCCGGCTCGGCCGCCGCGAGTACGCGGAGATGGTCGAGGCCCAGGAGCGCCTGGCCGCGGAGCGCCTGGCCGGCGACGTCGGGGACCTGCTGTTGCTGCTGGAACACCCGCCGACCTACACGCTCGGTCGACGCAGCGAGCCCGGCG
>Ga0065721_10007206_pt1 | contig 20990 bp, 21 predicted proteins | sample Mesricmetagenome_FD_59108 | JGI IMG/M metagenome (GOLD analysis project Ga0065721, IMG submission 59108) | Mesophilic microbial community from rice straw/compost enrichment Sample: eDNA_1 v2 (version 2) | ecosystem: Engineered > Solid waste > Grass > Composting > Bioreactor | place: USA: Davis... | reverse complement strand
GACCTGGCCCCGCGCCGCGGCCTCGGCGGCCGGGGCTGGGCCGTGGCCGCCTCCGTCGCCGTGCTGGCGGCCGCGCTGGGCTTCGGCGCCAGCCGTTATCTGGACGGCCCCGTGGGAGAGGCCAGCCTGATGGCCACGGCCACCAGCGGGTCCTTGCTGGCGCGGCTGGCCGAAACCCCGGCCGGGGGCAGCGTCGCGGTCGGGCCGGCGACGGCCATGGTCACCGGCAGCTATCCGGTCGAGGGCGGGTATTGCCGGCTCTATGCCGTGTCGGCCGAGACGGAGCAGGTCCGGGCGCTGGCCTGCGGCGGCGACGGGACGTGGACGGTGCCGGTCGCGGTGCTGGAAGGCGGCGGCGGCTTCCAGCCCGCCAGCGCCGCCGAGGCCATCGACATCTATCTCGACACTGCCGGGGCCGGCGCCGCGCTGGACGCGGCGGGCGAACAGGCCGCCATCGCCGCGGGCTGGGCGGCGCGGTAGAATCTTCCAATCCCGCCTGCCGCCACGGCTGGGCCGGGGCGGGAATGACCCCGAGGTCTGGCGCGGTTTCGCGCTCCCCAGACCTACCTGCCGATCTTGTCCAGCTCGTAGGGCGTGGTCTGGTAGATCTCGTTGATCCAGTTCTGGAACAGCAGATGCGCGTGGCTGCGCCAGCGGTTCTCGGGCTCGATGGAGGTGTCGCCCATCGGGAAGAGATTGGCCGGCGGCAGGGTGTCGAGGCCCGCCTTGAGGTCGCGGTGGTATTCGTCGGCCAGGGAGCGGTTGTCGTATTCCAGGTGATTGAGGAAATAGACGGCCCGCCCGCGGCGGTCCTCCAGCATGCACAGGCCCAATTCGGCGTTGTCGATCAGCACCTCCAGCTCCGGCCCCAGCGTGCCGCGGTCGATGTCGTTGTAGCGCGAGACCGGGATCATCGGGCTGTCCGACATGCCGCGCAGCCAGGGCGAGCGCGGATTGACGATGCGGTGGCGGAAGACGCCGAAGGCCTTGCGCTCCATGCGGTAGCGCCGGACGCCGTGGAAATGGTGCAGCGCCGCCTGCGCGCCCCAGCAGATGAACATGGTGTGGTGCACATTGGTGCGGGTCCACTCCATGATCTCCAGCATTTCGGGCCAGTAGCGGACCTCCTCGAACGGGATGTTGGCGATGGGCGCGCCGGTGACGATGAAGCCGTCGAACTTGCGCTCCCGCACCTCCTCCCAGGTCTGGTAGAAGGTCTTGAGATAGTCTTCCGAGGTGTTCTTGGCCTTGTGGTCGGTGACGCGCACCAGCGACAGGTTGACCTGGAGCGGGGTGGCGCCGATCAGGCGGGTGAACTGGGTCTCGGTCCGCTCCTTGTTGGGCATCAGGTTCAACAGGCCGATCTCGAGCGGGCGGATGTCCTGGCGCGCGGCGCGCGTGGAATCCATCACGTAGACGCCCTCTTGCTCTAGCGTCTTGCGGGCGGGCAGGTTGTCGGGAATTCGTATAGGCATGGCAGCCTCTTAGCTGGGTGCGATGAGAAAGCGATTCAAGCCGGCGCGTCCCGTCCCCGGGGGGAGCGGGACGCGCTAACGCATTCGCTTCTCGATCGCGGCCGCCACCAGATCGACGAATTCGTCGCCGTCGCGCACGATGGCGAGGTCGGAGGCCTCGACCACATAGCCGAAATTGTCGGCCAGCGCCTGGTAGCGGGGCAGGCGGTCGTGCAGCAGCGCCTCGAAGCCCCAGGCGCCGAAGCCGGCGGGGTCGACGTCATTGTCGTCGTGGATGCCCTGGATCAGCTTGTATTCGGCCCATTTCTCCACGAGGAAATGCGGGCGGTAATACATGGGCTTGGGCGACTTCCGGAACCGCCGCACCAGCTCTTCGGCGTCCTTGTCGGTGCCGCGGATATAGAGCAGGGCGGTGTGGGCGGCGAGCGTTCCGATCACCGGGTCCTCGGGGTCGGCGGGGTCGACCACCTCGATCAGCGAGCCGCCGGTGTCGGCGATGAAATTGTCGTAGCCGTAGAGGTCGTGCGCCCGCTCGATGAAATAGGGCACGTCGCGCAGCGCGGCGATCTCGGCCACGCGGTGCTGCTCCTGGCGGCGCTGGTACTCGGCCAGCGGCAGCCCGCCGCGCGCCGGATCGCCCGGCGTGCCCAGATAGGTGGAGAGCGGGTCGAGATTGTCGAAGGTGATGTTGGAGGAGATGTAGATCGAATCCGAGCGCAGCAGCTGCGCCAGGAACGGCACCTTCATGGCTTCGCGCTTGAAGTTGTCGACGATGAACTCGCCCATGTAGCGGGTGCCGATGCGGTAGTCGGCGGAATAGTGGAACCAGCTGTTGGCGCGCAGCATGGCGCTGAGCCGCGTCTTGCCCACCCCGGCCATGCCGAAGACGGTCACCGCGCGGCGCGGGGCTTTCACGAACTCGTCGACGCTGGAAAACAGCATGGTGCCTGGAATCGACTGCCGTCGCCCTTCTCCGGGTCGCTCCCGCAAAAGCGGGAACCTCCGTTTCGTGCCGAAGTCTTGAACAGAGATTCCCGCATGCGCGGGAATGACCCTGTGGGTGTGTCCGTCGATGTAATGCAAAGCCTCCGCTTTCACAAGCAACCGGCAAATTCTGCCCGCTGCCCGGACTCAATTGCCGCCTTGTCGCCGCATTTGCCGGCAACGCGGAAGAAAAATCCAACGAAATCAATGGTCTTTCCGGTTGGCATCGCCCTTGCATCTGTTCCGGCGAACGCGCCGCAAGGCGCCTAGGGGTTCACGGAGTTACAGATGGGCATCTATGGGGCTCTTTCCAGTGCGGTGACCGGCCTGCGGGCGCAGGCGCACGCCCTGGAGAACATTTCGGGCAATATCGCCAATTCGCAGACCGTCGGCTACAAGCGGATGGAGACGAGCTTCATCGATCTCATCCCCGATGCGCCGCTGAAATCGCAGGTCCCGGGCGCCGTGCTGGCCCAGTCGCGGGCGACCAACAACCTGCAGGGCGATATCCAGACCTCGGCCAACGAGACCTATATCGCGCTCAACACCAACGGCTTCTTCGTGGTGGAGCCCAAGGTGGGCCAGTCGGACGGCAACTCGGTGTTCGCCGGCTCGAACTACTTCACCCGCCGCGGCGACTTCGAGATCGACAAGGACGGCCTCCTGGTCAACGGCGCCGGCTATTACCTCAAGGGCCTGCCGATCGATCCGGCCACCGGCAACATCTCCGGCTCGGTGCCCGAGGTGATCAAGCTGTCCAACGCCTTCCTGCCGGCCAACGTCACCAAGACCATCAACTACCAGGCCAACCTGCCGCAGCTGCCCAAGACGGCGAACTACAACTCGACCATCTACAACAGCGAGCTGCTGGAGCCGAGCCACTTCCTGCCCGGCTCCACCACCGCCTCGGCGACCGGCGGCACGGCCCTGGTCGGCGCCAATGCGGCGCTGGCGCCCGCCGGCCCGCTGAGCGCCGGCACCAGCATGACCATCAACGTGAAGGGCCTGCCGGTGACCTTCGATTTCTACAATGGCGGCACCTATAGCGGCACCAATGTCGGCATCGACCTGTCGGGCGGCAAGACGCTGGACGACGTGCTCGCCGAGATCCAGACGGGGCTGCGCAATTTCGGCGGCGGCGCGGCCGCTTCCGCCACCGTGGGCCTCAACGGCTCCAACCAGCTCGAGATCACGCTGGGCACCGACTACCACGCGACCTTCTCGGTCTCGGGCGCCGCCGGCGCGGCCCTCGGCATCGCCAACCCCACCGATTCCAGCCAGCCGACCCGCCCCGTGGTCAGCTCGATCACCGCCGACCAGGCCGACGACTTCGTCGCCAGGTCGGTGTCGGGCGGCGCCATCACCGTCTATGCCAGCAACGGCGCCCCGGTGAACGTACAGCTGCGCTGGGCCAAGGTGGACAGCGCCGCCGCCGGCGGGCAGGACACCTGGAACCTGTTCTACCTCTCGGACAGCGCCGCGGTGGGCGGGGCGCCGGCCTGGACCAATATCGGGCAGGAATACACCTTCGGCAGCAACGGCTCGCTGGCGCCTCCGGGCGTGCCGATGGCGACCATCAGCAACCTCACGGTCAATGGCGTGGTGATCGGCGATGTGGAGCTGGCGCACCAGACCAACGGCGTCAGCCAGTTCGCCGACGTCAACGGCACGGTGACGGTCTCCACCCTCAACCAGAACGGCTACGGCGCCGGCGAATTCCTCTCGGTCGCGATCACCGACTCCGGCCGCGTGGTCGCCACCTATTCCAACGGCGAGCGCATCGAGATGGCGCAGGTGGTGACGGCGCAGTTCAACGGCATCAACTCGCTCAAGCGGCTGGACGGCGGCGTCTACCAGTCGACCTCGGAATCGGGCGAGCCGATCTTCGACCTGTCGGGCTCGGGCATCATCGGCGGCGCGCTCGAGGCGTCCAACACCGACATCTCCGACGAGTTCACCAAGCTCATCATCACCCAGCAGGCCTATTCGGCCGGCACCCGCATCGTCTCCACCGCCGACGAGATGCTGCAGGAAGCGCTCAACATGGTCCGCTAGGACCCCCACGAGTAAAGGGTCCGGGGCGATGCGGCCCCGGACCTTCACCAGGCCAGGGAGCCACTAGATGGGCCTCGTCTCCTCGCTGTCCAATGCCGTATCGGGTCTGCGCGTCAACCAGGACGCGATCACGATCCTGAGCCGCAACGTCGCCAATTCCGGCACGCCCGGCTATCACCGGCAGTCGCTCAACGTCATCGACTACAACTCGGTCAACGGCACCTATGCGCGCACGGCCGGGGTCAACCGCGCCTTCAGCCAGAGCCTGCAGACCTACTACAACCGCCAGGTGTCGGACACTTCCATGTCCAACGTGCTGGCCAACTACCTCAACAAGCTCCAGGGCTACCTGGGCAAGCCCGGCGATGCCGGCTCGCTCGATACCATGTTCGGCTCGCTCAAGAATTCCCTGCAAGCCTTGGCGACCAGCCCGGACGACTATCCCACCCGCGCCAATGTCGTGGCCGAGGCCCAGGCCATGGCGCAGCGGCTCAACCAGCTTTCCGGCACGGTGCAGGAGCTGCGCCAGGAAGCGGAAACGCGCATCACCAACAACGTCACCGAAGTCAACGCCATGCTGGTGTCCCTCCAGGAGGTGAATGCCCGCATGCTCGACCTGGGCATGACCGACACGGCCCGCGCCGCGCTCTACGACCAGCGCGACCGCCTGGTGGCCTCGGTGGCCGAGATCATCGACGTGCAGGCCGACTACCGCGCCGACGGCACGGTGGCGCTGATGACCCGCTCGGGCGTCGGGCTGCTCGACAACGGCGTCAGCACCTTCAAGTTCACCACCGCCGGGGCGCTGTCGCCCACCACCCAGACCAGCGTCAACACCAGCGAGAGCCGGGTGGGCACGCTGACGCTGACGACGCCCTCGGGGCTCACCATCGACCTGGTGCAGCAGGGCGTGCTCCAGGGCGGCGAGCTGGCCGGCCTGGTGCAGCTGCGCGACAAGGTGCTGGTGGAGACGCAGAACCAGCTCGACGAGATCGCCGCGGGGCTCGCCGCGGTCTTCTCGACCATCACCACGCCCGGCACCGCCGCCGACAACGGGCTCGGCGCCACCGGCTATTCGGCCGACATCTCCCAGCTCAAGCCGGGCAACGACGTGCTGCTGACCTACAGCCAGAACGGCGTCGAGCAGCGGGTGCGCATCGTCAACAGCACCAATGGCGAGGACTATATCGACACCACGGGCCAGCGCGTGATCTCGGTGGACCTGTCGGACGCGACGGCCGCCGCGGCGGTCCTGCAGGGCAAGCTGCCGGGCCTCGCCATCGACAGTCCCGCCGCCGGTGTGCTGCGCGTGCTGGACGACGGCGCGGGCGGCAGCCGCGACGTGACCGGGCTCACCACTCGCGCCACGGCCGGCGGCACGCAGTCGGGCGATCTCGCCCTGGCGCTGTTCGTGGACCAGGGCAATGCGGCCTTCACCGACAATCTCGACACCAATCCGCCGCAGATCGTGGGCTTTGCGGCGCGCATCTCCGTCAATCCCGCCATCTTGGCCGACAACCGCCTGCTGGTGCAGTTCGATGTCGGGCACACGCTGGGCGATGCGGCGCGGCCGGAATACATCCTCGATCAGCTCAATTCGATGGGCTTCGTGTCCGGCGGGGCGCCCGCCTCCAATGTGGGGCGCCACCAGCTCAACGGCACGGTCGGCCAGCTCATCGAGCAGGTGCTGAACTTCCAGGGCTCGACCATCAATTCGGCCCTCACGGCCCGCGACAGCCGCCAGCTCACCCTCGACACCATCGTCACCCAGATGGACGCCGAATACGGCGTGGACGTCAACGAGGAGATGGCGCGGCTGACCGAGCTGCAAAGCGCCTATGCCGCCAATGCCCGCGTGGTGTCGGTGGTCAAGGAACTGCTCGATACCCTGTTCGCATCGACCTGATGGAGTAGCGTCCGATGATCGTCAACAAGTCGATGTTTCCCCTGCAGACCGGTTTCTCGGTCATCTCGAAGATGCAGGACAAGTTCGCCACGCTGCAGATGCAGCTCGGCACCGGCATGAAGGCGCAGACCCTGGCCGATATGGGACGCGACCTGCCCGTGTCGCTGTCGGTGCGCTCGCGGCTCGGCACCATCGCCGGCTACAGCGCCAATATCGATGCGGTGTCGCTGCGCATGTCCTTCCTCGACAATGCGCTGACCCGCTTCGACAAGATCGAGGGCGAGGCCCGCAACTCGGCCGTCCAGGGCCAGTACGGCACCGGCAACATCAACATGGCCACCATCTCCAGCATCTCGAAGGGCCGGCTGGACGAGGTGGTCACCCTGCTCAATTCCGATGTCGGGGGACGCTATCTGTTCGGCGGCCTGATCACCGACAAGGCGCCGCTGCCGGAGACCGCCGAGCTGCTCAACGGGGCCGGCGGGCGCGCCGGCTTCCAGACGGTCGTCACCGAGCGCAAGGCGGCCGATCTCGGGCTTTCCGGCCTCGGCCGGCTCGCCTCGAGCCAGGCGGCGGGCACCTCCACGGTGACGCTGGCGGAAGACGGCGTGCATCCGTTCGGCTTCAAGCTGTCGACCGTCGCCACCACCAGCGGCGCCGTCACCGTGACCCAGCCGCAGCCGGGAGCGAGCCCGCTCGGCGACGAGGTCTCGATCGCGTTCGCGGCGGCCCCGGCCGACCAGATCGCGCCGGGCAACACCATCACGCTGGGCCTCACCCTGCCGGACGGGACCGAGACGCAGATCACCCTGCGGGCGGTCGATGCCGCCAGTGCCAGCGGGGCGAGCGGCGAGTTCGTCGTCGGCGCCGATGCGGAGGCGACGGCGGCCGCGTTCAAGACGGCGCTGGACGCCAGGCTGGGGGAGGTGGCCGATACCGAGCTTGCGGCCGCCTCCACCTTCGCGGCGGCGGAGAACTTCTTCAACGGCCCCGGCGAGCCGATCCTCCGGGTGGATGGCGACCCGGCGACCGCCACGGCGCTGCGGGTGGCGACGCCCACCGATACCGTCACCTGGTACCGGGGGGGCACGGCGGCGGTGTCCGCGACGGGGCTGGGCCGGCTGGACCTGGCGCGGTCGGGCGATACGGTGAGCCTCGCCGAGCGCGTTCCGGTATCGGCCAATCACGGCTTCCAGATCGCGGCGGCCTCGTCCAGCTCCGCCTCGCCCACGGGCGTGGTGGCGAGCTATGCGGGCGGCGACCCGGCCAGCCTTTCCGTTGCCTTCGACGGCACCGCGGCGCCGGGCGACAGCGTCACCCTGACGCTGACCGAGCCCAACGGCACGCAGCGGCAGGTGACGCTCACCGCCGTGGCCGGCAAGGCCGGACCGGGGCAGTTCACCATCAGCCCGAGCAACGACCCCGACGAGACCGCCGCCAATTTCGAGCTGGCGCTCAACCGGTCGGTGACCGAGGCGGCGGCCGCGGCGGAGGGCAATCCGCGCCAGTCCGTCAGCGCCAGCGTCGAGGATTCGGGGCGCGTCGACTACGGCATGCAGGCCAATGAGAGCGGCTATCTGCGCATGATCCGCACCCTGGCCTCGATGACCGTCGAGACCTATCCGGAGCTGCTGACCGTCACCGATCCGGATTCGGTGGCCCTCAACCCGGCCAAGGCGCGCTTCGACGCCATGGCGCAGCGCCAGCAGTACCAGCTCTCGGAAATCCACAACACCGAGCGCGGCTCGATCGAGATCATCACCATGGAGCTGGGCGTGGCGCGGGCGGCCCTCAATTCGGCCAAGGACCGGCACACCAACTACAAGGCCCAGCTCGACAACCTGCTCAGCGACGTCGAGACGGTGAGCAAGGAAGACGTGGCCATGGAAATCCTGGCGCTGCAAACGCGCCTCACCGCCAGCTACCAGGCCACCGCCATGATCAGCCAGCTCAGCCTGGTGAACTTCCTCTAGGGGGTGCGGGAGGCTGCACCCGGAAGGCCCCGTACAAAAGAAAATGCCCCGCAGCGCTGCGGGGCCTTTTTCTTCTCGTACGACGCCCGGTCACATGCCGCGCAGGCCGGAGGCGATCTGGCGGTTGAGGCGCACCAGCACGTCGAGCTGCTGGGGGCGTGGATTGACGTCGAGCAGGATCTCGCGGGTATGGTTGAGGATGAACATGCCCAGATTGGCGATGTTCTGGCGGATGTCGTGGGGCAGGGGGCTGTCCTCCTGCGTCACGGCCGACATGAAGATGGACCAGAGCTTGCGGTTGAAGGTCAGCGCCGAGCGCAGCTCCTCGGCGGTGCTGGTGTCCCACTCGTCCTTGATGCGCTGCAGGCCCGCGGCGGCTTTCATCAACAATGCCGACTCGCGTTGACGGGGCGATTCAACGACCTTGGCCGTCTGATGATACGCCTGAGCGCCGTGTTGGTGCATGATTGAGCAGGTCCTGTTCGTATTCGATAAGTCTCTGGGCAGCCTTCAGAGCCTTGTATAGGGACCCGGTTAATATCTCGTTATTGATTTGGTCGACAATGGGGAGAGACGAGGGCACCGCCGTCACGAAATCCCGCGACAATTCGGTATAGGTGGCCTCGGCCCTTTGGGCATCCTCGTCGATATACATGAGCTGGATGGCCAGATAGATGCGCCGGGCGGGGCTGTTGGCCGTCTCCGAGGTCAGGATGTCCTTCTCGCGCAGGATGGGCGCCCGGCCGTCGATGAACAGGCGCGTGCGCTGGTCCGAATTGGTGATGATGCAATTGCCCACCAGCAGCTTCTCGCCTGGCTTGAGTTCGACCTTGAGCGCCATGCCGCCTGCCTCCGGGAATCGGGCCTCTATTGGACTGGTCTAGCCCGACATTACGGCGAAAACAACGAAGGCGGGCCGGGGGCCCGCCTTGCGTCTCGAACATGGTTTCCCGCTTATTGCAGGAGCTGGAGCACGCTCTGGTCGGCCTGGCTGGCCAGCGAGAGCGAGGAGGAGCTGAGCGACTGGCGGGTCTGCAGGGCCAAGAGGTTGGCGGCTTCCTCGTTCATGTCGGCCAGCGTCAGGTTGGCCGCGCCGGTCTGCAGCGTGTTGATCATCTCCTTGGTGAAGTTCTGCCGGTTCTGCACGATCGACAGGTTCGAGCCGAAGGTGGAGGACTGGGAGCGCACATGGTTGAGCGCTTCCTTCACGTTGGCGATCAGGGAGTCGATGTCGAGATCGCTGTCGAGGTCCTGGGCGACGATGTCGTAGATGTTGAGGTTGGCGGCGTTGAGGGCCTCGCCATCCTTGGTGCGGATGTCGATGGAGGAGGTGCCGGTCTCGTTGAAGGTGATCTTCAGGTTGTCGCCGCGCAGCAGGTTGATGCCGTTGAACGAGGCGTCGTCGCTGAGCTTGTCCAGCTGGTCGCGCAGCTCGTTGAACTGGTCGGCCAGCTCGGCGCGCACCGAGTTGCCGGCGATCTTGGCGCCGCCGGCGGTGGTGCCGTCGATCACGCCGGCGGCGGTGATGCCGTCGATCTCGAGGACCTGGGTGGACAGGTTCTCGATGCGCAGCTTGCCGTTGTCGTTGGAGGCGCGGATCTTGCCGTTGAGGAAGGTGTCGCGGTTGATCTCGCGCACCAGCTCGTCCACGGTCTTGGCCGTCACGTTGGCGACGCTGGCCGTGCCGCCGCCGCCGAAGCCGAGGCTGCCGGCCAGGACCGGGGCACCGCTCGCCGTCACGCCGGAGACGGTGATGACGGCATCCTCGTTGCTGGCCATGTCGTCGCCGGTGAACACCAGCGCGCCGCCCGAGAAGCTGGCGGTGATCGGCACCGGGATGCCGGCGGCGTCGAACGCCGCGTTCAGCGCGCCGGCCAGCTCGCCGCCGGCCACCGCGTCGGCATCGCCGACGGTGAAGGTGGTGGCGGTGCCGCCGTCGATGGTGATCGAGAGCGTGGTGGCGTCGGTGGCCTCGATCTCGACGGTGCGGGTGGCGCCGCCGTTGACGGTGATGCCGAAGGACAGGCTGGCGCCGTAGACACCGGCATTGTCGAAGTCGAGGGCGGTATAGGCGGCGCCGGTCAGCACCGCATTGGCCTTGGTCAGCTCCACGTCATAGGGGGTGGTGCCGAACTGGCCGCCGGTGAAGGTCAATTCGCTGTTCACGTCCACGCCGGCGGTCGGCACGGTGTAGGAATCGGTCTGGAAGGTCTTGTCCTGGCGCGCCTGGCGCAGGGTCGACTGCATCGATTCCAGCGTCTTGGTGATGGCCGAAAGGCCGTTGTCGGCGGCCTCCAGGGTCTGGATGCCGTTGGCCATCGAATCCATCAGCGCATTGAGGTCGCCAGCCCGGGCATTGAGCGACGAAGCGGTGAAGAAGTTGGTCGGGTTGTCGAGGGCCGAGTTCACCTTGTTGCCCGTCGCCAGACGCTCCTGCGTCCTGGCCATCAGATCGGCGGTGTTCTGGAGCGAAAGCAGATTCGACCGAACGGCTTTCGAAAGTGAGATATCGGACATTGTGCTTCCTTCACTACGGCGCCGAAATTCGGCTCATCCCTCTTCATGAGGTCGAGCTCTGATTTACCGCATCGAATCCTAATGGCCCGTTAACCACGTTTCTTGGCGCTTCGGTAACCATGCGGATCGAGGAAGCCCGTCGGTGTCTCCTTCGAGGGCGGGGCGAGGACGCAAAAGCAAAGAGGCGGGCCGGAGCCCGCCTCTTGCTGTTCGGTGGTGCCGATCCGCTTAGCGGATGAGCTGGAGCACGCTCTGGTCGGCCTGGCTGGCCAGCGAGAGCGAGGAGGAGCTGAGCGACTGGCGGGTCTGCAGGGCCAAGAGGTTGGCGGCTTCCTCGTTCATGTCAGCCAGCGTCAGATTGGCGGCGCCAGTCTGCAGCGTGTTGATCATGTTCTTGGTGAAGTCCTGGCGGTTCTGCACGATCGACAGGTTCGAGCCGAAGGACGACGACTGCGAACGCACATCGTTGAGCGCGGTCTTCAGCTTGGCCAGCTCGGCGTCGATGTTGAGGTCGCTGTCGAGGTCGGAGGCCTGCAGCGTGGTGGACACGCCGAGATTGGCCGAGTTCACCGTCTCGCCATCCTTGGTCTGGATGTCGATCGAGGACGTGCCCGTCTCGTTGAAGGTGATGGTCAGCTTGTCGCCGCGCAGCAGGTTGATGCCGTTGAACGAGGCGTCGTCGGCCAGCTTGTCGAGCTGGTCACGCAGCTCGTTGAACTGGTCGGCCAGGCCGGCGCGGACCGAGTTGCCGAGGATCGAGGCGGCACCCGCAGAGGTTCCGTCGACCACGCCCGAGGCGGACACGCCGTCGACGTCGAGTTCCTGGGTGGACTGGTTCTCGATGCGCAGCTTGCCGTTGTCGTTGGAGGCGCGGACCTTGCCCTGGAGCGAGGCGTTATTGTTGATCTCGCTGACCAGGGTATCGACGGTCTTGGCGGTCGTCACGTTGACGGCGGTGGGGGCGGCCTGGGTGGCGATGCCCGAGGTGCCGGCGGCAGCGGTACCGGTGTAGTCCACAGTCACACCGACGGTGTTGTTGTCGGCGGTCAGCACGAGCTGGCCCGTGTCGCTGAGCGACGCGGTGACATTGAGGTTGGCGGTGTTGTTGATGGCGGTGATGAAGGCACCGACAGTTTCGACTGCACCGGCCGTGGTGTTGAACGTCGCGGTGGTGGTGCCATCGCTGACGGTGATCGCACCGGCGCCGCTGGAGGTGAAGCCGGCATCCGCCAGGCTGCTGGCGGTAGTCAGGCCGGTGGGCGTACCGGTGGTGGAGACGGCCGTAGCGGTATTGACGGTGGTGGTCAGCGCGATGTCGACGGCAGTGCTGCCGACGGCGCCGCCGGAGAAGGAGATCTCTTCCGTGCCGGTCGGGTTGGCACCCAGGTCGATGGTGTACGAGGCGGTCTGGAAGGACTTGTCCTGGCGGGCCTGACGCAGGGTCGACTGCATCGATTCCAGCGTCTTGGTGATGGCGGTCAGGCCGTTGTCGGCGGCTTCCAGGGTCTGGATGCCGTTGGCCATCGAGTCCATCAGCTGGTTCAGGTCGCCGGCGCGGCTGTTGAGACCGGCGGCGGTGAAGAAGTTGGTCGGGTTGTCGAGGGCCGAGTTCACCTTGTTGCCGGTGGCGAGACGCTCCTGCGTCTTGGCCATCAGGGAAGCGGTGTTCTGGAGGGAAAGCAGGTTCGAGCGAACGGCTTTCGAGAGAGAGATGTCGGACATAGGTCCAATCCTTTTCTAGGAGTACGCAAACTACGACGCCTCTTCCTGAGGCAGGCCCGATCCTTGTCGGTGAGCCTATAAGGAAGGGTTAAGTCGCTGCCGAAAGTTTGGGCAAATTCTTCGCGCGAATTTATCCCCCGCCGGCGCAAGGCCCCGGAAATCCGGGGCTCCGGCCGCCGGCCGGTTACGGCCCGTTAACCAGGGCCAAGGGAAGCCGAGGGGCTGGTTCGGGCCGAGCGGCGAGGTGCGATGACCGCGGGATTTCGGGGGAGGCGGGAACGACCCGGCGGGCTTCGGAAAACGGCTTCGCCCGCTGGAATCCCTACGCCATGAAATCCTTGAGCCGCGCCATGGATTCCTGGGGGATTTCCGCGGCGCCGATGCGGCGGAACAGTTCCTCGAGGCTTTGCGGGCGGGGCGGCAGGGCGCCGGCGATCACCGCGGCGGCGAAATCGGATGCGCCACTGCGCGACGGCTCGGGCGGAAGCTGATCCTCTTCCCCATGGGCGCGCTTCTCATGGGGCAGGCGGCGATCGCCGCCTGGCTGGGCGGCGCCGCCAGATTTCTGCGTGCTGTCGGGCAGGACGGTCCGCTCGCCCATGGCGGGGCGATAGCGGTAATCCATCAAATTCGTACTGCCCGTCGAAACAGGCTCGATCGCATGTGTGGCAACCATGACGCTGTCCCAAATGCACCAATGCCGTGGCGATCTTGCTGGCCCCGGATTGCGGAGTGGTGACTTGGGAGGGTTGCCTTTGCGTCAAATTGTGCCGGTCAGAGCGCCCGGTTGACGGCGATGCCGCGCGCCGAGGCGCCGGGGTCCGCCGCCACGGTGCCGGCGCTGCCATAGGTCTTGGGCCGGGTCTGCTGGCCGACGATGCGGGCGACGTCGGTCAGGACGTCCTCGGTCACCGCGCGCGCCGTGGCGAGGACGCGAAGGTTCTCGGCCATCTGGGTGGCCAGCCGCTCGTGGCCGGCGCGCATCCGTTCCAGCGCTTCCGGCGCCTCGGCGCCGAGCCGGCCGGCCTGGCGCTGGATGGCGCGGGCGAAGGTCACGTAGTCCTGCGCCAGCCGGGTCTTGTCCGGCGTGAGCTGGCTGGCCTGGCGCAGATGGCCGGTGCGCAGCAGGATGGTCTCCTGGTTCATGACGTCGACCAGCGCGGAAAGCGCGGTTTCGGCGCGGGCGCACAGCTCTTCTGCCGGCAGGGTGTCGAGGGCGGCGAGGCGGGCGGCGGCGGTCATCGCGAATAGGCTCCTGAAACGGACGGAGAAAGGGAATGCGTGGTGTTGGCGGCTTCCTGGAGGGCGATCAGCTCGCCCATCAGCTGGTCGGCGATGCCGAGCCCGCCGTTCTGCGCCATGGTGGCGGCAAGCTGCTCGGCCTGCATGGAACGCCAGGTCTCCTCGCCGAAGCCGCCGCCGAAGCTGTCGGAGTCGGTCTTGATGCCGGCGAACATCTCTTTGGTCAGCATGGTGAGGAACAGGCCTTCGAGCTCCTCGGCCTGCTGGCGCACCCGCAGGGTCTGGGCNGNGGTGAGGCTGGAGGCGGGGGCGNTCTCGATCATCACAGCACCTCGATCTCGGCCTGCANGGCGCCGGTGGCCTTGATGGCCTGCAATATNGCGATGAGGTCGCGCGGGGAGATGCCCAGGGCGTTGAGCCCGTCCACCAGCTGTTGCAGCGTCACCGATTCATCCACCACCTGGAGGGCGGTGTCGTACTGGTTGACGTTGAGATCGGTGTTGGGCTCCACCGCCGTCTGCCCGAAGCTGAGCGGATTCGGCTGCACCACGGTGGGGTTCTCGGCGATGGTGACGGTGAGGTTCGACTGCGCCACCGCCACGCTCGACACCCGCACGTCCTTGCCCATGACGATGATGCCGGAGTTTTCGTCGATGACGATCTTGGCCGGCTGGTCGGTCTGCACGATCAGCTGCTCGATGTCGGTGAGCAGGTCGACGATGTTGCCGTTGAAGTTGCGGGGCAGGGTGAGGCGCACCGTGGCCGGATCCTCGGGCACGGCGGTCGGCGCGCCGATGAAGTCGTTGACGGCCAGGGCGATGCGGCGGGCCGTGGTGAGGTCGGGATTGCGCAGGGCCAGCCGCAGCGAATGCTGCGAGCCCAGGTGGAAGTCGATCTCGCGCTCGATCAGCGCGCCCGAGGAAATGCGGCCGGTGGTCGGCACGCCGGAGATGACGGTGGCCGCGTTGCCCTCGGCCTTGAAGCCGTTGATGATCACCGGCCCCTGGGCGATGGCATAGACCTCGCCGTCGGCGCCGAGCAGGGGGGTCACCAGCAGCGTGCCGCCCTGCAGGCTGTCGGCGTCGCCCAGGGCGGCGACGGACACGTCCATGCGGGAGCCCTGGGTGGCGAAGGGCGGCAGGTTCGCCGTCACCATCACCGCCGCCACGTTGGCGGTGCGCACGTTCTCGCCCTGGGTGTTGACGCCCAGCCGCTCGAGCATGGATTGCAGCGACTGCCTGGTGAAGGGCGAGTTGTTGAGGCTGTCGCCGGTGCCGTTGAGGCCGACCACGAGGCCGTAGCCGACGAGCTGGTTCTCGCGGATGCCCTCCATGTCGACGATATCCTTGATGCGCGCCGGCGCCGCCACGGCCTGGGCCATGGGCGCCAGCACCAGCGCCGTGCTCAGCACGGCGGCGAGACAGGTTCGGAGCAGTCGGTTCGGCATGGCATTCCCCGGTCTTGGATGCCGCCCCATCCCCATGGCGCGGCCTTCCCCTGCCGGGATGCCAGAAGCGTGCCAGATGCGGTGTATCCGGCTAGGTCATTGGGAGATATATGTTATTTTCATTCTGTCCTCTTGCCCGCAACGACCTCCTCGGGGTGGCGGGCAATTCTTGCCGGGCCTGTTAAGGCTTCGTTAACCGCGGAGGGCAGATTTTGCCGCCATGGTTTGGCGACACGGGATGAGTCACAGCCTTGCGCATTGACGCCACACATCGGGCCGGCGGCGTCGCCGGACGGGGCGCGGCCGGAAAATCCGGCGGCGGGCCGGCCTTCGTGCCCGTGGGGGCGGAGGCGGGCGGGCGCGTGGCCTCCAGCGCCCCGGTGATGCAGACCGCCGGGCTCGAGGCGATCCTGGCCCTCCAGGGCGTGGGGACCGCCACCGAGCAGCGGCGGCGCGCCGTCCGGCGCGGCAACCGGCTCCTGGACGGGCTCGAGGCCATAAAGGCCGACCTGCTGGTCGGGCAGGTTCCGTCCGAGCGGCTGGATGCGCTGATGGTCGAACTGGGCGCCTTGCGCGAGCGGGTCGAGCCGGGGCTGGACGGGGTGCTCGACGACATCGAGCTGCGCGTGCGGGTCGAATTGGCCAAGCGCGGCCGGTTCCCGGCGTTCTAGGGTTTGATCCAGCTTCGGCGAATCTGGATCAAACTCCAGCTCATCGATTTGCCGCGCGGTCGGATCGGAAAAGTCTGCAACTTTTCCTGACAGCGCTCCGGGCGGGCCGCCGCGCGGGCGCCGGCCTTCATCAAAATGTTGTCAGTCGGGAGCTATGCGCCTGAGGCGCAGGAGCTTTCGCATGTTAAGGACCCTGGATTTGGGCGCTTGCCCGAGGGGGGCGAGGCGAATATATAGGCCGCCAAAGGGCGCATTGGAGTTGAGTCTGCTGATGTCATCGGTTGATGTGATGGAATACCGGCCCAGTGAAGACGAGCCGTTCATGAACCCGCGCCAGCGGGAGTATTTCCGGAACAAGCTGCTCGTCTGGAAGGACGAGATCCTGCGGGAGAGCCGGGAAACCCTGGAAAATCTCCAGGAGGAAAGCCAGAACCATCCCGACATGGCCGACCGTGCGAGCTCGGAAAGCGACCGCTCCCTGGAATTGCGGACCCGCGACCGGCAGCGCAAGCTCATCGCCAAGATCGACGCCGCGCTCAAGCGCATCGACGACGGCACCTATGGCTATTGCGAGGAAACCGGCGACCCCATCGGCATCGCCCGCCTCGACGCCCGCCCCATCGCCACGCTGAGCCTGGAGGCCCAGGAGCTGCACGAGCGCCGCGAAAAGGTCTATCGCGACGAATAGGCCGGCGCCACGCGATGAATGGAAAAGCCCGCAGCGATGCGGGCTTTTTGTTTTCGTTCGTCAGGCCGCCATCCATGATGCGGGGGGATCGAGGGTGGGGCCGCACCCGCCGTATCCCGGCCGCCTCAGGCGCCGGGCGTGCGCTGCCGGTTGCGCTCGTGGATGGCCTCGACCTCCGGCGTCATCTCCTCGGCGAAATCGGCCATCTCGTAGACGGGGCGGATTTCGATCTCGCTTTCCCCGTTCATGGGGTTGGGGCAGCGCTTCACCCATGCGACGGCCTCGTCCATGTCGCGGACTTCCCAGATCCAGTAGCCGGCGACCAGCTCCTTGGTCTCGGCGAAGGGGCCGTCGATGACGGAGCGGTCCGAGCCGCTGAAGCGGATGCGCTTGCCGGCGCTGGAGGGCTTCAGCCCGTCGCCGCCCAGCATGATGCCGGCATTGATCAGCTCCTCGTTGTATTTGCCCATGGCCTCGAGCAGCTCGGTCTGGGGCAGGTTGCCGGCCTCGCTGTCGGCGGTGGCTTTGACGAAAACGACGACACGCATCTGATGTCTCCTGGTTTGGGGGAGGCCCGATTGCCTCTCTGCCCGGGCGACGAACCGTTTCGGCCCCGATCGACATTTTTTCTGCCATTTTTTCCGCGCGCGGTCTGCTGTGCTGCGCGCGCACGAAAAAGCGGGGCCTCGGAAGGCCCCGCTGACGGCTTCGAGGGGAGGAAGGATCAGAAGCCGAAGACCGTGGTGATGCCGGTCTGGCCGTTGCCGTTCTGCAGGCATTGGGCGTTGGTCGCCTGACCGAACTGGAACAGGCCGCAGCTGTTGTTGTTGCCGTTCTGGTGGATGGTGCCGTTGTGGCCGTTGCCGTCCTGGAAGATGACGCCGTGATTGCCCGAGCCGTTCTGGTTGAAGCCGGCCGAGTTGCCGGTGCCGTTCTGGTAGGCGTTGGCGCCGGTGGCCGACATGCCGTTGATCAGCGAGAACATCTGCAGCCCGAGGCCCAGCGCCTGGGCCTGGTCCGGGTCGGTGGGGCTGAAGCCGATGGAAATCTGTCCCGCGGCCATGGCGGGGGTGGCGGCGATGCCCATGAGGGCGGCGGTGAGGGTGGCGGCGAGGGTTTTGGTGAAGCGGCTGGTCATTCTGGTCTCTCCGAAAGATGCTGTTGGCGTTCCCTGGGTGCTGGTCTTTCCAGCTCATGGTGCCATGGTGGACTGGCGCCCCTGAACCGGCGCGGAGCGGCCCGTTCAGCCGGCGTTCACCCGGCGGGCCCGGGCAAAAAAGAACCCCGGCCGGAGCCGGGGCAGTCGGGGAAGGACGGGAGCGGGCGGATCAGGTGAAGCTGGCGAACTGGCGCGAGCAGTCGAGCGTCCTGCCGCCGGCGGTGACGGTGAAATCGACGTCGATGTCGGAGCCGGCATTGACCATGACGCGGCCGAGGGTGACGGCCGTGCCGGGCGCGGCCGAGAATTGCCCGCCCTGGCTGATATTGGTGCGTCCGCCATTGCCGGAGCTCTTGAGGGCGAAGCGGTATTCGCCGCTGAGCGCGGTGGGGCTCTGCACCACGCCCTCGATGGCGAGCATGCCGCGCTCGGTGGCGGTGGCGATGCCGCAGGCGAGATCGCTGCCCGAGGCATTGGCGGTGACGGTGACCCCGGCGGCCGAAAGGCCGAGCAGGGCCACGATGCCGATGACGGTGGGGTGAAGCATGGTGTCCTCCTTCAGAGCGAGGCGGGGCCGGCGTGGCGCCGGCCCGGCGGGGTGGAGGTTACGGGCAGGCCTGCACGAAGGCGCTCACATTGCCCGAGCCGTGCTGGACGATGTTGGCGTTGCAGCCGTTGCCGACCTGGACGCCCGCGGCGATGTTGCCGTTGCCGTCCTGGGTCAGGATGGCGTTGTGGTTGTCGCCGAACTGGCCGACGCCGCCCTGGTTGTTCCAGCCGTTCTGCCACACGTCGCCATAGTTGTTGTTGCCCTGCTGGCCGATGGCGGAGGTGTTGTTGCCGCCGAACTGCTGGCTGACACCCTTGTTCCACCAGCCGGTCTGCTTGAGGCCGAACTTGTTGTTCCAGCCGGCCTGGCTGCCGCCGACCTCGTTGCCGAAGCCGGACTGGTCGATCCAGATGTCGTTGGCGAAGGCGGGGGCGGCCGAGGCGGAGATGGCGACGGCGGCGACGGCGGTGATGAGAAGTTTGCGGATCATTTGAACGTCTCCTTGCAGGGGCTGCGGTCCCTCCGACCGCGTTGTTGATGGAGACTGTTCTAGAGGGGTGATTTGGAACCGCTCCTGAAACGGCAATTCATGTCGCGTTCAGGCTTGCGGCAATGGTGCGGCTTCCGCCTCCCTGAGGCCGAAGACCGTGCCCTCGGGGTCGGCGGCGTAGACCAAGCGGCCCTGGCCGGGAAGGGTGGCGATCTCTCCCGCCAGCCTGCCGCCCCCGGCCTCGACGGCGGCGATGGCCTCTTCGAGGCTGGCGACGCCGAACCACACGATCACCTTCTGCGTCATGTAGGTTTCGCTCATCACCGCGCCGGTGGCGCCCTCGGGCGCGGCGAGCACCGTATAGCCCGAGAGGAACGGCGACGGCTCCGCCGTCCAGCCGGTCACCCGGCCGTAAAACGCGGCGAGGCCCGGCACGTCACCGGCGGTCACTTCGAAATGGACGATCTGCGGCATGGCTTGCTCCTGGGGTTGAACGCCGGGAGCTCACCACGGCGAGGCCGCCATGGCTTGGACAAATCTTGCATCAGCGCCCGTGCATCATCCGGGCGATGCCGTTGAGCGTTTCGAGGAAGGCCCTGGGCGCAACGCCGGTATAGCGGCGGAAGTCGCGATTGGCGTGGGCCTGGTCGTAATAGCCGCGCAGCAGGGCGAGCTGGGCCAGGCTGTCGCGCTGGCCGGCCAGCAGGTTGCCGACCAGCTTCTGGTAGCGGCCGATGGAGAGCATCACCTTGGGGGCGATGCCGACATGCCGGCGGAACAGGCGATAGAGCCGGGCATAGGAGATGCCGAGCCGCCGGCAGAGGTCTTCCACCTCCAGCGCGCCTTCGTCCGCATCCACTTCCGCCATGGCCGCCGCGAGCAGCGCGAGGGCCGGGGCGGGCAGCGGCCGCAGCCGGGACAGCAGCAGCGCCTCGAGCCGGCGGCACGATTCGAGGCTTGCGCCGTGCCGGGCGATGTCGTCCTGAAGCGCGGCGGCATCCTCCGGGCCCAGCCAGCCGGCCAGGGGCAGATGCGTGTCGATGGCCGGCGGCGCTCCCACCGCGTCCGCGCCGAAGGGCGAGAGCTGGGCCGCCACCAGCCGGACCGTCCCGGTCTGCCCGATGAGGACGGGGCGGGTGCCGATGCCGGTGAGGCCGCTGGCATTGGGAGCCTGCCGGCCCGTCGCCGGGTCCCGGCGCCGCCCGGTGTCCCCGAGGCTGACCAGCAGGGTGGGCCGGCCGTTGGGCACCAGGATTTCCTCGCGCCAGGCCGCGCCCAGCTCCGCCTCGATCACCCAGTAGTGCTCGACATAGGGCTCGAGGGCGCCGCAGGGCGGGTAGCGGTCGTAGCGCATGGCCCTGCCCGTCGCTGCCTCAGGCGCCGTAGCGGCGCTTGAGATGGGCCTTGAAATGGTCGGCGTTGAGCGGCTCGCCCGTGGCCCGGGCGATCAGGTCCGGGGTCGAATGGCGCGACGCCTGGCTCCAGATGCGGTCGGCCCGCCACTGGTTGATGGCGGCGAAATCGCCCCGGCGCACCTGCTCGCGCATGTCGGGCAGGTCCCTGGCCATGGCCGCGCCGAGCTGGGCGGCGATCATGGCGCCCAGCGTATAGCTGGGGAAGTAGCCGAAGGAGCCGGCAGGCCAGTGCACGTCCTGCATCGGGCCGTCCTTGGGATCGTCGATGGTCGAGATGCCCAGATATTCGGTCATCTTGGCGTCCCAGGCCTCGGGGATCTGGCTGGCCTCCAGCTTGCCGGCCACCAGCTCCTGCTCCAGCTCGTAGCGCAGGATGACGTGCAGCGGATAGGTCACCTCGTCGGCATCGACGCGGATATAGCCGCGCTCGACGAAATTGACCTCGTTGAGGATGTCGTCGATCTCCCAGCCCGGAATGGCGTCCTCGCCCAGATGCAGGTGGATCAGCGGCAGGGCGAATTCCCAGAATTCCCGGCTGCGCGCCAGCTGCATCTCCACGAACAGGCTCTGGCTCTCGTGGATGCCCATGCCGCGCGCCTTGCCCAGCGGCCAGTGCGACCATTCCTTGGGCAGGCCCTGCTCGTAGAGCGCGTGGCCGGTCTCGTGCAGCACGCCCATCAGCGAGAACAGGAACTG
>Ga0065721_10004740_pt1 | contig 20994 bp, 17 predicted proteins | sample Mesricmetagenome_FD_59108 | JGI IMG/M metagenome (GOLD analysis project Ga0065721, IMG submission 59108) | Mesophilic microbial community from rice straw/compost enrichment Sample: eDNA_1 v2 (version 2) | ecosystem: Engineered > Solid waste > Grass > Composting > Bioreactor | place: USA: Davis... | reverse complement strand
CTTCGGCGTCAGCGTCTCGCCCAGCAACAGCCAGCCGATCAGCACCGCAAACACGACGCTCGTTTCACGCAGCGCAGAGACGGGCCCTGCCGGCGCGATCGAATAGGCGACCAGCACGGCTCCATAGGAAAGCAGCGACACCATGCCCCCTGCCGATGCCTTCCAGGTCTCCCGCGATCGGATGTCGATGGCAAGGCGGCCGCGCGCGGCGATGAAAGCGATCACCATCAGGATGCCCGGCAGCAGGAAAACCCAGGTGATGTAGGCCGCCGAATTGCCGGACAGCCGGATGCCGATCGCATCAACCGTCGAATAACCCGAGATGCAGACAGCCGTCGCCAATGCAAAGCCCATAGAGCTTGCCGTCGCACGTCCGCGTCCCAGCGCCAGGAGCATGATGCCGGTGACGATCAGCATGATGCCGCCCATCGTCATCGGACGCAGCACCTCGCCCATGAAGACGAGACCGCCGAATGTCACCAGCAGCGGCGCGCTGCCGCGAATGATCGGGTAGACCTGCCCGAGTTCGCCATGCCGATAGGCAGCCACCAGCGACAGGCTGTAGGCGAGCTGGAACACCGCCGATCCGGCGATATAGGGCCATGATGCTGCTGACGGCCACGGCAGCACGAACGCAACCGGGATGGCGACGATGGTCATCGCCAGCGTCATCACCGTCATCGTCCAGAAACGGTCGGCACCAGAACGCAGGAAGGCGTTCCAGCTTGCATGCAGGAGAGCGGCACACAGTGCCAGGGCAACAACAAAGGTGCTCATGAAACGCTAGCGCTTTCGCCTCACCGCATGGCCAAGAGAAACATCAAATTTTATCGATCGCTTCAAATGCACTTCAACGGGTCGCGGCTATTCTGGGTTGAGGGAACAAGAAGGGGTAACACGATGACTAGCCGCTTAAGGAACCGAGGTGCCGAGCGCAAGAAGACTCGCATCCTGGGAACTGTGAAATACTTCAACCACACTGTCGAGGGGCGCGTGACCGACCTGTCGCCGACGGGCCTGGCACTCGATCTCGGCGGGCGCGTTTTCCATGCCGACGATGGCAGCCCGGTGAAGGTCGAAAGCACCGAATTCGGCATCCTGGAAGGCACGGTCAAGTGGCGCCGCAGCGGGCGGCTGGGTGTGCAGTTCAATATCAACAGTAACGCCAACGCTCAGGTCGCGTCCTATTTCCGCTTCTTCCACAAGGACGTGCCCAACCGTCTCGCCCGGTAAATAAACAACCGGCAAGTGCTTCTTTTGGCAGCCTCTGCCTCCTGTCATTTTCGTGATGCAAGCTTGTGTAATTCACCGTAAGCTTGCATCGTCCAAAGGACTTGAGGGAGATTGTCCATGTCGTTTCTTGCCGGCTTCCAACCTGTTACTCGCCGCTCGCTGCTGGGAGGCATCGCCGCCTCCACCGCCCTTGTCGTGCTGCATCCCTTCGCTGCTCGTGCCGCCGGCAATCAGGCGCATCTGCGCATCATGGAAACGACGGACATCCACGTCCACGTCTTCCCTTATGACTATTACGCAGACAAGCCGAACGATACGCTCGGTCTTGCCCGCACCGCCTCGATCATCGATGGCATTCGCGCTGAAGCCGGCAATTCCATGCTGGTTGACAACGGCGACTTCCTGCAGGGCAATCCGCTCGGGGACTACATCGCCTATGAGCGCGGCATGAAGGAAGGCGATACGCATCCGGTCATCAAGGCGATGAACGTGCTTGGTTATGACGCTGGCACACTCGGCAACCATGAGTTCAACTACGGCCTCGACTTCATGTTCAAGGTGCTGGCCGGCTCCGGTTTCCCTTATGTCTGCGCCAACCTCACCAAGGGCCAGCTCGCGTCTGACCCGAAGAAGGACGAGCTTTTCCTCAAGCCCTACGTGATCATCGAAAAGCAGATCCGCGATGGGTCCGGCGCCACCAGCCCGATCAAGGTCGGCTTCATCGGTTTCGTGCCGCCGCAGATCATGACCTGGGATGCCAAGAACCTCGAAGGCAAGGCGCAGACCCGCGACATCGTCGAAACCGCCAAAGCTTGGGTGCCGGTCATGAAGGAGGAAGGTGCCGATATCGTCATCGCCCTTTCGCACTCCGGCATCAGCGGCGATGGCCAGAGCGAGCGCATGGAAAACGCCTCGCTGTACCTCGCTGGCGTCCAGGGCATCGATGCGGTCTTCACTGGCCACCAGCACCTCGTCTTCCCGGGCACCAAGGATTTCGACGGCATTGCCGGCGCCGACACCAAGAAGGGTACGTTGATGGGCAAGCCGGCCGTCATGGGCGGCTTCTGGGGCTCGCATATGGGCCTCATCGACCTGCTGCTCGAAAAGGACGGGAAGAACTGGAAGATCGTCGATTCCACCTCGGAGGCACGTCCGATCTACCACCGCAACGAAGAGCGCAAGATCGTCGCTGACGTGAAGGACAAACCGGAGGTGATCGCCGCCGTCAAGGAAGAGCATGAGGCAACGCTTGCCTATGTGCGCCGTCCGGTCGGCAAGACATCGGCGCCGCTCTATTCCTATTTCGCGCTCGTGGCGGACGATCCGTCGGTCCAGATCGTCTCGAACGCCCAGACCTGGTACATCAAGGAGATGCTGAAGGACGGCCAGTACAAGGACCTTCCGGTCCTGTCCGCTGCCGCGCCATTCAAGGCCGGTGGCCGTGGCGGCGCCGACTACTTCACCGACGTACCGGCGGGCGATATCGCCATCAAGAACGTCGCCGACCTCTACCTTTATCCAAACACCGTGCAGGCGGTGCTGATCACCGGTGCGCAGGTCAAGGATTGGCTGGAAATGTCGGCCGGCATGTTCAACCAGGTGGCCCCCGGTTCGAAGGACGCACCGCTCCTCAACAACAGCTTCCCGTCCTACAACTACGATGTCATCGACGGCGTCACCTACCAGATCGACCTGTCGCAGCCGGTGCGCTTCGACAAGGACGGTAAGCTCATGAACCCGAACGCCAACCGCATCGTCGATCTCCAATTCGACGGCAAGCCGATCGATCCGGAGCAGAAGTTCGTTGTCGCAACCAACAACTACCGCGCCGGCGGCGGCGGCAAGTTCCCGGAAATCGCAGGCGACAAGGTGATCTTTGTAGCCCCGGACACCAACCGCGACGTGATCGTCCGCTACATCGTGGAACAGGGCACGATCAACCCGTCGGCCGACGCCAACTGGTCGTTCAAGCCGCTGCCGGGCACGACGGCGATCTTCGAGACCGGCCCGAAGGCACGAGAGTTCGCCTCTGCCGTGAAGGGCGCTAAGATCGAGGATGCAGGCGACGGTGAAAACGGTTTCGCCAAGTTCCGGCTCGTCCTCTGACGGCGAACGAAAAACGCCTCATCCCTGAGCATATCAGGGATGAGGCCCTCCCCTTATTCAGGCGGCTCTTGCTTTCACGGCACCGAGGCGGGAAAGAAGCAGGCTGAGCTCCGCCGGTGGCTTGCGCTCGACGCGCCGATAATCGCTACCGTCGCGTTTCCGTTGCACCAGTCCAAGATCGAAGAGATCACGACGCAGCAAGGCCGCATCGCCGAACAGGTGCAGCGTGTTGAGGAATTCGCCGATCTCGCGCTCCGTGAAGCTGCGATTGGCGGGGATTTTCGACCACAGGAACCAGAGGCACAGTTCCTGCTGCGAGCGCTTGCCGGGCCAGCGGACGATCCGCCCGTCGCTGTCGAAGACACGTAGCGTGCGCATCACGCGGGTTTCATCCGGCACCGGGACGGGCGCGGATTGAGCGACCACCGGCTCGGTGGTTTCAGGGGTCGGTGTCGCTGAAGCTGACTGCTCGGCGCGCAGGTGCTGGTAGTTGCGGTAACCGCCCGCCTTGGCGAGCAGGTTCAGCATTTCCAGATGGCTGGGCGCATGGTCGAGCGCGGTGATCTGCGCGCGCAGTTGCTTGGCGAACACCGACAGGTCGGCGATTTCGATTGGAAGAATGGATCTGGGCATGTCTTATCCTCGGACGTGCCATTGCCTCTGAGATCAAGGTGTCGCTGGTCGCCGGCTTGTCGACTCTGGCACGGGATAAGTGCTCATCATCTTTTCAGATTGGCAGGTTTAGCTTCCCTTGTGGGGACGGCGACGCCTCGGTGAACTGCAGACCGTGGCGCCAGTTATATTCAACCGCCGGAGCCGGTCAATCCCCTGTCACTCGGCCGCCACCGGCACCGAATCAGCTTCATCCATGCCGAGCATCTGCTTGAATTCGCTGTGGGCGGGGCATTTCGAGAGGCGCTGCTCGAAGGCCTGGATCAGCCATTGGCCGGCCGGACCGAGCGGATTGGCGGTGCGGCGCATGGCGTAGAGCGGATACTGGCTCTGTTCGTAGGCGTCCAAATTCAGTGCGATGAGATTGCCGTTCATGATGTCCCTGCCCGCCACCGGCGCCGGAAGACCACCCCAGCCGAGCCCGCCCAGAATCAACTGGTGCTTGGTAGCGATGTCGCTCACCCGCCACGTCTTGTACGACAGCACGTTGAAGTCCCTGCCCTTGGTCAGGCTCGAGGCATCGGTCACGACAAGCTGAACTTCCTCGCGCACGTCGGCGAGCGTCAGCGGCCGCCCGAGCTTGCTCAGCGGATGATCCGGCGCGGCGACCGGGATCATGAAGGAATGCCCGATCTTCTGCATGGTCAGCGCATCGTCCTCGCGCACCGGTGCACCACCGACGCCAAGATCCGCCTTGCCGGACAGCACCATCTCCATCACCATGCCGAGTTCGCCGACATTGAGGTTGAGCGCGACTGACGGAAAGAGCTTGCGGAACTCGCGCAGCTCGGCCACCACCGCGTCAGCCGGAACCATGACGCTCAGTGCTACGGAAAGCTCGGCTTCGAGCCCCTGCTTCATGCTTTTCGCCCGCGCCCGCATCACCTGCAGATCGGCCACGATTCGCCGTGCATCAGTCAGCAGCGCCTTGCCTGCCTCGGTCAGCTTCGGCTGGCGCATTCCGGCCCGTTCGAAGAGCGAGACTTCCAACTGGGCTTCGAGATTGTTGATGGTGTAGCTGACCACCGATTGGGCGCGGTTGAGGCTGCGCGAAGCTGCTGAAAAGCTTCCGGTTTCAGCCACTGCCAGGAAAACCTGCAACTGGTCGAGAGTCGGATTGGCGTCCATGAAATCTATCCAGATTTTGGATGGTAATCTTCGATATTATCCCAGTTCAATAGATGGAAGTCCATGCCTATCTTCCAGCCATCAAACGAGATCCACCTCGGCACGACCTCCCACAGCATGCAAGGAAATACCGCAATGACCATCCTTCTCGTCACATCAAGCCCGCGCGAAGAATCGCTGTCGACGAAGATCGCCACCGAGTTCGTCGAGAAGCTGACCGCCGCCAAGTCCGACAGCAACGTCATCCATCGTGACCTCGGCCACGACCCGATCCCGCACCTCGACATGGTGTCCACCTCCGCGATCCGCAAGGCGCCGGAAGACCGCACGCCCGAAGAAGCCGAAGCGGCAGAATATTCCGACAAGCTCGTCGCCGAACTTCTGGCGGCCGACACCGTCGTCATCGCCACCGGCCTCATCAACTTCAACATCTACTCGACGCTGAAAAGCTGGATCGACAACATTGCCCGCGCCGGCAAAACCTTCCGCTACACCGCTGAAGGACCGCAGGGTCTCGCCACCGGCAAGAAGGTCTATATCGTGCTTGCCGCCGCCGGCGTTTATTCCGAAGGGCCGGCTGCCGGCATGAACCACGCGATCCCCTACCTCACCACCGTCCTCGGCTTCATGGGCATGGTGGACGTGGAAGTGATCTATGTGGAAGGCCTCGCCTTTGGCCCGGAAGCGGTCGAAAAGGCTATTGCCGCTGCCCAGGAACGCACCGAGCAGCTGGCGCTCGCAGCCTAAGCTGGCTGCGCACCCTTCACACCTTCGAAAGACCCCAGACGGCCGTGGACCCTGTCCCGGCCGTCTGTTTTTGCCTGGTAGAGCCTGCGATCGGCGGCCGCGAGCAACGCTTCAAAGCCATCGCCATCCTCCGGCCCCGTCGCCACCCCGATCGACACAGTGACCGGGTTGCCGTCCGGGCGCAGAACGGCGCTGCGGACGTTGTTCCGCAACCGTTCGGCAAGTGCCATCGCGCCGTCATGATTGGTATCCGGCAGCACAAGCACGAATTCCTCGCCTCCGAAGCGCGACAGGTGATCGGTGGGCCTGGACGCAGCCTTCAACCGCGCTGCCACCTCCTTCAGAACCTCGTCGCCTTTGAGATGCCCGAAGAGGTCGTTGATGTCCTTGAACCGGTCCGCGTCGATGATCGCGATGCTGCAGTTGCCCCCGCGCTCCAGGCACTGGCGGATCAATCCCGGCGCATCTTCCTGTAGTCTGCGGCGGTCATAAACGCTGGTCAGCCCGTCGACGCCGCTGTTGGCGAGCAGCGCCTGGTATCGTTCCCGGAATGTCAGGTCGTGGAAGATGTCGTTCAGGTCCCGCTGCGTGGCGCGCGGCACGTGGTCGAGCTTCAGGTAGATCGCAAAGAGCCCGGCGTAGACGCAGACCGACACCAGCTTGGCGATCATGCCTCCCACGAACACCGAGGCCGGCGCATCAAAGAGGATACTGAGGCCGATGAAGAAGCCGATCTGGTCGAAGACGAGCAGCGCGGCCCCGCTCACCGCAAACCGCAGCACCGTGTGTTTGCGGAACATCCGCCCCAGGCGCTCATAGAGAAGGATGATGCCGATCGAATCGAGGTAGAGCAGCGCCGTCCCGAGGACCATCAGCCAGCCCATCTCGTTCATGAAGCTCACGTCGACCGTGCGGCCCGCGGGCAATCCCGCCGCCTCGTGCAGTTGCAGGAACTGCGCGATGCCGACGGTGAACAGGTTGCCGAGGAACAGGCCGTAGATCGGCTGTCGAACGGTCGCTGCATCCTCCTTGAGGTAGAGCAGCAGGATCATCATCAGCTTGCCGGCAAAGAACACCGACGACCCGGGCGACACGGTACCAAAGGGCAGCTCGATGTAATAGACCGCCGCGAGATAGGTTTCCATGAAGTGCATGACGCCGAGCGCGGTGAGGAACACGCCGAGCCCCAGCTGCCGCCGAAAATGCAGGAGCGCCATCATCACGGAGAAGTAGATCACCGCCTCGCAAAAAAAGAGCGCGAGATTGAACATCTGCATTTCAGTCCGATTCCACCTTGGACAAGGTTTCTAGATGCAAGCCGTTACCCCAGGTGATCGAGTTCTTCGATCGCACCATGCCGGTTTCAAGAAGCGGGAAGCCGACCTGCATCATCATCACGAGACCGACGGCGACCAGCAGCCAGGTCAGGTCAACGCGATCCGCCTGTAGCGCAAGTCCGTCGGCGAAGGCGGCATGCGCAGAGAAGCCGAGGGCAATACCGCCCCCACTGATACTCCACGCGTTCCAAAGGCCTAAATGCATCGCTTCAGTAGAAAGGACAGAACAGAACAATAGCTGTTCTTTTCTACGAAGCAGCCCTTAATTTTGAATGAGGATCAACGATATGAACTTGATCCGGCGCCCGTTCATTGGGTCATCCGAAGTCAGGCCGGGCGCGACTTCTCGCCGTCGCCAAACAACCCCGCACCGTTCTGGTCGATGATCTGCTGCGCCTTCTTGACCGTGTATTCGACCGCATCGTCCATGCTGGTGAACATGTCGGCGCGAACGAAGGTGCGCTCCAGCGTTTCGCCGCTCACCACCTTCTCGATGCGGCCCGCCAGGCGAAACTGCGATCCTTCGCGGATCGGGTTCGCGATGATGGTGCAGTCGCCATATGCCACCGGCTCTGCAGAGCTTGCTTCGGGCTCCGCCGCCTTGTTGCCGCCGGAGAACATGGAAAGGATGTTGGAAAGAAATGAAGCCATGACGCTGCCTAGCATATCCATCGAGAAGCGGGAACCCGCAGCAGCCTGAACCACCACTGCTGGCCAAAGTTTAGGGTCAGATCACCAGGTTTGCCAGGATCTCGTTTTCGGTGATGTCCTCGTAGCCCATGCCCGCACTTTCGAAGCGGTCGATCAGGCTCGCAAAATTCTCGCGCCGGCTGGTCTCGATGCCGATCAGGATCGAACCGAAATTGCGCGCCGATTTTTTCAGGTATTCAAACCGCGCGATGTCGTCCTCGGGCCCGAGCAGGTTGAGGAAATCGCGCAGCGCGCCGGGGCGCTGCGGCAGCCGCAGGATGAAGTATTTCTTGACGCCGGAGAAGCGCATGGCGCGCTCCTTGACGTCCGGCAGTCGCTCGAAGTCGAAATTGCCGCCGGACACAACGCAGACTACCGTCTTGCCCGCCAGCTTCTCGCGACCCAGCATATCGAGCGCGGTGATCGACAGCGCGCCGGCCGGCTCCAGCACGACGCCCTCCACGTTCAGCATCTCGGTGATCGTCACGCAGATGGCGTTTTCCGGAACCAGCATTACCTGGTCGGGCGAAAATCGGCGAAGGGCTGCAAAATTCAGGTCGCCGATGCGCGCCACGGCAGCGCCGTCCACGAAGTTGTCGAGCTTGGCCAGCGTTACCGGCTCGCCCGCCAGCAGGCTCTTCTTCAGGCTCGGCGCGCCTTCCGGCTCGGTGAAGATGAAGTTCTCGTCCGCAACCACGCCCTCCAGGTAACCCGAGGTCCCGGACGACAGTCCGCCACCGCCAACCGGCAGGATCACCAGGTCCGGCACCGTGCCGTCAGGCAGTTGCTCCACCATCTCGGCGGCCACCGTCGCCTGGCCCTCGATGATGTCGGCATGGTCGAATGGCGGCACCATGGCGCCGTCGATCTCTTCGACATACGCGCGTGCCGCGGCATAACACTGGTCGAAGATATCGCCGACAAGCTTGATGGTGATGAACGACCCGCCGAACATGCGCGTCTTGTCGATCTTCTGCTGCGGCGTCGTCACCGGCATGAAGACCACGCCCGGCACCTGGAAATGCCGGCAGACGAAGGCAAATCCCTGGGCATGGTTGCCAGCCGAGGCGCACACGAAGGTCTTGCCCGTCGCACCAGCCGCAATCACCTTGCGGAAGAAGTTGAACGCCCCGCGGATCTTGTAGGAGCGCACGGGCGACAGGTCTTCGCGCTTCAGCCAGATGTCTGCGCCATAACGCCGGCTCAGGTGTTCGTTGAATTGCAGTGGTGTCTCGGGAAAGATTTCCCGCATCGCGGCTTTCGCCTCATCCACAGCAGCTTTGGTCAGCCCAAGCTCGTTCACGTCATCCATCCATTGAATTCAGGTCTTGGCCCCGCTATGCCATAGGCTTGCGCAGAGACAAAGCCGCTTTCGCCGACGAGAGACAGGGATAGCCGTTTGAACGCCAATCTGATCCGGTCGGTGATCTATATTACGGCGCTTTGTGCCCTNTACCTTTCCATGGCCATGTTCCTGCCGGCGCTGGTGGATCTNTATTACGGGCACCGGGACTGGCAGGTCTTTGCGCTNTCCGGCTTCCTTGTCGGCGGCATTGCGGGTGCCGCGGCGCTTGCCACCCGCGGCCCGCCNCCTGCCTTCAACAAGCGATTCGGCTTCCTGCTGGTCAACGTGCTGTGGCTGATGTTCTCTCTCGTCGGCGCCATCCCGCTCTTTCTTGCGGAATACAAGACCAGCTTCGCGCAGGCGCTGTTTGAGTCCATCTCCGGGATCACCACCACCGGATCGACGATCATGGTGGGGCTCGACAAGCAGCCGCCCGGCATCCTGCTGTGGCGCTCGCTCTTGTGCTGGCTCGGCGGTATCGGGATCGTCGGCCTCGGGCTCTTCGTCCTGCCGTTCCTGAAGGTCGGCGGCGCCTCCATCTTCAAGCTGGAATCAACGGAAACCAACGACAAGCCGTTCGCCCGCCTTGCAAGCTTCACCCGCGCCTTCCTCGCCGTCTACATCCTCCTGACGATCGCCTGCACGGTCGCCTACGATGTTGCCGGCATGAGCCATTTCGACGCCCTCAACCACGCGCTCTCGACGGTCGCGACGGCGGGTTTCTCCACCCATGACGCGTCCTTTGCCTTCTGGAAGGACAACCAGGCGATCCTGGTGATCTGCACAATCTTCCTGACGATCTCGAGCCTGCCCTTCTCGGTGCTGATCCTGCTCGCCATGCGCGGCCGGCTGGATACGCTGCGCGACCCGCAGATCATGGTGTTCCTCGGGTACCTCGGCGGCATCGCCGTGGCGCTCGGCGTCTACCATCACCTCAGGAACAGCGTGGAACTCGACGACGCCCTCGTCCACTCCTTCTTCAACATCGCCTCAATCCTTTCCACCGGCGGCTTCTCCAGCGACGACTACACGCTCTGGGGACCGTTCGCGGTGATGCTCGTCTTTTTCGCAAGCGCCATGGGCGGCTGCTCCGGCTCCACCTCCGGCGGCATCAAGTCCTATCGCTTCGTGGTGATGTTCAACACGGCCCGCGCCGGCATCAACAAGCTCATCTATCCGAACGCGATCTATCCCGTCCGCTACGGCACCCTGATCGTCGATGCCGATACCCAGCGCGGCGTCTTCCTGTTCCTCGGCCTTTTCCTGTTCCTCTGGGTGCTCGGCAGCCTTGGCATGACCTTGCTCGGCTACGACGTGGTGACGTCCTTCTCCGGCGTCCTCACCTGCCTCGCGAATGTCGGCCCCGGCATCGGCCATATCATTGGCCCCGTCGGCAATTTCTCCACCATCAGCGACCCGGCGCTTTATCTCCTGTCGGTGCTGATGTTGCTCGGACGCCTGGAAATCCTCACCGTGCTGGTGCTGCTAACGCCGATCTTCTGGCGGCACTAAAGCAGGCACCCGCAGGAACTCGATCGGTCCCTCCGGCCTGTCGTCGTCAAACACCGCGCAGGCGAGCGCGCCGCCGAAAACGCAGCCGGCATCGACATTGGTGCGGTTGTCGAAAGTCTGCGGGTTGCCCGACACCGGCGTATGCCCATGGCAAAGATGGCGCCCCCAGAAATAGCCCGTCTCGGCGCCGCGGTACCGCTTCCAGATCAGGTCATGTTCGTTCTGCGCCTCCAGTGGAAGCGCTTCATCGACCCCGGCATGGACGAAGATGCGGTACTGGTCGACATGAATGGACGGAAGCGCGCGGCACCAGTCCACCACCGCCTCCGGCAATTCCCCGCCGAAGGATTGCAGCGTTTCGTGGCCACCGTTTTCCAGCCACGTCACCATCTCGGCGCCGCCGTTGTCATGGGCGCGCACCAGCATCTCCTCGTGGTTGCCCTTGAGCGTCGTCCACCGCCAGCCCTGCCTGCGCGGGCCTGCCATGATCCGCTCGACAACCCCGCGGCTGTCCGGGCCGCGGTCGACATAGTCGCCGACAAACACAACATGGCCGCCGTCGGCATACGCTTCCACCTGCCCCAGCATCTCCTCAAGCTCCGACAGGCAGCCGTGGATGTCGCCAATCGCAAAGGTCAGGGTCACGTCTTGCTCCATCAGCGCCAGCGCGGCTCCGCGCCTTGCAGATATGTCCGCCCCTCACGCACATTCAAGCATTGGCGCGGGTCGTGAAAAAGCAATGATTTGGTGTCGTCAGCTTGACTGAATCGCCGAGGTGCCTGAAAAGCAAGGCGCGCGGACGTGGCGAAACTGGTAGACGCAAGGGACTTAAAATCCCTCGACTTCGGTCATACGGGTTCGACCCCCGTCGTCCGCACCAGGCCCTGCCCCGCCTATTTGATCTTGAAACCGATCCTCCCGATTCCTAACTCGGCAACCGTCAGAATCACCACGACAGGAGGTTCTCATGGCACTCGGTACGTTTGACGCTCCGCTTTTTGCAAAGCGCCCCTACTTCATCCAGGAAATCAGCGGCCTGGACGATGCCTTTTATCTGCTTGACGAATGGCCGGCAGACCAGAGGGACCTGGCTTTTGAGGCCGTGGTCAAGTCGGTGCGCGAAGCGGCGTGCGGCAGCCGGCCGGTGGCGTTCGCGCGGGAGGACTTCAAGCGGTTCCTGAAGCGCAACAACATGCTCGCCAATGTGGAAGAAGTCCCGGTCCAGCTGCGCAACAACCGCGACCGCAACATTGGCGGCAACTAAGCACGCGCCAACACGGCCCTCGCCCTCAACGAAAAAAGCGCGGCTCAACGGCCGCGCTTTTGGTTTTTCCGGGGTGGTTTGGCTCAGCCGGCGATCTTGGCCGCAAGCTTTGCGACATGCGCACCCTGGTAGCGGGCGCCTTCGAGTTCGACAGCCGAAGGCTGGCGGGAGCCGTCGCCATTGGTGATCGTCGACGCGCCATAAGGCGAGCCGCCCTTCACTTCTTCAGTACCCATCTGGCCCTGGAAGGCATAGGGAAGCCCAACGACCGCCATGCCATGGTGCAGGAAGGTCGGGATGAAGCTCAGGATGGTCGATTCCTGGCCGCCGTGCTGGGTGGCCGTCGAGGTGAAGACCGAGCCGACCTTGCCGACCAGCTTGCCTTCGGCCCAGAGCGCACCCGTCTGGTCCCAGAAATTGCGCATCTGCGATGCAACGGTGCCGAAACGCGTGCCGGCGCCGACGATGATCGCGTCATACTGATCGAGCTCGGTCGGCGATGCAATCGGCGCTTCCTGGTCCACCTTGTAGTAGGAAGCCTTGGCGACATCTTCCGGCACCAGTTCCGGCACACGCTTCACGGTGACCTCGGCCCCTTCTGCCTTGGCGCCCTCTGCGACAGCATAGGCCATCTTCTCGATGTGTCCGTACGCGGAATAGTAAAGTACCAATACCTTCGCCATGATCTTCTCCAGATGATCGTCGTGATCTCGATTGGCCGGAATGGCCCGTCGCTACAAGAACTATCCCATCCGCACGGTTTGCAAAGCCCCGGCTCCCAAAACGCACTGTTCAATGAACGGAGACGACATGGCTCTTGCGTCCAGTGATCTGAAACAACCATGGTGGTGATTTCCTCTTCTTAAAGCGCCCGTTTGCGCTTACCACTGGGTGATCCAGGAGACATGACCATGCCCGAACAGACTGAGACCACCATTGTTACCGCCGCCATGCTCGCGATCGGCGATGAGCTTTTGTCGGGACGCACGAAAGACAAGAATATCGGCCACCTCGCCGACCTCCTGACGCTGTCCGGGATTGATCTGAAGGAAGTGCGCATTGTCGCCGATGAGGAAGACGCGATCGTCGAGGCGCTGAATGCGCTGCGCAGCCGCTGCGACTATGTCTTCACCTCTGGCGGCATCGGCCCGACGCATGACGATATTACCGCCGACGCGGTCTCGAAGGCCTTCGGTGTCCCCTGCATCCATGACCCGGAGGCAATGAGGCTGCTTGGCGAGATGTACAAGCGCCGCGAGATGGAGTTCACCGANGCGCGCCAGCGCATGGCCCGCATGCCNCAAGGGGCCAGGCACATCCCCAATCCCGTCTCGACTGCACCCGGCTTCATCATCGGCAATGTTTATGTCATGGCAGGCGTGCCGCAGGTTTTCCAGGCGATGGTCGACAACGTCCTGCCGCTGTTGCGCTCCGGCTCGAGGATGATGTCGCGCGCCATCGCCTGCCCTTATGGCGAAGGCGATATCGGCACGCTCTTGTCTGCGGTCCAGAAGGCGCATCCGCGAACGAGCATCGGCTCCTATCCGAAGTTCGATGGCCAGCGCTTCTCGACCGAACTCGTCATCCGGGCCCGCGATGGCGCCGCACTCGACGCCGCCGCTGATGCCGTGGCGGAGATGATCAAGGGCATCGACAAGTCCCGCACGCCGACCAATCCGACAGCAGACGCTTGATTGCAGGGAACAAAGGAGACAAGCTTCCCACGGAGGCGTGAAGCGGTGCTGAGGAGGTCACCGCTTGACGCCGATCAAGGCGATACACAGGTACACATCTGAGACTGGCGACAGATCATGGGCATCAGGTATGAGGAGATAACGCCATGGCCTACAAGACCATTCTTGCCGTTCTGGACACCCCGCAGAACGCGCGGCAGATCAGCGACTTCAGCATCTCGCTTGCCCGTCACTTCTCCGCTCACCTGATCGGCGTTCATGCCGAAACGCTGGCCGCCGTGCCCCTGATTGCGCCGATGGAGATCCCGGATCCCGCGGCGGTCCAGGTGCTCCAGGAAGCTGCGGAAAAGGAAAGCGCGGAAGTGCAGCGCATCTTCGGCGAGCAGGCGGCCTCTGCCGGCGTCTCGACCGAATGCCGCAGCTTCATTTCGTCTGCCGGTTTCGGCTCCAACTCGGTGATGGAAACGGCGCGCAGCGTCGACCTCATCGTCGCCAGCCAAAGCGATCCCGGCCATGCCGACCATCGGGCGGATCTCGAAACCTTCCTGTTTGAAAGCGGCCGCCCGATGCTGCTCATCCCCTACAAGCTGAAGGTGCCGCAACCGATCAAGCGGGTGCTCGTCGCCTGGAATGGATCGCGCGAAGCGGCACGCGCCACATTCGACGCGATGCCCTTCCTCAAGGCAGCCGAGACTGTGGAACTGCTCACCATCGATCCGCCGGAACGTGGACGCCAGGCGCTTGAGCCTGCCGGCACCCAGATTGCTGCCACCTTGCGGCGCCACGGCATCCAGGCAACGCTCACCACCCATACCAGCGGCGGCGAGGCTCCGGCGGCGGTAATCGAGAAGCGGCTTGCCGACAACAGCATCGACCTTCTCGTCATGGGCGGCTACGGCCATTCCCGCTGGTGGGAGATGCTGTTTGGCGGCGCCACCCGCAGCCTTCTTGACTCTATGTCGGCTTTGACACTGCTTTCGCGCTGACACATCCTTGCGCCAAGGGCCGTGTTGCCGCTATGAGCGAAAGCCAACAATCTGCTTTCGCTCATGGTGGCCCCGCTCATGTCTCTTCCCGAAAAAGCCTTTCCCGTTTCCTGGGATCAATTTCACCGCGATGCACGCGCGCTGGCCTGGCGCCTTGCTGGCATGGGCCGTGATTTCCGAGCGATCGTCTGCATCACCCGCGGCGGGCTCGTACCAGCCGCCATCATCTCGCGCGAACTCAACATCCGCCTCATCGAGACGGTCTGCGTCGCCTCCTACCATGACTACGTCAACCAGGGCGAAATGAACCTCCTGAAGGGTATCGCCCCGGAGCTCACCACCGATGGCGGCGAAGGCGTGCTGGTGGTGGACGACCTCACCGACACCGGCAAGACTGCATCGGAAGTTCGCTCGATGTTGCCGAAGGCGCATTTCGCCTGCGTCTACGCCAAGCCAAAGGGCGTGCCGACCGTCGACACCTTCATCACCGAGGTGAGCCAGGATACCTGGATCTATTTCCCGTGGGACATGGGCTTTACCTACCAGGAGCCGATCGCAAAGACCCCCAAGGCGTGATTCTCTCACAGTATTTGTCTGTCAACCGTTTTCGTGAGCCCGCCGCACCCTCGTGTGGCGGGTTTATCTTTGGGCGCTAGATGCTTTTTCGCCACATGTGCCAATCCGCTACACGCAAAGCCTTATGAATCGGGCGAACGGGACCTCTGGAGATGTCGAAACCGGCGCTTCCGGTGCGCAAGAAGACGTGTGTGGACAAGACACACAACTGCAGCCGCTGCCTGCAACCTTTTGAGAATCAACGAGGTTTTTTCTTCCCCGTTATCCACAGGCACCAGCCACAATATCTTGTGGTTATGAATCCGTAAGGATCTACGCCTTGACGAATCCGACTGGCCGGAACACATTGCTTTTCATGTTGCGGCGGCGACTGGACCGGAGCTAACGAGGCCGGTTCTTTTTCGAGTTGGACGGGAAAATGCGCATGGCGATCAGCCTCGAACGGCTGTTCGGCAAACGGTTTCCCGTGTCTTCACGATTTGGTGGCGCAACAGTGCTGGCACTGGTGGAAATATCCTGTTAACACTATATTTAGTGCTTGCAGCCACGATCCAACACAACATACAGTTTGTGCATCCAAGATGATTCTGGATGATGGAGTTTGACCCGGCTGCCCATGATGGAGAGCAGCCGGCGCGGATAGGTGCGCCCGGCGTGGCGCCAACTGACGAGGATAAGGCAATGCGCATCGAACGTCGTTTTACCAAGCCGGAAACCGGCGCCTATGGCGGGATTGAGTTCCGCAAGGCCGTCAGCGAAATCCGTAATCCCGATGGCTCCATCGTCTTCAGGCTCGCGGACATCGACGTGCCTGCGCAGTTCAGCCAGGTCGCGACCGATGTTCTGGCGCAGAAGTATTTCCGCAAGGCCGGCGTCCCGAAGATCCTGAAGAAGGTCGAGGAAAACGACGTTCCGTCCTTCCTGTGGCGCTCGGTTGCCGACGAGAAGGCGCTTGCCGAACTGCCGGAAGGTGAACGCTACGGTTCTGAAACCGACGCGCGCCAGGTGTTCGATCGCCTTGCCGGCACCTGGACCTACTGGGGCTGGAAGGGCAAGTATTTCTCCTCCGAGGACGACGCGCGCGCCTTCCGCGACGAACTTGCCTATATGCTTGCCACCCAGCGCGTTGCGCCGAACAGCCCGCAGTGGTTCAACACGGGCATGCACTGGGCCTATGGCATCGATGGCCCCGGCCAGGGCCACTTCTATGTCGACCCCTTCACCGGCAAGCTGACGAAGTCGAAGTCGGCCTACGAACATCCGCAGCCGCACGCCTGCTTCATCCAGTCCGTCGAAGACGACCTTGTCAACGAAGGCGGCATCATGGACCTGTGGGTGCGTGAAGCGCGCCTCTTCAAGTATGGCTCCGGCACCGGCTCCAACTTCTCCCACCTGCGTGGCGAAGGCGAACGCCTGTCGGGCGGTGGCCGCTCGTCCGGCCTGATGTCCTTCCTCAAGATCGGCGATCGTGCCGCGGGCGCCATCAAGTCCGGCGGCACCACGCGCCGTGCCGCCAAGATGGTCGTCGTTGATATCGACCATCCGGATATCGAGGAATACATCAACTGGAAGGTTCGTGAGGAACAGAAGGTTGCCGCCCTCGTCACCGGCTCCAAGATCGTCGCCAAGCACCTGAAGGCGATCATGAAGGCCTGCGTCAACTGCGAGGCCGATGGCGACGATTGCTTCGACCCGAACAAGAACCCTGCCCTGAAGCGCGAGATCAAGGCCGCCAAGAAGGACATGGTTCCGGAAAACTATGTCGGCCGCGTCATCCAGTTCGCACGCCAGGGCTACAAGGACCTCGAGTTCAAGACCTATGACACCGACTGGGATTCGGAAGCCTATCTCACAGTCTCCGGCCAGAACTCCAACAACTCCGTTTCGCTGAAGGACGACTTCCTGCGCGCCGTCGAAAACGATGGCGAATGGAACCTCACCGCCCGCAAGGACGGCAAGGTCATGAAGACGCTGAAGGCCCGCGATCTCTGGGAGCAGATCTCCTACGCCGCCTGGGCGTCGGCTGACCCCGGCATCCACTTCAACACCACGATGAACGACTGGCACACCTCGCCGGCCGGTGGCCCGATCCGCGGCTCCAACCCGTGCTCGGAATACATGTTCCTCGACGACACGGCCTGCAACCTTGCCTCCATGAACCTCCTGCAGTTCAAGGACAAGGCAACCGGCCGCATCAACATCGCCGACTACGAACACGCCACGCGCCTGTGGACCATTGTGCTCGAAATCTCGGTGATGATGGCGCAGTTCCCGTCGAAGCGTATTGCCGAACTCTCCTACGAATACCGCACCCTCGGCCTCGGTTATGCCAATATCGGCGGCCTCCTGATGTCCTCCGGCATTCCGTATGACTCGGCTGAAGGCCGTGCCATCGCCGGTTCGCTGACCGCCATCATGACCGGCATTTCCTACGCCACCTCGGCGGAAATGGCCTCCGAGCTTGGCCCCTTCCCGCAGTTCGCGCCGAACCGCGAAAGCATGCTGCGCGTCATCCGCAACCATCGCCGCGCCGCTTACGGCGAGACCTCCGGTTACGAGTCGCTGTCGGTCAATCCGGTGCCGCTCAACCACGCCGAAAACCCGGACCAGGATCTGGCAGCCCATGCCAAGGCCGCCTGGGACAAGGCGCTCGAGCTTGGTGAAAAGCACGGTTATCGCAACGCCCAGGTTTCCGTCATCGCGCCGACCGGCACGATCGGCCTCGTTATGGACTGCGACACCACCGGCATCGAGCCTGACTTCGCGCTCGTGAAGTTCAAGAAGCTTGCTGGCGGCGGCTACTTCAAGATCATCAACGGCGCGGTTCCGGCAGCCCTGCGCACGCTCGGCTACACCGAAAGCCAGATCGCCGAGATCGAGGCTTATGCGGTCGGCCACGGCAACATCAACCAGGCGCCCGGCATCAACCCCGGTTCGCTGAAGGCCAAGGGCTTCACCGACGAGAAGATCGCAGCGATTAACGGCGCCACCAAGGCCGCCTTCGACATCAAGTTCGTCTTCAACCAGTGGACGCTCGGCGCCGACTTCCTGAAGAACACGCTTGGCGTCACCGACGAGCAGCTCTCCGACATGAGCTTCAACCTGCTCGAGCACATCGGCTTCTCCAAGAAGGACATCGAAGCGGCCAACATCCATGTCTGCGGTGCGATGACGCTGGAAGGCGCGCCCTTCCTCAAGCCCGAGCACCTGCCTGTCTTCGATTGCGCCAACCCCTGCGGCAAGATCGGCAAGCGTTACCTGTCGGTCGAGAGCCACATCCGCATGATGGCGGCTGCTCAGCCGTTCATCTCGGGTGCGATCTCCAAGACGATCAACATGCCGAACGACGCGACGGTGGAAGATTGCGGTGCAGCCTACATGCTGTCCTGGAAGCTCGCGCTGAAGGCGAACGCCCTTTACCGTGATGGCTCCAAGCTGTCCCAGCCGCTCAATGCCTCGCTGATCGACGAGGACGATGCGGAAGAGGCTGTCGAGGAACTGATGCAGCAGCCGATCGCTGCCCAGGCCGTGCAAATCACCGAAAAGATCGTCGAGCGGGTCGTTGAACGCGTCACCCGCGAACGCGAAAAGCTGCCGAACCGCCGCCAGGGTTACACCCAGAAGGCCAATGTCGGTGGCCACAAGGTTTACCTGCGCACGGGTGAATTCGGCGACGGTCGCCTCGGCGAGATCTTCATCGACATGCACAAGGAAGGGGCTGCCTTCCGCGCGATGATGAACAACTTCGCCATCGCCATCTCGCTCGGTCTCCAGTACGGCGTGCCGCTGGAAGAATATGTGGAGGCCTTCACCTTCACCAAGTTCGAGCCGGCCGGCATTGTCACCGGAAACGACGCGATCAAGAACGCCACCTCGATCCTCGACTACGTGTTCCGCGAACTCGCCGTGTCCTATCTCGGCCGCCACGATCTGGCGCATGTCGATACGTCGGACTTCTCCAACACCGCACTCGGCAAGGGGATTTCGGAAGGCAAGACCAACCTGATTTCCACCGGCTGGACCCGCGGCTACAAGCCGACGCTCGTCTCCAACAATGGCGGCGACCGGCTGACCGGCAGCGAGCCGAAGGGTGCAGCAACCGCCGCCCCTGCCCGCGCATCGGCCAACGTTACCTCGTTTGCCGGCTCCGCCGCCCGCAAGCTGGAACCGACGACTGCCGTCTCGACCTCTGAAATCGTCGCCTTCAAGCGCGATTACGAGGAGCGTGCCAAGGAACTGGCCGAAGAGATCGCCGATGAGGCGAGCGACGTGGATGCCAACCTCGCGCCGGAAAGCGCCCAGGCTGCAACCGCCCTCTTCTCCGACAAGGCCGAGGCCGATGCCGCCGCTGCCAAGACGGAAGCCAAGAAGGTGGAAAACGAACGGCGCATGCGCTCGATCGCGCAGGGCTACACGGGCAACATGTGCTCCGAGTGCCAGAACTTCACCATGGTGCGCAACGGCACCTGCGAGAAGTGCGACACGTGTGGTGCGACCAGCGGGTGCTCTTGATCTGACGCGATCGCTACCTTAGCGGAAGCGACAATAACAATTCTGGCCGCACGCAAGTGCGGCCAGAAAGGCAGCATGGAACATTTCGTGAATCCGCAAGGAGTCCCGGATCGCTCGCCAGCAGGCAAGCTACGCCAAGCCTGCCTCGGTGAAGCGAACAACGAGAAAAACTCGCGCCTCGAGCGCCAAGTAATTATCGCTCCTCAGCTCTCATCTGCCCCTCATCCGCCTGCCGGCACCTTCTCCCCGCAGGCGGGGAGAAGGGATATGCCGCACCGTCTCGACCCGATGCTCGCTTCAGCGTGGGGCACGTCCCCTCTCCCCGTCAGAACGGGGAGAGGGTTAGGGTGAGGGGCAGCGAATTCGGTAAAAGGAACAAGATGAGGCGAAGCATGATCCCCTCACGTGAAAATCTGGCATTTAGTCCTTCGGCCTAAGCTGCCGATTTTTCTTCCTCTCCCTTGGTGGGAGAGGATAGTTCGCCCCAAGAGGCGAAGCCGATTGGCAAGGCGAACTTGGTGAGGGGGGCTGCACCAATCCGCGCCCGTGGAAAATTCTCTGCCCCGCCTCCAACAACCTCAATCACTTAGCCCAAAAACCACCCTCGATTTTCCACGCCCCGAAAACCCACTCCTACAATGGCCCCGTTCCGCATCGGATACGCTGGCAGGCGTGCCAGCCATGCGGGGCCGGCGCCGGGGGTGAAGGGAGGACGTGAACCTTCATCATCGGGGTTCGCGGAAAATGGTCTCCCTCCGGCGAGACGGGGGAAGCAGGCGGGAACGGACCACCCACTGCTTCTGATGCCCGAAAGAGCGCGTCGGACGTGCCTGTGCGGCACACATGAGGGTGGAGGATGATGGTGTCGCCGGACCTTCAAGTCCGACGGGGGCTCTGGGGTCAAACCCAGGCGCCCGGCAACCGGCGGAAAACACCGTCCTTCAAGATCCTCGCAGAGAGACCCAAGTCGCGGGCAAAAACCGCCGAACGGGGCGCTGAAAGGTGTCACATAAACTAAAACTTACGAGGCAGCTTTCAGCGCCCCGTCCGAAACAAAACTTTGAGGATCGCCAAGGGACGACTCCGTCCATTCCCCGCCACCACCGGATACGACCCGATACCACCCAAGGGTTCACACCATCGGCTCCGCCCTCGCCGGCCCCGGTTGCATCCGCGTCGTCAGCACCAGCGC
>Ga0065721_10004980_pt1 | contig 21004 bp, 19 predicted proteins | sample Mesricmetagenome_FD_59108 | JGI IMG/M metagenome (GOLD analysis project Ga0065721, IMG submission 59108) | Mesophilic microbial community from rice straw/compost enrichment Sample: eDNA_1 v2 (version 2) | ecosystem: Engineered > Solid waste > Grass > Composting > Bioreactor | place: USA: Davis... | reverse complement strand
CCAGCGTTCGTCCTGAGCCAGGATCAAACTCTCCATTGAAGAAGAGCTTCTCAGCTCATGATTACTACTGGTATTGCTTTTGTTTCTTACGCTCAATGTTCAGTTTTCAAAGAACAATCGATGTTTCTTTTTCTCACTGCCGCTCGAGGCGACTTAAATAATATAGCACAGCCTATTAGGCGAGCGCAACACTTTTATTCATGGAATTTGCAACCAGCCCCAGCCTTACGCTCTCCAATTCCGTTCCGCCGGACTACACCCCCATCGCGCGAAAAAACCGGCACCCGCCCCAAGGGCGAACGCCGGCACGCGCGTTCTTACTTATGGTCGCGCATATGAGGGAAGAGCAGCACGTCGCGAATCGACGGGGAGTCGGTCAGCAGCATGACCAGACGGTCGACGCCGATGCCGAGTCCGCCCGTCGGCGGCATGCCGTACTCCAGCGCGCGGATAAAGTCGTCGTCCATCTCGTGCGCCTCGTCGTTGCCCGCTTCCTTCTCCTCCAGCTGAGCCTCGAAGCGCTGGCGCTGGTCGATCGGATCGTTCAACTCCGTAAACGCGTTCGCATGCTCCCGCGCGACGATGAAAAGCTCGAACCGGTCCGTAAACCGCGGATCCTTCTCGTTCTTTTTCGCGAGGGGAGAGATCGCCACGGGGTGCCCGGTCACGAATGTAGGCTGAATCAGAGTATGCTCGCAGAACGTCTCGAAGAACGCGTTCACGATATGCCCGAACGACATATGCTTCTCGACCGGAACCTTGTGCTCCTTGGCCAGCGCGTGCGCTTCTTCGTCCGTCATCTGAACCGTGAAGTCCACGCCGACCGTCTCGCGGATCAGGTCGGTCATCGATACCCGGCGCCAAGCCGGCGTCAGATCGACTTCCTGGCCTTGATACGCGATCTTCGTCGTGCCCAGAACCTCCTGCGCGATATGCGCGATCAGCCCTTCCGTCAGACGCATGATATCCTCATAGTCGGCATAAGCCTCGTACAGCTCGATCATCGTGAACTCGGGGTTGTGGCGCGTCGATATCCCTTCGTTGCGGTACACGCGTCCGATTTCGTACACCTTCTCCATGCCGCCGACGATCAAACGCTTCAGATGAAGCTCGATCGCGATCCGCATGTACAGCTGCATGTCCAGCGCGTTGTGGTGCGTGATGAACGGACGGGCCGCCGCGCCGCCCGCGATGGCGTGCAACGTCGGAGTCTCCACCTCCAAGTAGCCGCGATCGTCCAAATAACGGCGCATCGATTGAATGATGCGCGAGCGCGCGATGAACGTCTTCTGCACGTCCGGGTTGACGATCAGGTCCACGTAACGCTGGCGATAACGGGTTTCCACGTCTTTCAGGCCATGGAACTTGTCCGGCAGCGGAAGCAGCGACTTGGTCAGCACGACGACGTCCGAAACCTTGATCGAGGTCTCGCCCGTTTTCGTCTTGAAGACGACGCCCTTGACGCCGATCAGGTCGCCGATATCGAGAATATCGAACGCCTTGTAGCTCTGCTCGGGCACCGAGTCCTGCCGAACGTAGATTTGGATCTTGCCGCTCAAGTCCTGAATATGGGCGAAAGCCGCTTTGCCCATCGAGCGCTTCGTCATGATCCGGCCGGCGACGTTCACTTCGACCGCCTTCTCGTCCAATTCCTCGTGAGACAAATCCGAATATTGCGCGAGAAGCTCCCCCGCATGGTGCGTGCGGTCGAACTTGACGCCGAACGGATCGACGCCGATCTCCCGAAGCTCGTCCAGCTTGCCCCGACGGATCCGCAGCAATTCGCCTAATTCAACCGTTTCCGCCTGCTCGTTGCGTTCATTATGTTCCATCGCTAAGTGCTCCTTCTTCTTGTCCTGATGAACAGGCAAAAAAGCTTCCGTAGGAAGCTTTTTCAACCCGGTCAATCGGTTCCCCGTTCTCTCGAACGGGATCTCGTCTGCCTCTAAAGATACGCGGCCAGCCGCGGCTCACTACATCTTGATATCGACAATCTTATATTGAATGATGCCCGCCGGAACGCTCACTTCAACGGTCGTGCCCTTCTTCTTGCCGATAATCGCCTTGCCTACCGGACTCTCGTTGGAGATTTTGTTGTTCAGCGGGTCCGATTCGGCGGTTCCTACGATCGTGTATTCCATCGTGTCCCCGTACTCCAAATCTTCGACGACGACGGTGGAACCGATGCTGACGGTCTCGAGATCGATCTCTTCGTTGTTGATGATCCGGGCGTTCCGAAGCATCTTCTCCAGCGTGATGATCCGGCCCTCGATGAACGCCTGCTCGTTCTTGGCGTCTTCGTATTCCGAGTTTTCGCTAATATCGCCGTAACCGATCGCAACCTTGATTCGTTCGGCGACTTCGCGGCGTTTGACGGATTTAAGGTTTTCGAGTTCGTCTTCAAGCCTCTTCAGCCCATCCTGGGTAAGAAGCACTTCTTTGTCGCTCATCTCACCGGTCTCCTGTCATGGGAAAAGTTTTTCGGGGTTGCTAAACAATATATGGTCGGTCACCGCCGACATTCCTGCCTCGGAGGCACGCGCGCGGATTTTCCTGTTGCTCGGGCGAATATTGGTACTGATTATATTTCAACCCCTGAAAAATGTCAATTCGCGGTAAACCGCCGGAAAATCGGCCTTGAAACCGCTTCCCCCTAGTGTACGAGGATTTCGGGCGATTCAGAAGAGCCTGCGGAGTCCCTCGCCAAAATTTCCTCCACCCGCACGACGTAATCTCCGAGAGCCGCTTCGACCTCCGCCCTCGTCTGCAGTTCCATGATGGCGTTCTTCGCCGAAGCGGAATCCGGCAGCCCCTTCAAATACCACGCCAGATGCTTGCGCATTTCCCTTACGGCGACCTTCTCGCCCCGCAGATCGGTCAAGCGGTCCATATGCAGCATCGCGATGCGGATTTTCTCCCGCGGCGATGGATCGGGCAGCGATTCTCCCGTCGTCAGGTAATGCACCGTCCGGTACAGCATCCACGGGTTGCCGAGCGCCCCGCGCCCGATCATGACTCCGTCGCAATTCGTATGCTCTAGCAGACGCTTCGCGTCCTCGGGGGTAAACACGTCCCCGTTGCCGATTACCGGAATTTTCACCGCCTGCTTGACGTCGCGCAGAATATCCCAGTTCGCCTTGCCCGTATAGAGCTGCTCGCGCGTCCGCCCGTGCACGCTGACCGCCGCTCCGCCGGCGCGCTCTACGGCCTGGGCGTTCTCGACCGCGTAAATATGCTCGTCGTCCCAGCCGATGCGCATTTTGACGGTGACCGGTTTTCGGGCCGCGTCGGCGGCATACGACACCATCTCGTAAATTTTATTCGGATCGAGCAGCCATCTGGCGCCCGCGTCGCACTTCGTCACCTTCGGAACCGGGCAGCCCATGTTGATGTCGATAATGTCCGCGTTCGTGTTCCGGTCGACGAACTTCACGGCTTCGACAAGGGACTCCTTGTCTCCTCCGAAGATTTGCAAGCTCAAGGGTTTCTCCCGCTCGTCCACGAACAGCATCTCGAGCGTCCGTTGGTTGCCGTGCAGGATCGCTTTGTCGCTGACCATCTCCGCGCAGACGAGCCCGCAGCCGAATTCCTTGGCGATCAGCCGGAAAGCCGGATTGCAGACGCCCGCCATCGGAGCAAGCACGACGTTGTTGTTCATCGCGACGTTGCCGATTTTAAGCATAGATCGTTTCTCCTTTCATGGCGTTGCTTCATCCCGTTCCGAATAGAGCGAGATGCCTTCCTCTTGCATGGAAAACGACGACAGCTGCTTCTCCCAGGGAAAAGGAACGGCGTCCGGCCATACTTCCTTCAGCGGAACCAACACGAACGCCCGCTCTCCCATTCGGGGGTGCGGGAGCGTTAATTCCGGGGTGTCCATGGACGCGTCCCCGTATACGAGCAAATCCAGATCGATATTCCGAGGCCCGTTGCGAAATTCCCTGACCCGGCCCATCTCCTGCTCGATCGCGAGCAGTCGGCGAAGAAGCCCGACCGGCGGGAGCTCCGTCGTAAGGCTTAAAGCCATATTCAAAAAAGAAGGCTGGTCCGCGTACCCGACGGGCGCCGTCTCGTATACGGAAGAAATCCGTTCGACGACGATCCCCGGCACGGCCCGCAGCCTGCGAACGGCTTCCTCGAGAGACGATTCCCGTTCTCCCAGATTGGCGCCCAGCGCCACGTATGCGACTTGCATGCTTGTCAGTCCTCTGCAGGCACGATGCTTCCGTCCGGACCCCTTTGGCGGCTCAACTCCACGGTCACTCCGTCAAATACGATATCGAACGGAGGATTCGGTTTCGTCACCGACACCGTTGCTTTATGGATACTAGTATACGTACCGAGCAAAGCCGACGCAACGTTGGCGGCCAGCGTCTCGATCAGCTTGACCGGCGGTCCTTCCACGATTTGCTTCACGAGGGCGTGAATCTCGGCGTAATTGACGGTATCCTCGACGTCGTCGCTAAGCGCGGCACGGCTCAAATCCAGCCGCAAATCCAAGTCGACGCAGTACTTTTGGCCGAGTCTGTTCTCCTCCGGTATGACGCCATGGTACCCAAAAAATACCATTCTTCTCAACAGCATTCTATCCATGTCGGGCCTTGCTCCTCTCCTCGCCGTCCCGATAGACGATCGCGTCGGTCATCAGGGCGATCCGTTTCGACAATAATACGTCGTGAACCCGCACGATCTGGCAGCCTTGGGCGATGCCGAGCGCGGTCGTCGCCCCGGTTCCTTCCGCGGCCTCGCTTGCCGGCACTCCGAGCGCCGTCTGGATCATCCGCTTGCGGGAAGCCGCCAGCAGCACCGGGAAGCCGAGAGCCGCGACTTCGTCCAGCCGCCCCATGATCTCCAGGTTTTCGCCGTAGTCCTTGGCGAAGCCGATGCCCGGATCGAGCCAGATGTTCTCGTCCTTGACCCCGGCTTGCCGCGCGATCGCCACGCTGTCCCGCAGATCGTTCAGCGCGTCGGCCATGAAGTCGGCATAGTCGCGGTCGTTCCGGTTGTGCATCAGGATGACCGGACAACCGAACTCCGCGGCGACGGCCGCGATCGCCGGATCCTTTTTGAACCCCCAGACGTCGTTCACGATATGGGCCCCCGCTTCGAGAGCCCTCCGCGCGGTCTCGGCCTTATAGGTATCGACGCTGATCGGAAGCTTCACCCGCTCCTTCACCGCCCGAATGACGGGAAGAATCCGGGCCAGCTCCTCTTCCGCGGATACCGGCGCGTGTCCGGGTCTCGTCGATTCCCCGCCTATGTCGATCAGATCGGCCCCTTCGGCCGCCATCTCTTCCGCTCTTGCGACCGCCGCTTCGACGGTAGGGTAACGCCCGCCGTCCGAGAACGAATCCGGAGTCGCGTTCAGAATGCCCATGATCAGCGTCCGCTTCCCCAACTCCAGCTTAATCCCGTCCGGAAACGCATATTCTCTCGTATAGATCGTCGGCGTTCTCATGCGTCCTTCCTTTCCTCCGCGGCGGACCGGTACAGTCTCATCAGCTTCGCGGTCATGTCCCCCGCGGCGTCCCTTCCCCCCGGCCGCCGGCCTAATCCTTGCTCGTCCTCCAGCGTCGTCACCGGTACGATCTCCTGAACGGAATTCGTCAAAAAAATCTCGTCCGCCCGGGTCAATTCCTCCCAGCCGAACAATCCCGTTTCTATCGAAATTCCCTCTTCCCCCGCCAGCCGGATCACGTATTCCCTCGTGACGCCCTCCAGCAGCCCGGTATCCGAGGACGGCGTATACAGCTTGCCTCCCGTCGCCCAGAATACGTTGCTGACCATCCCCTCGGCAATATGTCCGTTTCCGTCCAGAAACAGCCCCTCCGTGCCGGACGTCGCGCCGGCAACCCGAAGCTCTCTCTTGGCTACGATATTATTCATATAATGAAACGATTTTAAACGGAACGCGCCCTCGGGCGTGCTTCTGCGTTGTCTCAGCAGGCGCAGCGTCTTGCCCGGCCGGGTCGAAGGCTCGTCCGCGGAGAGCGGCTTGACGTACACGATCTCGTTCGGACGGTCGTAATCGCCGCCCGGAAGGCCGATCTCGCCATCGCCCGCGGAGACGGACCAACGGACGTAGCCGTCCTCGAGCCCGTTCGCTTCGAGCAGCTCGGCGATCTTCCGGCGCATGGCGTCCTCGTCCGGCGCATAGCGGATGCCGAGCAGCTCGCAGCCCTTGGCCATCCGCTCGGCGTGCTCCCTCAGCAGCCACGGGCGCCCGCCGTACGTGCGGAACGTCTCGAACAAGCCCATCCCGTACAAAAAGCCGTGATCGAGTGCGGAGATCACGGCTTCGTTGCGGCTTCTGAATTGTCCGTTGTACAGAATGCTCATGCGCTCGCGCCCGGCTTCCTGCTCAAGAAGTTGCGAAGAAGGCTCAGCCCGTTGTCGGTCATGATCGATTCCGGATGGAATTGCACGCCTTCGACGGCGTATTCCTTGTGCCGCAGTCCCATGATCAAGCCGTCCTCCGTCTCCGCGCTGATCTCGAGACAATCGGGAAGCGTATCGCGCTTGACGATCAAGGAATGATAGCGCGTCGCCGTGAACGGGGAAGGAACGCCTTCGAAGATCGTCCGCCCGTCGTGCGAGATCTCCGAAGTCTTCCCGTGCATCAGCTGGTCCGCCCGGACGACGTCTCCGCCGAACGCCTGTCCGATCGCTTGATGGCCGAGGCACACGCCCAGGATCGGAATCTCTCCCTTGAACCGCTCGATGAGCGCGAGGCTTATGCCCGCTTCGTTCGGCGTGCAAGGTCCCGGAGAGATCAGGATATGGTCCGGAGCCAGCTTGGCGATGCCGTCGAGGTCGATCTCGTCGTTGCGGCGAACGACGATCTCTTCGCCGAGTTCTCCCAGGTACTGCACCAAGTTATACGTAAAAGAATCGTAATTGTCGATCACGAGAATCATGTCGGCTCAACCTGCCCTTCGCTGTACTGCACCGCTTTCCAAAGCGCCTTAGCCTTGTTCAAGGATTCGCGGAACTCCCTGACCGGTTCGGAATCGATGACGATGCCCGCGCCCGCTTGAATATGGCATATTCCGTCTCGAAGCGCGATCGTACGAATAATTATATTAAATTCCATATTCCCGCTGTAGTCAATCCATCCCATGGAACCCGTGTAAGGTCCTCTGCGCGTCGGCTCCAGCTCTTCGATGATTTCCATCGTCCGGATTTTCGGCGCTCCGGTAATCGTCCCGCCCGGGAAGGTCGCGGCCAGAACATCGAGCGCATCCCGGCCTTCCGCCAGCGTCGCCTCTACCTGGGACACGAGATGCATCACATGGGAATATCGCTCGACCGTCAGCAGCTCCGGAACCTTCACCGTGCCGTACCGGGCAACCCGCCCCAGATCGTTGCGCTCCAGATCGACGAGCATGACGTGCTCGGCCCGCTCCTTCTCGCTTCCGAGCAGCTCGTCCTCCATCGCCCGGTCTTCCTCCGGCGTTCGGCCGCGCCGCCTCGTTCCCGCGATCGGCCGGGTGGATAGCTTCCCATCGTCGAGCTTGACGAGCAGCTCGGGAGACGCGCTGACCAACGAGAAGGAAGGGGCCTTAAGCATTCCCATATAAGGGGAAGGGTTCACGATCCGAAGCCACTCGTACAGCGTCTCGGGAGCGGCGCTCGTCGGACGGCTCTGGCGCAGCGCCAGATTGACCTGGAAGACGTCGCCTTGGCCGATATACCGTTGAACCCGCCGAACCGCCTCTTCGTACTCGGCTTTGCTCATCGAAGTCGTCAAGCCCGGCAGATTCTCCACGTCGATCTGAAGGTTGTCGCTCTCCGTCCGCCGTTTCATCTCTCTTTTTCGCGCCTCGTTGTCCGGGGAGCCGCCCGAGGCCAGCCATTCCCGCCAACGGCGCTCCATGGCGAGCGCCCGCCCGGACGCTCTGCCGTACGCCGCCTTCAAGCGCTCTTCGCCCATGCCGGACTCCACCGGCTCGTGGACCGCGCAGTACACGGCGCCCTCCGCGTGGTCGGCGACCCACAGCTCCTCGAACCTGCCGAACGCGTAGTCCGGCAGCTCCAGATCGTCGCGGGCGCGGACAGGAAGCTTCTCCAGGCTGCGAACGACGTCGTAGCCCCAGAAGCCGATGACGCCGCCGATGCAATCCGGAACGTCCGCCGGTCTAGGCGCCCGCCAAGGCCCCAGCCATCGCCGCATCAGCTCCAGCGGCGCCCCTCTCCACGGGCGGCCGCCCGCCGTTTCCGACGCGTCCCGATCCCCGGTCACTCGCGCGGCGTCGCCCTTGCCCTCGATCGCGGATACCGGATGCAGGCCGAGAATCGTATATCTGCCGTCTTTGCCGCTTTCCAGCACGCAGGCGTACGAAGACGCTTCGCTCCACGCCCCGTCCCAGAAAGCCGGGAGCAAAGCTTCCCCTTCTTCCGGAATAAACTTGCGCACGTAAGGGAGCAAGGCGTACCGGCCTTCCCCCTGCCACCGGCTCCATTGCTCCCATGACACCTTCACTTCCGCTTCCACGATGACGGTTCCCCCGAACGCGATGGTTTATTATGCAGAATACCACAAAAAGCCCTTTTCCGCTCGAAGGCTCGCCTATAACGTCGAAATAACCCCGCAAAGCGGGGCCTTGGCTTCAATGCGGATTCAGGCGCTTCGCGGGTACCCCGAGCCAAACGAAATAACCGGGCAGGAAGGTCCTGCCCGGCGATCGCGCGAAGCGACGGGATTAGTTGTCGAAATTGAACAGAGGCGTGCTCAGGTAACGTTCGCCGTTGGACGGAACGACCGCCACGACGCGTTTGCCTTCGCCGAGCTCCTTGGCGACCTTCAGCGCCGCGAAGATCGCCGCGCCGGAAGAAATGCCGACCAGCAAGCCTTCCTTCTTCGCTACCGTGCGAGCCGTCTCGAACGCTTCTTCGTTCTCCACCGTCAGAACCCCGTCGTACACTTCGCGGTTCAGAATTTCCGGAATGAAGTTCGCGCCGATGCCTTGGATCTTGTGCGGGCCGGGGCCGCCGCCGGACAAGAGCGGGGACGCCGCCGGCTCGACCGCGTAGATCTTGATGTTCGGGAAGCTCTTCTTCAGCACTTCGCCCGCGCCGGAGATCGTGCCGCCCGTGCCGATGCCGGAGACGAAAGCGTCCAGCTTGCCGTCGAAGGAGTTAATCGCTTCCACGATCTCGGGGCCCGTCGTCTCGCGGTGAATCTTCACGTTCGCCTGGTTTTTGAATTGTTGGGGAATGAAATAGTCCGGGTTTTCCTTCGCGACTTCTTCGGCCTTCCGTACCGCGCCGTTCATGCCCTCGGATCCCGGAGTCAGAATCAGCTCGGCGCCGTAAGCGCGAAGCAGGTTGCGACGCTCCAAGCTCATCGTTTCCGGCATGACGAGAATCGCGCGGTAGCCTTTCGCCGCGGCGACCATCGCCAGGCCGATGCCGGTGTTGCCGCTCGTCGGCTCGACGATCGTGCTGACGCCCGGCTTGATGATGCCTTGCTTCTCCGCTTCTTCGATCATGCTGATCGCGATGCGGTCCTTCACGCTGGACCCCGGATTCTGGTATTCCAATTTCACGTAGATTTCCGCGCTGCCTTCCGGTACGACGCGATTCAAGCGCACGAGCGGCGTATCGCCGATCAACTGGGTAACGTTCTGAACAATCTTCGCCATTAAGGTCGTTCCCTCCCGAGAGATAGAGGCTGTTCGCCCAAATTTCGTTAATCCGACTAAAACAGTAGGTATTTAATCTGTTTTCATCTTACCAACCCTGGAGGGGATTGTCAATAGCTGGTTATGCCTATCCGAACGTTCCGCGATCGCGACGCCTCGCCGATCGGCCTTGCCGGTTCCACAGCCTTCATGAACCGAAGCGCAAAGACGGATCCGTCACGGCCGCCTCGTACTTGCTCAGCAGCGCGTCCTCCAGATCCCTGAAGGAAGGAGCTTTCCCGAGCGCGAGCGTACGGCGGATCTCCGACGCGATCTCTTCCTCCGAACGGGGGGACGTCTCGCTTCTGCCGTCGAGCCGGACGATCGCGAAGCCTTGATCGGACGGGATCGGCCCCGCGACTTCCCCGACGTTCATCGAAGAGAGCGCTTCGAGCACGCTTGGCGCTTCGAACGGATCTCCCGACTCGATCCAGCCGGCCGCGCCGCCTTGATCCGCCGTGAATTCGTCCAGGGAGTAAGCGCGAGCGAGATCCTCGAACTCTTCTCCTTGGCCGAGCTTAGCCAGCAATCCGTTCGCTTGCTCCTCGGTCCGGACGACGATGCGCGCGAATTCGTACTTCCGGATCGGGTCGAACTCCCTGCTATGCTCCTCCCGGTATCGGGAGATCTCTTCGGACGTCACCTCGACGTTCCGGATGGCCAGCTTCTCCAACAGCAGGCGATACCGGGCATCCTCGCGAATCTCCTCCCGGTTCATGCCGAGCTGCTCCTCCATCGACCGATAGAAATCGTCTTCGTCTTCGTAGCCTTGCTTCATCATCCTGAGCTCCCGCTCCAGCTCTTCGTTAGTCACTTCGACTCCCGCGGCTTCCGCTTCTTCCCGGACGGCGATCTCGAGCAGCATGCTCCGAAGAGTCTGGGAACCGTAAGAAGCCAACAGTCGGTCCAGCAACTGTTGGCGCGTAACGGACGAGCTTCCTACCGTAGCCACTTTCTCGTCCCCGGACTCGCCGGAGGCCGTTCCGGCGGGCGTGCCGGAAGGCGCGGAATCGCCCGTATCGGGGAGATGATCCTTCTTGCAACCCGACGCGATCATCAGGGTCGCTATAGCTAAGAGGGCCAGCAGTACGAGCGGCGGCCGGCGCCGTATCGTCTCCCTCATCCGACACACTCCCTTTCTTACGCCCGATCCGTCAGACGAACCAACGTCCCGAGCTCCTCCGCGTCGAACATGTATTTCTCGTTGCAGAAATGGCAGTGAAGCTCCGCTTGGCCGTCCTCTTCGATCATCGCTTGCAGCTCGGCTCTACCCAAGGTGAGGAGCGCCCGCTCGAATCTTTCCCGGGAGCAAAAGCAATGGAAATACGGCTCGATGGAGTCGTGAATCGCATAATCGTCGCCTACGAGAAAACGGATCAGCCCTTCCGGCGATTCCCCTTGATCGAGCAGGGCCGTGACGTGCGGCATCGCCGCTACCGCTTGCTCCAGCTGCGCGAGCCGGTCTTCCGGCAATCCCGGCATCACCTGCACGACGAATCCGCCCGCGTGAACGACCGAATTGTCCGTCTCCACGAGGACTCCCAAGCCGACCGCGGACGGAGTCTGCTCCGACTCCGCGAAGTATAGCGTGAAGTCCTCGGCAATCTCTCCCGACAGGATCGGCACGCTTCCTCTATACGGCTCCTTCAGTCCCAAATCTTTCGTCACGACCAGCTGTCCGGTCCGTCCGACGACGCCCGCGACGTCGAGCTTGCCCAGACTGTTGCTCGGCAGATGGACGTGAGGATGGTCGACGTAACCCCGTACCTGTCCCTCCGCGTTGGCGTCGACGACGATCTGGCCGATCGGCCCGTCGCCCTTCACCTGAACCGTCAGCTTCTCTTGGCCCTTCAACATGAAGCCCATGATCGCCGCGGCGGTCGCCGTTCTGCCGAGCGCCGCCGTCGCCGTCGGGAACGTGTCCTGCCTGCGCTGCAGCTCCGATACGAGAGCGGTCGTGCGCGCGGCGAAGATCCGGATGCCTCCGTCCCAGGCGGTCCCGCGTACGATTTCGTCTTTCATGCCCTTGCCACCCCTTCCGTTCGCGAATCCACGCCGTTCGGCTATCGATTCGATTCCTTCTATAATCTATACGTTGCGCTCGTATACGATACGCAGGCCTTCAAGCGTCAGCAGCGGATCGACCAATTCGATCGTCTCCGATTCCTCCGCGATCAGCTCCGCCAACCCGCCGGTGGCGATGACTCTCGGCTTCACGCCGAACTCCTTGGCGATTCGCCGAACGATTCCGTCCACTTGCCCGGCATAGCCGAAAATGATTCCCGACTGCATCGCCGCCACGGTATTGCGCCCGATGACCGTCTTCGGCTTGGAGAGCTCGATTCTCGGCAGCTTCGACGCCCGCTGGTACAACGCCTCCGACGAGATGCCGATGCCCGGCACGATCGAGCCTCCCAGATAGGAGCCGGCTCCGTCGATGTAATCGAACGTCGTCGCCGTGCCGAAATCGACCACGACGAGAGGCGCGCCGTACTGTTCGATGCCCGCGACCGCGTTGACGATCCGGTCCGCTCCGACCTCTCGCGGATTCTCGTAGCGAATGTTCAGCCCGGTCTTGATGCCCGGACCGACGACGAGCGCTTCTTTGCCCACGTACTTCTTGAACAGCCGTTCCAGCGTATTCATGATCGGAGGCACGACACAGGATAATATAACGCCGTCGATCCGATCCGCGCTCACGCCGGCGAGCTGGAACAAATTCGTGATCAGGACGCCGTATTCGTCCACCGTGGAAGAACGATTCGTGCTTAGCCGCCAATGATGGGCAAGCTTCTTGCCTTCGTAGATTCCGAGCACGATATTCGTATTGCCGACGTCGACGACGAGAATCATAGCGCGCCTCCCGTTTTCTTCTCGTTCAGATCGAGACTGATATCGAGCGCCCGGAAGGAATGGGTCAAGCCGCCGACGGAGATGACGTCGACCCCGCAGGCCGCGACTTCCGCGACCCGCTCCGGCGTAATCCCGCCCGACGCTTCCAGGACGACATGGGAAGCCTTCGCGCGCAGCGCCCGCACGGTCTCGGCCATCGCCTTCGTGCCCATGTTGTCGAGCATGACGATGTGGGCGCCCGCCCGAACCGCTTCCTCCGCCTGCTCGAGAGACTCCGCTTCCACCTCGATCATCATCGTATGCGGAATGCGGGACTTCGCGCCCCGGACCGCCGCGGCGATGCCTCCCGCCGCCTTGATATGGTTATCCTTGATCATGACGGCGTCGTACAGCCCGAACCGGTGGTTCGAGCCGCCCCCGACCCGGACCGCGTATTTCTCCAGCGTGCGGTGTCCGGGCGTCGTCTTGCGCGTATCGGTGACGCGAACCGTCGTGCCTTGAGCTCCGGCGACGTATTCCGCCGTCTTCGTCGCGATTCCGGACAGCCGCTGCAGCAGATTCAAGGCCAGCCGTTCGCCGGTCAGAATGCCGTGCGTGGAGCCTTCGACGACGGCCAGCACCGTTCCTTTTTCCACCCGGGAACCGTCTTGGACCAACGCTTCGAACTTCAGCTCCGGATTCACGACTTCGAACACAAGCCGGGCCAGCGGCATCCCCGCGAGCACGCCGGATTGCTTGGCATGGATAATCCCTTTGGATTGATGCCCCTGCGGAACGGTCGCCATCGTCGTCACGTCGCCCGAACCGATGTCCTCGGCCAGCCAGGCGCGAAGCTGCTCCTTCGCCGCTTCGACGGCCGGACCGCCGATCGCCCAATCGCTTTCGCGTTCAAACATTGTCGTCGACCCTTTCTGTGCGAATCCCTTTTTCCCGATTCGTAATCGTGTGTACCCGCCAGTTCAGATCGTCCTTCTGGGGAAAATCCTCCCTATAGTGGCCTCCCCGGCTTTCCTCGCGGTGCAAGGCCGACTCGGCGACCAGCAGGGCGCACGTGAGCAGATTGGCGTATTCCAGCTCTTCCCTCTTCGTCAGCTTCATCTGGAACAAGGGCAGCTGCTTCTTCAAGTCTTCCAATCCCTTTAGCAGCCCGGCCTGGTTCCGGCGAAGGCCGACGTAACGGACCATCGTCTTCTGCAGCTTCAGCCGTCTCTCGATCAGCGTTCCCGTGAGCACGGCGTGCCGCTCCGAAGCCGGACCGCTGTCCGCGACCCTGATATTTTTCGGAAGCTTGTCGATCGCGTCCACGATGCGCTGCCCGAAGACGATCGCCTCCGACAGGGAGTTACTCGCGAGCCGGTTCGCGCCGTGAACGCCGGTCGAGGAGGCTTCCCCGCAGGCGAACAGACGCCGAATGCTCGTCTCCCCGTTCAGATCCGTCTTGACGCCGCCCATCATATAGTGCGCCGCCGGAGCCACGGGAATCCAGTCCGTCGTCATGTCGAGCCCGTAGTTCAGGCAATACTCGTGGATCGTCGGAAAGCGGTGGCGAATCAGCTCCGGGCTCTCGTGCGTAATGTCGATATAGACGTAAGTAGATTTGGTCGACTCCATCTCGCTGACGATGGCGCGCGCCACGACGTCCCTCGGCGCCAGCTCGAGCTGCGGATGGTAGTTCTCCATAAACCGCTCTCCGCGAATGTTGCGCAAGTACGCGCCTTCCCCGCGCACCGCTTCTGAGATCAGGAATCTGGGCGCTCCGGGATAGCAGAGAGACGTCGGATGGAATTGGTTGAATTCCATATCCCGAATATCCGCGCCGGCCCGGTAAGCCATCGCGACGCCGTCGCCGGTGGCGATCTCCGGATTGGTCGTGTACCGGTACAATTGACCGGTACCGCCCGTGCACAGAACCGTGGCTCGGCCGAATACCGCCACTCTCGAGCCGTCCGGCTTTTGCACGAGCGCCCCGCGGCACTCCCCGTCTTCCGTCAGCAGATCGAGCACGAAATGGTCGTCCCACAGCTCGATGCCCGGCGTCGTCTTGACCTTCTCGGCCAACGCCCGGACGATCTCGTAGCCGGTGGCGTCCCCGTTCGCGTGCAGAATGCGCCGCTGGCTGTGCGCCCCTTCCTTCGTCAGAGCGAAGTGGCCATCCTCCTCGTCGAAATTCGTGCCGTAACGGATAAGCTCTTGCACACCTTTCGGTCCCTCGTGAACGAGCACGTTCACCGCTTCGGTCTCGCACAGGCCGGCTCCCGCGATCAGCGTATCCTGCGCCAGGAAATCGGGGGAATCCTCGTCCGAGATGACGGCGGCGATGCCTCCTTGCGCGTAACGGGTATTGCTATCGAACAGCGATTTCTTCGTAATCATCAAAACCCGCTTCGTCTCGCTGGATTTAAGCGCCGTAAAAAGGCCGGCGATGCCGGCCCCGATCACGATCACGTCCGTCTCTACCCGAGGAAGCCTGTCCAGATCAAAATCGACAACGTAACGCGGAATCATAATAAGTTCGTCCCCACTCCGACAATAGAGTAGCGCAGGCTACCGGTCGACTTACTTGACCTGCAGCATGCGCTCCAGCGATAACCGGGCTTTATCCGCGACGTCCTGCGGCACGAATATTTCCGGTTGCATCGTTTCCAAGGCTCTGACGACTTTCTTCAAGTTGTTGACTTTCATGTTCGGGCAGACGAGAAACTTGGACGCGAAATGGAACGTCTTCTCCGGGCTGTCCAGACGAAGCTGGTACCCCGTGCCGTCTTCCGTGCCGACGATAAACTCCTTATGGCTCGACTCCCGGCAATATTTCAGGATGCCGGTCGTGCTGCCGACGTAGTCCGCCATCGCGACGACCTCGGGACGGCATTCCGGGTGAACGACGAACTGCGCGTTCGGATGCTTCGCGCGCATCTCCTCGACGTCCTTGATCGTCAGCATGTCGTGCGTATTGCAGTAGCCTTCCCAGATGATCATCTTCTTGTCCGTATGCTGGGAGACGTAGTGGCCCAGGTTCTTGTCCGGGCACCAGATGATCTCGTCGGATTCGACCGAGTTCACGACCTTCACCGCGTTCGAAGACGTACAGCAAATATCGGTCTCGGCCTTCACGTCCGCGGAAGAGTTGATGTACGTGACGACCTTGGCGTTCGGGTGCTTCGCCTTCAGCTCCCGGAGTCCGATCGGATTGACCATGTCCGCCATAGGGCAGCCGGCGCGCTCGTCGGGCACGAGCACCGTCTTGTTCGGCGCCAGAATCTTGGCGCTCTCCCCCATGAAGTGCACGCCGCAGAAGACGATGACGTCGGCATCCGTCGAGGCCGCTTTCTGGGCGAGAAGGAACGAATCTCCCCGGAAATCGGCGACCTCCTGTATTTCATCGCGCTGATAATAATGAGCGAGAATAATGGCGTTGCGTTCCTTCTTCAATCGAGCCAGCCGCTCCCGAAGCTCGCGATTCTGCTCGGCTTTACGCTCTAATGCCAAAGCCTCCATGCGATCTCCTCCCTGGTTTACCGATAGTTTGTGAATGAATGCACAAACATGGCGGGAATGTTGTCTATATTGTGGACGAAAAGGACTTCGTTCATTAACACTTAATTTACACTTGCGGGATACCCCTGTCAACAAGCATAAATGACTATTCGCGCCTACGTGGAAGGAAGGGCGACGCATCGGCAGGAAACGGTTTTCGTTAAAATAGCCCCGCCATGCGGGGCCTTTTGCCGCGAAGTTTCTCAGGTCCTTTGCGGGGACCCCGAGCCGCTTTGCGCTTTAGCGTCGTTAAATGCCGATGCTTCAAAAAAAAGGACGCCCGCGCGCCTTCCCGCGCGCGGGCATCCCCATCGTGACGTCTCTTTATTTCGGCTCTTCCGAGGAGCCTTCATCCTTGCGCAGGTCGAGTCCCGGCTTCAGGGGCTCGTCGTCGCGGGTTTGAATCCGGACCTTGACGTTGCCCATCGTGTCGACGACCGGTTCCGACTTGGCCTCTTCGAGGCCGCCGGCGGAGCCGTCGCCGTCCGTGCCGATCTCGCCCTTCTCGATCAAGGACTTGATTTGATCGAGGTCGAGCGTCTCTTCCTCCAGAAGCGTCTTCGCGATCAGGTGCATCTCCGCGCTCTTCTCGCTCAGCAGCTTCTTCGCGCGCTCGTAGCAATCGCGGGTGATGCTCTGCATCTCCTGGTCGATCTCGTACGCGATCTTATCGGAATAGTTCTGCTCGTGCCCGATGTCGCGGCCGAGGAACACTTGGCCTTGCGACGTGCCGAATTGCATCGTGCCGAGCTTCTCGCTCATCCCGTATTCCATGATCATCGCGCGGACGATGCTCGTCGCTTGCTTAAAGTCGCTGTAAGCGCCCGTGCCGATCTCGCCGATGAAGATTTCTTCCGCGGCGCGGCCGGCGAGCAGCCCGGTCACTTTGTCCAGCAGCTCTTGCTTCGTCACGAGCATGCGGTCTTCCTTCGGCAGCATGATGACGTAACCGCCCGCTTTGCCCCGGGGAACGATCGTGACCTTATGCACCGTATCGGCATGCTCGAGGAAGTAACCCGCGATCGTATGGCCCGCTTCGTGGTAGGCCACGATACGCTTCTCGCGATCGCTGATGACGCGGCTCTTCTTCTCGGTTCCGACGATGACGCGGTCGATCGCTTCGTCGACCTCCTGCATCGCGATATCTTTCTTGTTGCGTCTTGCGGCCAGCAGCGCCGCTTCGTTCAGCAGGTTCTCCAGGTCGGCTCCGGTAAATCCGGTCGTCCGCTTGGCGATCGTGCCGAGCTTCACGTCTTTGCTCAGCGGCTTGTTGCGCGCGTGAACCTTCAGCACCGCTTCGCGGCCCTTCACGTCGGGACGGTCGACCGTGATCTGACGGTCGAAGCGGCCCGGACGGAGAAGCGCAGGGTCGAGAATATCCGGGCGGTTGGTCGCGGCGACGATGATGATGCCTTCGTTCGCGCCGAAGCCGTCCATCTCGACGAGCAATTGGTTCAGCGTCTGCTCGCGCTCGTCGTGTCCGCCGCCGAGGCCCGCGCCCCGCTGACGGCCGACGGCGTCGATTTCGTCGATAAAGATGATGCAAGGCGAATTTTTCTTCGCGTTCTCGAACAAGTCGCGAACCCGCGACGCGCCGACGCCGACGAACATTTCCACGAAGTCCGAACCGGAGATCGTGAAGAACGGAACGCCCGCTTCGCCCGCTACCGCGCGCGCCAGCAACGTTTTACCGGTTCCCGGAGGTCCGACGAGGAGGACGCCCTTCGGAATGCGGGCGCCGACCGCGGAGAATTTACGCGGATCCTTGAGGAATTCGACGACTTCGACGAGCTCCTGCTTCTCTTCGTCCGCTCCGGCGACGTCTTCGAACGTGACCCGTTTTTTCTCTTCATTATAAAGACGGGCACGGCTCTTGCCGAAGTTCATGACCTTGCCGCCGCCGCCCTGCGCCTGGTTGATCAGGAAGAAGAACAGCACGAACATGATGATGAACGGAATAATGGAAGTCAAGAACGTCAGCCAGAAGCTTTGCCCCGGCATTTTCTTGGCGATGATTTCGAAATTTTTCTCTTCGCTCAGCGTCGTGAATTGCTCCATGACGTAATCGGCCAGAGGCGCCCGGCCCATGAAAGGTTCGCCCTTCTCCTGACCGGCTTGCGGTTTGTATTCGCCGGTGACGAGATAGGTCCCGTTCTGAACCTGCAAACTCATCGTCTGCACGTTGCCCTGCTCGGCGGCCGCGACGAGTTCGTTGTAGCTCAGTTCCTTCGTCGTGTCTTGCTTGCCGATAAAAAATTGTACGATCCCGACAGTCACCAAAAAGATAAGTAAGTAAAAGCCTGTGTTCCGGATGAACCGATTCATCCCCGACCTCCTCTCGACACGCTCACATCATTTTACCATAGCCTGTCTTGGCATCACAATCCAAGTCCCGCCGCAGCAAGGCGGCGGGCGTCAATTCGAGTAAACCTCCGGCTTCAGCACGCCGACATAGGGCAGATTGCGGTATTTCTCCGCGTAATCGAGCCCGTAACCGACGACGAACGCGTCCGGAATCGTAAAGCCGGTATAATCCGCGTTGAGATCGACCGTCCGGCGCCCCGGCTTGTCGAACAGCGCGACGACGTTCACGGACAAGGCGTTCCGCCGTTCGAGCACGTCGATCAGGTAGCTGAGCGTCAGCCCGCTGTCGATGATGTCCTCGACGATGAGAACGTCCCGGCCTTCCACGGAGGCGTCCAGATCCTTGATGATCTTCACTTCGCCGGACGATCTCGTGGCATTGCCGTAGCTCGACACGGCCATGAAGTCCAGCTCGATCGGGATCGAAATGTTTTTGGACAAGTCCGCCATAAAAATAAAAGCGCCTTTCAACACGCAGATGACGAGCGGGTTACGCCCTTCGTAATCGCGGCTGATCGCCGCTCCGAGCTCTTCGACCTTCTTCTGAATCGTTTCTTGCGAGTAAAGAACTTCCTGAATGTCGTTATGCAAAAAAGGTGCCTCCCAGCGAGATTATTACAACGGTATGATGGCATTACCCCGATCATGCCCTAGTTTTCGGCGGTCTCGGCGACATAAGCGACCCGCAGCGTCGAACGGGTATCCTCCCGGACGAGCGCCCGGTCCGAACGCCGAATGCCCGGAATCCACAGCACGCGTCCTTCCCCGTCCAGCAAGAGCGGAATCCCGTCGCGGCGGGAGCGCGGCACTTTGGCATCGACGAACATATCTTGCACTTTTTTGGTGCCGTTTAGTCCGAGCGGCCGGATGGAATCGCCCGGCATCCGGCTGCGAACGCGAAGCGGATAACGCAGGGCGTCCCCGTCGAAGCAAGCTTCGCGAAGATTCCTTCGCTCCCCCCCGTGCGCGCCGGCCATCCGTTCGAAACGCAGGAGATCTCCCGTCTCCCGGATGGCGATCTCGGTCGTCTCCGGGTCGACCGTATACGCAAAACGCACCGGGTCCGAAGAGGCCGGTCCGATATACGCTTCCTCGTATTCCCTGCCGAACACCCATCCGTCTCCGAGGTCCAGACGGGTCGTCGTCGGACGATCTTGCGCGAGCGCCTCGACGAGCTCCTCCACGCGCCGGAAATCCTGCATTTGGCGCGGGCTTTCAGAACATTTTAATATTAATTTAATCACTCTGCGTTGTAAAGCGACGTGAAGGCCGCGGAACCGGCGCCGCTCCAACCGGAAGCCCTCTCCCGAGGGGATCGCGAGTTCCCGGAAAGCCCGAAGGGCTTCCGCTTCCATATAATCGTCATCCGCCCCGGCCATGTCGGCCAATCGGACCAAGGAATCTCTTAGCCGGGGATTGTAGCGTTCCAGCATCGGCAGAAGGTCGAGCCTGACGGCGTTGCGGAAATAATGACGGTCGTTGTTGCTGCTGTCGGCCGCGTAAGGCACCTCGTTTCGCTTACAATAATCCAGAAGCTCACATTTGGTTATACGCAGAAGGGGCCGAATCAGTTCCAATCCTTCGGCTTTTCTTCGCGAAGGGATTCCGGCGAGCCCCGACACGCCGGTTCCGCGGACGACTCTCATCAGTACCGTCTCCGCCTGATCGTCGGCATGATGGGCCGTCAGAACGTAAGGACTCGCGTATTTCGCGGCCGTTTCCTTCAGAAAGAGGTAGCGCCGCTCCCGGGAAGCCTCCTGGGGGTTCATCCCCGTTGACGCGATGTACGCGGGCATGCCCAGCTCGGCCGTCTCGCAGGGCATCCCCCATTCGCCCGCGATCCGGCGCACCAGTCCCGCTTCCGCCTCGGATTCCGCGCCTCGGAACTGGTGATTCGCATGCGCGACGACGACTTGCATCGGCATCTCTTCCGCCATCGTCTTCAATAGATGAAGCAAGGCCATCGAATCCGGTCCCCCGGACACCGCCGCGACGACGGTCCCGCCTTCCGTCCACCATCCGTCCGCCCGCGCTCTCTCTTTGATATCCGCAGTCCATTCCGCTTGCGTCCGCACCGTCATTTCTCCTCTAGCAGGATTTATCGCCGTTCCGCGCTCCACGGCAGCCCCGCCCCGTTCTCCGATCCGTTTCATTGCAGCAGCCAGATGGCGGCCAACGTCGTGCTCAGCACGATCGCCGCGCCGAGCAGCCCCGCCATCCAGCCGGGAACGCGGTCGTCGCCGGCCTTCGGCTTCTGGGCTTCCCGCAGAGCCTCCCGCCATTCGCGGCCGGATTCCCTGGCGCTCGCGAACCGGCCCGCGAAAGCCTTCTCCATCCAGGACTCCAGCGGCATTAACCGCGGATTGCTCTTCACGAGCTTCATCAGCTCCCGGGGATGGCGGTTCTGGGGAATCAGCGTGCGGCTGAGCTGGACAAGCCTCTTCCCGTCGAGCGCGTGCAGCCATAGAACGCCGACCGCGAACAGGTCGTAGCCGGGGTCCGCCGTGCGGCTCCCGGCCGACCAATATCCCCGGTCGTATATTTCCGTGAACTGCCGGACGCTGCGGCCG
>Ga0065721_10005760_pt1 | contig 21005 bp, 21 predicted proteins | sample Mesricmetagenome_FD_59108 | JGI IMG/M metagenome (GOLD analysis project Ga0065721, IMG submission 59108) | Mesophilic microbial community from rice straw/compost enrichment Sample: eDNA_1 v2 (version 2) | ecosystem: Engineered > Solid waste > Grass > Composting > Bioreactor | place: USA: Davis... | reverse complement strand
CGGCGGAGGGATGCTGCGACATGCAGCGATGATGGGCCGGAGCGGGGCGGGCGTCCAACGAATGTTTTCGATTCCGGCGATTGGTCCGGCCGATGGGTGGCGCGGCCTCAGCCGGGATTGCCGTCGGGCGGGGAATGGTGAGGTGGCTCCTCGAATGCAGCGCGCCGGCGGCCGACCGGACAGCCGAAATTGCCGCCCGGCTTGCGCTTGCGGTTACACGGGGAGATGGGCGGCCGTTGGACCAAGAGAACTGTCGACATAGAACGGACCAAGGGCCGCCCATCACGATCCGCTTTTGTGCGAGGTATGGTTCAGGCGGTACCAATCTTGCAGGCCCGGCTGCCGTATTCCCCCTCGCTGGACAGGCGCCCCCGTCCCACGGTCTCCCTGCCCGGCCCTGCGTCGGGGCCGCGTGATGGCGGGGACGGGTGGAAGTATGGGGGCGGGCCAGGGGCAGGAGGACAAGTTTTTTGCCGGCGGCGGAGTGGTCCGGATATCGGGGGGCGCAGGCTGTCCGGGGCGGGGGATAAGCCGCGGGGCAAGTATTCGTGTGCGCGGTGTCGTTATGCAAGTAGGGCCTATTTGCAACGGCGTTGGGGTGGCGATGGAGGGGCGGGGAAAGGTGGGCGGGAGCGAATGGGCGAAGGTGGGGCGTGGGAGAGGGCAGACAGGAGAGGGCAGGGGACGTGGCAAGGGGGAGGCGGGCGACGGTGGGGAGCGGCACGTGCCGGGACGCAGCGGCAGACTTGGCATGGGGCCGGTGAGCGGGATTATCGACAGGGCGTTAAGCGCGCGTTGAGGCTGGCGCGGGGTGGCGTTTGCCTCGGCATGGCCGATGCGACTTGCTGGGACTCGGAGGGCGCGGCATGGCGACACCGACATTGGCGCAGATCGGCATGGCGGGCCTGGCCAGCGCGGCGCTGGTGGGCGGCGTGCTGCTGGCCACCGAACCGGGTTCGCCCTCGGCGGTGCTGATCCAGGGCTGCAAAATCAAGGGCAATGTCAGCATTACCAGCGGCGAGCGCATCTATCATGTGCCGGGCCAGAGGGACTATGCCGGGACGGTGATCAGTCCGGACTATGGCGAGCGCTGGTTCTGCAGCGAGGAAGAGGCGCGGCAGGCGGGCTGGCGCAAGGCCGGGCGGTGAGGCTGGTGGCGGCGGCGAAATGTAGGCCAAGGATGCAACTAGGACCTATTTGCAATTTCGAAATGCAGCGAGGCGGCGTTTTTGTTTTTGCCGGATGCCGCCCCAGCCACCATGTCATCCCGGCCTTGAGCCGGGATCCATCCTGAGGTGGTGGGGCTAGTGCGGCGGCAGACGGCGGCGTCCTGCCCGTCGCGGCTTTATTGCTCGCAGATCGGCTCATGCCAGGAAGCGCGATGGTATCTGGTGAATTGTAGTTGACGTGGGGCGCTGGATGGCGATGGAGATGGCGTGCCGTGCGAGGCGATTTATCGGTAGCAATAAGGCGAGGTCCGCTCAACGGCGTAGCCAGAGCGGACCTCAGCAATAAGGTGCGGGATTCGAACCCGCGAGACACTTTCGCGTCTACCCGATTATCAGTCGGGCGCAATCAGCCGCTCTGCCAACCCTCCAGTTGTAGCTGCTAGCAACTACAACTCAATTCTATCTCGAACCAGACAGGCGTCAAGTGAATGAAATTGAGGACGTATGTCTAGAGCAAGTCACTGACTGTAGGTGAATCCCTATTTGGGGGCGCGCGCGAATGCTGCGGGGCAACGCTGCTTCAGGCCCTCGACTAATGCCTTTGCGCGGCGCTTCGTTTCTACATCAAATTTGAAAGGCTCGTGTGCCGCTAACATCTCCTGAACTCTTCTTAATAATAGCTTTTTGTCTGCCGGATTTCCGTCGACGAGAAGTCGAACTTTGTCTGCATCGGAAATTAGGTCTTCAATTTGCTTGAGCGATGGAGAAATGTCTTGCAAAGAGAAGACCTCGTCTGGAAAAAGCGCAAACTCGTTTGAAAGTTTCTTTCGTCCGTCACGCCCACCCTGATCCGAGTCGAAAAGTACGCGTAAGGGCAATCCCCAGCCTCTTTGAAGCGCAACAAGCGCACCCATGGTGCCCGCCCCCCGGGCAGGAAAAACAGATGCCCTCTCGGTTTTCATGATCCGGCATGCTAGACCGATGAAGAAAAAGTCTCCTTTCCCTTCGACGATAAGACCGCCTCGATTAAGATCAAGATGAGATGGGACCACATCAAGTGTATCGAGAATTGGTTGGAAATAACTGGTGTTGTTGGGGTGGGTCTGCACAAATTCTCGATACGGAACGACACGAACATCAACGTCTGAGTCCTTTGTTGTGCTTTCTTGAATAATCGAGTTCACATGGCTCGCGGCGTTATTAAAGACGATTGCCGCTTGTTCCAGCCATTGAGGCTCAATCATATAGTGACTATGAGTTGAATAAATCAGGCGATGAGGAGAGCTGGCAATTGCCGGAAAGCTCTCAAGAAGTTTCTTCTGTGCGGCGGCGTGTAGGTTTGACGCTGGTTCGTCAAATAGAAATACTGTCGGCTTAGAGTTTGCGCGTCTTATTCTGAACTGGGTAAACAGTAGAAATGCAAAGAACCAGCGAAAGCCTAAGGACCGATCTTCTACCTTATACCTGTTAGTGCCATCCTTGATCCAAAAGCTTATGTAAACATCGTGAGCAATCGCGGCCTTTTCCAGGCCAGAGGGGTCCTTTATGCCTTTTCCACGATCATACTGCAGTTGAATTTGTATCTGTTTGTTGCCGACGCTCTCTCCAAAAACCTCGTTCCATTTCGAGAAAACAAGTTCAGTCACGGCTTTTTCGGCGCGGGCGACCACCTGTTTTACCTTTTCTTCTTCGCCGGTACCAACAAAACTCGTGAACCACTTTTCCCAAGGCCCCTGCAGGTCTGTTTTGCGTACCCGATCAATGATGTCGCGTTGAATGGTGTACCCGCTTCCGTCATAGTCTAGGATGTCTTGAAACAATTGCCTGTAGAACCGGTTGATAGGGGTATTTTCGCGGTCTGTAAGATAAATTCTGTCGGGAAAGCTGAATACAAAGGTAGGGTAGTAAGCAATCGTTGGTAACATCGATCGTAGAAGTCGAGCGAGTAAGACAAAAGGCTCACCGGTTACGGGTTTGAAGGAACGAGACCCCTTAAGCTTTACATTTAGCCGCCCGACGCTATCGTCAATAAAGGACCCCTTATAGTCGCCACGCTCGTATCGATCGTAACGCTTAAACCAAAATGAAGCGGGAAGTGCCGAAGGGTCTAATGTGATGTCATGCCTAGACTTCGCTAGCCTCGCGTACTCCTGCCAGTCTTCCGGTGTGGCCTCAACATAGGCCTTGGTTTCCACGTCACCGGTGAAGTCAGAAATTCTGTCGCGGGGCACCCACTGTTCGCGCTGTTGTTCGGGCGTAAGGACGTTCTTAACAACGAGTTCGGTCTCGGCATCAGGAGAGAAAGCGTGAATCGCTTCGAGCAAGGTGGTCTTACCGCTCTCATTGAGCCCGACTAAGGTGTGGACTCGAGCAGTATCATGCTCGGCAAACTTGATTGACGCGTGCCGAATGCCTTTAAAATGAGATACCTCGAAGCCGGTGATTTTCAACTTGATTCCCCCCAAGAACGGCCGAAGTGTAATCACAGTTGGCAGGCGGAGTCAGTAACGCGCCAATAAAGCGTTAGGCCAACGTATCCAACTCCATCTCTCGCAACCGCCTCACCTCGTTGCCGAAGCCATTCGGGCACAGTCCTCATGGCCTTCTCACCTAAAATCGTTCCACTGGAGCGACTTTGCCTTCGGCCGGTGCGAAGAACCCTGCGCTGCGCGCCGACCTTCCCTGGCGGGGCGAGGAAGGAGCTACGATACCTCCCCCTCCAGCGTATCCAGCTCCATCTCCCGCAACCGCTTCACCTCGTCCCTCAACCGCGCCGCCTTCTCGAATTCCAAATTCGTCGCGGCTTCGCGCATCTGGGCTTCCATGTCCTTGATGACGGCCGCCAGGTTTGCGCCGACGGCCACCGCCTCTTTGCCGTCCTTGCCTTTGCCGATGCTGACCGTGACGTGGTCCTGTTCGTACACAGAATCCACGATGTCGTGGATGTTGCTGCGGACCGACTGTGGGGTGATGCCGTTGGCTTCGTTATAAGCCAGTTGCTTTTCGCGGCGGCGGTTGGTTTCGGCGAGGGCGCGTTCCATGGAGCCGGTGATCTTGTCGGCATAGAGGACGACCTTGCCGTCGACGTTTCTTGCGGCGCGGCCGATGGTTTGGATCAGGGAGGTCTCGGAGCGCAAAAAACCTTCCTTGTCCGCGTCGAGGATGGCGACGAAGCCGCATTCGGGGATGTCGAGGCCTTCGCGCAGCAGGTTGATGCCGACGAGGACGTCGAAGGCGCCGAGACGGAGGTCGCGGATGATTTCGATGCGCTCGATGGTGTCCACGTCCGAATGCATGTAGCGGACGCGAATGCCCTGCTCGTGCAGGTATTCGGTGAGGTCCTCGGCCATTTTCTTGGTGAGGACGGTCAGCAGGGTGCGGTAGCCCTTGGCATTGGTCTGGCGGATTTCGTCGACGACGTCGTCGACCTGGGCCTTGGCCGGGCGGATTTCGACCGGGGGATCGATGAGGCCGGTGGGGCGGATGACCTGTTCGGCGAAGACGCCGCCGGTCTGGTCCATTTCCCATGAGCCGGGCGTGGCCGAGACATAGACCGATTGCGGGCGCATGGCGTTCCACTCCTCGAAGCGGAGGGGGCGATTGTCCATGCAGGAGGGCAGGCGGAAGCCGTATTCGGCCAGGGTGGCCTTGCGGCGCAGGTCGCCGCGATACATGGCGCCGAGCTGGCCGATGGTGACGTGGCTTTCGTCGACGAAGACCAGGGCATTGTCGGGCAGGTATTCGAACAGGGTCGGCGGCGGCTCGCCGGGTTTGCGGCCGGAGAAGTAGCGCGAATAGTTCTCGATGCCGGCGCAGGAGCCGGTAGCTTCCATCATCTCCAGATCGAAGAGCGTGCGCTGTTCGAGGCGCTGGGCTTCCAGGAACCGGCCGGCGCCGTTGAGCTCCTGCAGGCGCGCGGCGAGTTCGGACCTTATGGCCTTGATGGCCTGGTTCATCGTGGTGCGCGGCGTGACGTGGTGGCTATTGGCGAAGATGCGGATGAAGGTGAGGTCGGCGGACTTCTTGCCGGTCAGGGGATCGAATTCGACGATGGACTCGATCTCGTTGCCGAAGAGCGAGACGCGCCAGGCGGCGGCTTCATAGTGGGCGGGGAAGATTTCGACCGTGTCGCCGCGCACGCGGAAGGTGCCGCGGACGAAGCCGGTGTCGCCGCGCTTGTATTGTAGGGCCACCAGCTTGGCGAGCAGCTCGCGCTGGTCGATTTTCTGGCCTTTCTGCACATCGATGGTCATGGCGGTGTAGTCTTCGACCGAACCGATGCCGTAGATGCAGGAGACGGAGGCGACGATGATGACGTCGTCGCGCTCGAGGATCGCGCGCGTGGCCGAGTGGCGCATGCGGTCGATCTGCTCGTTGATGGTGGATTCCTTCTCGATATAGGTGTCGGTGCGCGGGACGTAGGCCTCGGGCTGGTAATAGTCGTAATAGGAGACGAAGTACTCGACCGCATTGTCGGGGAAGAAGGACTTGAACTCGCCATAGAGCTGGGCGGCCAGCGTCTTGTTGGGGGCGAGGATGAGGGCCGGGCGGTTGGTGGCGGCGATCACCTGGGCGGCGGTGAAGGTCTTGCCCGAGCCGGTGACGCCGAGCAGGACCTGGTCGGTCTCGCCATTGTTGATGCCTTCCACCAGTTCGGCAATGGCGGTGGGCTGGTCGCCGGCGGGCTGCTTGTCGGTCACCATGCGGAAGGGTTTTCCGGCGAGGCGCTTTTCGAGGCGGTTCTCGGCCTTGTGCGGCACCCAGGGGGAGGAGCCTTCCACCTCCTTGCGGCCATGCAGGATGATCTGTTCGAGCGCCTTCACCGTGGCGGTGACGCCGACGGTCTGGGCCTCTTCCACGGTCTTGGAGGAGCCAGATTTGGAGCGGGCGCTGGCCAGGGCGTCGCGCAGCTTGCCCAGGGTTTCGGGATCCTTGGCGGCGGCGCGGGAGATTTCGCGGGCCGATGGCTTGTGGCCGAAGCCGGCCTGTTCGGCCTCGCCGAAGCCGTCGAAGTCGATGCGGTCGACGGAATTGATCTTGGTCTTGTTCACGCGGGTCGACATGCCGGTGACGGTGTCATGCGTCGCCTTGCGGGTGCGGCGCTTTTCCAGCGGCGTTTTGGGTTCGGCGGCAGCGGCTTTCTCGGCGGCCTCGGCGCGGTCGAGGGCGCGCTTGTTGCGCATGCGCTCGGCATAGAGCGGCTTGTTGGCGGCCAGGTCCTCGGCCTTCTCGATCTCGCCGAGGAAGTCGTCGATGGAAAAGTCGGCTTTGCCGGGACGTGCGGACTTGTCGGCCATGGGTATGCTCGCGATCTGGGGATGCGACTCAAGTGGGGAACGAGGCGCGGCATTTCAATGTTCCGCCGAGCATATCGGCTAACGAACGGAGAGGGAACGGGGGCTGCTGACAGGGGGAGTCAGGAATACGTTGCCGCGGGCGGAAGGCAAGGGCGGGTTCGTGTGGGCTAGGCAGCGGGGTGGAGGCTGGCGTAGCGTATTTGCCGGAGCCTGGGGGCAATATGGGATACGGGGTTTTCATTCACCGCGCAGATTCGGTCTATGAGGATGATCCGGCGCGGCAGTATCAATTTCCGGCGATGTATTACTCACGGGCGGCCAAGCTGGTGGGCGACTGGGTCGTCTATTACGAGCCGACCAAGGTGCGCGGGACGAAGGGTTATTATGCGGTAGCCCGCGTGGCGGACATCATCCCCGATCCCAAGGCCAGCGGGATGTTCCTGGCGCTCATCGAGGAGGGGAGTTACCTCGAATTCTCCCCTGTGCCCTTTGCCGGGGCGGATGGCGTTGTGGAAACGGGCATTCTCAACCCGTCAGGGCGCAATTCCGGGCGTGCACAGGCGGCGGTGCGGCCGCTGTCGCCGGAGGATTTCGCGCGCATACTCCGGCTTGGCCGGATCGAAAACGATGCCGTACTGCCGCGGATCGATACAGTCGACGATGCGCGACCGGAAATCGACGAGGGCGCGCAAGCGCCGTTCGAGATCGAGCGGCTGCGTGTCGACGGACTGACCTCGCGCCTGGTTCGCGACCGCGTTTTCCGGCGGCTGATCCTGGAGGCCTATGGCGAGCGATGCTGCGTCACGGGCCTGAAGCTCATCAATGGCGGCGGCCGGGCCGAAGTCGAGGCGGCGCATATTCGGCCGGTGGAGGCCAATGGGCCGGACCGCGTGCAGAACGGGCTGGCCCTGTCGGGCACGGTGCACTGGATGTTCGACCGGGGCCTGATCGGCTTCAGCGACAGTCACGACATCATGGTGTCCCGGCATGTCAACGATCGCGATAGCGTCGAGGGCCTGATCAACCGCAGCGGCAAGCTGCTGGTTCCGCAGGACGAGCGCAACTGGCCCCATCCGGTCTTCCTGGCCTGGCATCGGGAGCACCGGTTCAAGGCGTGATCTGGGGCTGCCAGCGATGCGAGTCTCGGCGTCTGAGCGTGTCGTGGCTTGCCACTACAATGGGGTGGCGAGCGGACGGGCCGGTATTGGAGCCACGCGTTCCAACATCGGCCGTAGGCCCAACAGCGCGCCTCAGTCGTCACGAATTGACTAGTATGATGTAGGTGGCCAATCTGCGCTCCAAAATTGGAGGGCAAGGTTGAGCATAAAGTGCGTCACCATGACGAACTTTCGGGGGATACAGAAGCTAGACGCGCCTGTTGAACTGGGCGATCTCAGCTTCTTCATTGGCGACAATGGGACGGGGAAAACCTCACTTCTTGAGGCTATAAACTATTGCTTGTCGTCTAGCTACGTCGCGTCCCGGCTTGATGTTAATGACTTCCACAAAGGAAATGACGAGGTCATTGAGGTTGTAGTTGAGTTTGTGCGACCGATTACCGTGAAGATACCTGATGGGTTTGCGACGCAGGACGTTCCCTGCAACAAAGTTCTTCTGCGGGCCAAGAAAAGAGACCGAGCTGCCCCTGGCAAGGCTTTTTCTGATTTGGTTACAACGACCCAACACTTCGTCCCTGTCGATCCCCGCGGGGAGAAGGGCTGGTCGAAGCCGCGTAAGAACGGATCAGTGTTCAGCTTTGATGAGCGCGCATTGTCCCTCAACAACGTTGATAGCGATCTGCCAAGGGTGTTTTACTTTGCGAAAAACCGCGTACGTCAGCTGTCGAAAGGGTTCAACTCCTCACTCTCAAGCATCATAGAGGATTTGAATTGGCGTTTTGACCGAGGTCAGAGGAAAAAGGCCGACGCCGAACATTTCAAGCATCATAGACAGGCGTTGCACGACACAGTTTTCGGCGAAACGGAAGGTGATACTCTCAAGAAGACTTTTGATGCGGCAAACGAAATCCTAGCAAAGCTTGGAGTTGAGCCAATAGAAGTTAGCTTGCTGAAGACGCTCAATCCCTACGACAACTCTGAAATTGTCTTTCCATTCGATGGCTTCGAACTTCCTGCGGAACACGGCGGATCGGGCGTTGAGATGCTTGTGTCCCTTGCGCTCCTTGAAGCGCTAGCGATGCTCTCCAAGGAGAGGCTGATCATTTTGATTGATGAGCCCGAACTGCATCTCCACCCTAAGCTTCAGGCCAAGCTGATCGAGCACCTCACTGAGTTGAGTGCGAACGTACAAATAGTCGCATCAACTCACTCGCCGCTCTTGTTCAAAAATGCATTTCAAAACCCAAACGCTAAGCTACAGATCACAAGGCGAGACATGGGGGCAGTTGCAGTTGTAGATGCGCATGGCGCTGGCTTTGGCCACCTCGGCTGGAGCCCATCCTGGGGAGAGATTTGCTACTTAGCGTACGACCTACCCACCGTCGAATTTCATGACGATCTCTACGGCTCGCTAGAAGACCGGTTTAGAGGTAGCCCCACTAAGAAAACGTCCCAAGAAGATTTCGATCTGTGGTTAGCGGGGCACGGCTACCCGAAAGACGTGCAATGGATCGGCGCAAAGGGAGAAGCCAGATCCGAAACGTTGATGACCTGGATTCGCAATCGAATACATCATCCAGAAAACCAATTTTGGCCAAACTACACGGAGACAGAGTTGAGGTCCTCCATCAATTGCATGTGCGATCTGTTGAAGAAATTGCGGTAGGGTCGACGCATAACCATAGCGGCCACGAGCTACCGCCGTCCGGGGTCTGACGGCAGCTTTTCGGTATCGGCTTGCGCCGAACTGCCGATATGGGTCGAAACCGGTCTTCACTGGCATCGGGGAAGAGGACGCAAAGAACTTGCAATAGCCTGTCGAACTCTGCCGCCACCATTCGTCGTCACTGCATGAGGGCGGCGTGGTGTCGCCATTGGGAGACTGACATGAAGATTGCGGGTTGGGTTCTGAGTGGGTTGATCGCGGCGTTTCTGGCCATTGCGTCGGCGGCGCCGAAATTCATGGGGATCGCGGCGGCGACCGACTCCATGGAGGTGATCGGGTGGCCGCTGAAGTATCTGGTGCTGATCGGCTGCATCGAGGTGGGATGCATGATCCTGTTCCTCATTCCGCGCACGGCCCTGCTCGGGGCGGTGCTGACCACGGGCCTGCTGGGCGGCTCGCTGGCGGCCAACCTGCGGGTGGACAATCCGCTGTTCAGCCATACGCTGTTTTCCATCTATCTGGGCGTGGCCGTGTGGGTGGCGCTGTGGCTGCGCGAGGAGAAGATCCGCGCCGTGTTTCCGCTGGTGAAATAGGTCAGGCGCGTCCGGGCTTCGTGGCAAACCACAGGGTGTGACGGTCGCCCTTGCCATTGCTGCGGGCCCGGACGACGATTTCCTCCACCGCCATGCCGGTCTGTCCGAGACGCCGGGTAAAGCGGGCATCGGCGAAGGAGGACCAGATCGCCACATGCCCGCCCGGGGTGAGCGCTGCCCTGGCCGCAGCCAGGCCGGCGGCGCTGTAAAGCCGGTCATTGGCCGGACGGAACAGGCCGTCGGGGCCGTTGTCGACATCGAGCAGGATGGCGTCGAAGGGTTGGCTGCCGGTGATGGCAGCCGCGACATCGCCGTGGTGGATGCGGACGCGCGGGTCGTCGAGGCTGGTGCCGTGCAGCACGTTGAGCGGACCGCGGGCCCAGGCGACAACCTCCGGCACCAGCTCGGCCACGACGATTTCGCTGTCGGCGGCGAAGCATTGCAGGGCCGTGCGCAGGGTGAAGCCCATGCCCAGCCCGCCGATGAGCACGCGCGCCCTGGGACGCTTGCCGACGCGGGCGGCCGAGCGGATGGCCAGCTGCTCCTCGGAACCACTCTGGCGGCTGTTCATCAGGGTGATGGTGCCCGACATGATGGAAAATTCCGTGCCGCGCTGCATCAGCGTCATGACGCCGCCGCCGGGCATGATGGTCTCGCCGAGCTTGATCCAGGGCAGCATGGGGTCTCCTATCGCGTCGGTGAGGGGGTGGCGATCCGGGCCGGGCGGCCCTCCAGGGTGATGACGCGGGTGGCCAGGCGCGCGGCGTCGGCAGTGTCGTGCGACGCGAGGATGATGGTGGGGCGGCTGGTTTCGATGATGCCGGCGACGAGGCGATGCATGTCGGCAACCAGATCCCGGTCGAGCGAGACAAAGGGTTCATCGAGCAGCAGCAGGCGCGCATTGGTGGCGAGGGCGCGGGCGAGAGCGACGCGGCGCTGCATGCCGCCGGAGAGGGCATGCGGCCAGGCATTGGCGGCATCGGCCAGGCCGACACAGGCAAGGGCGGCGTCAGCCGTCTCGTGGGACATGGCGGGGTCCGCCACGCGGACATTGTCGCGCGCGGTGAGCCAGGGCAACAGACGGGCATCCTGGAAGACGAAGCCGGGCGGAGGCGCCTGATGGGCGGGAACGCCCTCGATGGTGATGGTGCCGGCGAAGCTGCGGTCGATGCCGGCGATGAGGCGCAGGAGGGTGGATTTGCCAATGCCGGAGGGGCCGTGCAGGGCGACGACGCTGCCCGGCGCGATGTCCAGGTGGAAATCGGCCAGCAGCGGCGTGGCCGTGCCGGGAAAGCGCTTTTCGGCGATGGCGATGCTCAGGCCGGGTCCGGTCGCCATGCCAGCACTTTTCGTTCGAGGGGACGGAGCAGGCCATATTCGAAGGCCAGAACCACGAGCATGAAGGCCGTAGTATAGGCCAGGATGCCCGAGATATCGAAATACTGGAACAGCACGCCGACGCGGTAGCCGACGCCGCCATCGCTGCCCAGGACCTCGAAGACGAGGACGATCTTCCAGATCAGCGACAGGCCGGTACGGGCTGCGGCCAGCACGAAGGGCAGCAATTGGGGGGCGGTGACGAGGCGCAGCTGGCGCCAGGGCGAGAGGCGCAGCGCGGCGGCGAGTTCATCATAGCCGGGCGAGATGCTGCGGACGCCTTCGCGAATGGTGGTGACGACCAGGGGCAGCTTGTTGACGACGACCGCCGTGATCAGCGCCACTTCGGTCAGGCCCAGCCAGATGTAGAACACGATGGCGACCACGATGGCGGGCAGGTTGAGCCCGACCAGCAGCCAGCCGGAAAACAGCCGGTCGGCCCAGCGCGTTCGGCCCAGGGCAATGCCGAGCGCGATACCCAGGACCATGGCGATGGTGAAGGCGATGGCGGCGCGCAGCAGGGTCTTGCCCAGATCGGGCAGCAGCGGGCCCGCGGCGGCGAGCTGCCAGAACTCCTGCGCGACGGTGACGGGCGTGGGGAACAGCCGATGGGCGAAGACCGTGGCCAGGATCTGCCAGAGGGCGAGCAACAGGGGCAGCGACAGGTATTCGAGCCCGGCCTGGCGGGCAGCGCGCGGCGGCCGATCGGCAGACCGCGGGCCTATTTGCGATACCCTTCCCAGAAGGTGCCGGTTGCGAGCTGGNCNTGGGCACCCACGAGGTCGCTGCCGCCATANTGTGCCAGGAGGGCAAAGGCCTGCTCCGCCGCNTCCATGGCCGTCGGGTCATAGNTGCGGACGATGCCGGCACGGTAATCGGTCCGGAGCTGGGTGAAGAGGGCNGGGTCGTCGGCGGCGCCCATCAGGCCGGCAAGGCTGTCCCATGCCGCATCGTCGTCGAGCAGGATGGCCTTGGCCTCGAAAGAAGTATCGAGAAAGGCGGAGATGGCCGCCGGGCGGGCCTCGGCGGTCGTATCAGTGAAAGTCCAGCCGAGCAGGGGCGGCTGTTGGGTGACGCCGAGGTCGGCCAGCATGCCAGCAACCGAAACCAGTTCCGTCATGCCGGCGGCCTTGGCGCGGGCGTTCCACTGCCAGAAGTTGAGCCCGGCATCGACGCCGCCCGAGGCGAGCAGTTCGTTGACCAGGGGCGGGGCGCCGTAACGGGCGCTGGCCGCATCCACCAGCCGGCCGCCGGTGGCATGGTTATAGAAGGCCTGCAGGATGACCCAGCTCTTATCGACCGGACCGCCGGCGACGCCGATGGTCCTGCCGGCAAGATCGGCGACCGACTTTATGGGGCTGGCAGGGGGCACCATGAGACCGCCAACAGCCAGCGAATGGGGGACCATGGTGACCATATTGCCCTCGCCGCGCTGGACGGAGACCCAGACGAAATCGGACAGGATGACATCGACGGCGCCGGTGAGCAGGGCGATCTGCCCTGCGCGACTATCGGCGAGATAGCGGACCTGTAGGTCGAGGTCGTGCCGTTCGTCGAGGTTTTGGTCGAGGATGGTCTGGATTTCCCACTGCACGGTGCCGCCTTCCTGCACGCCGACGGTGAGAGTCTCAGCGGCGGTGGCGGGGGCGGCGAGGGCGAGGAGCAGGGCGGTGAGGAGCGGGCGCATGGGGTGGTTGTAAAGGGTGGTGGGGGTGTTGGCGAGAGTCAGACGGTGGGCGTTGTGGCGGTTGAGGCGCTGGTGCGCATGACTCGGCCCCCACCCTCACCCCCACAGGGAGTGGGGATGAGGGTGGGTGATGAGAGCCGCAGAAGTCCGTCGGCTCAGGCGGGGGTGACGCGCCAGATGACGTCGCCGACATCGTCGGCCATCAATACGGCATTGTCGGCCGCCAGGGCGACGCCGACCGGACGGCCATAGGAGTATTTCTCATCGGGCGACAGGAAATCGGTGAGAATGTCGCGCGGGAGGCCGGTGGGCTTGCCGTTCTCGAAAGCTACGAAGGTCAGTTTGTAACCGCTCAGCTTGCTGCGGTTCCACGAGCCATGCTGGCCGATGGCCATGCCGGATGGAAAGCCGGGCAGGGTGCCCTGGGGCAGCCAGCAGAGGCCGAGCGAGGCGGTGTGACCGCCCAGGGCGTAATCGGGATGGTCCTGCGATGCCGCGGGATGGGCGGGGTCCTGCGGGACGCGGTCGTCCACGGTGCCCCAATAGGAGAAGGGCCAGCCGTAAAAGCCGCCATCGCGCACCGAAGTCAGGTAATCGGGCGGGGTTTCGTCGCCGAGCCCGTCGCGCTCGTTCACTACGGTCCACAGGGTGTCGGTGGACGGCTCCCAGGCCATGCCGACCGGATTGCGCAGGCCGCCGGCAAAGATGCGCGACTGGCCGGTGGCCAGGTCGAGCTCGTGGATGCAGGCGCGGTTGATTTCGGCCTCGAGGCCAGCATCGCCGATATTGGTCAGCGAGCCTACGGCGACGTAGAGCTTGCTGCCATCCTTGCTGGCGATGAGGTTTCGTGTCCAGTGCCCGCCGGGGACCAGGTCCATCAGCTTGCGGCCCGGCGTGGTGATGCTGGTGGCGCCGGGCGTGTAGGGGTAGGCGAGGACGGCATCGCTGGCGCCGACATAGAGCGTGTCGCCGAGCAGGACCATGCCGAAGGGCTGGCGAACGCCTTCGATGAAAGCGTGGCGGATTTCTGCCACGCCGTCGCCATCGGCATCACGCAGCAGGGTAATGCGGTTGGGGCTGATGCCTGAGGCCCGGGCGCGCTTCATGGTGCTCGACATGGCGTGGTCGAACAGGGAACTGGGCTTGCCCGACTCGCCCATGGATTCGGCCACGAGCACGTCGCCATTGGGCAGGACATGCATGTTACGCGGGTGGTCGAGCCCGGCGGCGAAGGCGTTGACCTTCAGGCCGGCGGCAGGTGTCGGCGTGCGGCCGTTTTCCCAACCGCGGGCGGTGGGCATCTTCAACGTGGGAATGCTGCCCTGCGCCTTGGGGGCAGGAATGACCGGCGCCGCGCCATAGACGGCGGGGCGTGGACCATCGCCGCGATGGCGGATGGCAACGGCGACGGCGCCGACGGCGGCAACGAAACTGGCGAAGAGCGACTCGGTCATCAGGTACTCGATTTGTCGTGGTTCAGAGCAAAGCTAAAGGCATTTATCCGGCGCGAACACTATGCTCGCGCCGTTAAGGTCGGTTTTTCTGGTGGGGCGCCGCCTGGCCCGGCCGACGGCGTCTCCCAGTCTATTCGGCTGCCCGCGGCATGGCGCGGGCGCCGCTGCCAACGGGCATCCACACCACCCAGGCGAAGAGCAGGACGCCGGCAAAGGTGATGAGGGAAGCCACGGCGACGATGGGTTCCATGGCCGTATTGCCGGCAAGGAGCAGGTAGAGCGAGACGCCCATGATGGCGACGCCGACCACATAGACGATATATTGCAGCATGGGCAGGCGACCGGCGGCCTTGGCCGGATTCAGCGCGTAATAGCCACCGAAGATGGCCGATGTGACCCAGCCGAGCAGGTTGATATGGGCGTGGGCGCCGATGACATTGTGGTTCTGGCTGATCGACATATGGATGCCGATGGAAATACCCACGATCAGGAACAGGATCGCGGTGCGGAAATAGTATTCGGATACGCGTGGCATTGGATTTCCCCCTTGAAAATACCGGCCTCGAACGTCTCCTCACAGACTCGGCCGGACCGGGGCATGGTATGACGGGATTTGGGGGAAATCCATCGGCGCTGCGCCATGCAGAAGCGCCGCCCCGTGGGGCGGCGCGGCGGGTTTTGAGCGGGGCGCAGTCAGAGCGCCTGGAAGCTCGAAATCGCGTTGTTGTAGGAGCTCAGGGACGGCTTGGAATTGATGATGGTGGCGCAGGAGCCGCCATACCAGTTGTTCTTGCAGACCGTGACCTGGGCACCGCCCTCGACACTGATCGAGGAGATGGAATTGTTCCAGCTGCCGGCCAGGTGCGGATTGCTGTCGCCAGGGCTGACGCAGAAGCTGCCGCCATTGAAATTGGTGCTCTTGAAGAAGCAGACCTTGGGCGTGGCGGGAGCCGGGGGCGGCGGCAGGGGCGCATCGCCGATGCCGAAGGAGAAGGATGGGCCGCCGGGGCCGACGGTGACGCCGAAGTTGAACGGAATGTCGGGCTCGGATGGGCCGGGCGCGGGCTGGGCAGCGGCCGGCTTGAGGTAATTGGCCGAAACCCAGCCATCGGTGCCGGCATTGCGATCGACAAAGCACCAGGAGCCCTGGCAGTCCTTGACGTCGACGAGTTCGCCGGCGCTGAGCGTGCCGACCTTGGAATAGGAGGTGCCCGGGCCGGTACGGACGTTGACGGCGCCGGTGGCGACGCCGGGCTGGGCAAAAGCGGCGGCAGTCGACAGCAGGACGACAGCGGCGGCGGAAGAAAGAGCAGTGATATGCTTGGCGTTCATTTCAAAATACCCTCATTTGACTTGCAGTGAGCATGCCGCTCGCCTGATCTGAGGGGATTTGACAGTATTGGGGCTGAACTGCTGCTGAACGCGGTGTTTAGCGAGGGCAGGCGGAAATGGCTGTGACGGGTGCTGAAGATGAACGAGGGCCGAAGAGTGTCGGTGTTTCGTGAATAGTGCAGCCGCAGGTTTTGCGGCGCTCTCAGTACACCCGGATGGAGGACAAGGCGCGGCGCAGGTATTGGTCGAGGGCCGGTTGGTCGGCGATGATGCGCTCGCAGTAGGACTGGAAATCGCGATCACGGCAGACGGCAGCCGAGGCGCCGAAAACCTTTATTGAGGAGAAGCCATTGTCGATGCCCAGCAGGGCAAGGTCATGGATCACCCGGCCGGAGCTCATGCAGAGTTCGGCGCCGGTATAGTTGGTGCCCTGGTAGAAGCAGACGCTGCCGCCGGTCGGATAGTTCGGATTGACGCCGCCCGGCCAGTCAGTCGAGGTGAGGCCAAAGACGATGAACTGCTTGCTGGTCCAGCCGCGGCCGCCGGGGCCATCGACGGCGCACCAGAGCTTTTCGCAACGCAGGACCTTGATCGGCAGGTCGGCGGCAATTTCGCCGGTGACCGAATAGGCCAGGCCCGGACCGTCGCGCAGGGTAAGGGTATCGGAGCTCCAGGCATGTGTGCCGGACTCGGAGGCGGCCCAGGTGGGCGTCACGGCCAGGAGCATGAGGCCGGCAAGGGCGATCAGAAAGCGGCCGAAACGGTGCATGGCAAGTTCCCGGATTCTTCTCGATGTCCGGGGGAGCCTAGCGCGGCGCCTGGCAAGCTCCAAGGGCAAAACAAAAGGGCACGGCAGAGGCCGTGCCCTTTGTAATCGCTAGCAGGTTTATCAGCGCACGCGGACCGATACGATGTAGTCGTCGAAGTCACCCAGCGAGGAGGCGCTGGTGGTGTAGGTGCGGCAGTTGCGATAGTTGCTCTCCGAGCAGACCTGGACCTGCAGGCCGTCCTCGTTCTCGACCGAGGAAATGCGGTCGGCCCAATCGCCCAGATTGCGGATGCTGTCACCCGATTCCAGGCAGAAGCTGGTGCCGCGGAAGCGGGTGCGGTCATAGAAGCAGACTTCGCTGAAGATCGGTTCGGGCAGCGGGCGCACCACGGGCGGGCGCGGCTGGGGCTGGTTGCCAACGCCGATGCTGATCTGCGGGCCGTTGGGGCCGCCAATGGTGAAGCCGAAGCTGAGGCCCGGCTGGCTCGGATTGACCGGACGGCCACCGGCGCTCAGATAACTGGCGGATACCCAGCCGTCGGGGCCGGATTTGTTGATATAGCACCAGGAGCCCTGGCACTGCTGCACATCGACCTGGGTGCCGCGGGCGACGACGTCGACGACGGCATAATTGGTGCCAGGACCGGAGCGGACATTGACATTGCCGGTGACGACGCCTGGAGCCGCATAGGCGGCCGGCAGGAAGACAACTGCGGCGGTGGCGGCCACGGCAATGCCGGTGGCGATATTCAGCAACATCCTGCGGGTGTGGCGGTTCATTTGTCTGGCGCTCCTCTGTGCTGCGGCCGGCCCCGGGATGGGGCGACGCTTGGCGGCCGCTGACGCTTAGCTTTTATTGTTCAGAAACGGAGCCGGGAAGAAAGAGTTCCGGCAAATATTGGTTTGCTCGCTTAGTAAACATCGAGCGACGAAGCCCGGCGATCCAGTGCGCTGGGCAGGCGCGAGGCGCTGCTGCGCAGGGTGATGCAGTTGCCCCGATAGCGCTGGTCGCTGCAGAGATCGACCCGGGCGCCGCCGAAGACTTCGACCGAGCGGATCCTGTTGTCCCAGTTGTTCAGGCGGCTATAGGAATCGCCTTCCTCGACGCAGAAGCGCGAGCCGCCGAAATTGCGCTGGCTGTAGAAGCAGGCGCCAGCATCGTCGAAAATCGGCGGTTGCGGGCGGGGAGGCTGCGGCTGCGGCCAGGGCTGCGGGGGCCACGGCCAGCCGGGATTGGGCTGAGGTTGTGGCTGCGGCTGAGGTTGTGGCTGTGGCTGCGGCTGAGGCTGCGCGGTGGAATAGAGGATCACATCGGTGTTCTGTACCCAGCCGCTGAGACCGCCGCCGGAAATCTGGCACCAGCCATCGCGATAGCATTGGCCCTCGACCCGCTGGTTTGCCGGCAGAGTGCCGACCAGGCCGGAGCTCGTGCTCTTGCCCTGATAGACGCGCGCCTGCCCGGTCGTCTGGCCGACATCGGCGAAAGCCGGGACGATGCTGGCCGCGAGCAGGGCGGCAATGGCGGCGACGAGCAGACGGGTTTTCATATGGGCACTCCAACGCGGCCGGAACCGGCCGATAGCAGCAACAGACCACGTGCTGCCTGAACGCTGGCTGAACGAAATCGTTCAGGCAGACAGGTCAGGGCTCGATGCGCCGCTTCTGCCCGTTTTCGCCCAGAGCGACATAGACGAAGCGCCCGTCGGTGACCTTGACGCGATCGGCAATGCGGTTGCGGCGGGCCCAGGCTTCCATGGAAATGGTGATGGAAGTGGTGCCGACGCGCTCGACCGTGGTGTAGACGCAGAGGATGTCGCCGACCTTGACCGGGGCGATGAAGGTCATGGCCTCGACGGCCACGGTGACGACGCGGCCGCCGCTGCGCTCTACGGCGGCGATGGCGCCGGCAATATCCATCTGGCTCATGACCCAGCCGCCGAAAATATCGCCGGCCGGATTGGTATCGGCGGGCATGGCCAGGGTGCGGATGGTCAGCGCGCCCTTGGGTTCGGGGGAATCTGAGAGCATGTCAGGGTCCTTTCACTGGCCAGCGGCCGACCGCTTCTTCCCAATGCTTGCGGCAAAGCGAGATATAGACCGATTTTTCGATGGAAACCTGCTCGCCGGCCGTGAGCACGCGGCCATCGGCGCTCTGGCGCACAACCATGGTCGCCTTGGCGCCGCATTCGCAGATGGTGCGGATTTCGCGCAGCACATCGGCAATGGCGAGCAATTCCTGGCTGCCGGGGAAGAGCTTGCCCTGAAAGTCGGTCCTGAGGCCGAAGCACATGACCGGAATTTTAAGACGGTCGCTGACGCGGGCGAGTTGCCAGACCTGTTCGGGGGTCAGGAATTGGGCTTCGTCGACGAAGACGCAATCGACCTTGCCGGTCTCGGTTTCCTCGCGGATGGCCTGATAGAGATCGTCGCCCGCCGCATAGAGCGAGGCCGCTTCGGAAATGCCGATGCGCGAGGAGATGAGGCCGATGCCGTTTTCGACATAGAGCGAGGAGGTGTAGAGCAGCGGGCGCATGCCGCGCTCACGATAATTGTAGGCAGCCTGCAGCAGCAGGGTGGACTTGCCGGCATTCATCGCCGCATAGGAGAAGTAGAGCTTGGCCATGGCTCCGTTTTGCCGGAGCGGCAATCGGCGCGCGAGTGCAAAGAGATATGCTCCACAAAAAAGAGGCCGCCCCGGGGGCGGCCAAATGCCGAATGGGTCGGCGGGAGAGCGGGGTTGGCGGCCGGCTCTCCTGATGGCCAGGCGCGGCGTTGGGGACGCGGGGCGCAGCCGGTTCGGGCCGATGGGGGAAGGGCCGGAACGAAGCCATGCTTAGCGATGTTGTATGACGCGGCCATGACGCGACCTGTCAGGCAATGTTCAGTTGCAGTTCAGCTTGGCGCTGGCAGGTTAGTTGTCCACAGCCTGGAGTTTTGTGATGCGGAAACCTGTTCTCGTGCTCGGTGCAATGGCCATGCTGGCGCAGCCGGCGCTGGCCTCCCCCGAAGGTATCTGGGAAATCGAAATGCGGGACTCCCGCTATAGCGTGGAACTGTGCGGCGATGGCACGCAGCTCTGCGGCACGCTGATCTGGCTGGGCAATGGCGCCGACAACAAGGAAAACCTGCCCTATCTCAATACGCTGCTGATCGACCATGCAAACCAGGTGAAGCCCAACCAGTGGAAGGGCGATCTCCATATCTACGGGCAGACGGCGGGTGGCACGATCACCCAGGTGAGCGAGGATGAGATCGTGCTCCAGGGCTGCGTGGTGTTCGTGATCTGCAAAAGCTACCGGATGTATCGCTACGGGGAGTAGGTGCCCCTCAGTTCGTGGTTCTTGCCATATGCGTCCGGCGGCGCTCCCAGAGCGGGGGCAGGGCTTCGACGGCCAGGATGGCGGTGAAAATCAGCGCGGCGCCGGCATAGCCTATAGGCGGCAGGCGCTCGCCCAGCAACAGCGCGCCGCCAATGGCCGCGAAGAGGCTTTCCGCCGAGAGGATGATGGCGGCATTGGCCGGGGGCACATATTGCTGGCCGATGGCCTGGAAGGTGAAGGCTACCGCGGTGGAGAGAATGCCGGCATAGGCAATCTGGATCCAGCCGGCGGAAATGCCCGCCCAGGTCGGGGTTTCGATCACGAAGGCCAGCGACAGGGCGACGGCGCCGGCCACGAGGAAGCTGACCGCCGAGACGAAGATGGGCAGGCCCGTGGCGCGGGCGACATGGCCGAGCAGAATGACATGCATGGCCCAGAATATGGCGCTGGTCACGATGAGGCCGTCGCCCTGGGTGAAGCTGTCGAGCCCGCCGCCATTGAGATAGTAGATGCCGATCAAAGCCAGCGGAACGCAGACGAAAATGATCGGATGTGGGCGGGTGCGGAAGATCAGGAAGCCCAGAACCGGCACGAAGAAGACATAGAGCCCGGTCAGGAACCCGCCATTGGTGGCGGTAGTGGTGGCCAGGCCCGCCTGTTGCAGCCACGAGCCGATGAAAAAGACCAGGCTCATGCCCGTAATGAAGCCCCAATGCACGCCCGTCAGCGGCGCGGTGCGGCGGCGCCTTTCCCACAATGCCAGCGGCAGCACGAGGAGGCCGCCCAGCAGGTAGCGCACGCCGGCAAAGGTGAGCGGGCCCATGGAATCCATGGCCGATTTCTGCGCGATGAAGGCGAAGCCCCAAAGCATGGTGCAGATCAGGAGGAAGAGGGCGGCGACGGGGCGGGACATTGGTTGGGTCTCGTGATGGCTTCTGCCGGTTGTTACGCGGAGTTCGCAGTCGTCTCCCTCCCCCTTGTGGGGAGGGGTCAAGGGTGGTGTCGGAGGTACCGCGTGTGGAGTATGCGGAGAATCCTACCCCACCCGGCTCCGCTACGGCCCTGCAGGCCTAGCGGCGCTATCCTCCTCCCACAGGGGAGGGAGGGTGCAGATTGCTGGCCTAGGGCAGCTCTGCATCCAGCGCTGCGATAAGTTGGTCTATCTCCTCCGGCGTCGTGTAATGCACGAACGATAACCGCAGGACGCCGTGGCTGGGGGCGAT
>Ga0065721_10050342_pt1 | contig 21007 bp, 25 predicted proteins | sample Mesricmetagenome_FD_59108 | JGI IMG/M metagenome (GOLD analysis project Ga0065721, IMG submission 59108) | Mesophilic microbial community from rice straw/compost enrichment Sample: eDNA_1 v2 (version 2) | ecosystem: Engineered > Solid waste > Grass > Composting > Bioreactor | place: USA: Davis... | reverse complement strand
CCGGCTCGCCCGCCGCAGCACCGATGGCGCCTTGTTGGAGCAGATAGAGGCAGCACTGCGAGATGTGGGCGTACCGGAGCGCAGCCTGACCGGGCCATATTGATCTCCAACCTGCCGCGAAGCGGGAGGGAATTCAGGCGAAGTGCGCCTTGCACAGTTCCACAAAGCGGGTCCCGCGCTCTTCGAAATTCCTGAACTGATTGTAGGAGGGGGCGCCGGGGGACAGGATAATGGTGTCGAACCGGCCCCTTCGGTCAGCCAGTACAGCTATCGCCGTATCGAGGTCTGGCAGTTCCAGTACCTCAATATTCGGCGCTGCCATGGCCGCTTGTGCAAGGCGGTGGCCGGTGACCGGAAGGGTGGCCAGCGTGGTGACGCCGCGCGGGGCCAGAAGGGTAGCCAGTTCGGCATAGTCCTGCTGCCGCTCGTGACCGCCAGCAATCAGGGCAATGCGACGTCCAGGATAGGCCGCCAGTGCGGCCTTGGTGGCTTCCGGCGTGGTGGAGATGGAATCGTCGACCACCGTTATGCCGCCGAACTGGTGTTCCTCAAGTCGGTGGGGCAGGGGACGGAGGGCGGCAATGCCCTGGAGGATGCCTTCCATGGTGCCGCCGACACCCAGGGCGATCTGCGCGGCAAGCAGAGCATTGTCGAGATTGTGGGCGCCACGCAGCCGCGAGTGGGCCGCTGCATTTTCGATGGCCAGCTTCTGCTCGTCGGTCAGGTCGGGCAGGAGGCGGCGATGGTCGCCTACTGCCCTTGCGACGAGGGCATTGCCACTCGCAGCCCTGCCGAGTGCCACGGCGGAAATGCCATCCCGGTCGATCAGGTGCAGCTTGTCGGCGTAATAGCGCTCGACCGAGCCGTGCCAGTCGACATGCTCGGGGTAGAGATTGGTCAGGGCTGCTATGTCAGGCAGGAAGTTCATGTCGGCAGTCTGGTAGCTCGAAAGCTCGAAGACAACGACTGCATGTTTGTCCGCAATGTCGAGGGGCGCCAGGCCCACATTGCCGGCCAGGCCCGCATCAATGCCTGAATGCGTCAGCATGAGATGGGTGAGGGTCGCGGTCGTCGACTTGCCCTTGGTGCCGGTAATGGCGATGACCGTGCGATCATGCCGGTAGGTCGCGCCCCAAAGATTGAGATTCGAGGTCACCGGGATGCCGGCCGCGCGCACATGTTCAAAAATAGGCTTGTAGAGCGAGACGCCGGGGCTTTTGACGATCAGGCCAAAGCGCCGGGCAGCGAGGGCTGCGGGCAAGTCGTCGGTGGCGATTTGCTCGGTATCTTCCATATCCGCCGAGCCGCTATCGACTGTGACGAACACTTTGAGGTTGGGCTGGCAGGCCTTGAGGAAGGCGCGAGTCGATTGCGCCTCGCGGCCGGCGCCGTAGAGCAGGACCGGCGTATCAAACCGCATAGGCAGCTACCTTTGCGGCAAGAGCAGGCGGTATGTGGTGGTCGCGGCTGTCGGTCAGGCATTCGGCCATGGCACGCTGGAGCTTTTCTTCGCCATACTGGGCAAAGAGGTCGGCCTTGATTGCGCTGACGACGGCGGCTTCGTGCCAGTCGGCATGTCGGGTGAGCGTATAAAAGCAGGCCGCTGCTTCGAGAATTTCCCCCACGCATTCCCAGGGCTTCTGCCCGGTGAGACCGGCCAGCTCGCGGAAGGACTGCTCGTTGGCAGGATCGTCGAGCAGGTTCTGGCCGAAGATTTGCAACAGCCGCGCCCTGGTCATGAAGGGCGCAAAGATCAGGAAAACGAAGTGGCACTTCGGGCATTGTCCGCACCAGAGGGGGCCATCATTGCCGTTGAGCCGGAAATTGCGGTTGCAGCTTGAAAAGACGCTGTCGAACTTGCGCTGCTTGGTGAAAAGCGAGGCGATCCGAGCCTCCGAATAGGGGCGCAGCAGCGAGAAATATTTCAGCGCGCCGCCGGTGGCATTGGCCAAGGTATCGGCGATGAGCAGTTCGAAGCCGAGCGACTTGGAGTATTGGTGGTTGGTCTCCCGACCGTCGAAGACGACATTACCTTCGCTGGCCGACCTTTCGTTGGACAGCGCGATCTGATTGTAGCCGTAGAGCAGGGCACAAAGCGCAGCGATCATGGAGTTGATAGCCGTGGAGGGCACATGGCCGTTGTAGTAGCCGGGCTCCTGACCCAACCGGATCATCTCCGCATCGAGCTTGCGCGTGACATAGAGTGGCGCGAGGCCAATGGCTTCCACCGAGGTGACAATCGGACCTTTGGGATTGACCGCGAAGGGCGTGAAAGCCTGATCCGTATGGGTGAGCAGATCGACGCTGACCAGCGAGTCCTTGCCGCCGCCGATTGGCAGCAAGGTCCGTTCGGGCAGGAGCGGGGCAGGCTTGCGATCAACCGGATCGTCCTTGGCCGTGAGCGTCAGCTTGCCGAAGCGCGACAACTGGTTGCGCGCATAGAATTCGCCCAGACCGTTCTCGTAGATGTCGATGACAAAGGCCCGCTCGGCAGCAGTCAGCGCGATTTCGGGCGCCTCTATGGAAAAGGGCGCGCGCAGCTTGAAATAGGAGACGCCCAGGACGATGGCGGTGAGGTCGAGCAGCTTGCTGAAGGCCGAAGATGCCACGGCAGATGTGTCGGCGCCAGGCGGGAAGGCCAACACCTCGGCGAATTGCAGATCGCCCAGCCTATAAGGGAAGCGTGCTTCCCCCGTTTCGGGGTCGAAGGATGGGCGCTCGATGCGGAAGTATTCGGTCACGGGGAAACTCGCTGGCTTTGACCACCATATAGGTGATTTGCCGGCGCGGCGGGAGTGGGGCAGGCAATCTCACGCCCGGAGGATTTTTTCCATCGGCCGGCCCTTGGCCAGTTCATCGACCAGCTTGTCGAGGTAGCGCAGGTCGCGCATCAGGGGGTGGTCGATCTCCTCGAGGCGGACGCCGCAGATGGTGCCCTTGATCAGGAAACGGTTCGGATTGAGGGCCGGTGCGTTGGCGAAGAAGTCCTGGAACGTGGTCTTGTCTTCGAGGTGCTTGTCCAACTGCCCCTGGCTGTAGCCGGTCAGCCAGCGCGTGATTTCGTCCACTTCGTCCTTGGTGCGACCCTTGCGTTCCGCCTTGGTAACGTAGTGCACGTAAACGCTGGCAACGCTCATGCCGTAGACGCGGTGGTTCTCGTAATTCATGAGGTTAGTCTAGCCCGGAGGCGGGCCGGTGTCGATTGCGGGTGGGCCCGCTCGTCGCCGCGATGAACTCTTCGTGGAGGCAAAAATGGTGCCCGTATTGACCGTTTTCAAATGGTCGCCCGACGGTGGCCAGGGCATGGCGCGCGACATGCGGGTGCGCTGGGCGCTGGAGGAAGTTGGCCAGCCCTATGGCGTCCGCTTGGTCAGTTTCACGGAGATGAAGGAGCCGGCGCATCGGGCACGGCAACCCTTCGGGCAGATCCCTGCCTATGAAGAGGACGATCTGGCGCTGTTCGAGTCCGGCGCTATTATCCATCATCTGGCCGAAACCCATGCAGGCCTGCTGCCGGGTGATCGGGCGGCAAGGGCGCGCGCGGTGACCTGGATGTTTGCTGCTGTTGGCACGGTTGAACCACCCATCGTCGAGCGCGAGCAGGCCGCTTTCACCGATCCGGGGCAGCCTTGGCATCACCCCGCGCGCTTCGCGTTTCTGGACGATCGCATACGCGTGCGGCTGGGCGAGTTGTCAGCTTTTCTGGGAACAAAGGATTGGCTCGATGGGACTTTCAGCGCCGCCGACATCATGATAGTGCATGTGCTGCGCAGAGCAGATGCGGCGCTGATCGAGGCGTTCGCGAACCTGGCCGCCTATATCGCACGCGCCGAGGCGCGGCCTGCCTACCAGCGCGCCTATGCCGCGCAACACGCATTGTACTCGGGCGAGCCGCCTGTGGAGTGGTGAACCTCAGACCAGCCGCTCCAGCACGCCCTTGCGCCTGACGATATTCTTGTAGTCCCACTGCACTGTGCGGGCCTCCTCCAGCCAGTTGACCAGTTCGTTGGAATTGATCTGCGTGAGCGATGTGTATCGCTTCTCCGCAGCCTTGAACGATCCTTCCTTTTCCAGACCCGGGGTTTCGAAGGACTGGCCGCTCCAGAACAACAGGCGGACTGGGCCCTTCAGCTTGGAATAGCCGACAATGGGATTGCCATCGAGGAACCAGACCGGATGACCGTGCCATATCCTGCTTTCCGCGTCGGGCAGGACCCGGCTTATGACGGCACACAACTCATTGCAGATCAGGCGGAATTCATCGGCCTGCGCGGCATTGTAGGCTTGGATGGTGGTGGGCTTGTCGGCCATGTCGAGCTCCCTCGGTGTGACTATGTCAAGCGACGAGGGAGAGGTGAGGAATTCGACGGGGGTGGGAGCAACTCCAGGGCCAGCCAGTCGAGCCGCCGCGCAAGCGCAGCTTTCATAGCCTTATTGTCCTGCAAGGCTCCATTGGAGCGATTTGGCAGCGAAGCGACCGGCTAGTAGATCCGCATCTGCATGCGCATGACGATGTCAGCACCGAGGCGCTGGAACCCATATTCGCGCATGGTGCAGCGCCAGTCCTCGCCAGACTTTTCGATGCGGAAGAGATTGTAGCGCGCAGGATCGTCCAGAGTGCCGCCTTGGGCGGCGCTGGCGGCGGCCACACCGATCACCGGAACTTCGTGATCTTTGCCGGGAATGTGGTGAATGGAGGACCGATGCGTATGGCCGTGGAGTACCATTTCGGCGCCCTCGGCGGCAATGACCTCGCGGAATATCCGGTGCCCTTTGAGCCCAAAGGAAGGGTGCTGCAGCTCGGCATTGGGCGGATGATGGATCAGCACGACCCGGAAATAACCGGCATCACCGAGAAGCTTGAGAATGCGGGCGAGGCGGGCCGCCTGCTTTTCCTCGAACCGGCCGATGGCCAGAAAGGGCGGGGTGGGTACGGCGCTGGAGCAGGAAATGATGGCCACTTCGCCAACGCGCCGGACAAAGGGGAAGGGCTCGCCTTCGACGGTCTCGCCGCGCAGGTAATCGCCCCACTGTTCGCGGGCATATTCGAGCGCACCGGGGACATAGGCGTCGTGATTGCCCGGGCACACGACGGTGCGCTCGGCTCCGCCCAGGGCGCGCAGCCAGGCGCCGGCGCGTTCCACCTCGCTGTCGAGTGCGAGATTTGTGAGGTCGCCTGTCACGGCGGTGAAGTCGGCACCCTGCTGCTGCATGTGCGCCACCAGCTGCGAGAGGGTTTCTGTATTCATTTCTCCGTGGCGCTTGAGCTTCCAGTTGAGAAAGCCGGTGATGCGCTTGCCCACCAGATCGCGCAGGCCCACGGGGGGCATGGGCGAGAGGTGAATGTCGGAGATGTGCGCCAAGGTGATCATCGCGGGGGTTGTGCCAGAGCGCCGGCTCCAAGAAAACGTTCAATCGTACCAGTGCACGATTTTGTCGCGCGCCAAGCTCTGCTAGGCAGGGGCAGAAGGAGCCGGTCCATGATGAATCGCTTTCAGCGCGTCCGCGCCAAGGTTTTCCTCACCCTCAAGGGCCTCTGGCACCGGATGACAGTGGGTGCGCGGGTAATGGTGGTGGATGGCGACAAGGTTCTGCTCATTCGCCATACATACGTTCCGGGCTGGCAATTCCCGGGCGGCGGCGTGGGGCCGGGCGAGACATTTGAAGAGGCGGGCGCCCGCGAAACGCTGGAGGAAACCGGCTATCGCGTCACCGGGCCGATGGAACTGTTCGGTCTCTACCACAATACCAGCCCGGTCACCGACCGCGACCATGTCGCCTTCTTTGTGGCCAAGTCGTTCACGCACGAATTTGAGCGCAAGCCCGATCACGAGATCGCGGAGGTGGGCTGGTTCGACCGCCACGCCCTGCCGGACAAGGTGACGCCGGCCACCAGCCAGCGGATCGATGAATATTTCGATGGCGTCGAGAAGCGGACGATCTGGGGGTATTGAGGACACTGATCTTCCGCTCTCCTCTCCCCGCGGGGGAGAGGAATAGAGGCATCTCGGGCGATCAGCTCACTTATCCAGAAACGGCAGTTCCGGGCCGATGGGCACGATGCGGTGCGGATTGATGGTGGTGTGGCTCCAGTAATAGTGCGTGCGGATATGCTCGAGATCGACCGTTTCCTTGACGCCAGGCACCTCGTAGAGCGCTTTGAGGTAGTGGCTGAGATTGGGGTAATCGGCGATGCGCTTGCGGTTGCACTTGAAGTGGCCGACATAGACAGCGTCGAAGCGCACTAATGTCGTAAAGAGGCGCCAGTCGGCCTCGGTTATCGAGTCTCCGGTGAGGTAGGCCGTCTGCCCGAGCAGCCCTTCGACCCAGTCCAGCGCGTCAAAGAGCTTGCCCACAGCCTCGTCGTAGGCCGACTGGGTGGTGGCAAAGCCGGCCTTGTAGACGCCGTTGTTGATGTCGTCGTAGACGCGGGTATTGATCATATCGATCTCTTCGCGCAGGGCCTCGGGATAGTAGTCATCCGTGTTGCCGGTCAGTTCGTTGAAGGCCGAATTGAACATGCGGATGATTTCCGAACTTTCGTTGGAAACGATAGTGCTGGTTTTCTTGTCCCAGAGCACAGGCACGGTCACGCGGCCGGTATAGTCGGGCACGGCTTGGGTATAGACCTGCCAGAGCGTCTCCTTGCCGAATAGCGCATCGCCAGTCGAACCTTCGGAGAGGTTGAAGTTCCAGCCAGTCTCATCGGGCATTTTGGGGGAGACGACCGACACCGATATCAGGTTTTCGAGCTCCTTGAGCTTGCGGAAAATCAGCGTGCGGTGCGCCCAGGGACAGGCGAGGGACACGTAGAGGTGGTAGCGGCCTGCCTCGGCGGCAAAGCCGGCCGTGCCGCTCGGGCCGGGGGCGCCATCGGGTGTGATCCAGTTGCGGAAGCCGGCCTGCGAGCGGACGAATTTACCGCCGGATGATTTGGTGTCGTACCACTGGGTCGACCATTTGCCGTCGATCAATTGTCCCATTGAAACTGCCTTTCGGTCATCTTGCTGTCGGCATTGGCCGATCCAATCCTTACCGCGCAGGGCGCGGTGCTGGTTCCAAGTTAGGCCCTAACGGCGTGTGGGATAAGAGCGGTGCAACGTAACAATGCGTTATGCATTTTGGACACAGCAGAGCTCCGTCGGGGCGAATTCACGCCATGAGGTCAACATTCCCATTTACGGGCAATAGGACGGGTGCTAATGCGGATTCAGACGTGGAGGCGTCCAGGATGGTGAAGGTTATGCAGATGAGCCGACGACCCTAGTTGGTCGTTCCGAGCGGAGGCCGTGAGGCTGTCCGCGCCTTGTTCTGCACATTCCTTTTGCCTGGATGACACCGATGACCACGCTCGCTGCGGCCGAGGCCGCTTCCACCCCTGTTGCCGGCCAGCCGTACGTACGGTTCGCTACGCCTGCGGACGACGCGTTCGTCGAGGACTTGCAGGCCATCGCCTTCGGTCCGGGCCGCTTTGCCCGCACGGCCTTCCGGGTGCGTGAGCGTTTCCCTATCGATCCTACCCTCAGCCTGATCGCTGAGGTGGACGGTACGCCCTGCGGATCGGTCTGGATGACCCCGATCAGCGTGGATGGCCGCAAGGGTTATCTGCTTGGGCCGCTCGCCACCCACCCCAATTTCCGCAAGCGCGGCGCAGGCAAGCTCCTGGCCCGCGAGGTGTCGCGGATCGCGCTCGATCGGGGTGAGGGCGAATTCGTGCTGCTGGTGGGCGACCAGGACTACTACTGCCCGCTTGGCTGGGAGATCACGACGCCGGGCAATATCCAGTTTCCGGGGCCGGTCGATCCCACGCGCGTATTGCTGATGGCCGAGGACAAGAGCCTCGCCAAGACCCTAAAGGGGACCATCGCGGCCTTCGACGCGGCGTCCTGAAGGAAGTGGTGCAGGTCCGGGTGTCGGCCCTGCACCAGCGGTCAGGCGATGAAAGCGCCAAGCTTGGGGTGGCCGGAGCGGACTGTCTAACCTAGATTGTCCGCGCAGATTTTTCCCGAGACCACTTTGCCTAGTTCTGACGACATCGTTGCCCGGCTGAGCGCGCTTCTATTGCCTGAGGCGCCAGCGCACCCCCATGCGAAGGATCTTGTTCCCGAATTTGGCCCGATCCGACGCTACGATCGCCCTCCTACGCCTGCCGCCGTTCTGATTGCCCTGATCCGGCGCCCCGAGGGACATACGATACTCTATACCGAGCGATCACCCGACCTCCGGGCACATTCGGGGCAGGTGGCTTTCCCCGGTGGGAAGGTTGACAAGGAAGATGCCGGGGCTGCGGCCGCCGCCTTGCGCGAGGCCAATGAAGAGGTTGGGCTGGAGCCCGCCGACGCGCGGATTCTGGGTTTCATGCCGGCCTATTACACGGGTTCGAACTACCTCATTACGCCGGTTGTGGCCGAAGTTACGCCCCGGGGACCGTTCGTGCCCAATCCGGGCGAGGTGCATTCGGTGTTTGAAGTGCCGCTGATGCGCATTCTCGATGCGGGAACCTATGGCCGCTATCATGTGACATGGGAGGGCGAGGAGCATTCGACCTGGCAGATTGACCATGACGGTCATGTCATCTGGGGCATTACCGGCAACCTGACGCGGCTGCTCCGGGACCGGATCGTCAGCGGGGTGGCGGCATGATTCCAGACCGGCTCTCGGATGCGGAATGGCTGGCAAAGCCGACGATACAGACCATCTTCCGCGTGCTCGAAGGCACCTCAGGACGCACAAGGGCCGTTGGCGGCGTCGTTCGGGACAGCCTGATCGGGCGGATGCGCGAGCACGCCGATATCGACATGGCGACCGAGCTGCTGCCGGTCGCGGTGATGCAGAAGGCCAAGGCAGAGGGAATTGCAGCCTATCCCACGGGCATCGACCACGGCACGGTGACGCTGCGGCTGGAGGACACGACGGTGGAGGTGACGACGTTGCGTCAGGACGTCGAGACCGATGGCCGGCACGCGCAGGTGGCCTTCGGGCAGGACTGGCAGGCCGATGCCGAGCGGCGGGATTTCACCATCAACGCGCTCTACTGCCACGCAGACGGCAAAATATATGATCCGCTCGGAGGGGCTGCCGACCTGCTCGCGGGACGCGTGCGCTTCATCGGCGATGCGGCGCGGCGGATTGCCGAGGATGGCTTGCGCGTCTACCGGTTCTTCCGGTTTTCGGCCAGCCATGGCGGACAGACTTTCGATGCGGATGGTCTGGACGCCTGCCGCGCTGCCGCCGACGATCTCGACCATATTTCGCGAGAGCGCATCGGTGCCGAGATGTTGCGGATGCTGGCGCTGCCCAAGGTGGCAAACACGCTGGCGGTGATGGACAGGCTGGGACTGGTGCGCATCGAGCCGGGCGCAGTCTCGGCGCTTGTCCGCTATGAGTCGCTGGGTGGAAAATCGGCGCCGGCGCGCCTTGCGTTGATGGGCCGCGACAAGCTTGATCGCCGTCAGGCCGAATGGCGGCTAAGCAGGGCCATGGCCAGTCACGCCGAAAAAATCGCGGCGGCGGCGCAGCTATTGCGGCGCGGCGATGTGGGCTGGGCTGCCTACCGTTTCGGAGAGGACGCGGTGGAGGGCCTGGCAGTAGCCGCTGCGCAAGAAAACTGGTCCCGGGAGCGTCTGGCGGAAACGGCAAGGGATCTGGGCCGCTTGCCGGTCGCGCCACTACCCGTGGACGGCGCTGACCTTGCGGCAAAGGGTATGAAGCCCGGGCCTGACATGGGTGCGGCGCTTGGAATGCTTGAGCGCGCCTGGGTGGAGAGCGGCTTTACCCTGGACAAGGACGCTTTGCTGGCGCGGCTTTTCCACTGAATCGATGCCCCGTTAGCCGTCAGGACAATAAAAAGCCCCGGAAGACCGGGGCTTTGCTTGATGTCAGTGGCGGGTTTCCCGGGCCGCGTCGTCCACATCGACGATGCGTTCCTTTATCCGCTCGATCATTTCAGGGCGGATTTCAGTCTCGCCATTGAGATTGCGCATATTTTCCACGGCGCGGCGTACCACTTCGGCCTCGCTTTCAGCCTCCGCACGCCAAGTCGAGCCGGGAATAAGGGTACCGGAATCAAAGCGCTTCATCGCGAACCTCCTTGTTCCTTGCAATGCAATGTCTGACGGAACGCTGCCGCTTGCAGGATTGTTCCGTCAGTCCTCTGAAAAGATGCCGATATCGGAGAGGCCGTCAATCCAGGTGGCACCACCGCGACGGATGACCGTGCGGGGGGTAACGCCGGTTTCCCCGGCGATGGCGCGGGCCAGCGCTTCGGAGTGGGTCACGACCCAGATCTGACTGCGCTCGGCCGCCCGCGCGATGGCCCCGGCCAGGGCGGGCAAGAGATCGGGATGCAGGGATGCCTCGGGTTCGTTGAGCGCAATGAAGGGTGGCAGGCGGTAGGCGAGCAAAGCACCGAGCAGGGCGAGGAACTGCAAGGTGCCATCCGACAATTCGGCGGGCCCGAACGGGCGATGGGGCACTTCGGGAAAGGTCATGGTGAAGCTGGCGTCGCGGCCGGGAGGCGGTATGTCGAGCCGGGCTCCTGGAAAGGCACGGTCGATGGCGTCATCAAGGTCGACCGTGTCGCCACGAATGTGCCGAAGCGTGGCAAAGACCGCGCCGAGATTTGCCCCATCGGCATCAAGTGTAGGGGCGGTGACGGCCAGCGAGGGCCGGCGAATGGGCGAGGCGGCATCGGTTCGAAAGCCATGATAGAATCGCCATGCGGCCAGCAGATGCCGAGTGGCATCCAGCTCGGGAAGGGTGCCGCGCAGGGCCGACAGGGCGGTTTCGCTGGGCAGCAAGGTCTGGTCCAGCCGGCGCATGCTGCCGGTTTCGCCGCGATACCAGGCTGCGGGCCCTTTTCTGTCGAGCAGGGTCACGGGGCGGCGGCCGGGCAGGGTCAGGCTTTCGGCCTTGACTTGGGGCTCTTCGGCGAAAATCGCCTCGTACTTGCTGTCGCCGAACCCGACTTCGACACTGTAGCGCGGGACAAAGGCGGCGTCCGGATCGCCGGGCAAAATAGTGTCGAGCCCGACCTCGAAGACGAGGCGCGGTTTGTCGTGCACCTTGCGGGGGCCGGCCCACAGGGCCGAGGCGAGCCCACCCTCACGGGCAATATTGAGGGCGAGATCGCCGGTAGCGGCGGCATGCAGCATTTCCAAGGCGCGGTAAAGATTGGTCTTGCCCACGCCATTGCCGCCCACCAGGACGGTCAGTCGCCTGAGAGGAAAGCGGATTGACCGGATCGACCGGTATCCGGTGATGTCGAGGTCGGTGAGGGACATGGCGGGACGATGCCACACTGTCGCGTTCGCCCCAACCCCGGTGTCATCCCGGCGCAGGCCGGGATGCAAATCTGTGACATGGACCGCATCAAGGGGCGGATCGCCAGAGCGTGGATTCCGCGCAGCGCCGAATAGCACTGTGACGCTTGAGCGCTACGGCCACTTCACCGCTGGCGGCATGGAGGAGAGGATGGAATTGACGTTGCCACCCGTCTTCAGGCCGAAAGTGGTGCCGCGGTCGTAGAGCAGGTTGAACTCGACATAGCGGCCACGCCGGACCAGCTGTTCGTCGCGCTCGGCCTCGGTCCAGGGCTTCTCGAAATTGCGGCGCACCAGTTTCGGATAGATGTCGCGGAACGCCTCACCCACGGCCTGGGTGAAGGCGAAGTCGGCATCCCAGTCGCCGGAATTGAAGTGATCGTAGAAGATGCCGCCGATGCCGCGCGGTTCATTGCGGTGGGGGAGGAAGAAATATTCGTCGCACCAGGCCTTGAGCCGGTCATAGTCGACGCCGGGACGGTTGTCGCAAGCGGCCTTCATGGCGGCGTGAAAATCCACGGTATCGGGGTCGGTCTGGGTGCGGCGCGCGTCGAGCACCGGGGTTAGATCGGCTCCGCCGCCCCACCACTGCTTGCCGGTGACGATCATGCGCGTGTTCATATGCACCGCCGGAACGTGGGGGTTCCAGGGATGGATGATCAGAGAAATGCCCGAACTCCAGAAGGCGGTGCCTGCCTCGGTGCCTGGCATCGATTTGGCGAAATCTTCCGAGAAATGGCCATGGACGGTGGAGATATGCACGCCGGCCTTCTCGAAGACACGGCCATGGAGCATGGACATTTCGCCGCCGCCACCGGCAGCGCGATCCCAGGGGGTGCGCTCGAAAAGGCCTGGCGCCATGTCGCTGTTGGGGCCGGTCACCTCGCGCTCGATGGCCTCGAGGTCGGCGCAGATTCGGTCGCGCAGGGTACGGAACCAGGCTGCGGCGGTTGTCTTCTTGGTTTCGATGTCAGCAGGGAGGGTCATGGCGGGGAGATGGACCTTCAGGTCAGTTCTGTAAAGTGGTGCGACTGTCGCAATGCCTCACCCAGTACCATGCTGGCGGCCAGGGCTACATTGATCGAGCGCAAACCGGGGCGCATGGGAATACGGACCCTGAGGTCGGCTCTTGCGGCAACTGCATCGGGGACCCCCGCGCTCTCCCGGCCCAGAAGCAGGATGTCGCCGGCTCGGTATCGTGCCGCATAGGCGGAATCACTGCTCTTGGTGGTGAGCAGGACGAGACGGCGCTCCGTTGTCTCCCGCCACTGCTCGAAGGCGGCGAAGCTGACGTGTTCGCGCAGCGAGGCCTTGTCGAGGTAATCCATGCCCGCGCGGGCCAAATTCCGGTCGGTGAGGGCAAAGCCGGCCGGGTGAATGACGTGGACCGTGATGCCCATGCAGGCACCCAGGCGCAGCAACGTGCCGGTATTGGCGGCGATGTCGGGCTGATAGAGGGCCAGGTCGATGGTCATGAAGGGCTCGCTCGGGATGCGTTTGGAGCCCGGATTCGCGGGCTGGAGCGGGTATAGTGTCGCAGTTGTGGGCTGTCACGGCGCGCGCACTGGACAAGTTCATGTGACAGTGCAAAAAGACCCTAGCTGACGGGCCGCTTGAGGGCGGACGGCGGTCGATTCCGTTTACGCGGGACGACGCGGCCAATGCCGGTTCCGTCAATTGTGCATGTTACGGGGATACGGACCTTGGCCACGCAAGCAGAACATTCATCCACAAACCGGCGCGACTTCCTTTACGTCGCCACCGGCGCTGTCGGCGCGGTTGGCGCTGCCGCAGTGGTCTGGCCGCTGATCAATCAGCTCAACCCCGACGCGTCGACGCTGGCGCTGGCCAGCATCGAGTTCGATGTCAGCGCCATTCCCGAAGGGCAGTCGGTGACCATCACCTGGCGGGGCCTGCCGGTATTCGTGCGCCATCGCACTGCCGCCGAGATCGCGGAAGCCAAGGCTGTGCCACTGAGCGACCTCAAGGATCCGGAAACGGACGAGCAGCGCGTCAAGGAAGGGCACGAGCAGTGGCTGGTGATGATCGCCAACTGCACCCATCTGGGCTGCATTCCGGTCGGTGAAGCGGGCGATTTCGATGGCTGGTTCTGCCCCTGCCACGGGTCGCACTATGACACTGCAGGCCGAATCCGCCGTGGTCCCGCGCCAGCCAACCTGGTCGTGCCGCCTTATGAATTCGTCAGCGACACGCTGATTCAGATCGGTTAGTGGGGGCTTTTCCGATGTCCGAACATTCTACCTATACTCCCGGAAATGCCGTCGAGAAGTGGCTGGACGACCGTCTGCCGGTCGTTCGCTTCGCCAAAGAACACTTGATGGACTTCCCGACGCCGAAGAACCTCAACTACTGGTGGACCTTCGGCGCCATCCTGGTGATGTGCCTTGGTGTCCAGATCGTCACCGGCGTCATCCTGGCGATGCACTACACGCCCAATATCGGTCTGGCCTTCGACTCGGTCGAGCATATCCGCCGTGACGTGAATGGCGGCCGCATCATCCAGGCCACACACGCGGTGGGCGCCTCGATGTTCTTTGTCGCCCTCTACATCCACATGTTCCGCGGCCTGTTCTATGGCTCCTACAAGGCGCCGCGCGAAATCATCTGGATCCTCGGCGTGCTGATCTTCATCCTGACCGTCGCCACCGCCTTCATGGGCTACATCCTGCCCTGGGGCCAGATGTCCTTCTGGGGCGCCACGGTTATCTCCAACATCTTCTCGGCCATCCCGCTGATTGGCGAGAACATCAAGCAGCTGGTGCTCGGTGGCTTTGCCGTCGGCAACCCGACGCTGAACCGCTTCTTCTCGCTGCACTACCTGCTGCCGTTCGTGATTGCCGCCATCGTGGCGCTGCACATCTGGGCGCTGCACGTTCCGGGCAATAACAACCCGATCGGCGTCGAAGTGAAGGAAAGCCGCGATACCGTGCCCTTCCATCCGTACTATACGATGAAGGACCTGTTCGCGATGGTGCTGTTCATGATCCCCTTCGCGTGGTTCGTGTTCTTTGCTCCCGACATCCTGGGTCACCCCGACAACTACATCATGGCCGACAGCCAGGTGACGCCTGCCCATATCGTGCCGGAATGGTACCTGCTGCCCTTCTACACGATCCTGCGCGCCATCGACTTCAACGTGCTATTCATCGACTCCAAGCTCGGTGGCGTGATCGCCATGGGCGGTGCGCTGCTGATGCTGCTGATCGTGCCGTGGCTCGACACGTCCAAGGTCCGCTCGGGCACCTTCCGTCCGATGTTCAAGTGGTTCTATGCGCTGTTCGCGATCAACTTCGTCGGTCTGACCTATCTGGGTGCACAGCCGGCGGAAGGCATCTACACGGTGCTGGCCAAGGTCTGCACAGCCTACTACTTCCTCTACTTCCTGGTTATCCTGCCGGTCCTGTCGCGGATCGAGGTGACCAAGCCACTGCCGACCAGCATTTCCGAGAGCGTTCTCGGCAAGGCACACGCGTGACCGGGGCGATAAACATGTTCAAGAACAAGATCATCATTGCCGCTGTCGCTGCCATGGTCGGCCTTGCCGCCGTGCCGGCCAACGCCGCCGAAGGTGGCGCTCGTCCCGAGCGCCAGGCCTGGAGCTTCGCCGGTATCTTCGGCACCTATGACCAGAACCAGCTGCAGCGCGGCTTCCAGGTGTTCCGCGAAGTTTGCGCGAGCTGCCATAGCGCCCGTCTGCTGGCCTTCCGCAATCTGAGCGAACCCGGTGGCCCGGATTTCTCCGAAGCGCAGGTCAAGGCCCTGGCTGCCGAATATGATATCGCGGACCCGACTGCCGAAGGTGGCGCCCGCCCGGGCGTGGCCGCCGACCGCTGGCCGTCGCCCTTCGCCAATGACCAGGAAGCTCGCGACGCAAATGGCGGTTCGCTGCCGCCGGACTTCTCGGTCCTGGCCAAGGCCCGCGGTGTGGTGGATCCGTTCCCGACCTGGGTGTTCAACTACTTCACCGGTTACCAGGAAGGTGGTGCGGACTACATTCGTGCGCTGCTGCTTGGCTATCACGACGAAGTGCCGGGGACAGCACCCGAAGGGTTCGAGCTGCCGGAAGGCAAGTATTACAACGACTACTTCCCGGGGCATGCTATCGGCATGGCTCCTCCGCTGGCTGACGGTTCGGTGACCTACACGCCTGGCGAAGATGGTGTGGCGGTCCCCGAAACGGTCGAGCAGTATGCTACGGACGTGTCGGCCTTCATGATGTGGCTGGCCGAACCGCACCTGGTGTCGCGCAAGCAGACCGGTTTTGCCGTGCTGCTGTTCCTCGTGCTTTTCGCGGGCCTGATGTACGCCACCAAGCGCAAGCTCTGGGCGGGCATCGAGCACTGACCAAGGCGGCGCGCGGCGCCGCCAATCCTCCCCGGTGGGGAGTTTTGGGTGGATCAGGCCCGGAGAGCCATGCTCGCAGGGCATGCACCAGACAATGAGATTGAAGGGGCCCCATGGGCCCCTTTTCTTTTGGCGGCCGGAGGGGCGGATTGGGTCATACGAGGTGCTTGGAATGAAAGATCTCCACACCCTCTGGAGCGACAAGTCTAGCCCAGGGTTCAAACCATGGTGGAGGAGGCAACGGCTAAGGCCGGGCTGGCATCGTTTGGTGCGCCAAGCCAGGGAGGATGACTGCAGCAAGGCTGGTAATGCGACAGTCAGCCCCTTGCCATTGCCCTCGCCAATCGCGATATTGCCGTTTGTTCGGATTGTTGAAGGATAACCGCGATGTCCGCTGTTCGCCTTGCCGTTACCGTGGTCAGCACTGCCATCGCAGTGAGCCGCCATCCGGTGGTTCGCGCGGGGGTGCAGGCCGTGGTAAACAATCCCAAGGCGCGCGAGACGGCGATCGAGACCACGCGCAATGTTGCCTACAATGCCGGTGTCATTGCCCGGCACATCCTGGGCCGCAGCAAGTCCTGACTTTTCCTCCTCCACTGACAAGGCCATCGATGTCGCTCGACCTGAAGTCGCTCGTCCGTACCATCCCGGATTATCCCAAGAAGGGGATCCTGTTCCGCGATATTACCACGCTGATCGAGCATCCCGAGGGGTTCCGGGAGAGCGTGGACCGTATCGCTTCGATCTATCGCGGCCAGGGGGTGACCCATGTGGCCGGGATCGAAGCGCGCGGCTTCATCTTTGGTGCCGGCGTGGCCATTGCGCTGGGCGCAGGCTTCGTGCCCATTCGCAAGAAGGGCAAGCTGCCGGGTGAGACCATCGGCCAGAACTACGCTCTCGAATATGGCGTCGACACGATCGAAATCCATGCCGATGTCGTGCATGCCGGCGACAAGGTGTTGCTGGTCGATGACCTGATCGCCACGGGCGGTACGGCCATTGCCGCGGTCGGCCTGCTGCGCCGAACCGGCGCCAACTGCGACGATGCGGCCTTCGTCATCGACTTGCCCGATATCGGTGGCGCGGAGAAGCTCAGAGCCGAGGGGGTGACGGTCACCTCACTCATGGCCTTTGAAGGGCATTGAGTCTTTTCGGCTCAGCGTTCCATCCAACGCCGCAGGCCCGCCCCCAGACCTCAACCGAGGGCCTGTTGCTGCATCCACAGTGTGGAGAGCGGACCTTAGCTGGCAACCGAGCGTGGATTGGCGACGTGCAGGTCAAGCGCCTACCAGTTGTTCCGGCCGTCCATCTGTTCGACGCGGACCGCTGACCAGTCGAGGTCATCGATCAAGTTCAGGTTGACCGCATAGATGCGCTCGGTCGGAATGGAATTGGCGTCGCCATTCTTGGGCGTGCCGTCGGCATTGTACATCGATGCCCAGTCCGGACTGTCTCCCCAAGTCTGCATGCCGCATCTGGCGCAGAAGTGGTGGTTATTAAGGCCAGTGGGAGAGTAGGTGACTTCGCCCTCCTGCGACAGGAACGTCAGTTCGCCAGCCTTGCAATAGGCCCAGACCGCTCCTGTCCGCTGGCAGAAGCTGCAATTGCAGGTCTTGGCTTCGGTAGGCTGGGAGGGAAGGGCGATCTTCACGGCGCCGCAATGGCAGGTGGCGATGAGGGTCATGACATGCTCCTTGTCTCAGCCACCAGCCTGTGCCGCGACGGCGTCAGACCATGTCAGCACTATGCTGCATGCTGGTCCGCAATGACCTGCTGGGCGTCGACCAGAACGAACTGGTTCCCCTCGGGATCGCGCATGACCGTATAGGTGGGCAGAACCCGCTCGACCGCAGCACCTGCCTGCTTCAGGCGCTCGACCTCCCCGGTTCGGTCGGCAACCTCGACGTCGAAGTGAACACGATTGTTGTCGGGGGTCTGACCATCGACATTCTGGAAGCAGATGGACGGGCCCGGGCCGTCGAGCATCACGGTCGTGGGTTCGTCCTGGTCAAGACCGAGCGCGGCACTGATGGCAGCCTTGGTCGGGTCGGCCTCGCGCACCGCATAGCCGTCCAGCAGGCCGGCCCAGAAGCTGGCCAGAACCGCGGGTTTTTCGCAATCAAAGACGATTTCGTGGATGGCACCCATTTGCCGCTCTCCTTGTCGTTTGACAAATCGTTAACGGGAAAATGCGGCAAGACTGGTGCGGGGCCCGGATGCAGGATCCGGACCCCTTGCCAGCCTATTTACGGCCAGGACCCGAGAGCAGGGCCCTGAGGTTCGGCAAGCTCGGAGAACCCACTTTTTCCGGCAATTTTGCCAGAGCTTTTGGAGGTGCCGGCACAGGGGCACCATGGCGCGGTACATTGCGAGTGAGTTTGACTGGTGCTGGTCGCTGGAACTGGTTTTTGGGCATGATTGTGTCCTTCCCGCCCGGCAGTGACGCGGGCTGGCTGAATCAGAATGGCGCGCGGCCCGAGCCACGCGATGACGCGGTTTTTTAGAGACGCCAGGGCCGCGGGATGGGCCGGAGGGACCGGAAGGGGCGGGTCAGTGCACCAATCTGTCGAACTCGACGCAACCTGCAGCCGGCACGGCATGGCCGCACGCGGGGCGTGGAACATGGGTGGGGCAGGCGTCCTGGTCGAGTGTTCAGATCATTTCTGGTGCGAGACCTCCGTGGTGAGAGCTGCAGGATAGGCAGCGCAAAAGGCCGGCGTCAACCGCCGGCCTTCCACATCTTCGCAGGCAGCGGCCTCATCAGGGCTCGAGTTGCCCACTCTTTGGGGCTTCTTCGGCGCTGACATTGGGCTCGTTTCGGGTCTTCCACAGCGAGAACAAGATGCCGCCCGCAAGAATCGAGATGGTCACGACCAGGGAGAGCAGCGTGTCGATGTGGATGTGGAAGGGTACGAGCGAAATCTTGATGCCAACCAGAACCAGAATGATCGCCAGCGAGATCTGCAGATAGCGGAATCGGTTCATCGCAGCCGCGAGCGCGAAATACAGCGACCGCAGACCGAGAATGGCGAATATGTTTGAGGTGTAGACGATGAAGGTGTCCTGGGTCACGGCGAACACAGCCGGGACCGAGTCGACCGCGAAAATCAGGTCGACAACTTCCACCATGAGCAGCGCTACCGCGAGCGGGGTCAACCAGGTGACGATCTTGCCAGTTTTTGGGTCGGGTTTCCTCACCGTGAAGTTGCGGCCATGCAGCGTCTTGGTGACGCGGAAATGCCGCGCGATGAACTGATAGACCCTGTTTTCTTCCAGGTTCGGCTCTTCATCCTGGTGGCTGAACATGCGGATGCCTGTGAAAACCAGGAAAGCGCCAAAGCCGAGCAGGATCCAGTTGAACTGATTGACGAGCGCCGCGCCAACGCCGATGAGCACGGCCCGAAACAGGATCACGCCCAGGATACCCCAGAACAGCACCCGATGCTGATAGAGGCGGGGAATGCCGAGGAAGCCGAATATGGTGGCTATGACGAACATGTTGTCCATGGCGAGGGACTGTTCGAGCAAATAGCCGGTGTAGAATTCGAGGCCGGATTCCGCGCCACGGCTGAACCACACCCAGGCCCCGAATGCGAGGGCTATGGCGACGTAGAAGCCATAGAGCATGAGGCTCTCCCTGGCTTCGATCTCGTGCTCATCCCGGTGCAGGATGCCAAGGTCGAAGACAAGCAGACCAATGACGATCGCGATGAACGCGACCCAGAAATAGACGGGAGTACCCAGAAAATCGCCCGCAAGGGCGGCAAGAAGCGATTCCATCGCCGGACCTTCTCCATGTAACAGGTGGAGTAACTCCGACATCACCATGGAGGGTCCATGGTCAGAGGGGCCCGGCGTTACGCGCCTTAAATGCGCGAACGGGACGAAAAGTTCAAGCCCTTCGGAAGTCGCAGGCCAGGGTCAGCGGGGATTGCAGAGCATGACGATGGCCTCGGCGGTTTCGAGCTGAAGCGCGGTGCCATAGTTGACGTCGTTGATCAGGCGGCCCGCCTGGATGGAGGCGTTGACGCGCAAATTGCCATCGTTAAAGCCGACGCCGTCCTGATAAGGGGTCAGGGTGCCGGTGCCCGAGGAGGTGTCGCCGGGCGTCCGTGCAGCCCAGCCGTATACCTGGCCATAGATGGTCAGGATGCCCACGCGATTGGTGGTGGCGTCTCGGCAGCTCCAATTGCCCTGGTAGGCCTGCGCAAGGGCGGGCATGGCGGACATGAGCGTGAGGGCAAGGCAAAGGGCGAATCGGCGCATGTGACGAGAATGCCGACCCGCCCCAACGCGATCAAGACCCGCGCCGGATCAGCTTTCCGAGAACAGGGACTTTGGTGATGGCCTGCAACACCTGCAGCTTCAGCGGCATGCGGTAGTCGCGCAGTTTCGAAAAGCCCACGAGATCAGACTGGTAGACCAGTTCGCCACGCTGGTTTACGGCGGTCAGGCGGTTGAACAGCAAGCCCCAGCCGGGGATGGAATTGGACGGGCGCTTGCCGGTGACGGTTAGCGTGTAGGTGACGGTGTCCCCCGGACGGACCGGCACCTTGAACTCCATGGAGTTGACGCCGGGAGAGGGGCCGGAGACGCCAGGTTCCTTGCCCAATGACCGCAGCCGCTTTTCTTCGGCGAACAGCGCATCGACCATCTTTCGGTGGCCGACGCTGACCGTGTGCCAACCCGACGCGATGATGCCGCCGAAGTGACTGTGCCTGGCCAGCTCGGGATCGGTATGGAAATATTGGGGATCGTAGAGCTTGGCGAAGCGGATGATTTCTTCGGCCGAGAAGGTGTGGCTGCCTAGCGCAAATTCCTCATCGACCACGATGTCCTCGAACCAGCGCGTCATGCCGATGCCTCCGGCACGCGGCATTCGACCAGATTGGCAAGCCGCATGGTCATCACCGGTTTCTGCTTCTGGTTGCGGATGTCGAAGTCGAGGGTGACAATGCCCCATTGCGGGTGACTGGCCGAGCGCCTGAGCTCGGCAATGGTCACCGTGCCGCTGATGGTGTCGCCCACCATGACCGGGGTCTTCCACTTGAGGTCCTTGAAGCCGAGGCCTCCGGCCGAGGCGACCTTGGAGAGAAAATTGTCGACCAGCATCCTCAAGCTCAGCGCGCCCGTCTGCCAGCCGCTCGATGCGAGACCTCCCAGCAGGCTTGCCTTCGCGGCAGCCTCGTCGAGATGAAAGGGAAAGGGGTCGAACTCGCGCGCAAAGGTGGTGATCATCTCCTTGCTCACGGTGGTCCGACCCAGGTCGATGACTTCGCCGACAGCGAGGTCTTCAAAATGACGCCGATCTTGAGTGACAG
>Ga0065721_10004739_pt1 | contig 21015 bp, 13 predicted proteins | sample Mesricmetagenome_FD_59108 | JGI IMG/M metagenome (GOLD analysis project Ga0065721, IMG submission 59108) | Mesophilic microbial community from rice straw/compost enrichment Sample: eDNA_1 v2 (version 2) | ecosystem: Engineered > Solid waste > Grass > Composting > Bioreactor | place: USA: Davis... | reverse complement strand
ATCCGAGATCTTCTTCAATATCGAGCGCAATTACTTCTCCGTGATCGTTATGCTGGGATTCGCGCAAGTCATGGAAGACAAGAAATTGAAGGAACATATCATCAGAGGGAAAAAAATCAGCGAAAGCCAGATCGCTCTCTTCAACAACCTGCTGATGCAGGAGGAGCTGCTTGGAACGGTGCCGATAAGCATGGAAGTGACGAGCTCGACGGTGGCGCCGTTCTCGGATAAATTTATCCTATCGATGATCAATATCCTGAACTCGGTGGACATCTTTCTGATTTCGCATGCCATGTCCTTATCGATGCGAATCGATCTCACGGCTCATTACACCAAAATTATCGCTAAGGTGATGGCGTATTCCAAAGATACGTTCGATATCATGGTGGAACGCAGCTGGCTCGAACAACCGCCGCTTACGATCGATCGCAAACAGCTGCTTCAGACCTAATGAGGAATCCGCAGGCCGCGTGACGACGCGCTTGCCGGATTCTTTTTTTATGTGGCCGCCGGCGGGGCGCAATGTTCGAATCGGATATTGCATGTTAAATATATGGAGTTAATCCTATAATTTGTTAGGTTTTTGTGAATGCGCTTACAATCTATAATCTACCTGGAAGGAGGTGGAAGGGGTTTCTCGGAAAAGGACGCGAAGTTTCGTTTTGTTCCGCAACGAGAATCAACAGACCGCAGCAGACATTCGAGCACTCCCAATCTATCCATTCTGAGGAGGTATGATGATGTTGAAGTTCAAGAAGAAAGTTCTGCCGGCCATTCTTGCAACCGCAATGGGGTTAAGCTTGTTCGCGGCGACGTCGAGCGCGGCCACGGATTATTGGCAGAATTGGACCGACGGCGGCGGCACGGTCAATGCCGTCAACGGATCGGGCGGGAATTACAGCGTGAACTGGTACAACACAGGCAACTTCGTCGTCGGCAAGGGCTGGAACACCGGGTCTCCGAATCGGACGATCAACTACAACGCCGGCGTCTGGGCGCCGTCCGGCAACGGGTATCTGACCCTCTACGGATGGACGAGAAATTCGCTCATCGAATATTACGTCGTCGACAGTTGGGGTACTTATCGGCCTACCGGAACGTATAAAGGCTCCGTGACGAGCGACGGAGGCACTTATGACATCTATACGACCATGCGCTACAACGCGCCTTCCATCGACGGCACGCAGACGTTCCAGCAGTTCTGGAGCGTCCGTCAGTCGAAGAGACCGACCGGAAGCAACGTCTCGATCACGTTCAGCAACCACGTCAACGCCTGGAAGAGCAAAGGAATGAATCTGGGCAGCAGCTGGTCTTACCAGGTGCTCGCGACGGAAGGCTACCAAAGCAGCGGAAGCTCCAACGTTACGGTGTGGTAATTCGCCAAGGGCTGCCGGCCGCAAGGCCGGCGGCTTTCTTCGCGGCAGGCCGTCGAAGCCTATCCCTACTTCGATCTATCAAAGGAGACCTATTCATGAGAAAGCTATCGGTTTTCCTTTTCCTAGTTATAGCAGTCGTGGCCAGCGCATGCTCGCAAGAAGCAACCGGGAAGAAGGTTCAGGCCGAACAGATTGCGAAGCACGAACCAAGCGATAGCCTTGTCTTCGTCCAAGGCGGGAGCTTCGTCCACCCCAAGTCGAACTACTCGGGAAGTAACGTAACCCTTAAGAATTTTTATATCGGAAAATATGAGGTCACTCAGAAGGAATGGATGGAGGTCATGGGCAGCAACCCTTCGGCTTTTCAGGGCGATAACCTGCCGGTCGAGATGGTAAGCTGGTACGACGCGATCGAGTACTGCAATAAGAGGAGTCTCAAAGAGGGCCTAACCCCCTATTATCATATAGACAAAAGCAAGAAAGACCCGAACAACAAGAGCGAGTACGATACGGTCAAATGGACGGTTACGATCGACGAGGAGGCGAACGGGTACCGGCTGCCGACGGAGATGGAGTGGGAATATGCGGCGGGCGGGGGCCAGTCGAGCAAGAGTTACCTTTATAGCGGCAGCAACGAGGCGGACGAGGTCGCCTGGTATTGGAGAAACTCCGGGAAGGAGTACTTAACCGGAGACTGGACCTGGCCAGCCATCGAGAACAACCGCAACCGAACCCAATCCGTCGGCAACAAGAAAGCGAACGAGCTGGGACTCTACGACATGTCGGGCAACGTGAGAGAGTGGACCTGGGACTGGTACGGGGAAAATGCGGACAGCGTCGGCGGCTCCTGGCGGGTCGTGAAGGGCGGCGGATGGATGGGGGACGTCAGCAACAACGAGGTTTCTTTTCGCGGGAAGTTCGAGGCGAACGGCTTCGGTCCCGATCAGGGGTTTCGCGTGAGCCGCGGGGAATGACGATAGGGTCACCGCTCTATGGATCCCAAGAGCAGGACCGCTCGAGAATCCGCTGCCCGACGATGGATCGCATTGCCGGGGCGAATTCAAGAGGTTAAGGAGTCCGATGCCAGGGCATTAAACGGCAAGTGGACCGTGAATACCGTGCTTATATTCGGAACGCTCCGCACGGTAATCCGCCCGCCATGCCGAAGTGCGATTTCATTGCACAGGGAAAGTCCGATGCCCATCCCGTTGCTCTGCCTGCCTTTGTCGACCCGATAAAACCGATCAAAAATGCGCCCTAGCTCATCCGGCGGTATTCCTTTTCCCCTATCCTCGACTTCAATCCGCACTTCGTCGGTGTCCACGATTAACCGAATCCCCAAATATTTGCCGTCTCTCCCATGCAGAATGGCGTTGTCGATCAAGTTGCGTAGCGCTTGCGCTATAGATTCGCGGTCGTAATCCAAATAGACGATCGTTTCCGGCAAGTCCGCCTCCCATTTAAAACCGTAATCCTCCAATAAAAGCACGTACTCCGAAACGATCGACTGCAAGAGATAATGGGTGGAACTTCTCTCCGTATGGAACGAGATCGACGGATCGTCGATCTCGGCAAGCCGGAACAACCGGCCCAGCAATCCGTTCATATATTCCGATTTCTGCAAAATAATCGTCGCATGCCGAACCCGGATTTCAGGAACCTGGCTCGAGCCCCGCTGCAGCGTTTCCGCATAACCATGGATGATCGAAAGGGGCGTCCGCAAATCGTGGGATAAGTTGGAGATCAGCTTGGCGCGTGCCTGCTCGATTCGTTGGGTATGCAGGTACTGCCTGTACAGCTTGTCGGACATTTCGTTAAATAATCGGGTTAGCGCTCCGATTTCGTCTCCGGAACGATCCTGCAATCGCACAGGCTCCTTCCGCAAATCGGCATGCCGCATCGCCCCGTTCAATCGGTCTAATCGTCGCGTGACAAACAGGAGGAAAAGTACCGCAATCAAGGAAGGCAGAGCGATGATTAAGATCAGCGGGGCAAGCAGAAACGGCAATGCGGAATACTGGTTTAAATAGAGGAATAACTGGACTTGCTGAAACGTATTCCCTTGCACATCGAAGACGACAAAAAAGCGTTTGCCGTTGGCGTCTATATCAAAAAGGAAGGCCGAATCCTGACCTTGAAACATACGGCCGGGCTGATCGGTGAAACGCGCCATCATCTCCGGAAGAGTGTACGGCCGGCTTCGGTTCACGGATGAATACAGAAGCGTTCCAGCGCTGTCGAATAACTCCGTTCCAACCCCCTCGTATTGTCTACCGAACTCTTGCAGAACTTGGGTGAATGGTTCTTCGTTCCTCGCCATCGCCTGTTCGAGTCGACCGGCAAGCCGTTCGCTCATTTCCTGAAGCCTGGCATGATTGTACCCGGACACAAACCAGGAGTTGAATCCAACGATCATGGTCGTCATCAAAATCAGCGTGAGCAGGACGGAGCACGCGATGATCCACGCCATCTTGGCCTTCAGCTTCATTCCGCTTCCCCCGTCAACAGATATCCGAGACCCCACACCGTTTGGATGTAACGGGGTTGCCTGGGATCATCCTCGATTTTTTTCCTCAGATAATTCATATAGACGTTAATCGAGTTCTCGTCGTAATTCGAATGGCCCCATACTTCCTCGAACAATTGGATTTTAGGGACCGTTTGGTTGGGGCGCTTCATCAAGGCGAGCAGCATCTTGGTTTCCGTTGCGGAGAGCGGAATGGCTTGATTGTTTTTATATAACATTTGCGCTGCCGGGTTAAGCCTCATATTCCCATACGAGTACGAAATCATCTGTTCGATCGAAGCCGTTTTATGGGTGCGGCGCAGATGCGCCTGCACTCGGGCGACCAGCTCGGAGGGGCTGAACGGTTTGGTGACGTAATCGTCCGCTCCTAGCCCAAGTCCGTGTATTTTGCTGTCCACTTCGTGTTTGGCGCTGAGCAGAATGACCGGCATATCCATCGCGCCGTTGCGTATCCGCTCCAGCACCGAGAATCCGTCCATTCCGTCCATCATGATGTCCAGAATGACAAGGTCGAAAGTCTGCTCGTCTAGATGCTTCAACGCCTCGAGTCCGGAAATCGCGCAGGTAGCGCGCAGATCGGCTTGCGCAAGATTATACTCGACAAGCTCCAGCAATTCCGGCTCATTATCTACAACAAGGATGTGATGGAACATGGATGCAACCCTTTCCCCGGCTTGCGTTCGATTTCGGATTCAGTATACGCGAAAATAGTCAATTTTTGTATGATTTTAAGAATGCTTTAAGAGAATTCCGCGATTCTCTTTGCTACTATGAAGAAAATGATATGCCGCGAGAATGGAGATTGATGTTCATGTTGCTTAAAGGGCGAAAGTTCGTTCACCTTGTATTGTCCTTAGCACTATTGCTGGGCATTGTCATTCCTTACGGCTCTCGGTCGGCGGATGCTGCGGAGACGAGAATGGGAAGCAAAGTGGAGCAAATTGCCGCGGGAGTCGGCCATTCGCTCGCGCTCAAAGACGATGGCTCTGTCGTTGCCTGGGGTCATAATTTATATGGCCAATCGACCGTCCCGGAAGACGCTCAAAGCGAAATCGTCTCGATCGCTGCGGGCGGGTTCCATTCGCTGGCCCTCATGGAAGACGGTTCCGTCATGACTTGGGGCATCGATAACCAGGTAATCGCCCCGGAACAGGAAGATGCCCCCTTTGTCGCCGTCGCAGGCGGTTACTTCCATTCGCTGGCGCTGACGAGCAACGGCTCTGTCGTTGCTTGGGGAGATGACGCGTACGGCGAAACGATCGTTCCTGCAGACGCCGAGAGCGGAGTCGTCGCCATCGCGGCGGGGTGGAACCGGTCGATGGCGCTCAAAGACGATGGCTCCGTCGTTGCTTGGGGATTCTCTTCCTCAACTTTGCCTGAAGACGCCAAAAGCGGGGTCGTCGGCATCGCNGCCGGATTTACCCATTCGCTGGCGCTCAAAGACGANGGCTCCGTGGTTGCCTGGGGAAGCAACNCCAATGGTCAAACGGACGTGCCGGCAGATCTTNACGATGCGATCGCAATCGCTGCAGGATGGAACTTCTCGCTGGCGCTCAAAGACGACGGATCCGTCGTCGCTTGGGGAGACGATTCGTATGGTCAGACGGACGTGCCGCCGGAAGCTCAAAGCGGAGTCATCGCCATCGCTGCGGGACCGGATCATGCGCTGGCGCTCAAGAACGACGGCGCTGTCATCGGTTGGGGAGACAACATTCATGGCCAGATTGACGTACCCGGCAATGACAACCTCGGCGATCTGAAAATGGAAGAGGGGGCGTTTGCCGAGCCTTTCTCCTCTTCCAACACGTCTTATACGTCCTATATCGGCCCGTCGGTATCGAGCGTGCATGTAACGGCGACGCTGGCGGACACGACTTACGCGTCGCTATATGTCAACAATCAGCCGCAAGCAAGCGGCAGCGTCGCGACGGTCGGCGTTTCGGGCCCGTCTGCCGTTATTCCGGTTCAAGTAGAGCCCTATTTGAAAGCAGTCAAACGATATACGATTACGGTGATCAGGGACTCGACACCGCCCGAAGTTCAGTTCGACCTGAACGGCAATGCGCTTCCGGCCAAGACGGCAACAAGCAAGGTAACCGTGACGGATACGGAGAGCGGCGTCGTCGCAGGTTCGCTGCAATATGCATGGACGCAAAGCACGGCAGTGCCGACCGGCGGATGGACGGCATTCGCGAACGGCGACAGCTTGAGACAGACAAGCGGAGACGGAGACTGGTACTTGCATATTCGGGCTTCGGATAGCATCGGCAATGTCGTCGACGCGGTTTCGAACGCGTTCGTGCTGGATAACGCAGCTCCGGATATTGCGCTCGCCGGCAGCAACCCGATGTACGTCCCGCAAGGGGGAATCTATGCGGAACCGGGGGCGACCGCAACGGATGCGATTGACGGGAATATCCCGGTATCGTCGATTGGGATTTCGGGCACGGTCGATACCGCCAGTTTCGGGACCTATCCGATCCAATATTCGGTTGCGGATCGCGCAGGGAATACCGCAACGGTGACCCGTAACGTGTATGTATACGACGGAGATGCGCCGGCAATCTATCTGAATGGAACGAATCCGATTACGGTAGAGGCGAACGGGGTATTTACAGATCCCGGCGCAACGGCGCAAGACGCGCAGGAAGGCGACTTGTCTGCCTCCATCGTTGTAACCGGAACGGTGGATACGCGCGTTCTCGGAACGTATAGGCTCGACTACGACGTCTCCGATTCCGCCGGCAACGCGGCGCAGACCGTGACGCGCAGCGTCTACGTGCAAGATACGCAGCCTCCCGTCCTCGAATTGCTGGGAGATCCCGTGATGAACGTGCAGCTGGGAGAGACGTTTACCGATCCCGGAGCGAAAGCGACGGATGCGTATTATGGCGATATCTCCAGTCGCATTGTCGTGACGGGAACCGTGAATATGCAGCAACCGGGCGATTATACGCTTCGTTACAACGTTCTGGATCCTTCTGGCAATGAGGCTTCGGAAGTGAGCCGCACGGTGCGCGTTATAGGGACGACGATCGTTCCGACAAGCGGTCCGGTGAAAGATACAAGGCCGTACATCGACCTGAACGGCAATCGGTTCGATTCCTCCCAGATCGACGCCACGAAGCAGTCGATCACGCTGAACGTGATGCCGAACGATGCCGGATCGGCGTATGCCAGCATCCCGGCTTCCGTCCTGGCCGATGTTGCCGACATTAACGATGCCTTCACAATCGAGATTAAAGCCCCTTACGGCAGCTATCTGGTGCCCGTCGATCTGGCCTCTATCATTATTGGATTCGAAGACAAGCTGGCAGCGTTTAAATCGAACGTCGAGGATATCAGCTTCAAGATCAAACTGACCGACTTGTCCGGCGTTAAGGAGATGCAAGAGGCGGTTGCAAACCATTTGCCTTATAGTGAAGTCAAAGGAGCCATTGTCGATTTTGAAGTGGATATCGTTGACACCAATACAAGGGAGAAGATCGCATCTGCTGACCGGTTCTCCCGAATGATTGAACGAGTAATTTCGCTTCCAGACCCTTTAACGGAATATTATGGAGCATTTCTCCTCACTCCTAGCGATGCATCGTTTGTCCCCGCCCGGGTAGGGAGACTCCATCTTGAACCGTCCGTGACGATTCAATCCTATTCGAACAGCGTGTACGTCGTCGTTGAGAATGCCTTAGAGTTTGCCGATGTGGACAATCATTGGAGCAAATCGTACGTGGAGCTTGCCGCAGCGAAGGGCTTGGCTGAGGGAATGGGCAACGGCAAATTCGATCCCGACAAAACGGTGACGAGAGCGGAGTTTACCGCTATGCTGGTACGTGCGTTGGGACGCGGCGCCTACACAGGCAGCGCTGCTCGCTATGACGATGTAAAGCCTGATGCGTGGTATTACAGCGCGGTGACGCATGCGAAGGAACTCGGCCTGTTGGACTTTGCCCGCGGCACGCTCTTCGCTCCCGAAAAGCCGATCTCCCGAGAGGAAATGGCGAGCATGCTCGCGGCCGCCATTTCCATCGAAAAGCCGCCTGTCCCCGAGGTGCCGGCTCGTTTGGATACCTATAGGGATATGGACAAAATGGACACGGCATATCGAGAGGATATTCGGTTGATGGCCGGACTGAACATCATGACGGGTACTGCAGTCGATACGTTTGGCCCGAAAAGCGAAACGACGCGCGCGCAAGCGGCGGTCGTTCTAATCCGAATGCTACGAACGCTAGGGTGGATAAACTAATTGTCTGGTAGAGCAACAGCGCAAGTGAGGACAGAACAGCCCGGTGACGATCCGTCGTCATCGGGCTGCTTGGCGTTTTCCCCAAATCTGCGAAGCTTCAAGGACAAAAATATATAAATAGATGAAAATCTCAACACGGTCGCTTCAAGAAATAAACGATTTCATGAACTATACTGGTATGGACTGCCCCTGAACGCAACAGATAAAGGAGAGCGAAGAATGAATCTATCTGCGGAAACCTTAATGTACTTCGAAGAGCCCGCGAACGATTGGAATTCGGCGTTGCCCGTGGGGAACGGACGATTAGGCGGCATGGTGTTCGGAACGGTCCGGGAAGAAATGATTCAATTCAATGAAGACACCGTCTGGTACGGAGGGCCGAGAAACCGGGTCAATCCAGACGCTTTGGCCCATCTTCCCGAAGTGCGGAGACTGGTGTTCGAAGGCAAGCTCAAGGAAGCTCACCGGCTGGCCGAGGCGGCGCTGTCCGCCACGCCGCGAAGCGAGCGGCATTATTTGACGGCGGGCAATCTGGTCCTACGCTTCGATCATCCCGAAGGGGAGGTCTCGCAATATCGCAGGGAGCTCGATCTGGAGAAGGCCATCGCGTCGGCTGCTTACGAAATCGGCGGCGTGAAGTATCGCAGGGAAGTCTTCTGCAGTTTTCCGGATCAAGCGATGGTCATTCGCCTGGAAGCGGACCGTCCCGGCGCTTTATCGTTTAATGCTCGCTTCGAGCGGAATAAAGGAAGATATATGGACCGATCCTCTCGGGAGGGGACGGATACGATCCTGATGAGCAACGACTGCGGCGGGAGAGACGGGCTTGCCTATACGGCCGCCGTCAAAGCGATTCCGACCGGGGGCAGCGTGAAGGTCATCGGAGAACATCTCTTCGTGGAGTCGGCGGACGCCGTTACGCTCATCCTGGCCGTCGCGACTACATTTCGCTTCGAAGAGCCCGAACGTCAATGCTTGGCTATCCTGAATCGTGCCGCGGGTCAGCCGTTCGAAGGTCTAAGGAAGAGACACCTTGAGGATTATTCGCCTTTGTTCCGAAGAGTAAAGCTTGAGCTTGGAACAGCAACGGAGTTGGGGGTGGAGGTGGAGAAAGAACGATCCGTTGCGCGGCGGCTGGAGAAGGTGATGCAGGGGGCGGAGGATAACGGACTGGTCACTTTGTATTTCCATTTCGGCAGATACCTGCTTATCTCCAGCAGCAGGCCGGGCTCGCTTCCGGCGAATCTGCAGGGCATCTGGAACGACTCCATGACGCCGCCTTGGGACAGCAAGTATACGATCAACATCAATACGCAAATGAACTACTGGCCGGCGGAGACCTGCAACCTGGCGGAGTGCCACGAGCCTTTATTCGAGCTGATCGAACGCATGAGGGTTAACGGGAGGACGACGGCCCAAGCGATGTACGGCTGCCGGGGCTTCGTGGCGCATCACAATACGGACATCTGGGCGGATACCGCTCCGCAGGATATCTATGGTCCCGCGACGCAGTGGGTCATGGGGGCGGCCTGGCTTACCTTGCATATGTGGGAGCATTATCTGTTTAATCCGGATGAACGGTTCCTGCGGCGCGCTTACGACACGATGAAGGAAGCGGCGCTGTTCTTCTTGGACTTCCTGGTCGAGAGTCCCGAAGGGTATCTCGTCACGAATCCGTCGGTCTCGCCGGAGAATGTTTATCGCCTTCCGAACGGGGAATCCGGAACGCTGTGCTATGGACCCGCGATGGATACGCAGATCATAACGGAGCTGCTGAACGCCTGCATTCGATCCAGCCTGATTCTGGACACGGACGAGGATGACCGCCGCAAGTGGGAAGAGACGTTGGCTCGCCTTCCCAAGATGCGGGTAGGCAAGCACGGCCAGCTGCAAGAGTGGCTGGAAGATTACGAGGAGATGGAACCGGGTCATCGGCATATCTCCCACTTGTTCGCTCTGCATCCGGGCACCGCGATCAGCCCCGACGCGACTCCGGAGCTCGCGAAGGCGGCCATGGAGACTCTCGTGCAGAGATTGGCCAACGGCGGGGGGCATACGGGGTGGAGCCGTGCCTGGATCATTAACTTCTGGGCGCGTCTTCTAGACGGCGATCAGGCCTACGACCATACGATGGCGCTGCTGAGCAAGTCGACGCTGCCTAACCTGTTCGACAATCATCCGCCGTTTCAGATCGATGGCAACTTCGGCGGCATTGCCGGCATTGCCGAGATGCTGCTCCAAAGCCATCTGGACCATATCCATCTGCTTCCGGCTTTGCCGAAGGCTTGGCCGCGCGGACGAGTCTCCGGACTTCGCGCGCGCAGCGGCTTCGAGATCGATTTGGAATGGAGCGAGGGTTGCCTGGCACGGGCGCGGGTAACGTCGACTAACGGTCATACGCTTCGCCTGCAAGCGAATGTTCCCGTGCGTGCGGCTCGAGAGGATGGGAGTCCGATTCAAGCGATTCGGATCGATAACGGAAGGATCGAGCTTCCCACTAGCGCAGGAGAGATTTACCTCATTCAGCCGAACTGAAAAAACGCTCGTTCCGGGCATTATCCCGGAGCGAGCGTTTTTTGAGCTTGCTTATTGAGCTTTGCTGGCGTACCAAGCGGAGAACTGCTTCTGATACTCGGCGATGTACTTGTCGAGACCGGCTTCCTTCAGCTTCTGGAGCGTCTTAAGGAAGTGAGAGTCATATTCGACGAAGCCGCTGGCGATCGGCGCGACCAATTCCGTGAAGACGCCGTTGAGCTTGGATTCTTCGTTCTTGACCGCCGTGTTGTCGAAGTTGAAGCCGGCGGTCTTGGACAGGATCGCGTCGTCGTCCCAATGCTTGTACTGCTCGATGAAGTCGTCCGGCACGCTCTTCTCGAAGCGCATGAATTTATCGTTCATCATCATCCAGTCGTCGAAGAACAGGTCCGAGGTCAGCTTCGTGACGCGTCCGTTCTCATCCAGCGTATAGTCCTTGTCCTTGATGCCGTAAGTGAAGAGATCGTACAGCTCCTGGTTCTTCTGCAGCAGATTGAAGAAAGCGACATACCGCTCGGGGTGCTTGGCGTTGGCCGACACGAAGTAAGCGGTGTTGTACGTGCCGCGGCTGATCTTCGGACGATCGTTCTTGCTCAGGAAGTAGTTCTGCAGCTTGGCCGTCGGAACCGCCTTCGTAATGCCCGCGATTCCTTCGATAGGACGGGTCGCGGTTCCCGGGAAGAACATGGCCTTGCCCGCGTTCCAGTCGGACATCAGCTGGGGCTGATTCGTGACCGCGTATTTCGGAATGATCCCCTTCTTGTACCAACCGTTCATTAGATCGGCGTATTTCTTGAACTCCGGCGATTCGTACCAGCTGATCAGCTTGTCGTCTTGGTCGGCTTCGTTCACCGCGATAAAGTTGTTGATCCAATTCAGATTCTTGTCGGTGTATTCGTACATCAGCATGTAGGTGGCGTCCGTCGACGCGAAGCCGATCATGTCCGGGTACTTGGCGTGGACTTTATCGTAGTACTGCTCCAAGTCCGCAAGCGAGCCGATCGACGTCATGCCGACTTCCTCGAGCAGATCCTGGCGAACCATCGCGCTATAGAAGGCGGCCGAGCTCGCGCGGTTGCCGACCGGGATCGCGTATTGCTTGCCGTTCAGCTTGAAGGCGTCGAACGAAGCGGCCGCGACGTTGCTCTTCAAATCCGGCGCGTAGGCATCGACGTAAGGCGTCAGATCCGCATACAGGCCTTTGGACACGGACTTCGACATATAATTGATGTCCGTGTAGGCCGCGAATTCTTCGCCGGAGGAGAGCATGAGATCGGTCTTGCCGCCGCCGTATTCGGACCAAGGCAGGTACACGAATTCCAGCTCGGCATTGATTTCTTTCTTGACGAGATCCTTCAGCTCGTTGCCGGCCAGCTCCGCCATCCGCTTGGATTGGCCGGTGTAGAACACGAGCTTCAATTTAACCGGCTCGGAGAAGTCGGCCTGGGTCGGATCGCCGGGCGATGGCGAAGCCTCCGAGGAAGACGAGCCTGCGGGAGAGCCGGAGCTTGCCGACCCTCCATCGTTCGAATTCGAGCTGCACGCGGACAGGAAGAGAACGAGGGCGAGCAGCGAGAACCAGGTAATGCGACGTGCCATAATGCATGACCTCCTAAGGTTTTTTTGTTCCAGAAAGCGATTTCAGAATACGCTTTCAGCCGTGCTATCGCTATCTCAAGAATCTTAAAAATATTAAAAAACACGCGATTTCGGGCCTTAAAAAACCTGAAATCGCTTAGGTTTTATGAATGGAGACGCAAGCGCTCAACCTTTGACGGAACCGACGATGATGCCCCTGACGAAGTAGCGCTGCAGGAACGGGTACAGGATCGCGATCGGCAGCACGGTCAGACAGGTCATGGCGAGCTTGGCCGTCTCCAACGGCGGAGCGATGATGGCTCCGCTGATTCGGGACGCGGCGCCGGAGGCGAGGAACTGAATGTTCGCCATCATATAGTACATCATATATTGGATCGTAAATAGCTTCTCGTCCGTTACCAGCATCAGAGGCAGGAAGAAGTCGTTCCAGAACTGCAAGGCGTAGAATAGCGAGATAGTGACGAGCCCGACCTGACCGAGAGGCAGCATGATGCGGAAGAAGATTAAATAATGACCCGCGCCGTCGATCTGGGCCGACTCGACGACCTCATGGGGAATGCTCTTGAAATAGTTGGCTTGCAAGTACATAAGAAAGACGTTGAGCAAGTACGGAACGAAGAGTCCCGCCAGCGTATTGTCCAAGTGATAATATTTCGTCGCCAGAATGTACCACGGCAGCGTTCCTCCGCTGAACAGCATCGTAAAGTAAGCGAAGAAAGCGAAGACGTTCCGGTGACGAAATCCCTTGGCGGTAATGACGTAGGCGTAAGCGGATGTCACGAGCACGGCGGATGCGGTGCCTATTGCCGTTATCATGACCGAGTTCAAGTATCCGCGAACGATCTCCTCCGACTTCGAGCCGAACATGAACTTGTAGGTGTCGAACGTGAAGCCTTGCGGGAGAAAAGAGTAACCGTTTGCCGCAATCTCAGTCTCGGTCGAGAGCGAGCCCGATACTGCGAGGACGAACGGGACTAAGCAGACGAGCGCGAACAGACCGATAAAGACGTAGAAGATGATCAGCAGCGTTTTATTTTCCCGGATCGCCATGTTGCGCCCCTCCTAGAATAGTTTGCTGTCCCGGTCATACCAGCCGGCCAGCTTGTTGGCGATCAGCACGAGCAGGAACCCGAAGACGGATTGATAGAGCGTAATCGCCGAAGCGAAGCCGAACTCGCCGGAACGGATAGCCGTCCGGTACACGAAGACGTCGATGATGTCGGTGGTCGGCAGAAGCAGCGGGTTGAGGAACGTCACGCCCATGATCATGCTGAGATCGCCCTTCAGCATTCCGCCGATGCCGAGCAAGGTCAGCAAGATAATAGAAGGAATCAGCATCGGAAGCGTAATCCGGGTGATCAGCTGCCACCGGGAGGCTCCGTCGATGCGGGCCGCTTCGTAATAGGACGTGTCGATCCCCTGCAGAACCGCATAGTAGATAATCGCTCCGTGCCCCGCGCTTTTCCAGATATTCGCAAGGACGAGAATGACGACGAACAGCCAGGGATTCGCGTACCAGTCGACGGCCTGCAGCCCGATCGATTCCAGCAGCTTATTGACGATCCCCTTCTCGAAGTCGAGAAGCGAGAACAGGATGGCGCCGATGACGATCCAGGAGATAAAGTAAGGGAAAAACATGACGCTTTGCGTAACCTTGATAAAGCCTTTGCTTCTCAGCTCGTTAAGGGCGATGGCCAATGCGACCGAGAAAAAAGTACCGGTGAGCATGTACAGCACGTTCAGCATGACCGTGTTGCGCGTCGCCCGCAGGGCGCTGTCCATGCTGGAGAAGAAGAAGTCGAAGTTATCGAAGCCCGCCCAGGGGCTCCCGAAGATCCCGCCGTTGTAATTGTAATTCTTGAACACGAGGATGAGGCCGCTCATCGGCAGATAAGCGAACAGGATCAGCGCGATCACGCCGGGCAGGGCCAGCAGGTAAAGCGAGCCGTCGTTGCGAAGCGTTCGAAGCCATTTGGACTTGGTGCGGCTTTTCGTTCCGGACAGGCGATAAGCTTCTTCCGACATCGAGATTCACTCCTTATTCGTTAAGTTGGTTGATAGCGCGGAAGCCGCTTCGCATCGATGCGGGGCCGAAAGCGCTTTACTGCATCAAGCTTATTGAACTCGCCGTGGAAGCGCCATCATAAAGAAATGAAATCGCTTAAAAAATCAAGAGGAAGTCGACCTTCAAAAAACGAAAAAGGCTTAAAAAAGCAAGATGGCCCCGAGTCCGCAGACTCGGGGCACGTCTCATTCACCGTGCTGCACGATATGATTGAGTCTCCACTTCGTCGGCGTCATGCCGTACCGTTTCTTGAACAAGGTCGTAAAGTACGTGCTGCTGCCATAGCCCGACTTCTCGGCGATCGCCCGGATGTCCGTCTCGAGCTCCGATACGAGAAGCTCTCGCGCATGCTCCAGCCGAACCAAATTGACGAAGTCGGGGAAGCTGCTGCCGGTGGATTCCGTAATCAAGCGGCTCAGATAAGGGGGGCTGATCGCGAGCTTGTCCGCCAGCAGGTTAAGGGAGAGCGTCGGGTCGGCGAAGTGCTTGCGAATGTAGGCGATGGCTTCCCCGGCGATGTCCCGGGTCTGCACGGCGTTCCGCGCCTTCAGCGTCTCGTAAGCCCGGAAGCAGAGCTGCTCGAACCAGGCTCTCAGCTCTTCGTAGCTGGAGAAGCTCCAGATTCGCTGATAATGCTCCAGGAAATCCGCGTGTCTCGCGCGGCCGCCCGCCACTCCGCTCGCCGCGATGGCGGAGAGATCCGAAGCGAGGCGAGACAGCGCGATCGTCGCCTTCTCCGCGCGGTAGCCGCCGGCTTCCGCGAGAACGCGTTCCACCGCGCGAGGGATCATCTCGTGCTTCTGGTCGCGAACGACTTGAAGGACTTTCTCCAGCGAATCGTCTGGCATGGCCTCTTCCGATAGAAGCGCGGCTTCTTCCGCGAAGACGATAGGGGTCCCGTACTGGAACTTCAGGTACTGCAAGCCGTCGCGGGCTTCCTCGTACTTCGCCTTCAATCGGGAAGGATCGTCGGACAGCCGGCTGATGGCGATATGGCATCGCGTCCCCGGCCACGCCCGGACGGACTGCTCCAATTGCTCCAATCGTTCGCGAGAGATGCCCCGATCTCCGAAGCTGCCTTCCCTCGCTTCGCTGACGATCAGAACGGCGGTTCCCGGATTGGGGAAGAAGCCTCGGCATGCGCAGGTTCCTTCGAACAGTCCTTCGATAACCCGCGGCAGGCCTTTAAGCCTGTCTAACCGATCCGCCGCGTCCGAGCTCGCTTCGCTATCGCCGTAGCCGGCTTCCAGCTGCAGCACCGCGACGAAGAAGGCGGCGTGGCCGGAAGAGTTCTTAAGGAGCGGGAGCGCGGACGGCAGCTCTTCGCCGGAGCGGTAAGGCGTAGTAAGCCAAGCGAGCAGCGAGCTGTCCTCGTTCTCGCGCTTAAGCTCGCCGAACCGGCCGGCGATCCGCTCCAGCTCCCGGTTCGCTTCCTCGAAGCCGCCGGCGCTCGTCAGGGAGAGGCGCTCGCCGGACAAGCTCCGAATATGGCCGAACAAGGTGCCGATCGGCTTGTACATGCGATGCGAGACGAAGGCGGCCACGCCGGAAGCGACGGCGGCCAGACCTACGCACAGCGCGATCATGAGCGTCATGGCATTGGAGATATCGCGAACGCTGTTCCGGTAAGAGGTCTCCGAGAGGAACCAGAGATTCTGTCCCGGGGACAATCGATACGTGATCAATTCTTTGCGGCCGTCATCGGTCTTCCAGATCAGGGTCCCGGATGGACGGCTCCCGCGGACGATCCGCTGCAGCAGCTCATCCTCGTATTCGGCGCCGAAAGGATTGCTCTGCATCAGAACGCCCCCTTCCGAGCTTAGGACGGCGTAACGCGTGTCTCCTCCCGCGACGTTCGTGAAGATATTTTCCTGCAGCTTGCCCAGATTGGTCATGATCGCGATGGCGCCGGTATATTCGCTGTTCGCGTACACCTTGTCGTTGTAATAAGTCATCATGACGGTAACCGGAGCGCCGTTGTTGAGGGTAGCGTTCCAGACGAACGGAGACTCCTTGATCAGGCCGTCCCGGACCCGCTCGAACAGCTCGCGCTTCGAGGCTTCGCTGAGCGGATTGTTCTCGAACATCATGACCGGCCCGTCTTTTCCCATAATATAAGCGTTTTCAAGATAGGGGTTGACGGTAAGCGTCCCCTTGATTTGGCTAAGCGCGCTGAACAGCTGGTCGCTCCAGCTGCTGTCGCCGCTCTGCATGACGGAGTTGATGTTCGGATGCCGATAGAAAGCCAGCGTATAGTTCTGGACGGACTCCATGTATTTCGCGAATACCGTCTCCGTGTTCAGCAATACGCTGTCGTTGGCTTTGTTGACGTAATCGACGGTTTTCCCGCGGAACCAGAAAAAAAGAGCGGTAGCCAGCACGAGCACCGAACAGATCGAGATTAACGTCAAGCTCATGAAAAACCGGATTTTTAACCGTCTTTCCCCATTCATGACCATCGCTCCTTTGTAGATTTACTATACATGGAGACGTGGAGAAAGTTAACTGTAAATTGAGAGGGAAAGGGAGTGGATAGGACATATAAATATAAAAAAACGAAAATTGGGCATAGATGTGTCAGCATTTTAGCGTTTTCATGAACTATACTTAAGCTGCTTCTTTACATCAGGCAATGGAGGCGGCAGCATGCGAACGTTCCGAAATCCCATTCTTAGCGGATTTTATCCGGACCCTTCGGCCATTAGAGTCGGAGACGACTATTATCTGGTTACCTCGAGCTTCGAGTATTTTCCGGGGGTGCCGATCTTCCACAGCAAGGATCTGGTCCACTGGCGCCAAATCGGCCATGTGCTGGACCGGCCCTCCCAGTTGGATCTGGACGGCATCCATCCCTCCAGAGGCATCTGGGCGCCCACGCTTCGTTACCATGACGGCGTGTTCTATATGATCACCACGTTCGTAACCAATGAGACGGAGTGCCGCAATTTCTACGTCACGGCGACCGATCCCGCGGGCCGTTGGTCCGACCCGGCGTGGCTGGAAGACGCGCCCGGCATCGATCCGTCGCTGCTGTTCGACGAGGACGGCAAGGTTTACTACACGGGCAACCGTGTGCCGCCGGAAGGCCAGCTTTATCCGAAGGAGATGGACATCTGGCTTCAGGAGCTGGATCTGGCGAGCGGCAGGCTGATCGGGCCGAAGACGAGTCTCTGGCGCGGGGCGCTGAAGGTCGCCCATGCCCAGGAAGGGCCGCATCTATACCGAATCGGCGACTATTATTACCTGATGATCGCGGAGGGAGGCACGGGCCATACGCACGCGATTACCATCGCGCGCAGCGCTTCGCCGACCGGACCTTATGAGGCCTATAAAGGCAACCCGATTCTGACTCACCGTCATCTCGGCCGAGGCTATCCTATCGTTAATATCGGCCATGGCGAGTTGATAGAAACGCAGCAAGGCGATTGGTGGATGGTGTGCCTCGGATCCCGGCCATATGGAGGCTATTATCGCAATCTAGGCCGCGAGACTTTCCTGGTTCCGGTCTCTTGGGAGGACGGATGGCCCGTCGTCAATCCGGGCCGAGGAAGGGTGGAGCTCGAAGGAGAGGCGCCCGATCTGCCGGAGACGCCATGGCCGCAGTCGGCGGCACGGGACGACTTCGACGATCCGGAGCTCGCGCCGTGCTGGAACTTCATTCGGACTCCGCGCGGCGACTTCTGGTCGCTCTCGGACAACCCGGGTTCGCTAAGGCTGCGGCTGAAGCCGGAATCCATCGCGAAGAACGAGAATCCGGCCTTCGTGGGCCGCAGGCAGCAGCACATGAGCTTCCGCGCCGAGACCGGCATGCGCTTCGCGCCGGCGAAGGAAGGGGAACAGGCCGGTCTCGTCCTGCTTCAGAACGCCGATAATCAGCTTCGGATGACGTATGGACTTTACGACGGCATATCGGAAGTCCGATTGACGGAGCGGAAGCGGGGAGAAGAGAAGGTGCTGGCGTCATCCGCTTTCGAAGGAGACGAGCTGGAGCTGAGAGCGGAGGCGCATAGCCAGTCCTACTCCTTCTTCTGGCGGGAGCGGGGCTCGTCGCAATGGCGGACCTTGTACGAGGGCGCGGACGGAACCCTGTTGAGCACCGATGCGGCAGGCGGTTTTACCGGAGCCTACATCGGAATGTACGCGGCCGGCCGGGAAGCGGGGAACGGCCGTCACGCGGATTTCGGCTGGTTCGCCTACGAGCCGGCGGAAGCGTAAGGGAGGGGAGAAACCGATGACCAAGACGAACGAAACCGCGTATCCGACACCGATGCTGCCGGACATTCCGGACCGAAGCTTCTCTCTATCCGATTATGTGAACGAACCCGATCCGTTCGCTCTCTGCACGGACGCTATCCAGAGGGCTATCGACGATTGCGCCGAGGCGGGAGGGGGACGGGTCGTTATTCCGCCGGGCCTATGGCGCACGGGTTCGATCCGGCTTCGCAGCCGCCTGGAGCTGCATGCCGAGGAGGGCGCGATCGTACGCTTCGAAGCGAATCCGGTCCTCTATCCGCTGATCGCTTCCCAATTCGAAGGACAAGCGGCCGTCCGCTGCCAATCTCCGCTCGACGGACAAGAGCTCGAGGATATCGCGTTCACGGGCAAAGGCGTATTCGACGGTTGCGGAGAAGGCTGGAGGCCGGTCAAGCGGTTCAAGATGACGGACGATCAGTGGCGGAAGCTGACGCAATCCGGCGGCGCATTGAGCAGTGACGGAGAGATGTGGTGGCCTTCCTCGGAGGCTATGGAGGGGGAAAATCTCGTACGGAGCTTGCGGGAGCAAGGAGTGACGGATCTCGAGGCTTACGAACCGGCGAAAGCGTATTTGCGCCCGGCCATGCTCAGCCTGAGAAGCTGCAAGCGCGTCCGCCTCGAAGGACCGACGTTCCAGAATTCTCCGGCTTGGTGCCTCCACTTGATGGACTGCGAGCAAGTGACGGTTCGGGACCTGCGCGTGCTGAATCCTTGGTACTCGCAGAACGGGGACGGACTGGACCTGGAATCCTGCCGGCATTCGCTTGTCGAGGGCTGCACGTTCGACGTCGGCGACGACGCGATCTGCCTGAAGTCGGGCAAGGACGAGGAGGGGCGGCGGCGCGGCTTGCCATGCGAATATGTCACGGTCCGGGGCTGCACGGTCTATCACGGGCACGGGGGCGTCGTCGTCGGTAGCGAGATGTCGGGAGGAGTCCGGGCGGTCCGCGTGTCGGACTGCCGGTTTATGAATACGGACATCGGCATCCGCTTCAAGAGCGCGCGCGGCCGCGGCGGAGTCGTGGAGGATATCGTCATCGAGCGGATCCTCATGTCGGGCATCCCTCTCGAAGCGGTATCCTTCCATCTGTTCTACGCGGGCAAGGAAGGCTCCGAGGGGCATGACGATCGGCCGCAGGAGGTATCGGAGGCGACGCCGATCTTCCGAAACATCACGCTTCGCGAGATCACCTGCGTCGGAGCTCAGACCGCGCTGCTGATCAACGGGCTGCCGGAGCTGCCGCTCAGCAACCTGACCGTGGAGGATTTCGCGGCGGAGTCGGTTAACGGCGTAATCGCGCGCCATGCCGACAAGCTGACGCTCAGAGGGGTAAGGCTCCGCGTCGAGACCGAACCGGAAATTCAGCTCCATGCCTGCACGGATACGGAGCTTCGCTAGATATCGGTTTGGCCGCTTGGCTCCGATTTCGCCTTCCTGCGGTACTGCATGGGCGTCAAGCCGCATGCCTGCTTAAACGCTTTGTTGAAGTGGGACAGATGCTCGAAGCCCACGTCCAGCGAGACGTCCGATATTCTCTTGCGGGAATGGGCCAGCAGACGCTGCGCCTCCCGGATGCGCAGATGGAGAATATACTCGCGAAAGTGAAACCCGGTCAGCCGATGAAACACCCTGCTCAGGTAGGAGCTGCTCAAGTAAAAGTGCTTGGCCGTATCGGCCAGGGTCAACGATTCCCGGTAGTGCAGTTGCAGGTATTCGGCGATCTCCGATACTTTGGCATGCAGGGAATCGCGGGGAGAGCTGGCCACCGCCGCCCGCTCGGAACGCCCGAGCAGAATGGCCAGCTCCGCGAGCAGCGACACGCAGCACGGCTCGTAATAGGGCTTCGCGAGCGCGCATTCCTCCAGCATTCTTCGCAGCAGCCGCTCCGCCTCCTCGCGTTCGCGAAGGTTGAGCGCGAATACGCGGAACGGCTCGCCGGCTTCGAACAGCCTTATCCCTCGAAGAGATTCGGGGAGGGCCGACAGGTCGCAATGGATCAGGACCCGTTCGAATTCGGCGATCTCGGAGCTTGCCGTCGAATGAATGACGTTCTCGGCGATGGCGATCAGCTCGCCCTTGCGCAGGGTGATCACCTTCCCGTCCACGAAGTACACCCGTTCGCCGTCCAGCAAGTAGTACAGCTCGACGGCCTCGTGGCTGTGCGGCCGCGGCATCGCCGTCGCTCCGCGGCGCTTGATGCGCTGGAGGCTGATCCTTCGGCCGTCGAGGTAATATTTAGGGGGCTCTTGGTCGCCCAATATAGAAGACATGTCGTCCCTCCGAATCCGGCCACTTGGTCTTGATCCTAGATTATAATGAATACCGTTCGTATTGGAAAGGAGAGCAGCCGTGTTGATCACCGTATCCGTTCAAGGAGATGCCGATTTTAGCCGCTTGCAAGATGCCGTCGAC
>Ga0065721_10005304_pt1 | contig 21019 bp, 18 predicted proteins | sample Mesricmetagenome_FD_59108 | JGI IMG/M metagenome (GOLD analysis project Ga0065721, IMG submission 59108) | Mesophilic microbial community from rice straw/compost enrichment Sample: eDNA_1 v2 (version 2) | ecosystem: Engineered > Solid waste > Grass > Composting > Bioreactor | place: USA: Davis... | reverse complement strand
TGGTGGGCGCATGATCACCAGCGCTTGGTCAGCACGAAAGAAACGAAACGGCCGAGCGGCGACACGTTCTGGTTGTCCCAGGACACGATGCCGTTCAACACGATCGGCGGATCCTCATCGAGCAGGTTCTGAGCGTTGACCGACAGGCTCACGCCGCTCAGAGCGCCGCGCTCGTCGCCGAAGTCATAGACGACCGAGGCGTCGACGGTCTCGTAGCTATCCACCTCGACATTGGGGCTGATGGCCGTGTTGAGATAGCTGTCGACGTAGTTCAGATAGGCGTTCGCCGACCAGCCGTGCAATCGCCAGCCCACCGATGCGCGGGCGCGCAGATCGACGGGATTGCTGAACGTGTCGAGCACGTCGACGTAGGGCAGGCCGGGCGCGATGGAGCGCGTCAGGTCGAGGATTTTCGCGGCATCGAAGCCCACGCGCCAATCGCCGAACGAGGTGCTGAAGCTGTAAGCGAGGTTCAGATCGATGCCTTGCTGCTTCATGCTGCCGAGATTCGCACGGCGGCCGTCGATGATGGCGTTGATGTTGGTGACGGGCTCCGCGGGGCTCTGCAGGTCGGGATTGCTGAGGAAGGACTGCACCAGGGCATTGAATGCGGCGGTGGCGGCTGCATCGCTGGCGGGCGGCCGACGAATCACGTACGGGCCATAAACGTCTGCATTCGTGAGGGCCGTGTTGAGCACGACGTCGATGCGGTCCGTGTAGTCCACGTCATAGTAGGTGAGTGATGCGGTCAGGCCTTGCTGCGCGCCGGTCGGGGCCCAGTCCAGTCCCACGGACCAGGTGGTCGCCTCTTCGGGCTGCAAGGAGGCGCGACCGCCGTTGTGATAGATGCCGCGAGTGATCCCGCCAGCGCCGGCGGGATCGGTCAGGTTCTGAATGAAGATATTGTGGATCTGCTCGCTGGTGTCCACGAGCGACGGAGCGCGGAAAGACGTGCCATAAGTGGCGCGTGCCGTCAGCGAGGAAACGGGGCGCCAGATCACGCCGACTTTCGGATCGGTCGTTGAGCCGAAGTCGGAGTATTCCTCGCGCCGTCCGGCCACTGACACACTCAAGCTGTGAATGCCGGGGATGGCTTGCTCCTCGCTCACCACCGGCACGAACACTTCGCCGAAGAACGAGGTGTTGTGGCGGCGGTTCAGAATGTTCTTGGTCGTGACCGCGCCGGAGGCCAGCACGTTGTTGGCATCGAGCCGCTGCCGGAATTCGTTGTCATGACGTTCCAGGCCGATGGCGACGCGCACGTCCCCGCCGGGCAGCGAGAACAAGGGACCGTCGGCCTTCAACGCCAGATCGCGCGCTTCGCTGGTGGCGTGCGTGTCGCGATTGGCAATGATCAGGTCGACCAGCGCCGGATTGTTGGTGACGTTGAACGAGCCATCGCCGAACGGATTGAACGCAGTCGCCGGGTTGCTGCTCGCCAGGGCGGCCGTCAGCGCGGCGCCGTTGGTGATCGCGCCACGACGCTGGAACCCGCGGTTCTTGCTCAAATTTGCATAACCTTCGATACGCCAGTCGCCGCCCAGATCGTAGCCTGCTCCGATCGCGTTCTGCTGGGCATTCTCGTACCCCGACAGGCGCGGATCCGAGTCCTCGGCGAGAAAACGATACTCGACGTTGACGAACGCCGGCGAGCCGAGCGCGGCGGGCGCGACGAAGAAGGCGTTCGTGTTCGGTACGCGCAACTGGCCCGATGCGGGCGCGACGCGCTCGTCGAAGTCGCGCTCCGAGAGCCAGCCTTGATACCACAGATCCAGCTTGCCGAATTCCTGGCGCGCATTCAGGAAGAAGCTGTCGCGTTTCTGATTGGGCAACAGATCGGCGAACGAGCCTTCGTCGAAACGATTCGCGGTGCCGGCGGTGAGTTGTGCGGGATCCAGTCCAGTGCCGGCGCCCGCGGGCAGGGGATAGCGCGTCGTGCCGACCACGATGTTTCCTGGCGAGGCGAGCGTGGGGCGTGCGTCCGAGCCGCCGCGCGCACGACGATCGTTCGATGCAAAGTCGCGGTCGGCGCCGGAGAGGTGATCGCGTTCGTTGTGCTCGTATGCGGCGAACACGCTGCCGCTGTCCCAGGTGAAGCCGAAGTTCTGGCTGATGATTTTCTGGCTGGTGCCGTCGGCCACGCCATAGCGCACCAGGGTTTCGGCGCCTTCGAAATCATTGCGCGTGATGATGTTTACGACGCCGGCGACGGCGTCCGAGCCGTAGATCGCGGAGGCGCCATCGACGACCACCTCCAGGCGCTCGATCGCAGCGGACGCGATGACGTTGGGGTCATACAGCGATTTGATGACGCCCGCCGGCGCGAGGCGTCGGCCGTTGATCAGCAGCAGCGTGGCTTCATTGCCGATGCCGCGCAGATTGATGCCGGAAATCCGAGTGGCATTCGCCGCGCCGTCCTGAGCGCCGCCGAGCCGGCTTTCATCGGCACCGAGATTGAGCACCTGGGGGAGAGCCCGAGCCAGATCGCTGCTGGTCGCAAGGCCCGTGGCGACGAGCTCTTCGCGATCCAGTGCGACCACCGGTGCGCCGGCACTCGCCACGCCACGAATACTCGTGCCCGTAACGACCACTTGTTCCATGACCGGTCCGGTGTCCGCCTGCTGTGCCGTGACCGTGGTCGCCGCAACCAGTGCACAAGCACCGAATAAAGCTGGACGTCGTCGCATGGATCCCCCTTGCCGTCCGAGTGTGTCCGGCTCGTGCCGGACTGTTTGTGATGCGACCCAGACTAGGAAGTGCCGATGAAATTGTCAACAATTTGGCAGATGAAAACGACGCATCAACTCCTTGTTTTGCAGAGATAAAAATGACGTATGTCGGGCACCGCTTCTGCTTATGAAGCGCCCGGAAGGAAGGATGTGCGCAGTTGGGTGGTTAGCCGAGAGCCACCGTGCGGCCCAGGAACCAGTACAGCCCCTGGCCGATCAGAGCGGCGGCGGCGATGTCGGTGAACAAGGCTCGCGGCACGGACAGTCGCACCCGGACGAGGAGCGCGGCGATTCCCAATGCGCCGAGCACCACGGCGAGCTGCCCGATCTCCACGCCGATGTTGAATCCCACCAGCAGCTCGGTCAGCCGCTCCGGGGGCAGGCGCATTTCCAACAGGTTCGCCGCGAAGCCGAAGCCATGAATCAAGCCGAACACGAGCGTGATCAGCAGACGTGCGCGCGAGGCGTCTCGCAAATGCCCGGCGAACATGAGATAGCCTGCCGCGAACATGCCGCCACCAATGAGCAGCGTCGTCGGCAGAGTGATACCGACGCCGAGATGTTTCGCGAAGGCCATCGCGAGCAACAAACCGCCGAGTCCGAGTGCAACGGGTAACGGACGATGGCTCGAATCGCCCACGTTCTCCGCACCGATCAGCACGATGGTCAGGGCCACCAGCGCGTCGATGAACTGCGCATCGGGCCGGAGCACGCCAGTCACGGCGAGCGCCAGTGTCAGGCTGTGACCGAGCGTGAAGCCGGTGACCACCAGCAACAGATCCTTGATGCGACGGGAAATGAGCACCAGCCCGAGCATGAACGCCATGTGATCGATGCCGGTGAAGATGTGCATCAGGCCCATCTCGATGAACTTCAGGATGCCGGCCCCCTGCAACGTGCCATGGGATTCACCGCCGGTGATTTCGGCTTCGCGATGCTCGTTGGTCAGCAACTGCTCGAAGAAGTCCCGGTCATCGAGTTGAATGCGCGCGAAATTGGTGTGCGAGGGCACGATGTCGACCAGCACCGAGGATCGAATCGCGAGATCGTCGCTGGCAGGGCAGGTGAATTCGAGCTCGTCGCGAAGGAACCCCGGGACCGCATTCAACGGTGTCGGACCGGCGGTGCGCTCGCACGGCTCGTGGTCATTGAGAACCGAGAGTCGCTCGCCTAGGTAGCGACTGTATTCGGCTCGCGACGGCAGATCGGTCCCGGTTGGCGATAAACGCTTCGCTTCCAGCTCGGGCACGATCATCTCGACGCGCACGGTGTTGCCCGAGATCTGCCACGACGAATGACTCTCGCTCAAGGTATGCGCGAATGCGCCGCCAGCTTGGAGCGCCAGGCAGGCGAGCACCAGCCACGACCGCAGCACGCGCATCATGGCTGGTAGTCGCTCGCGTAATCGCTGGCGATCACGATGGTCGACTTGCCGCGCAGAAACTTGATGGTTGCATCCATCAGCCGGGTTTGCTCGGCATCCTTGTACTGGGAGAGCACCTGATCGCGAGCGGCCTCGAAGCCGAGCGGCTCAGGCATGACGTTCTGGAGGACTTGCACCACGTGGATGTCGGTGCCGACCTGCTGGGGCTCGCTGACCTGGCCCGCACGAAGCTCGCGAATCCGCTCGAACAGTGCGTCGCCGAGCCGATATCTCACCGCGAAGTAATAGTCCTGTTCGTAACGTTCCGGTTCCTGCAGATCGAAGTCACGCATCACGCTTTGAACCGGCGATCCCGCTCTCAATGCCTCGGCAGCGGCCACCGCCGCCTTCATCTTCTCGGCAGCACTGCGCCCCGACGCAGGGTTCACGATGAAATCCCGGACTTCGATGCTTCCCTCGGTGGTGAAACGACCCGGATTCCGGTCATGGAACGCCCGCAGCTGCTGCTCTGTCGGATTCGCCGTAGCCACTTGCACCGTGATCTGACGCGTGACCGCATTCACCAGGGCATTGCGGACGTCCTGGTCCGTCTCGCCAAAGTTCAGTTCGAGGCTGCGCTGCACGAGCAACTCTTCGCGCACCATGTCGTCCAACACTTGCAATTGCGTGGCGCGAGCACTGGTCGCGAGCGTCTCGCCGGTCTGGGTCTCCAGCTGAGTACGGAAGTCGCCCCGCAGGATGGGCTGACCATTGATCAATGCGACCGCTTCGTCAGGCACCGATCGGGTCGAGGTGCCCTCGGCCGTGAACAAGCCATACCCGGCGATCGACAATCCGATGATTGCGCCGATCGCACTGAAGGCGAGCGAGCGCGCATGGTTCACTGCGGGCGCGACCACCGTGGACGCTTCAACGACCGTGCTCATCATTCAGATCCGCCAGGAAGAAACTATTGGTGTCCGCGTCTTGGGTGGGGCGGCGTTGCGTGCTGCCGAGCGCGGCACTGAACAGCAGCCGACCGCTGAGATTGGAGCGATTCAGCCCGGCGACTTCGTACAGTGCCTCGAAAGACTCGGTGTGAATCGTGCGCGCGAGCTGCGCCAGCGGCCAGGCACGCGTCAAAGCCTCGGCGGTTTCCATGACTGCGACATCGCGTGTCCCGGCGATGATCACGAAGCGATTGCCGGTGGGGCCGGGAAAGCTGGAGAAAAAGCCGTAGTCGCGATAAGTCGTCCCGGTTTCGGGCAGGCGTCCGGCCTGGCTGACGTAACGCCGGCCGGTGCGCCTGTCGACGAGCTCGTCGAAGGACGAACCCACGCTCAGACGCGAATGCTGGAATGCCAGCTCCTGCAGCTGACGCATGCCGCTGATGTATCCGATATAGATGATGTGCGAGGAGCGGAGCATGTCGGTCGTCAGGTCCGACGCGAGCACCATCTGCACTCGCCGTTGGGGTTGCCCGGGAGCGGCCAGGGTAGTGAGCACGTCGCGCATCGCAAAGGCCGTTGAAGTCGGCAGGTAAGCGAGATCCAGATCTTCGTAACGACCCGTCAGCCGCGGGTCGGATTGCAGCTGTTCTTCCAGGTCGCGGGCCGAGTTGATCGAGAACTCGCGCACCATGCGCTTGACGGTGCCGGAGCGCGGATCGGTCTCGCCGAAGATGTAGTAGTCACCCACGACCACGACGATCGGCCGATCGTCGCCCAGCACCTTCGCCCAGATGGGATTGGCACGCACCGTATCGAGCTCGCTCGCGGGTGCGCTGGGGCGCAACTGGAAGCCGAGCAGGCCGGCGCAGACGAGTAACAAACATCCAGTCGTCGCAATCAGCGAGTTGCGCAGATTGAACCAGCCGCGTTGCTCGATGCGCGAGGAGGGTGGCTCCGTTGGCTCGACGATTTCGGCGGGCGCTGGCTCCACTGGTTCGAGGACGATGCGATATTCACCTTTGGGCAGCACCAGGCGGACGGCTGCGTCGCGTCCCGCTTGCGCATGAAACTCTTCGAGCTTGCGTCGCAGCTTGTGGACATAGACGCGCACCGTCGAATCCTGCGCGACCGCGAACGATTCGTCCTTGCCGAACACATCGATCGCGATCTCGATTTCCTTGGGCGGTGTGCCGGCCACGGAGCGGACGATGAGATAGTCGAACAGCCGGCTCAGCGCGCCAGGCTTGCCGAGCAGGCCGCTGGCGCGCAAGCGCCCGGCCAGGTGCTGAATGGATTCGACTTCGGTCATGCGGGCGAGTTTGTCGTGTTGTCGATCTTCTAACGTTGCACGCGCCCGGCGCAGACATTAAATGTCGACAGTGCCGCTCCCGCTGCGTTTCAACGGCAAGACACGACGACAGTGGGATGCCCATCCTATGCAGAGAAGAATCGCGGGGGGATTGCTGGTGCTGGCGCTCGCGGCCGGACCGGCAGCGGCGGAACTCGACCTCACCGGAGCCTGGGGTCAGAAGATGCACGAGGACCGGCTCGATCGCGGCGGCGGACCCGACATCGGCGACTTCACGGGGCTGCCGATCAACGAGGCGGCGTTGTTGCGCGCCCAGACCTGGGATGCAAACAAATGGTCGGTACCCGAGCACCAATGCGCGCCGCATCCAGCCGACTATGGCCCGCACGGCCCGGCGCACATTCGCATCTGGACCACGACCGATCCGAACTCATTCAAGGTCGTCGCGTACCACATCATGCTCGGGTGGATGAACCCGGTGCGCACCATCTGGCTCGACGGGCGTCCGCATCCGTCGCCGAACGCGCCGCATACGTGGGAAGGCTTTTCCACGGGCGTGTGGGACGGTGACACGCTGGTGGTGAAGACCACTCATCTGAAAGAAGGGTGGATCCGCCGCAACGGCATTCCGCGCAGCGCGAACGGAACCCTCACCGAATTCCTGATCCGCCACGACAACGTGCTGACCTGGGTCAGCGCGGTCGAGGATCCCGTTTATCTCACCGAACCGTACGTGCGCAGTTGGAACTGGGTGCTGGCGCCCGGCTTGTGGATCAATCCATACACCTGTGCCGCGCGCGTGGAAGTGGAGCGTCCGCAAGGTTTCGTCGCGCACTGGCTGCCTCCCGGCATGAACCCCATGCTCAAGGAGTTCAGCGACAAGACCGGCTTCCCGACGCAGGTCACCAACGGCGGTGCGGCCCAGCTGTATCCGGAATATCAGCTGGAGCTGAAGAAACTGCTGCCGGCGCAGTTGCCCCAGTGGGGCGAGCCGCCGAATCCCTTCTGAGCGCGACACCCAGTCAGATCACGGAGCGCATTTGTGAGTTGTAACACCAAGCCTGCATCGGCGGTCGGACTGCGCCACCTGGCCGCAATGGTGATGCTGTCGGTTGCCATGATCGGAATGCCCGCGCACGCCCAGAAGGCGCGGGCGGCGAAGAACGCGAAAACGTCTCAACCCGCCGAGTTCGCGGGAGAGCTGGACGTGATGCACGTCAAAGGCAACGTATACCTCATCGGCGCGGCCGGTGGCGGTGCGCATGCCGTCTTCCAGATCGGGCCCGATGGCGTGGTCGTCGTCGATACCCAGACGCCGGCGACCAGCGCGAAGCTGATCGAAGCGATCCGGAAAGTCACGCCCGAGCCGATTCGCATCATCCTGAACACCAGCTTTCTGCCCGATCATGCCGGCGGCAATCTGCCGGTGACCAAGGTCGGCAAGTTCATCGGCGACCGCGGCGAGATCGACGTGGCATCGATCAAGGGACACGAGGGCGTGCTCAATCGCATGAGCGGCGTCATCGGTACCGCGACCAGTCCCGAGCAGGCGTGGCCGACGGATGTTTATTTCACCGGCACCATGGACCTGCACATGAACGGCGAGCCGGTGATTCTGATCCATTACCCGGCGGCCGCGACCGACGGCGACAGCGTCGTGTTCTTCCGGGGCTCGGACGTGATCGTCGCCGGCGAGATCTTCACGCCCGACAGCTATCCCGTGATCAAGCCGGAGGAGCGGGGCGGCAGCCTGCAAGGCACGATCGATGCGCTGAACCGCATCATCGATCTCGCCGTGCCGGTGATGAACGCGCAAGGCGGCACGCTGGTCGTGCCGGCGTACGGACCCATCGCGGACGAATACAGCGTGGTCATCTATCGCGACATGCTCACGATCGTTCGCGATCGCATCGCCGACCTGATCAAACGCGGCATGACGCTCGAGCAGGTGAAGGCCGCGCGGCCCACGCTCGATTACGACGGCATCTATGGCACGGCCCCGCGCGGCTGGACCACCGATCAGTTCGTCGAAGCGGTGTATCGCGAACTGCGCGCGACGACGGACAAATCCAGCCCGGACGCTGCAACGGCCTCGCCCTGACTCGATTACGGAGATTGTTATGAGCTCGATGCCGATTCGCGGCACTGGTTGGATGGTCATGAGCGTCGGCGTGCTGACGCTGGCGCTCGCGATGCCGAGCGGAGATGCAGCTGCGCAGAATCGTAACAGAGGATCCGCGGCGGGCAGCGCACCGGGTCAGCCGGCGGCGCCGAAGTCCGCACGCGAGGCAGCGCCGTTCGACCTCACCGGCTATTGGGTATCGGTGGTGACGGAGGATTGGTTGGAACGCATGACCATGCCGCCGAAGAATTTCATCGGCAGCTTGCCAGTCAACGACGCAGCTCGTCAGGTCGCGGCAGCGTTCGACCTCGTCGCCGACAAAGCGGCCGGGCAGGAGTGTCGACCGCACGGTGCCGCGGGCAACATTCGCTCGCCCGGTCGTCTGCACATCAGCTGGCAGAACGACGATACGTTACAGATCGATTTCTCGGCCGGCACTCAGACCCGCACGATTCCGTTCAAGCCCGTTTCGCCCAGCTCGGAGTTGACCTGGCAGGGGCAGTCCGTCGGCAGCTGGCACGAAACGGTGCATCTGCGACAGTTCGCGCCTCCCGCCCGCACCGGGCGAGCGGCGCTGCGCGTGATCACAACGCAAATGCGCCCGGGGTATTTACAGAAGAACGGCATGCCGTACAGCGAGCAGGCGGTCATGACCGAGTTCTTCGACCGCTTCGAGCTCAATGGCACACCGTGGATCGTGGTGACGACGCAGATCGAGGATCCGAAATATCTGCGCGAGCCGCTGATCTGGAGCACGCAGTTCCGCAAGGAGCCGGATGGCTCGAAGTGGCGGCCGACCGCCTGTGGAGAGACCTGAGCGATAGCGGTGACAGCGCGGAATGGAAGCGGGGAGCCACGCATTACGAATGCGTTGCTCGACTCGCTTTCCCGGAGGGTTCTGTTGCCCGACCAATGAGTGTATGTTGTCGTTCGAGCCGCCGCTGACGATTGCAAGCGACTTTGCATAAGCAACGCAGACGGCCGTCGGGCTCGGGGGGATACGTTGCGTCGAGGCGATCGGTCACGTCACGGGACGGCCGGCGGCGCAGGAAGCGTGCGCGTGCTGGCAGCCGTGATGCTGCTGGCCGCGAGTTCCATTGCGCTTCCCAACAGCGCCGGCAAGCTTCGCTTCGACATTCCTTCCCAAGGACTCGACGAGGCCTTGCGCGAGTTCTCGCGTCAGGCCAAGCATCATCTGTTGTATCCCTCGGACATCATCGGTGCCGATCTGCGGCGTGGCTTGCGCGGCTACTACACCGTCGAAGAGGGACTCGCGCAGCTGCTCGATCAAACGGATCTGGAGTTCGTCGTCGACGGTCATGGCAGTGTTGCCATCCGTCGTCGCACGCGAGCCGTGAAAGCGGAGCAGCCGCCGACCGTCGTATCCGCGAGCCAGAGTGCGACTGAAGCCGCGGTCGAAGACATCTGGCGCAGCGTATCGATTGCGGAAGTGATCGTGACCGCCCGCCGCCGCGAGGAGAGTCTGCAGCAGGTGCCGCTGGCCGTGACCTCCATCGATGCCGATGAAATCGAAGCACGCGGGATACAAAGCACCGAGGACTTGAACGCTCGCGCGCCCGGCGTCGCAGTGAACGGCGGGAACTTCTTCGGTCGCTCCAATGGAGCATTTCGTGTTCGCGGCGTTCCTGGGGTCGCGGTGTATGTGGACGGTGTCGTTCGCAGCGGGTCGGCCGGGCTGTTGATGAACGTGGTGGAGGTCGAGCGTCTGGAAGTCCTGCGCGGCCCCCAGGGAACCACGTTCGGTAAGAACGCCATCGGCGGTGCCATTCAATATGTCACTCGCAAGCCGCGCGAGGAGCCGGGGCTTCGCATCAAGGCGACCACCGGCTCGGCGCATCGGGCCGATCTGCTGGTCGACATGGACCTGCCGTTGAGCGAAACGCTGCTGACCAAAGTTACCGCGGCGACGCTGAATCGTGACGGTTACGTCACCAGCAGCGACGGCGACTTCGCCTTCGGCGATCAGAGCGATCGAGTGCTGCGAGGCGATTTGCTGTGGCGGCCGAGCGAGCACTTCGACGCCTTGCTGATCGGCGAACACGCCGTGCAGAAAAGCAATGGCACGCCGGGAGTCACCTGGCAGCTCAATCCGGTGTGCCCGGCCGATGCGCCGCCGGACAATTTCGTGGGGATGGCGCCAAACAGTGCTTGCATCTACGAGACGGTCGGAATGCCCATCGATCCTGCCTGGACGTATGGCGCGTCCGAACAGTGGAAGTCGGCCGCGAATCGGCCCGTTCGGCCAAACAGTTATGTTTCCAGTGGCGGCACGCTGGAGCTGAACTGGGACGTGAGCGAGCGGCTGCACGCGAAATCCATCAGCGGCTATCGGCAGATCGATTCCTACGTGGGCCACGACTTCGATGGCACGCCGTATCACTTGTATCAGGCATTCTCGGCTCAGGACCGCCGCGAGCTGAGTGAAGAGCTGCAACTGCTCTACAGCGGCGAACGCCTCACCGGCACGAGTGGCGTTTATTACTACGCCGACCGCACCTGGTCGACCCGTCAGAACTGGGTCGCGAACGAGCTGCGTTTCGAGCCTTGGTTGAGCGCGAGGCAGGCGTTGGGTGGCCAGTACGCGGCCTACGATCCATTGATCATCGATTCATTGACCGAAGCGCGCAGCGAAGGTTGGGCGGTGTTCGCGGAATGGACGGCCCGACTCACCGGGAAACTGTCCGTGAGCCTCGGGGCGCGTTACACGCGCGACGATATTGCGCAAGCCAACTATCGACCTCGTCAACCGCTCGCCCAGCAGTGCTGTGCGCCGACGCGCGTCCTCAGTCCCGATGGTCCGAAGCTCGCCGGCAATTCCGGTAGCGAGACGTTCGATGAAGTCTCGCCGCGGCTATCCATCCAGTACCGGTGGTCGGCGGACGTGATGACGTATTTCACGCGCTCGTCCGGCTTCAGTGCTGGCGGCTTCAGCGGCGGCAACGTGCCTTTTCTGCCGAATGGCGGATTCGCTGCGTTCGGGCCGGAAACGCTGGTGACGAACGAAGTGGGCCTGCGCGCCGATCTGCTGGGGCGGCGCCTGCGTCTGAACGCGACCTGGTTCGATGGCGAGTACGAGCACGTGCAGATCACCGAGGAGCTGCAGGAGGCACCGGGATTTCCGATCACCTCGAACGCGGGCGAGGGACGCATTCGGGGCGTCGAGCTGGAAGGCACCTGGAACGTCAGCAAACAACTCACGTTGCAGTATGGCGCGAGCTGGCTGCACACCGAATTCACCAAAGTGGGGCGGGCGAAGAATCTGGAGATCGGCTCGGAATTCGCGTACGCGCCCGGGTTTGCTTATTCCATCGGTGCGCAGTATGACTGGAGCTTGCCGGCGGGCAATGCACTGAGCGCGCGCTTCGATTATGGCTGGCAGGATCGGGTGTTCACTCAATCCGACATCAATACGCGATCGCTGCAGCGGGCCTACGGCGTCGGCAATGTCAGGCTCTCGTATCGGGACGCGCGCAACCGCTGGGAAGTCTCCCTGTTCGGCAGCAATCTGTTCAACGAGTTCTATCGGATCAACGGCTTCTTCCTGCCCGCCGATCAGATCGATACCGGCACACCGGCGCGAGCGCGCGAGTGGGGACTGTCGGTGCGTTATGCCACCAACTGAAATTGTCGACAGTACCTCGTCGCGAAAGTATTAGCTTCGGTGGAGCTTTAGCTGGAGGTCGAGTGCCGCCATTCGTATTTGAAATTGCCCGGCTGAGGGTCGTCTCGGGTCGGGGCAGCCGCGCACGGCTTGGCGAAGAAGTCACTGCGCTCGCTCGCAGGCGGGTGCTCATCATCGTCAGCCCGAGTCATGCAGCTACGGCCCGCGACATTGCCGCATCGCTTGGCGATCGCTGCGTCGGCATTTACGACAAGGTCGTCCAGCATGTGCCTGCACCGGTCGCTGCTGCGGGCGTTGCTCATGCACGAACCGTTGAAGCGGACGCGTGTATCGCCGTCGGCGGGGGCTCGGCCATCGGCCTGGCGAAGGCGATTGCGCTCCAGACCGGGCTGCCCATCATCGCAGTTCCCACCACGTATTCCGGCTCGGAAATGACGGCGGTGTGGGGCATCACGACCGAGGGCGTGAAGCGCACGGGCAAGGATGAGAAGGTGCTACCGCGCGCCGTCGTCTATGACGCCGAGCTGACTTCTACACTGCCAGCGAAGATCGCCGGCCCCAGCGGCATGAATGCGCTGGCGCATCTGGTCGAAGGCTTGTATGCGCAGAACGCCAATGCAATGATGTCCACGCTCGCGCAAGAAGGGGTGCGCGCCATCGCACGAGCCTTGCCGCGAGTCTGTGCGAGTCCGTCCGACCTGGATGCGCAGGAGGAGATGCTCTACGGCGCCTGCCTCGCGGGGATCCTGTTGGGCTCCACTGGCATGTCGTTGCATCACAAGTTGTGTCACACGCTCGGGGGAACGTTCAACACGCCGCACGCCGAAACGCATGCGGTCGTCCTGCCGTATGCGACGGCGTTCAATTTGCCCGCCGCGTCGGATGCGCGCAATCGATTGACGGTCGCGCTCGGGACGGAGGCGATTGCCAGCACCCTTCATGCGTTGGGAGCGGCGGTGGGGGCACCGCGCTCGTTACGTGAGTTGGGGCTCAGCCAGGAAGATCTGGATCGTGCCGCCGAGATCGCGACGCGCACGCCTTATTTCAATCCGCGTCCTGTCACGCGTGATGCCATCCGGCAATTGCTCGAGGACGCTTACCACGGAGTCGTGCCCAGCCCATGACTCACATCAACTCAGCACGAGCCGCGAATGCACTGCTGCTCGATCAAGTCATCGCCGCCTACAGCCGCACCGACAACGAGCGCTGGAACACGGTGATCGAAAGTCTGTTGCGTCACCTGCATGGCTTCGCGAACGAAGTCGAGCTGCGCCCCGAGGAGTGGTGGACGGCGATCGATTTCCTGACGCGCACCGGCCAGGCGTGCATCGGTCCGCGGCAGGAATTCATTCTGTTGTCCGATGCGCTGGGGTTGAGCTCGGCCGTCGATAATCTCAACAACGCGGCCCTGCCGGGTGCGACCGAGTCCGCGGTGACCGGGCCGTTCTACGCGCCACATTCGGCGCACATCGAGAATGGCGGCAGCATCGCGCTGGCGGGCGAGGGCGAGACGGTTCTGATTCGCGGCCGGGTGCTCGATACCGGGCGCAAGCCGATCGGCGCCGCCGAGCTGGACATCTGGCACACCTCGCCGAATCAGCTCTATGCGGTTCAGGACGAGTCGCAGCCGGAGATGAACTTCCGCGGCAAGCTGCGAACGCTTGGCGATGGCAGCTTTGCGTTCCATACCCTCAAACCGGTCGCCTATCCGGTGCCCGTCGATGGGCCGGTTGGGCAGCTGTTGAACAAGGCGGGGCGGCATCCGATGCGTCCGGCGCACATTCATTTCATCGTCAGTGCCGAGGGTTATCGGTCCGTGACGACGCAACTGTTCACGCGTGGCGACGAGTTCAACGATTCAGATGCCGTGTTCGGGGTGAAGGATTCGCTGCTGGTCGACTACCAGCGCAACACCGACCCCTCGCTGGCGGTCGATTGGGTGCTCGAGCATGACTTCGTGCTGGCAGGACTCGACGCAGGACTCGACGCAGGATAGCCCCATGTCTCACGAACAGGACGCCTTCGAATCGAGCGAGCGGGAGCTCGGAGGGGCCGCCGGGCAACCGACTTACTTCATGTACGAGGACGGCGGCCAGCGCTGGCGCTGGTTCCTGCTGGATGGCCAGCGACGCAAGATCGCCAACTCCGGACGGGGCTACCGCAGCCGGGCGGACTGCCTCGCGAGCATCGCTCTGGTGCGCCGGTCCGCCGATGCCGGTCTGCGGGAACCCTAGTGGAAAAAATTGTCGGCACTCNACCCGGNGCTACGTATGTACCTGTGTCCGCGTCGAAATACCGAGCCGATTCAGGGTNCTCAGCGTCCGTCCAATGAGTTTTGCCAAGGTCAAGCTGCAGCTGGTGCGCGCCATCANGCCGGAGGCGGACGAGCGCATTGAGGCGCCCATCGCCGGGCCCGAGACCGACGCCGAAGCGGCGGCCATGAGCGATGCGGAGCGGGCCGCGCTGGTGGAGCGGCTGTTCAGCCATCACCGCAGCGCCTTGCTTCAGTACCTCACGCGTCTGCTCTCCAACAGCGACGATGCCGAAGAGGTGCTGCAGGAAACCTACGTTCGACTGCTGCGGGTCGAGCACCTGGACCATCTCGACGACCAGGTGCGCCGGTTCCTGTTCAAGATTGCCACCAACCTGGCGCGAGACCGCTTTCGCCAGCGCAAGTCGCGTTCCTATGCGACGCACATTCCCTACGAGCTGGTGGATCTGGTCGGCGAGCAGGAGTCGCCCGACGAGATCATCGATTGGGATCACGGCATGCAGGTCGTGAAGCAGGTGCTGCTGGATCTGCCGCCGCGGCACCGGCAGGTGTTCCTGCTGCACGTCACACAAAATATGAGCTATCGGACGATCAGTCGTCACCTGGGGGTCAGCACGAAAACAGTGGAGCGCGATATCGCCATGGTCTTGGAACTGTGTCAGAGCCGCCTGAGGACCGATCGATGAGCGACCGGGACCTCGACAGCGGCGACTCGATGGACATCCGCGCGGTGGAAGCCGCCGCGGCCCGCTGGTTCGTCCGGCTGCACGATCATCCGGTCAGCCGCGAGACCGAAGCGGAGTTCGATGCCTGGCTCGACCAGGCGGCCGAGCATCGCGAATGTTACATGCGATGCGAGCTGGTGATGGCGATGACGCGAGGGCTGACCAGCGAGGCCGAGTTGCAAGCGGACATCGACGTGTGCGCGGCGATCGCGGCCAGAGAAGCCGCGGCTCAGGAACGCTCGCGTCGTTTCAAGGAGAAGCGCTCGATCTGGATGAGCGCCGCGGCCACCGTCCTGTTCATGATCGCCACCGGCGCCTATTTCTTCACGCACCGGGTCGAGACGCAGATCTATCAAACCCAAGTGGGCGAGCAGCGCCGCGTCGTGCTGGCGGATCATTCAACCGTCACCTTGAACACCGACACGGTGCTGGCTGTGACGCTCTCCGAGAAGTCCCGCCATATCGAGATGCAGCGGGGTGAAGCTTTCTTTTCTGTCGCACATGACCCTTCGCGTCCGTTTGAGGTGATAGCGGCGGGCGGATTGGTGCGCGCCGTGGGGACCGAGTTCGGCGTGCAGATGCAGCGGGACGAGGTGACGGTTTCAGTGCTGGAAGGCGCGGTCGTGGTGCTGCCCAAGCAATCCGATCCGGTCGGCAGTGTGCCGCGGCTCACGGCCAACATGGCGGTGAGCTATCGAGGCGGCGGTGCGATCGGCGAGATGCAGGCGGCTGACGTGAGACGCATCACCGCCTGGCGCGAAGGCAAGCTGGTGTTCGACCAGGTGCCTCTGGCCGATGCCATCGCCGAATTCAACCGCTATTCGCCGCGCAAGGTGCAGGTGGGCTCCGCGGCGATCGGCAGCCGGCCGGTCAGTGGCGTACTGCAGATCGGCGACATGAGCTCGCTGCGGTTCCTGCTGCAGGAGTCGCTGGGCCTGCAGCTGATCGACCGGGGCGACACGCTGCTGCTGCAGGCACAGGGCATGAAAGATCAAGAGGGCGCTCGATGACGACGGAATTTCAAACGGTGTTCGGCTCGCTGCAGGACTATGCCAAGGGCGAGCTGGAGATCATCAACGACAACCCGAAGCACTACGCGTTCTCGAACGTGTTTGACGTTGCCTCGCGCTGCGCTGCGTATGAGAAGGTGGTGGTGGCAATCAACCTGGGCTACGTCCTCGAGACGCTGCGTGCCGAAGGCACGTCGCCCTGGTTCGCGGCCGCGCATGACGAGTTCGCGATCGTGATGGACGGTGAGGTCGAGGTGGAGCTGCTGAAGCTCGCTGCTCCGGCGGTCCCGGCGACCAAGAAGGGCACCGTCCAGCTCGACGGCACGCCGGCCGGGCGGCGGATGGGCTACGTCAAGTGCAAGCGAGGCCACCAGGTGTTGTTGCCGCAGGGCGCGGCCTATCGCTTCAAGGCGGCGCGCCCCGGCGTGATTCTGCTGCAGACCATCGAAGGCGAGCTGTCGAAGCAGAAGTGGCGAGAGATTTGTTACACCTGACGGCGAGGAATAGGAATGAGTGCATTGGACGTGGTGGCTTCGCCCGCGAGCAATGAAACGGGCTATCGCAGCTTCCAGCTCGGCAGCTTCTCGTTCAGCCGCGACGAGTATTTCGTGCGCGTCGGCTGGCAGGCGAACGGCCAGCAGCTGTCCCACAAGATGTCGGCCGATGCGTTTCTGCGCGCCGTGATGCGCGACGTCGCGTGGGGCTTCTTCTACGGCTGGGTCAATTTCGATTCCATGATCGGCACGCGCAATCTGTACGGCAAGGTGGAGTTCTACGCCGGCACGTACAACCCGGCGTACCAGGAGCGTGGCCTGGATCACAAGGAGACGTTCGACTCGCGCCAGATCATGGCGACCTTCAAGGCCATGCTGGACGACTGGACCAACGAAGGCTTCGATCCGTTCGCGGCACCGGATGAAACCAGCAAGAGCTGGCTGGGCAAGAAGCGCGGCCATAACCGCGGTGCCATCGAGCGTGAGCGGCAGGCATGCAAGCGCATGCCGGGCCTGCCAGGAGATGCGGAGCTGCGCACCGACGAGAACGGTTACCCGGTGAATCGCGCGTTCGCCGATGTTCCCCAGGACGAGCCGGAGATTCATGCCGAGCCGGGATTCGAGAACGAGCTGCATGCCTTCAGCCTGTTCGCCTACCTGTCGCGATCCGACGTGACGTGGAATCCGTCCGTCTCCTCGGTGCTCGAACGCAGCTTGTGCTGTCCGACCACCGAGGAATACATCCTGCCGATCAAGCACGGCAACGACCGCGTCGAGTGGTTCATCCAGCTGAGCGATGAGCTGGAGTGGCAGATCGAAGACAAGACCACCGGTGCGCCGCGTGCCAAGGTGATCATGAAGGCGGGCGATGTCGCGGCCATGCCGGCGGACATCCGCCATCAAGGCTTCTCCAAGAAGCGCTCCATGCTGCTGGTCTGGGAGAACGCCACGCCCGAGCTGCCGCAGCTGTACGAGAGCGGCAAGCTGAAGCCGTATCCGGTCGAGTTCTGAGCGTCCCCTGAAGTCGAGCGCGAAGCGCCGTTGCCGATCGTGGCAACGGCGACGGGGCGCTGTTGCCTGTCGAAACGAGTGGATCATGACATTGCAGACCAAACTGTTCATCGGTGGCGAGTTCGTCGACGCGCTCGATGGCGCGACCCTCGACGTGATCAATCCGTTCGACGGCTCGGTGATCACCAGCGTCGCGGAGGCGAAAGCTGCCGACGTCGACAGAGCTGTCGCTGCAGCAACTCGCGCGTTCCCGGCGTGGCGTGCAATGCCTGCCATGCAGCGGGGCCGCTTGCTCGGCAAGCTCGCCGACGCCATCGAAGCGCATGCCGATGAGCTCGCCGAGCTGGAATCGATCGACACGGGACATCCGATTCGCGACACCAAAGGTCTCGATGTGCCACGCACGGCGGTGACGTTCCGATACTTCGCCGGCATGGCGGACAAGCATCGAGGCAGCGTCGTGCCTGTGGAAGCGGGCTTCTTGAACTACGTACAGCGCGAGCCGGTCGGTGTGGTCGGGCAGATCGTGCCCTGGAATTTCCCGCTGATGTTCACGAGCTGGAAGATGGGCCCCGCGCTCGCGGCGGGCAACACCGTGGTGTTGAAGCCGGCCGAGATCACGCCGCTGTCGACACTGAAGATCGCGCAGTTGATGGCGGAAGTGGGTTTCCCGCCGGGCGTCGTCAACATCATTCCTGGCTTCGGTCACACGGCCGGTCAGCATCTGGCTGAGCATCCGGGCGTGCACAAGATCGCGTTCACTGGATCGACCGCGGTCGGTCGTCGCATCGTGCAGGCGTCGGCCGGCAACCTGAAGCGCGTGCAGCTCGAATTGGGCGGCAAGGGTGCGAACATCGTGTTCGCCGATGCCAACCTGCCCGCGGCCATCAACGGCAGCGCGTTCGCGATCTTCCACAACCAGGGCCAGGCCTGTATCGCAGGCTCGCGACTGCTGTTGCAGGAAGAGATCGCGGCGCCGTTCCTGGAGGGATTCGTGAAGCTGGCGAGGTCCATCAAGCTGGGCAATCCATTGGATCCCACGACCGAGATGGGGCCGCTGACTTCGCAGAAGCAACAGCAGAGCGTGCTCACGTACTGTGAGGTGGCCAGGCAGCAGGGGGCTGAAGTCATCACCGGCGGTCGCAAGCCGGATGGTGCGGCGCTGTCTAAAGGGTTCTTCGTCGAGCCCACGATCGTGAAGGCGCAGCCGCAGGATCGAGTCTGCCAGGAGGAAGTGTTCGGGCCGTTCGTGTCCGTCACCACGTTCAAGGACGAGGCCGAGGCGATCGCCATCGCCAACTCGACCGAGTACGGTCTGGGCGGCGGCTTGTGGACGACGAATCTGCAGCGCGCGCATCGCCTGGCCGGCGCCATGCGAGCCGGCATGGTCTGGATCAATAGTTACAAACGCGTCAATCCCGGCTCACCCTTCGGCGGCGTCGGCAGCTCCGGCTACGGGCGGGAGATGGGCTTCGAGGCCATGCACGACTACACCGAAGCGAAATCGGTGTGGGTGAACGTGGACGCACAGATTCCTCCTCACTACCCGCGCTGAGTGTGAGTTGGAAGTCACATCCGCATGCACCGGCAGCGGACACGGAAGTGTGTCCGCTCGCTGCGGTTCCCGACGGTGGCTGCATCGAAGTGCGCTTTGGCGGCGATGTCGGGGCGTTGCGGCTGATCGTTCTGCGAAGCGGCGGCGAGGCGTGGGCCTATGTCAATGTCTGTCCGCATTTCTCGCTGCCGTTGAATTCGCGACCGGGCGAGTTCCTCGTGACTGAGGATCGACACCTCATGTGCGCGTATCACTGCGCTTTGTTTCGATTCCACGATGGGCTGTGCGTGGATGGGCCGGCGAAGGATCGCAGCCTCGAAGCGGTGCCGGTGACGATCGTCGACGGCGTCGTGCGGATCGCCACATGAGCGACGACGCGGAGCTATTTGCGCTGCCGGACACGACCGTGTCGCTTCGAGCGGCTTTCGGGCTCGATCTCGATGGCGTCGCGCCGGCGTTCAGTCGTCGCAACGAGCATGTGCCGGCGGTCGATCCCTGCTATCGATTCGATCCGCAAACCACGCTCGCCATCCTCGCCGGCTTTGCTCACAACCGGCGCGTGCTGGTGCAGGGCTATCACGGCACGGGCAAGTCGACGCACATCGAACAGGTTGCGGCACGGCTGAACTGGCCGTGTGTGCGGATCAATCTCGACGGCCATGTCAGTCGGATCGATCTGATCGGCCGCGATGCCATCGTGATCCGCGACCGCCAGCAGGTGACCGAGTTCCAGGAGGGGATCCTGCCCTGGGCGTTGCGCCGGAACGTGGCCCTGATCTTCGATGAGTATGACGCGGGACGCCCGGATGTGATGTTCGTGTTGCAGCGGGTGCTGGAGGCGGAGGGTTCGCTGACCTTGCTCGATCAGAATCGAGTGATTGCGCCGCATGCCTGCTTCCGGTTGTTTGCAACCTCGAACACGATCGGCCTGGGGGATGCGAGCGGGCTGTATCACGGCACGCAGCTCATCAATCAGGGCCACCTGGATCGATGGCATATCGTGGCGGTGTTGAATTATCTGCAGCCGGGCGAGGAGATGACGATCGTTCGGGCGCGCGTGCCGGCGCTCGTGGATCGGTGGCCGGACGCGGTTGCCGCGATGGTGACGCTCGCAGGGTTGATTCGAAATGCATTCGTCGCGGGGGATTTATCGACGGTGATGTCGCCGCGGGCGGTGCTTTCGTGGGCCGAGAATGCGGTGATCTTCGGCGACCTCGGGCGCGCGTTCGAGCTGAGCTTTCTGAACAAGTGCGATGAGTCCGAGCGGGCGGCGGTGATGGAGCTCCACCAGCGCTGCTTTGGAGCGGCGTGATGCGTGGCGCGCCCAGCAATGCAGCCAAGCTGGGGCGGCTCGAGCAGGCGTCGCTGACGACGCTCAAGGCGATCAGCGATGACGCGGATCCACCCGGTGCGGCGGCGCTGATTGCAGCCATGGGACAGCCACCGCACGATTCGCACGCGCTCGCGATCTGGCGCGGTCGCGTCGACGCGCATGCCTTGCGAGTGAGATTCAGCAACCCGGCGCTGCATGCCCGACTGTGTCCCGCCGGCGCTGCCGCGTCGATGTTCGATGCGCTGGAGCAACGTCGCGTCGAGGCGCTCGGCGTGCGGTTGTTTCCAGGCGCTCGTCAGAATCTGCAAGCGTTCCATGATTCATCGGGGGTGGATTCCGACCGTGAGGCCGCGCTCGACGGAGCGATGATTCGGCTGATGCCGCTGATTCAGGACCAGCGGGCGTTCGGAATCGAGGCAGCGAAGCTCGCGATGGCGATGGCGCGTGGCGAGCCAAGCGATGCTCAAGCGGCCTCGAAGCGGCGGGGCGAGGCGAGCTGCACA
>Ga0065721_10005032_pt1 | contig 21021 bp, 17 predicted proteins | sample Mesricmetagenome_FD_59108 | JGI IMG/M metagenome (GOLD analysis project Ga0065721, IMG submission 59108) | Mesophilic microbial community from rice straw/compost enrichment Sample: eDNA_1 v2 (version 2) | ecosystem: Engineered > Solid waste > Grass > Composting > Bioreactor | place: USA: Davis... | reverse complement strand
ATTGTGACGCCGTCATCTTTCTGGATGTGCCGGTCGAAGTTCGTCGCGAGCGAGTTGTCAGCCGGGGATGGTCCGCTGCCGATCTGGCAAGTCGTGAAGCCAGTCAGATGAGTCTTGAGGAGAAGCAGAAGCGATCTGATCTCATCCTCAATAATAATCGGGATATTGAGATAGTCGCGGCGGAGGCTGCGGAATGGATTCGGCAACGATTTTCTCTTCCACAGCCTTCAGAATCTGTCACCATGACACCGTGACAGCAACAATCCATCTCAGAACAACACCCAAAGAGGACGGTCTCAACGACGATCTCAGTTCCCGGTCACTGTGTTCCCGATCGGTTCTTCAGTAACCATCGGACAGATCCCTTTCAAAGAATCCTGCCAAATTGAACTTTCGAGGAAACCATGCCGAAATCCACTTCGACCACATCCCGTCTGCAGTCTGCTGACGGTTCAGAAAGTTCGCCTTCAAGCTCACGAGCCGGCGGTGAGGATCTGGCAGGGATCTATGATCCAGCCGATGCACGCTATGAAGATGCCAAGCGGGGGGACATCCATATCGCTGCGCTGCAGCGGATGACGATGAAAGAACTCATCGATCTGGCTCGCCGCGAAAACATTTCCGAAGTGGCCGGACTCAAGAAACAGGACCTCATCTTCCGCATTCTCAAAGAACGTACGAAGATGAACGGGCTGATGTTTGGTGAAGGGACGCTGGAAATCCTGCCGGACGGGTTCGGCTTTCTGCGAAGCCCGGATTACCACTACCTCCCTTGCCCCGACGACATTTACGTCTCTCCGAGCCAGATTCGCCGCTTCGGACTGCGTACCGGGGCCACCGTGGCTGGTCAGATTCGCCCCCCAAAAGAGAACGAACGGTATTTTGCCCTGTTGCGGGTAGAAGCCATTAACGGAGCGGATCCGAATCTGGTTCCGGAAAAAGTTCCGTTTGACGATCTCACTCCGCTGCATCCAAAGGACCGACTCAAGCTCTCAACAGATCCGGCAGAGTTGAGTACCCGCTGCGTTGATATTGTGGCTCCCATCGGATTTGGTCAACGCGGTCTGATCGTCTCCCCTCCACGGGCTGGAAAGACGGTGCTCCTGCAGAAACTGGCCAAGGCAGTCCTGACCAACCATCCGGATGTCTACGTCATCATGCTACTGATCGATGAGCGTCCGGAAGAAGTCACGGAAATGGAGCGGCAAGTCAAGGGGGACCAATGTGAAGTCATCTCCAGTACTTTCGACGAGCCTCCCAGCCGCCACATTCAGGTTTCCGAGATGGTGATCGAGAAGGCGAAGCGAATGGTCGAGTACGGCCATGATGTCATCATCTTTCTCGATTCCATTACCCGACTGGCTCGGGCATACAACACGGAATGCCCGAACTCCGGAAAGATTCTGACCGGAGGGGTGGATGCAAACGCCCTGCAGCATCCCAAGCGGTTCTTCGGATCGGCTCGTGCTGTTGAGGAAGGGGGAAGCCTCACCATTATTGCAACGGCACTGGTTGATACCGGGTCGAAGATGGATGAGGTGATCTTCGAGGAATTCAAGGGGACCGGAAATACCGAGCTTCACCTCGACCGTCGGATGGTCGAGAAGCGGATCTGGCCCGCAATCGACGTCAACAAGTCCGGAACCCGAAGGGAAGAATTGCTGATGGACGAAGAGGAGCTTCGTCGTGTCTGGATTCTTCGCCGAGTCTTGAACGACATGTCTCCGGTGGAAGCAATGGAATTGCTGACCAACCGCATGAGACGCTGCAAGACGAACGAAGAGTTCCTTAACTCAATGAACCTGAGTTAGTCTCCCGGCGGAAGAGATGCGAGCGGATGGGCTAGATCATGCGGGAGACGGTTCTCCCGATGATCTCGATTGCTCGCTCAATTTCCTCCGGGGTGTTGTCCTTGCTGACACTCAGGCGAAGTGACGATTTCACAATCTCGTCAGGCAGTCCCATTCCCAGAAGAACGGGAGAGAGTTCTGTCGACCCGCTGGCGCAGGCGCTCCCCAGAGAGCAGCAGATCCCGGCGAGGTCCAGTGCCACCAGCAATGCCTGCGAGTCGCAGCCGGGAAAGGCCATGTGGAGCGTATTCGGGAGTCGGTGACTGGTGTCTCCATTCACCACCGCCTTCGGATACGCTTTCAGCAACCCTTCCTGCAGGCGGTCTCGAAGTCGACGCACCGTTTCGGTGCGGGCCACGCGGTCATCGTGCCATTTCTTCAGTGCAAATGCCATCCCCGCTGCCAGCATGACCGGTTCTGTTCCGGGACGCAGCGACTGCTCCTGAAATCCGCCGTGCAGCTGAGGGATCAGGCGGGTCCCTTCACGGACCAGCAACACTCCGATTCCGCGAGGACCATGAAACTTGTGAGCGGCAGCAGAGAGTGTCGTGGCTCCCAGTTCCCGGAAGTTCACATCAATTTTCCCGACAGCCTGGACCGCATCGACATGCACTGGAATTCCTGAGGCCCGGCAACGTTCGGTCAGCGGGAGAAGATTATGAATCACTCCGGTCTCGTTATGGGCAAGAATGGATGTGGCCAGTTTCACATCGTCCAGCGAGATGTTCGCGAGTTCATCCGGGATGAGTCGTCCCATGTGGTCAAGCGACAGGGCCCGCCGCTTCCAGCCCTCCTCGATTAACTTGCTGACGACCCGCTCTGTTGCAGGGTGCTCTCCTGGGGGAAGTAAAACCGTCCCGCGGCGCCCTTCGGTCAGCCCCCGGATCGCGAGATTTGATGATTCAGTCCCCCCTGAAGTGAAGACCACTTCATCCGGTTTGGCATAGAGAATTGCGGCAATCGTTTCGCGAGCCTGTTCGAGAATCTGCCGCGCCTTGCGGCCGGCGGCGTGCTGACTTCCCGGGTTTCCCGGTGCCAGCCGGGCGACACGTCCCATTTCTTCCAGAACTTCCGGGTCAATGGCGGTCGTCGCGTTGTTGTCGAGATAGATCATTTCGAACTGAAGTGAACGGTGGCAGACTCTATTCACAGACGTCTGCAGTCGGAATGAAATCAGAGGTTCAGATTGAGTGGTTCAGAGCTGCGTACTTTCGGTGGGCAACGACGTTTTGACCTGAGTCCGCAGCAGGACCTCCAGCCCGAAGATCATCTCAAAGAACAGGCGATTTCTCCGGACGGCAATCTGTTCAATGGAGAGGTCTTCGACAGAGGGGACCGTAATGACCAGTCGGTTCCGGATCCTGCGACATTCCAGATTCCGGATGCGCTGGTTTCGCGACGCATCGAGCGCGATGGCAATGCGGAGAATGGCAGCGAGCTTGGAGACGATGACCCGACGGATCCGATCCATGCTGGCGTAGGGCTGGTGCGTGGTTTTGGGCATCGATCGACGGTGGTATCGGGCGACGAGGGCGACCAGTTGCAGGTCATCAGCCGTCAGTCCGAAGAGGGTGCTGTGCATGATCAGGTACATCGAGTGTTTATGCATACTCGATGTGTTGATGTAAGCCCCTGTTTCATGAAGGGCGGCCGCCACGTACAACAACGTTTCATAACGGTCTTCCAGCTCGTGGACTTTGCGAAGCTGCCGAAACAGCTGTCGGCATAAGTCGGCAACGTTGCGGGCATGTTCTTCATCCACATCGTACTTGGCTGCCAGCTCCCAGGTGGCGCGGATAATCTGTTTCTGAAAGTCATCGGTCCACGCCCCTCTCCCTTCGGCCATGTCCCGGATCAGCCCTTCACGAAGATTGACGTTGCAGACAAGAATCCTCTGGACCCCGAGCAGTTCTGCGAGCCTCAGGTTTGCCACCAGTGCCGGGCCAAGTGTCTCTGCATCCTGATAAGTCAGGTGAAACTCAGCAACAATCTGTTCCTCGGTGCGGGAAAAGACGTAGTCGACAAATTCGGCGAGTTTCTCAATCGGCAGCTCCATCAATGCGGCGTCGCTGGCCGATTCTTTGAGGATCTCTTCCGCAGCAAAGCGAATGTCTCCCCCCATCGCCACCATATTGCATTCGGTTTCCGACTGGAGCAGGTCGGCAAACGGCTCCAGATGGCTATGAATTTCTCCTTCAATGATGTTACGGGCCTTGGACCGGGGGACCCGATAGGAGGTGAGTATCTGAAAGAGTCGCAGTGATCCGAGCCGGAAGGCGTGGGAATAGGCGACGTTCCCCTGTTCGAGAGTGAGCACCTCCGTACTTCCGCCCCCCACCTCAATCACCATGGCCCGGGAGCGGAAGAGAGAAGGCTGCGCCCGAAGCAGAGGCTGCACCCCTCGGTAGGTAATCCGGTGAACTTCAGCTTCGTCGAGGGTCTCAATGAACAGTCCGGTCGCGACAAAAATCCGGTCGACGAAAGTGATGCGGTTGGAGGCTTCCCGGACAGCGCTGGTCGCAACCACCCGGATGTCTTCGTCACGGGTGATTCCGTATTCTTCCAGTTTGCGTCGATAGCTTCGGAGGACGGAGACGCATTCTTCGATTGTGGTCCGGGAAATTTCTCCCGTCGTAAAGGTGTCCTTCCCCAGGTGAACGGCCTGAATCAGTGATTCGAGCTGTCGAATGGTGTGATCCGGCTGGATTTCGGCGATGGCCATCCGGATGCTGGCGGCGCCGACATCAATGACAGCGACAGTTCGGACTCGACTGATCCCGGTACGGGTGGGCACGTTCACAGAAGATGTTCCAGTGATTCCAAAGGGGCATTTGACGTATTGATCATGCCAATTCCTCGCTGTCTGTGCTACGTCAAATCTGCAGGTGGATGAGGGTTTCGTTGCATCGTCGATGTTCACAGTTTGGGCCCCATGGTCCATTTCCCGGACCAGCGGCGGCCTCCTTCGGGAGTCTGAATCTCACAAATCAGAGTTCCACGGAGCTGCATCGGCTCAGGGACCGGGAGTGAAGCACGTGACAGCTGTTACGATTGTTGCAAGTTGTTGAATTTTGGACACATCCTGCGTTTCATTTCCACCGGTTGTCAGCAGGTTGCTGACTGTGAAATTCCCGTCCTCTTTGCCACAATAGGCGGGACTGGTTTGTCTTCTCGCTTTTGGGACATTTTCAGGAAACGACTGTGATTTTCGGATTTGGAAAAGGAAAGTCTAAGGGGAAAGAGAAACCCAAAGTCGAACATGAGGACGATGAAGAAGAACTCGTGCTCTTTCAGGGAGCCCTGAACGGAAATAACCCGGATCTTTCCTCCAATCCGCGACTGGTTCAGGCGGGCCTTGTCCCGACGAAACAACTGGTCAGCGATGCCTTGGCAACCCGGGCGGACATGATTCGTCTGGATCCCAAAGGGCAGGTCATGATCTCGACCGTTTTCGTCGACGGAGCACCGACGGCGCCAACCCGACTCCCCGCACAGCAGGGGTTGGCCATTTCCCAGATGCTCAAACTCCTTTCAGGACTCGACATCAAGATTCGCAACCGTCCTCAGGCCGGGGCAATCAAGGCGGAATACAAGGGAAAAACGTTCGAGCTCCGGATCAACACGCAGCCACTGGAAGGGGGTGCCGAACGAATAATTGTCCGCGCCATCGATCCCTCGGATTCCCCCGAAAAGCCCAAAGAGCTCGGTTTCCCTGATGCCCTGATTGAACGGGTCCGGGAAATTGGAGCCAGCCGGTCCGGTCTGGTTCTGGCAGCCGGGCCTCCGTTCTCCGGTCTGACCACACTGAAGATCGGACTGATTCGCTGCACGGACGCCTATCAGTTCTCGATCTATTGCCTCGATCCTCTCGGGGGGCGCGAGCTCTCCTACGTGAAGATGTTCGAAGCATTGCCCGAGGACGACCTGACCAAGACGATGATGCGGGCGCTGCGGGAAGATGCAGACATCCTCGCGGTCGAACCGCTCAACAAGCCGGAAATCGCGAAGGCAGCGCTCGAATTCTCTTCGAAATCCGCCATGATCGCGGACATGCAGGCTCGCGACAGTGCAGATGCCATTCTGCGTCTGGTCCAGATGGTCAAGGATCCCAAACTGGTCGCGGAGCAGCTGCGGATTGTTGTCAGCCGGATGTTTATCCGTCAGCTCTGCAAGAAATGTCGGAGAGCCTATCGCCCCAATCCGGCCCTTCTGAAGAAGCTGGGACTCCCTCCGGAAACGCGCGTGCTGTACCGGCCTGCAGTCGAGGGGATGAGTGCTAAAGAGGACGAAGAAAGCAAGGAAGCTGCCACATTCTGTGAGACCTGCAACGGGCTGGGATACTATGGAAAGTTGGCTCTGCTGGAAGTGATTGAGGTGACCGACAATGTAAAGAAGATCATTTTGTCCAACGGCGACGTAAAAGCCCTGAGGGCAGCCGCTCGCGCAGACAAGATGATCAACTACCAGTCGGAAGGACTCCGGGCGGTACTGGAAGGGAACACCTCACTGGAAGAACTGCAGCGGGCGTTCAAGGCCACCGGCACCTGAAATGACGGCAGTGAAATCACCTCTGGTGGCTCGAGATGACTGACTGGATTCAGGGCCTGCTTGCCTTTGGGCTGTTTCTGCTGGGATTGCGCTGCAGCGCGTTTTTCAGCGGATCAGAGACCGGTTTCTATCGCCTGAGCATTCCACGTCTGCACATCGACAGCCGGACCGGGGACGCCCCCGCCACCCGGCTGCTCTGGTTTTCCCGCAATCCATCCTATTTCGTCACGACATGCCTGATTGGCAACAATGTGGCGAACTACCTCATTTCGGCGGCCGTAGGAAGCGGGGCGGAAACACTCTTCGGAAGAAGCAGCGATACTCTCGATCTCCTGTCGACACTCCTGATGGCTCCGGTCATCTTTCAGTTTGGCGAACTTCTTCCCAAGACAATTTATTATCTCGTTCCCTATTCGTTTCTCCGTAGAGAGAGCCGATGGTTTCAGTTCGCATTTTACCTGTTTTTCCCCGTCACCTGGCCACTGGTCCAGCTGATCGGTCTGGTGGAACGATGGAACGGGACACGGGAATCGAGCCCTGATGTTCAGATGGGGCGAAACCAGTTGCTCATGCTGGTCCAGCATGGGCGGAGCGAAGGGGTTCTGACCGATCTGCAGACCCGCCTTGCAAATGGGTTACTGCAGATTGCGCCCCAGAGTGTGATTCAATCCATGATTCCTTCCTCGCGGGTACTGGGGGTCTCTGATCTTTCCAGCCGAAAGGAAATGCTGGAGTTTGCCCGGAAATATGGCGTTTCTGCTGTGGCTGTTTATCGGGGAACGGATGAAAACGCGTGGTATGGGTACGCTTTCGTTGCGGAACTGCTGCTCACAGAACGAGAACTTCCCCTGATCCATCAGATGCTTCCCTTCCCCGCAGAAACAAGCAAGCTGGAAGCGTTGCATCGCCTTCAAGTCGCGGACGCCAGCTACGGGGCGGTTTATCGCGATGGAATTGTTGTGGGTGTTGTGGCCCGAAATGGGCTGGTCGAACAGATCTTCCGCCCCTCCGCAGTCGCCATGGGGCGGCTTTTTGACGCGGGTTGAAACGGGATCGTCAGAGAAAGTAGACGCGGGAGTGGTGCCTCCATCTCCCTCAGGCGCTGTGACTGCTGCCCCCTCTCGAAGGAATGCCTTCCCTCTGTCTCAGGGAGGTATCGCGGTCACTTGTTGCTCCATCACGCTGTTGATCGCAGCTGACACGCCATACATTCGTGAGATGCACATAAAAAATCGGGCTCGGTCTCAAACCCATGAGACCGAGCCCTTTATCGCTCGAGGATCGGTGATCCTGAGGGTGCCGTGATAGAAATCACGACTGGAGAACGAGCGTGTTATTCGCCGAAGCCAGATTCGGCACCGTTCTCCCGGTGACTGTCGACGACAGCCCGCCGACTGTCTTAGACAGTATCACCTCGTGTTTGGCTACAACTCTCAGATTGCATCAGGACCACCTCCTTTCATTTCAAGACATCCCGATTCCGCCAGCCTAGCCGCTCTGGCTTCGCACGGGCTTCAGGGACCTCCGGGGTGCGTACTCCCCGGAACGACGACTTTATTTTCACAAGTTCCTCTATCGTGACAAGGTCAATTTCCTGGAGGTTCACAAATCCGAAATGCGTGGAGGGATTTTCCTGAAAATGGTCCTATCTCCGGGAAAGACGGGATTCAGTAACTCCATTCTCCCGTGAAGACTTCGACGGCGGGGCCGGTCATAAAGACTTCCCCTCCCTCAGACCATTCCAGTTCAAGATCTCCCCCCGGAAGATGACAGAGGACCTTCCGTTCGGTTAGTCCATTCAGGACGCCAGCGACTGCAGAAGCACACGCTCCCGTCCCGCAGGCGAGTGTCTCTCCGCTGCCACGCTCCCAGACCCGCATCCGGATTTCTGTCGGGGAGAGAACCTGAATGAACTCCGCATTGACGCGGCGGGGAAAGGCGGGATGAGTTTCAATCTGAGGACCAATTCCATGAACCCATTCATCGGTGATCTCGTCGACGAACGTGATGCAATGGGGATTCCCCATCGAAACACAGGTGACTTCGAGCGTCTTTCCCCCGACGTCCAGTTTGGCACGTACAGGGGGAGTCCCCGGAAGAGTCGTCGGAATCTTCTCCGGTTCAAAGATCGGAGTCCCCATGTTGACTCGAATCCGCTCGGCTCGTCCCTGATTGGCGAAGATCTGCACGGTGAGGATGCCTCGGCCTGTTTCCAGTCGCAGCTCGTCCTTCGTGGCGATTCCATGATCGTAAACATACTTTGCTACACAGCGCAGGCCGTTTCCACACATTTCTGATTCGCTGCCATCCGCGTTGTACATCCGCATCCGGGCATCAGCGGTTTCACTGGGGCAGATCAGAATCAGGCCATCCCCACCAACACCAAAGTGGCGGTCAGAAATTCGTCGGGCCAGTTCCGGGATATCCACATCCAGCTTCTCTTCAAAACAGTTGATGTAGACGTAATCGTTGCCCGCCCCGTGCATCTTCGTAAAACGCATTTTCTCACCATCAATGATTCCGGATCTCAGAGACTGTCCGGGATTCGAAAAGTTCTTTGAAGTCAGGACCCGGTTGGGGTCATCTGGTTCATCTTCTCACAAGCAATCTCTCTCTGGAAGCATCCGGGAACCTCTGAACCCTCAAATCCACCATGAATGACACTTGAACCCGGAATCGAAACGAATTTTCTTGCAGAGTCGATGGAGCGATCCACTTGGAATGGAGGCGGATTCCAGTGACAATGGGCAGGCAAATGTGTTGTGCCTGCGTGGCTGATGGAACTGAAGAATGTCCGAAGAACGCCCTCTTCCTCCTCCTCGATTGGGACCGTTTTCGCGACTGAAGGCCCGGATTCGTCGTGCTGCTGTCCGCTGGGTGAACTGGCTGGGAGGACTCGAACCAGCTTCTCTGATGGCTGTACTGGTTCTTCTGGTCGCAGGCTGGATCTTCATTGAACTGGCAGATTCAATTGCTGACGGAGAAACACTCCGCTTTGACCCCTGGCTGCTTCGGGCGCTTCGTACCAAAGATGATCCGGCAATCCCGATTGGCCCGTGGTGGGTTTCCGTGATGGCACGCGACTGCACGTCGCTGGGGGGATATTTTTGCCTGATCCTGTTTACAGCAGTGACGGCAGGATATCTGTATCTGGATCAGAAGAAATTCCTGTCCCGGTTTCTGATCGCTTCCGCCCTCAGCGGATACATTGTCAGCACAGTTTTGAAGATGACGTTTCAGCGTGCCCGGCCTGATCTGGTTCCGCATCTGGATGTTGTCGCCAGTAGCAGTTTTCCCAGTGGGCACAGCATGAATGCCGCTGTGGTGTACCTCACGCTGGGGACATTGCTGGCAACTGCAGCGAGACGGCAACGTCTGAAAGTCTACGTGATTGGCGTGGCTCTGTTCATCACGGTCATGGTTGGACTCAGCCGCATCTACCTCGGGGTGCATTACCCCACAGACGTCCTCGCGGGATGGATGGCGGGACTGGTCTGGGCAATTCTCTGTTACCTCGTGGCCCGGATTCTTCAGAAGCGGAGAAAACTTCAGGAGCTTTCTTCCGAGGGGCAGTTCCCTGATGATCGGACTTGAGCACGGGAACGATCAAGGTTCTGACGGTCCCATGACGCCCTCGCTCTTAGCCAACATGGATCTGGCTCTCGATGGAGGCAATTCCGTGAACAGACATTGCAGCCTCATGAGCAAGTTGCTTGGTGTAGTAACTGGGGACGGTGCCAGAAATCCAAAGGCGTCCCGATTCAACCTGAACAGTCAGCTCCGCGATGGGACGTCGTCCGGTGGCAATAAGGGATCGTCGAACTTTGGCTTCCAGAAGTGCATCTGGAGAATCGAAACGAATGGTGCGACCACCGATCGCGTACAGGTTCGCATCAGAAGTCGAAGCGACATCAGAATGGACAAAACCAGAATCATGGTGCACGACCGGGGCCGAGGGGGAAAGCGAAGCGTGGGACTGCATGTCCATGACGTACATCCGTTCTTGTGACGATATGGGGACAACATCGACTGGTGTCCGGGAGACGGGGACTTCTGAAATGCCGGACACCTCGGAACCATGGAATTCACCTGCTCCGCAAACCGCCAGAATTTGCCGCTCAATGAACTGATTTCTTCAACTTTCGCATGCGCGCAGGAGAAATCCGCATTCCCGGGAAGGATGGTTCATCCGGGAAGAGTTGCACAGACTGCCAGAATCGCGCGATGGGGCGGGCGTTCGTCTGAACTCGCTTGATCTGGTGATACGAGAAGAGTGACGGAGAAGAGAACCAGGACGGTCTTCACCCAACGACGCGGCAGCAAGACCGGGAACTCTTAGTGACTGAACATCCGGGAGAGGCCCGGGAATCGGAGTCGACTCGCAGGGCGATCGGTCCGGGGAACCACTCCGCGGTACGTTTCCACGCAGTCCATTTGAGGGCTGCCAGGAAAGCCTTCCGAAATTGCCGGGCTTTCGGGGGTGATCAGCTCATGGGAATAGTCCGATGTCGGAGCAGGTACTACTTCGGCATCAGGAACGCGAAGAGTTGGGATCGGCTCTGGAGAAAGGCCAGATGTCTGAAAGATAGGCGACCTGGAAGCTGTTTGTTCGGGATGAGGCATTCCGGTCGGCGAGGTGCGGGGGAAATCGGTTGACCGTTGCCTGAATAACAGACGGGGATTCGGAAACAGGAGGCGGGGTTTTTTCTGCGATGCCTCTTCCGATGTCGATTTCCCAACGCCCTCAGGAGCTGTCCCGGTAGGGAGTGACTCGCGGCCATCTTCCAGTTCTTCAATCTGGGGCAACAGAGTGACGATCTGCCGTGGTACTCGATTGGGCGCCGGTTCGGCCGCATGAACGGCAATCGCCATGACGTGTGCTGTGAGGCCTGCAGTGAGAATGTCGTGAAATCGGCGCATGGAACGTTCGATTCGACAGTTCCGCTTCCTCACCACGTCCGTTGGCTGGAGAGCAAAACAAAAAAATTCGGATGTGGGAAATACGCTCCTTCCCACGTGCCAATTCTTGGCGACTTGAGAACGGTCGTGATTGCCGATTCTCAGCGTGAATCCCATCGGAATCCGGAAGAGTCTCGCTTCAGGTGACTGAGACCAAACACAATGGCATCGACGTCTTCCTCTGGACCATCTGTTGCATGAATTGCAACTGGTATAACTCGCGTAATCGTTAGCGTCGGCCTGACCCGCAATATATTCACAGTGACTACTCTGAAATTGTTCGAGTCAGAAGGATTTGTCCGGTTAAAAAGGACGGAAGATTTTGGAAACACTGCGGGGACATGAGATTTCAGAGCCATGTCGGAAATCTAATGCTAGGTCTCATCTGTGGAAATTTCTTTAGAGGCCAACAATGCCACTGATTGCTGAACGAGCGACCCCTGCATCGCACCTGTTAAGTGTGTCATCACTGCAGCAGACGCTGTATGAAACGATTGCCAAGAAGGCGGTCAGCACCAAGAGTGCGCACATCATGGTCCTGGACGATGAGCCCAGCCATATCCGTACGCTGGGACAGTTTCTGAATGATGCGGGTTATACGAACCTGATCACGACGTCAGATCCGACAGAGGGAATTGATCTGATCCGTGAGAAACGGCCTGATCTGGTGCTGCTGGACATTGCAATGCCGGAGATCAGCGGAATTGACATTCTACACCTCATCAGTGTCGACCACTCACTCCGACATATTCCGGTCATTGTGCTGACCGACAATGCCAATCGGGACGTGAAACAGGTTTGTCTGGATCTGGGTGCGTCCGACTTTCTTTCCAAGCCGGTCGATCCGATAGAACTTCTTCCTCGCGTCCGGAATCTCCTTCTCAACAAGCAGTATACCGATCAGCAGCTCAGTCACGCGGAATGGCTGGAGGAGCAGGTGCGCAAGCGAACCGCCGAACTCGCTGCGTCACGTGAAGAAGTGGTTCATTGTCTCGCACGGGCGGGAGAATTCCGTGACGATGATACGGGACACCACGTCCGCCGGGTCGGAAAGTATGTCGGGGTCATTGCACGGGAACTGGGGTTCAGCCAGTCCAGAATCGAAATTCTCGAACTGGCGGCCCAGCTACACGATATCGGGAAAATCGGGATTCCCGATGCAATCTTGCACAAGCGGGGCAAGCTTGATGATGATCAGTATGCCATCATGAAGCAGCACTGCGTCATCGGGAAGGAGATCATCCAACCGCTACCGGCCGATGAAGCGGCTCAACTCCGCATGCATGCAAAAATGGGGGCCGCATTGCTCCATGTCCCCAGTTCGCCACTACTGATGCTTGCCGCCAGGATTGCTCAAACGCACCACGAACGATGGGACGGAACGGGTTATCCTCTCGGGCTCAAAGGGAATGACATTCCCATCGAAGGTCGGATGACTGCTGTGGCGGATGTGTACGATGCCCTCAGCAGTCGGCGACCATACAAGGAACCGTTCTCACGAGAAAAGTGCTTCCAGATTCTCGAGGAAGGCCGTGGGACTCACTTCGATCCCAAAATCCTCGATGCGTTCTTTGCCCGTTCCGAGGAGATCGTCCAGATTCAGCTGGACTACATGGATCGGTGAAAGTGAATGTGCTTCCAGGTTCCGTCGATTCGCTGCCAGATTCGGGTTTCCTTGGCAACGGCGGTGACCGGTGTTCCATTTGCATCCAGCTTCTGCACCAGCCGCGCATAGCAGACAATCCCGATGTCGCCAATCACCCGAACATGCGGTGAAGCGATGGAGGAGAGGCGGGGAGTCCCGCTTCCGGGAAGATCGAAATAGAACTTGTGAAATGGAAGTCCGCTGACAAGGTGCGTTTCTGCTTCCGGCTCGAAGCAGGTGATCTCGTCATCGCACAGCGCCGCATATGCGTTCCAGTCTCCCGCATCAATCGCTTTCAGCAGATTACGGGAGATTTCCAACAGTTCCTGTTCTGGAGTGGGCATGGCGTCTGGAGCTTTCGGACTACGAGTGAAATTGAAAATGGAATCTCTGGCAGCAACGGAGATGTCACGTCCTCAATCCTGTTCATCAGCGAGCAAGAACGGGACAGATCGCTGGTGTCTGCCCCATGACATTGATCGTGAGGAACAGCGTCGCTGCACATCGAGGAATACATCTCACAGATTCGCACACATTTGTCAAATCAATTCTGACACGACACAATGACTCGGCCTCTTTCGAGGAGAATCACTACCAAACCGTGTTTCAGTTTCTTAGCGGGTCAAACTCTCATGAATAAAAATGCCGTCAAGGCGGCTCTGAAGGCAGGACTTCCTCAGGTCGGAACGTGGTTGTCCTTCGGAGATTTCAACGCCACTCGCATGCTGGCTCGTACCGGACTGGCGTATCTGACTGTCGATCTGGAGCATTCTCCCATCGACTGGGGACGGGCTGGAGAGTTGTTTGCAGCCATTGCGGATGCGGGATGTGTTCCGCTCGCTCGGGTTCCGGAGGGGCGTCACGACCACATCAAGCGGGTTCTGGATGCAGGAGCCTATGGAATTATCGTTCCGATGGTGGAAACCGTCGAGCAGGCGAAGGCCTGTATTGCTGCAGCGAAGTATCCCCCGGTGGGAACCCGATCGGTTGGAGGATCGCTGCACGCCATCAATTTTCGTGCGACACCCCTCGAATACTACCGAGAGGCAAATAATGAAATTCTGGTAATTCTGCAGACCGAATCACCGCTCGGTGTGGAAAACGCAGAAGCAATCTACAGCCTTCCGGGTGTCGATGGAATTTTCGTTGGCCCCAATGATCTTCGGGCCCAGATGCGAACACCGGATGGACGCGATCCATCCCCGGAGGAATTCGAAGCGATGTTGCAACGAATCCTTGCCACAGGAAAGAAATGCGGGACTCCGGTCGGGTTGCATGTCATGTCGGTTGAGGATGTTCAGCGGCGCATCAATGAGGGGTGGCAGTTCCTCGCGATCGGAAGTGATCTGTCGATGCTGCTGACGGAAGCACAACGCATTTCGACCGCCCTCAAGCTGCGTCCCGATCAGCAGCAGATTGCCCGTTACTGATCCCCTATCCGAGTTTGGCCCCCTTCTCTCAGAGTGGGGGGCCATACGATCGTCCACAAATAAGAAATCGCTGCACATCGAGTGATGCGCAGCGATTTCTTGTTTAATGATCTGGCCAGATTCTTAGTGAGTCACTTAGTCGTTCGTCGCATGGCTGCTCGGGGCGGCGACGAAGGTTTCCATCGTTTCCACTCCTGAGAACAGGTACAGGCGTCCGCGATACCACACTGCATGTTCGAGCGATCCTTCCAGTTTTTCCCCGGTCAATGCGAGGTGAATCACATCGCATCCGCCCGCTGCTGGAGCATACTTGACCGGATCAGCCAGAAACTTGTCACGGGCCTCTGCTGAGGAGAGGGCGTATTCCCGGCCATTGTAGGAAACCGTGTACAGGAATGAGGCGTCTACAAGATTTCGTTCATCCCGCAGGACAACCGGACAGAACCCTTTCAGTCCCTTCAGATCTTTCCGGGCGGCAATCAGCTCCATCTTGGACTGCTGGTCATTCGATGGAGGTGGTGTCGTCGGTGCCGATGGTGTCGTGGTCGTCGGGGTTACAGCGGCAGTCTTGACGGGATTGATTTGAATCTCCGGTGCCGGAGTTGTCGACAGCTTCGGCAGCTGATCCGGTGCAGGAATCTCCAGTTTTGGCAACTCAGGAGGCACACTGGGCGCCATGGACTGCGCGGGGGCTGGTGTCTGCGTGGAGGCGGCCACAGGAGGAAGTTCCAGTGGGGGAATTTCCGCTGTCTTGATCTCCTTGGGCTGTGCTGTCGCTGGGGGCACCGCCGGAATCTGCGGGAGTTGCTCCATCGGAGGGGGTGGCAGTGTCTCCACCGTCTTCATCTCTGGACCGGATGGCTCCGCTTGCAACGAGCGACCAGTATAAGGTGAGTCGTCAGGCGCTTGCGTCTTAGGCGCTTGCGTCACTGTCGGAGTTGTTGTGGCCGGAGCCGGATTGGCTGCGGTCATGGTGGCGGCAGGGGCCTTCTGATCTTCCGGGAACAGATCCGCAAACGGATCTTTCTGCGGCTTCGATGGAGTGGAAGTCTCTGAAGCCAGTCCCGTCGGTTCGCCCGGGGCGATCTGTCCAGCTGGTCCCGGAAGCGGAGCGTTGAATTTGAGTTCAGGCTCGCTGGATGGCTGCGGAGTATTGGAATTTGTTTCAGCGGGTGGGCTTTCCACCATCAGCGCCCTCAATTCCGGAATGTGCTTCACTGGAGGCTCATGGTCTCCGCCGACCGGAGAGATTGTTGGAGGAACGGCCGGAATGTCCGCGCCCGGAGGAATGGACGGGATGTCGTTCATGCCAATGGTGTTTGCTCCGATGGCATTGATATTGTTCCCCGGCTGAAACAGCCCTGGTTGCTGGGGCTGTCCATAAGTAGGCGGAATCGACGGGATCTGCTCCATCGAGGCTCCGGGGGCGGGTGGCGGTCCCGCTGGACGGTCCGTCACCTTGATGTCGGACGCTTTGGGATAGGTCATCCCCGGATCGACAGGAGGAGTGGTCGGAGCCTTGCTGCGGAAAATTCCTTTCAGCCGCTCGCTGAAGGCGGTTGTCTGCCGGTCTGATTTAAGCTCGTCCTGATCGGCCTTCCGCATCTGTCGATAGTCTTTGTTTGACATATTTCCGGCAACCAGCTCGACGGAGCCGGACCCAGGTCCCAGTGGTCGTGCAATTTGGGATTGCTGTGGAAAGAGCCGGGGCTCTGCGGGGCCATGAGAGGCCGTCCCGTGTTGTGCTTGAGCGACCGTGGAGATGGAACACATTGCCATACCGGCGATACCGGCAAAAAAGAACGGACGAGTTCTTTGAATGATATTTCGGTAGAGCGTCATCTCTGATCGTACTCCCGGGAAAAGACTGGAGAGTGGCCCGCCCAGTTCAACAGCGTCGATTGCTGCTGAGCCAAATCTGTTTCTTGTGGATGATCCGCAGCAGGCTGGGCCGACCTCCAGCAGAAACCTGCTGGAGGACCATGCGATCTCGCCGGAACCTGTTCGAGAAGGATTTGCGCAGACCGGGAGCGTGTCACAATCCGCGTATCCGGAACTTCTGTTCCCGATGGCGTTTGGAAAGAGCGCCCCCTGCGTTGTTCCCCCCTGTTCGGAACCATACAGCCGATACAATTGGCTGCTTTGGAAATATCGGTCTGGCCATTAAGATGTCGTGATAACGGTTGAACTGATCGCAATTGATTCGATCCGAAGATCACGAGAATGCGGCACAGCCGTGAATTTCGAAAAACTTCCCGCAGGGAGCCTATTTTCACATGAACATCCCCATCCAGACGTCTGGCAATGAACCGATTCGGGTCATGATCATCCCCCCAAAACGGAGATGGCTCTTTGCGCTTGTCTTTCTGGCCCTGTTGGGGTCTCTGTTTATGAATATGGTGCTGACGGCTGTCTGCGCCAGCTATTTTCAGGATGCGGAACCGCCTACCGAGAAGTACCACTCCGGGAACAAGCTGGCGAAGGACAAGATCGCCCGTCTGGTGACGGATTTCACGATCATGCCCCCTCACACTCACCGCCTGATCGAAACGATCCGCCATGTGAGGGACAAGGACGATGTAAAAGGGGCGATTCTGGTTATCGACAGCCCAGGAGGACTCGTCTCAGACAGCCACGAGATCTATCACGAGCTGATGAAACTGGCGGAGAAGAAGCCTGTTTTCGTTTCGATGAAAGGAATAGCTGCATCAGGCGGCTACTACATCGCGATGGGAGCGGGAGAAGGAGCCCCGATCTATGCAGAGCCGACCACATGGACCGGGTCCATCGGAGTCATCATGCCGCGATACAACGCCACTGAGCTGGCGAAGAAAGTCGGAATTGAATCGGATTCTCTGGTGACAGGCCCTCTCAAGGAAACACTCAGCCCCATCAAACCATTAACTCCGGAAGAGCGAAAGGTCTGGGATGCGATCCTCGATGATTCATTTCAGCGTTTCCTGAAGGTGATCGACGACAGCCGGACAAACCTGACAATGGAAGAGGTCAAAGCACTCGCAACAGGTCAGGTCTACACTGCCACTCAGGCACTCGAGAACGGATTGATCGACAAGATCGGGTATGAAGAGGACGCTCTGAATGCGTTGAAAGAAAAACTTGGGCTCTCTGAAGTGCTCGTGGTCGATTATCAATTTCCCAAAAGCCTTTCCGAAATCCTGATCGGTGTCTCCTCGAAGGTTCAGCCCACCGATCCGGTCAGCCGTCTGATGAATGCCAGTGTCCCACGGGCGATGTATTACTTCGGATGGCCGATGGCGCTCGATTTCGATCGCCATGAATGATGCGCCCCGTGCTTCGTTTGAGAACGTTGCGTTCACCGTGAAGGTCACTTTGCCTGGATTCGATGCGGATTGATGTTTGGTTTACTGAATCTCAACAAACCGGAGGGGTGGACCTCCCGGGATGTCGTCAATCGCGTCGCGAGACTGTGTGGCCGGAAGGTGAAGGTCGGACACGCCGGGACGCTGGACCCTCTCGCAACAGGGGTTCTCGTGGTTTGTGTCGGGGGAGCAACCCGGCTGGTGCCACTGATTCACGAACACCTCAAAGGGTACGAAGCGGAATTTCTCCTCGGAGCGAAGAGCGACTCCGATGACACCGAAGGAGAGGTGACCCCGGTGGAGATCCCCGCCGACCTGACGGCGGAATCGATCGAGTCGCTCCTTCCGGAATTCACCGGTGAGATTCAGCAGGTTCCTCCAATTTACTCTGCGGTCAAGGTGAATGGGAAACGGGCTTACAAGGCCGCCCGTCATGGGGAATCGTTTGAGCTGAGTCCCCGGACGGTGACGGTCAGCCGACTGAGCCTCGCCTGCTTCAAGCCTCCGCAGTTCACACTCTCCATCGAATGCGGCACAGGGACATATATCCGTTCCATCGGACGGGACCTCGCACGCAAGCTGGGGACCGAAGCAGTGATGTCAAAGCTGACCCGGACCTATGTCGGGACGATGACCATCGAGAATGCCATTGATCCAGACGAACTGACGCGCGAACGCCTTCCGGGACTTCTTCTCTCTCCGTTAACCATGCTGACGCACCTGCGCTCCATCCCTGTTTCCGGGGAGCAGGCACATCGGCTGCAATGTGGGCAGTCGCTGCCGTGGCCAGACGATCTACAGGACGCGCCGGAAGGGGAAACGGTGACGATCACTGCACCCGGGGGAGAATTGTTTGCGATTGCAGAGAAAGTCGACGGACGGATTGCACCACGCATTGTTTGCGGTGGGGCGCAAAGCGGTTAGAGCGTATCTCACGAACGTATGGGATCACAGCGGCAATCAGTATTGTGATGAAGCAACAAGTGACCGCGACACCCTCCACAGACAGTGATTCGGCCGATGACAGGAACAGTTGGGCAACCGTTCCCTTTATTCAATCTGAACGGGCAATATCCCTCTCAATAATGCGGGCGTTCTCATGAGGAAAGAACAAGGCAGTGGCGGAGAAAACGATACGGAATTGGATCGCGAGTCTCTGGCTCTGTTGCAGCTGAATATGATTCCCGGGGTCGGTCCCCGGTTGCAGTCACTCCTGCTCAACCACTTCGGGAGCGTGGAAGAGATCTTTGCTGCTTCGGGTGCCCAGCTTCTGCGTGTCGAGGGAATTGGTCCGAAGATTTCAGCAGAGATCACACGGGCCGCCGATTTTCAAGCTGCCCGTCAGGAATGGGAGCGGTGCCGGGCAGCGGGCGTTCATCTGATTTTTCGGACTTCGGACGACTACCCCTCCTCATTGCAGGAAATTCATGATCCCCCTCTCGTGCTTTATGTGCGGGGAGACATTCAGCCCCGTGACATGCTCGCTGTCGGGATTGTGGGAGCGCGACAGTGTACGCATTACGGAACGACTCAGGCCCGGCGCATTGCCGCTCAACTGGCACAGGCCGGTGTGACGGTCATCAGTGGACTCGCCCGCGGGATTGATGGTGCTGCCCACCGGGGAGCGCTGGAAGCGAATGGACGAACGCTGGCAGTGTGCGCTCCAGGGCTTTCTCACATCTACCCACCTGAGCATAAGTCTCTCGCGGACGAAATTTCCCAAAGTGGGGCGCTGTTAAGCGAATCCCCCATGTCCCGCGGGGCAATGCGCGGGCTGTTTCCTCAGCGCAACAGAATCATCGCTGGTCTGTCGTTAGGCGTGGTGATCGTGGAGGCAACCCGGAACAGCGGCGCCCTTCACACGGCCCGGCATGCCATGGAACAGGGGCGCGATGTCTTTGCGGTTCCGGGGCGGATCGACAGTCCCGCCAGCGAAGGCTGTCACGATCTACTTCGTGACGGGGCGATTCTCGTCCGGTCGGTGGATGATATTCTCGAAGCCCTTGGTCCCAGTCTGAAACCGGTCCCGATCTCAGGGACTCAGTCGGTTGCCGTGCCTCGGGAACTGAACCTCAATGATCAGGAGCGGCAAATTCTCAATCTGATTGACTTCGCGCCGACCTCGATCGATCAGGTGCTGGCTCAAGCTGGGATGGAAACCTCCCGCGCCCTCTCCACGCTCACAGTTCTAGAGATGAAGAAGCTCGTTCGACGACTCCCCGGGAGCACGGTTGAGCGCATCACCGGGTAATGGTCGAATTTTCGCGTTTGACCAACACAAATCAACGTTGTGTGGCCATATCTGGGATGGTGATCGTCGAATTATTCGATCTGACCATGAAAGCCGGATTCATGTAGCGACTTCAGCACAGCAGCGTGGTTGATCTTGCTCCCCGTGAGGATGATGGTCCCCTGCTTCGACTCCGTCTTCACGGACTGGACACCGCTTAATTTCTTGAGTGGCCCCTCAACACTCGTCACGCATCCCCGGCAACAGAGATGAACCTTGGTGATTTTGACCTGATCGCTGGCCTTGTCTGAGGAAACCTTGAAGTCAGGACCGGGAGTCGAAGGAGTTCCGTACAGCCCGGATGCTGCCAGTGCGGTCAGTCCCTTCTGTGCGGCCGCATCATCTTTTGCATTGAACCGGACGAGTTCTTCATCCTTGTCGATCTGGACATCGGAAACGCCATCGACACCCTCCAGTGATTTTGAAACAGCTTTGACGCAGCCACCACAGCAGAGATGAACTCCTTCAACCCGAACTTCACCGGCGGAAACCGCAGCAGCCATTCCGGCAATCATCCAGCTGCAGAGGACACAGCTAATTGTCCTGATATTGAACATGGCGAACATCTCCTGTGAGGTGGCAATGTGAAGACCGGCTGAAACAAATGTCAGTCCCGGTGTGAAGGTCAACAGTCGTCGTGCTATGAGATTACCACACGATGGAGTTCAGGTGATCCCAAATTCCTGCAGTACGAATCTGATCTCTCAATTAATGTGATCTTCCCGGAACTCGCCCCGAAAACAATAAAAATCGCCGCACATCAGATGATATGCGGCGATTGTGGCATGGACTTATGGCTGACAGATTAAGTTAAAAGGCTCTACGCGACGCGGCTGCGACGGTTGAACGAAAGGATTTCCACTTCGTCCTGCTGCTGCTCGCGAACACCTTCAATAAAGGCTTCGAAGACCTGCATGTCGAGTGCGGAGGCCGACTCGCTTTCCGGATGGAACTGAAC
>Ga0065721_10050341_pt1 | contig 21023 bp, 20 predicted proteins | sample Mesricmetagenome_FD_59108 | JGI IMG/M metagenome (GOLD analysis project Ga0065721, IMG submission 59108) | Mesophilic microbial community from rice straw/compost enrichment Sample: eDNA_1 v2 (version 2) | ecosystem: Engineered > Solid waste > Grass > Composting > Bioreactor | place: USA: Davis... | reverse complement strand
AGCCGCAAGGCTGGCTCGTCGCCGAGCTCAGCAGCTTCCAGCTGAAGGGCACGGTCGACTTCAAGCCGCGCATCGCCTGCCTGCTTAATCTGGCGGAGACGCATCTGGACTATCACGGCACGATGGACGATTACGTCGCTTCCAAGGCGAAGCTGTTCGCCAATCAGACGGAAGAGGATACGGCGGTGTACAACGCGGACGATCCAGCGGTGCTTAAGCTGTCCGAGTCGTTCCGCGCCGCCAAGCTTCCGTTCTCTCTGCTTCGCACCCTCGATGCCGGCGTGTTCGTCGAACCGGCCTACCCGATGCCGGGCTCCGACGAGTCGCCGGCTGAAGGCAGCGACGGCTTGTCCGCCTCTCCGGCCGAGCGCTGGATCGTTTACCGACCGGGCGACGGAACCGAGCATCGCATCGCCCGGGTGGATCGCCTGGGCATCCCCGGGCGCCACAACGCGGCGAACGCGCTGGCGGCGATCGCCATCGCCCTGGCCGCGGGCGCCAAGCCGGAGCAGCTCAAGGAGCCGCTCGAAAGCTTCCGCGGCGTCGAGCACCGCTTGGAATACGCGGGAACGTTCGGCGGCGTGAAGTATTACAACGACTCGAAGGCGACGAACGCGACGGCGACGACGATGTCGGTCTATTCTCTCCCGGCTCCGCTTATCCTCATCGCGGGAGGGCTGGATCGCGGCTCCGATTATATGGAGCTTCTTCCGGTGTTCCGCGAGCGGCTCAAAGGAGTCGTCCTTCTCGGCGAGACGAGAGAGAAGATTCGCAAGGTGGCGGAGGCAGCCGGTTTAACCTCGGTCAAAGTCGTCGAACCTGTGGGTGATGCCGCCGATACGCTGCGACTTGCCGTCAAGGAAGCTGCCGCCATGGCTTCGCCGGGAGATACCGTGCTTCTCTCTCCCGCGTGCGCGAGCTGGGACATGTTTCCTTCGTACGAGGTTCGCGGCCGCATTTTTAAGGAATCGGCGCATACGCTGTAAGAAGGGGGCTTGTCCCCACTTCTTCGCCACGTGAGGTGTCCGGTACCATGGTCAAATCCCGCTCTACCCCCGACATTTGGATGATCGTCGCGACGCTAGGCATATTGGCCATCGGCGTGGTCATGGTATACAGCGCCAGCGCCGTTGCGGCTTTTCACGACTATGGAGACAAGTTCTACTATGTCAAGAGGCAGCTCATCTTCGCGGGCATCGGTATCGCCTCCATGTTCGCGATGATGAACATCGACTACATCCGGTGGAAAAAATGGGCGCCCGCGGCGTTGCTCGTCTGCTTCGCCATGCTGCTCGTCGTGCTGATTCCCGGGGTGGGCGTCGTGCGCGGGGGAGCGCGGAGCTGGCTGGGGATCGGGAGTCTCGGCATCCAGCCGTCCGAATTCATGAAGCTGGCCATGATCCTTTTCTTGGCCCGCATGCTGTCCGAACGCCAGAACGAGCTGAACTCGTTCACGCGCGGCCTGCTTCCGCCCCTGGCGATATTAGGGACGGCCTTCGGCCTTATTATGTTGCAGCCGGACCTGGGCACGGGCGCGGTCATGATCGGCGCCTCGCTGCTCGTCATCTTCGTCGCGGGGGCGAGGATCTCGCACCTCGCCGGATTGGCGGCGATAGGCGCCGTCGGCTTCATCGGCCTGATCGCCGCCGCCCCCTACCGTCTCCAGCGGATCACCGCCTTTCTGGATCCCTGGCAGGATCCGCAAGGAGCGGGCTATCAGGCGATTCAATCGCTTTACGCGATAGGACCCGGAGGGCTTGTCGGCTTGGGGCTCGGGATGAGCCGGCAGAAGTACAACTACCTGCCGGAGCCGCAGACGGACTTTATTTTCTCGATCTTGGCCGAGGAGCTGGGCTTTATCGGAGGCTCGCTTCTTATCGTCTTGTTTTTATTGCTGATCTGGCGCGGGATGCGAACGGCCATTACGATTTCCGATCCGTTCGGCAGCTTCCTGGCGGCGGGGATCGTCGGCATTATCGGGACCCAGGTTCTGATGAACATCGGCGTCGTCATCGGTCTGCTTCCCATTACGGGGATCACCCTGCCGCTCGTCAGCTACGGAGGCTCCTCACTGACGCTTCTGCTGACGGCGCTAGGTCTATTGCTTAATTTATCCCGTTATTCGAGGTGACTTGGAATGCGTCTCGTTCTTACCGGGGGAGGTACCGGTGGACATATTTATCCGGCGCTCGCCATCGGCCGCGAAGCGGCCGAGCGGGAGCCGGACTCTTCGCTTCTCTATATAGGCACGACCAAAGGGCTCGAGAGCCGAATCGTGCCGAATCAAGGCATTCCTTTCGAGAGCATAGACATTACCGGCTTCCGCCGGTCGCTGTCGATGGAGAACGTGAAGACGGTCGTTCGCTTCCTCCAGGGCGTTAAGCGCTCCAAGGAATTGCTGCGAAGCTTTAAGCCCGATGCCGTCGTCGGCACCGGCGGGTACGTGTGCGGACCGGTCGTTTACGCCGCTTCGCGGCTTGGGATTCCTACGCTCATTCACGAGCAGAACGTCGTCCCGGGGCTCACGAACAAATTTTTAAGCCGTTACGCGGACGCCGTCGCGGTAAGCTTCGCCGATTCCCTGCCGCACTTCTCCGGCAAGCGCAACGTCCTGCATGCCGGCAATCCGGTCGCGTCGATGGTGGCCAAGGCGAACCGAAGCGAAGGCTTCAAGTCGCTTGGCCTTCCCGAAGGAACGCCGTTCGTCCTGGCCGTCGGGGGAAGCCGCGGGGCCCAGGCGCTCAACGAGGCCATCCTGGAGATGCTGCCCGGCCTGGAGAGCCTCGCGGACGTCCATTTTGTCTTCGTAACCGGGGAACGTTATTATGAAGAAGCGCTTGCTAGATTGCAAGAGCTTCCCGCGAAGGTCAAAGGACGCGTGCACGCGCTTCATTACATCAACAACATGCCCGAGGTGCTGTCCGCCGCGTCGCTCGTCGTAAGCCGGGCAGGGGCTTCTTCGCTGGCGGAGATTACTTCGCTAGGCATCCCGTCCATTCTCGTTCCGTCTCCGAACGTGACGAACAATCATCAGCAGCCTAACGCGGAGAGCTTGGCGGTTGCCGGAGCCGCGGTGATGATATTAGAAAAGGATTTGAACGGCGGCGCGCTCTTAAGCAATCTATCGGCGATCATGAAGGACCGTTCTCGTAGGGAAGCGATGGCCGTCGCCGCGAGAAAGCTGGGAATGCCGAAGGCCGCTTCGGCCATCTACGAACAAATCAAAGGAATTCTAAAATAACTAGAGCCGGAAGCTTGTCTGCTGGGCATTTGTCACCACCTGCGAATCCATGACATAAGATACAGCGTGATCATGACTGTCGAGCTATCGCGGATCGGGACATCGGGCAGCCAAGTGCCGGACTATCAAGGGCAAGGGGGAACAAACATGCAGCAGTTGGCCGCGGAATTGGAACAAGCCCAGGTTGGCGCCGTCAGATTCAACGAGTCGCTGGCGCGGCATACGACCTGGAAAATCGGAGGGCCTGCGGACATCTTCATCGTTCCCGAATCCCGAGAAGAGCTGGCGGCGGCGCTTCGTATCCTGAACCGTCATGGCGTTCCGTGGACGACGCTCGGCCGCGGCTCCAACACTCTCGTCTCCGACAAAGGCGTGAGAGGGGCGGTAATCCATCTCGGCCGCGGCTTCGACTTCGTTCTCTTCGACGGAGAATTCGTCAGAGCGGGAGCGTCGTATTCCTTCATCAAGCTATCCGTCATGGCTGGGAAGGAAGGTCTCTCCGGCTTGGAATTCGCGGGAGGAATTCCGGGTTCGGTAGGTGGGGCCGTCTATATGAACGCCGGAGCGCACGGCTCGGACGTGTCATGCATCCTTAAGTCGGCGGACATTGTCTGGGAAGACGGAACGTTGGAGACATGCAGCCAAGAGGAGATGGGCTTCTCGTATCGCCATTCCTTGCTTCAGGAACGCAGGGGGATCGTCACGGAAGCCGTATTCCGGTTGAAGAGCGGAGATCGCAAGGAGATCGCCGCCGCCTTGGCGACCTACAAGGATCGCAGGCGGCGCACGCAGCCGCTGCAGATGGCTTGCGCGGGCAGCGTATTCCGCAATCCGCCGAACGATCATGCGGCGAGGCTGATCGAAGCCGCGGGAATGAAGGGCGCTCGCGAGGGCGATGCGGAAGTTTCCCTCATGCATGCCAACTTTATCGTGAACCATGGCGATGCCAAGGCCGAGGACGTCCTCACCCTCATGCGCCGGGTTCAGAGCACAGTGGAAGACCAATTCGGAATCCGACTGGTGCCGGAGGTTCTCCTGATGGGTGAGCGGTAATCCGGAGGTGAAACCCTTGGACAAATTGGTGATTGAAGGCGGTAAGCCGCTTTCGGGCACCATACGCATCCACGGAGCCAAAAATGCCGCCCTGCCGATTCTCGCGGCCAGCATGCTGGCCGAAGGAACGGTAACGATTCGCAATGTACCCCGATTGTTGGATATCGAAGTGATGCTGAATATTTTGCAGGACCTTGGCTGTCGTACCGAGCAGATTGACAATGTCGTCACCGTAGACAGCAACGCCGCTTTCTCTTCTCACGTGCCGGAGAACCTGATGCGGCAGATGAGATCCTCCGTCTTCTTGATGGGTCCGTTGTTGGCGCGTTTCGGCGAGGTAGAGGTTTACCAGCCGGGAGGCTGCGCCATCGGCGAGCGCAAGATCGATTTGCACCTGCGCGGGCTTCAAGCGCTCGGCGCCGTGATCCAAGAGACCGGCAGCCGCATTGTCTGCAAGGCGGATCGATTGACCGGAGCGGAGATCATTCTCGATTTTCCGAGCGTCGGCGCCACCGAGAATATCATGCTGGCGGCGGTTCTCGCATCCGGACGCACGACGATCGTTGGAGCCGCCCGAGAGCCGGAGATTCAAGACCTGGAGCGTTTCCTTAACGCGATGGGAGGCAAAGTGTCGGGCGCGGGAACGGATACGATCAGCATTGAAGGAGTCCGATCCTTGAACGGCTGCGACTTCGAGGTCATTCCCGACCGCATCGTGACGGGAACCGTCATGGTCGCCGCCGCGGTTACACGCGGAGACGTGACCCTTGAAGGCACGAGACCGGGCCATTTAACCTCGCTGATCCATGTCATGCGGCGAGCCGGTGTTCATATCGATGTCGAGAATGATATAATGAGAGTCATCTCCCGTTCGAGACCGAAATCGGTCGATCGGGTGGTCACCTCTCCTTATCCGGCTTTTCCGACCGACCTGCAGGCCCAGTTGATGGTCCTGCTCGCCATATCGGAAGGAGTCAGCATGGTGAAGGAGACCGTGTTCGAAGGACGCTTTAAGCATGTGGACGAATTGGGACGCATGGGAGCGGATATTCGGCTCGATCTCAACACGGCTTTTATCCGCGGGGTTCCGCAACTGTACGGGACGGCCGTGGAAGCTTCCGATCTGCGTGCGGGAGCGGCGCTGGTCATTGCCGGCTTGGCTGCTAACGGACGTACGGTCGTCGAGCAGGTTCATCACATTGACCGTGGTTATGATCGGATAGAGAAGATGTTCGGCAGCCTTGGCGGGGATATCGTCCGCCAGCCTTTCGAACGAGTGCCGACCGGCTCTCGGTAAGATGTCCCCCGCTGGAGCGGAACCTTCCTTTGGCGGGGATTCTTTTTGCACCAGCGGAGGACAAGTTTTATCCAACCGAGTTTTGAAGGGAGACGAGTTCATGTCGGAGCGGATTCCCGCCTTGAAGCTGAATAATGCGGAGAAGCGGGGAGCCGCGGAGAAGAGGCGCGGACGCAAGCTTCTTTGGATTGTCATCGCTTTGTTTGTCATTCTAGCAATCTTTCTTTTTCTGCGCTCGGACCTTTCCAAGATTACCGAGATCGAGATCAGTCCTTCCGTGCATACGAGCAAAGAGGAGATTCTTCAAGCTTCGGGGATTCAGCTTAAGGATTCGTTTTTTACCGTCGACGCCAAGAAGGCGGAGGAGAAGATCGGCCGGCTGAAGGCGATCGAGAAGGCGAGCGTCGTTAAGAAGTTCCCTGGCATGGTAGAAATCACGGTCAAGGAATACAAAGAGGTCGCCCTTGAGATGGACGGACAAGGCAGCACGCTGCTCGTGCTCTCGAACGGCCTTTCCGTCCCCTTGCCGGAAGGGAACGTCCTGCCCGACATGCCCGTATTGACGGGCTGGAAGGCGGATGATCCGGCTAGGGCTTCCATCTGCGCGGCGCTTGGCGGAATGCAGTCGAGCCTTCTCAAGGATCTGTCGCAGATCTCGCCGGATCCTTCGAATGCCTATCCGGACCGAATCAAGATTTACACGAGGTCCAAATTCGAAGTCGTCACGACCGTCTCCCGTCTAGCGGGCAAAATGACGCTCTTAAGCGAAATAGTAGAAAATAGAGAGCCCGGAAGAGTCGTCTTGCTAGAAGCGGACACATACCTGCCCTATTCGGCAGAAAATGCGCCGGAGACGGCTTCGCAAGCGGAAACAAGCGAGTAAACTTAAGGAAATGGACTCTACTCAAGTGGATTAATCAATGTTAAAATTTCATGTATGGCCGCGCACAATTCCCTATGAGAGGGATTAGAAAAATATCAGCAAGAATCATGAAAATTTTTGTTGAAAAAAGAGGGAAAACCTCGCAGACGTTGAATATGTAGAGAAAGCATCCCATTTCCCAGCCATTTTCATCACCAATTGGAGGTGCCACCGGTTGAGTAGCAACGACCTCATCGTCAGCCTGGACATCGGCACGTCGAAAGTCCGGGTGATTATCGGGGAAATCAGCAACGGGGCCATTAACATTATTGGCGTAGGATCCGCGGATTCCGATGGAATTCGCAAAGGCGCCATTGTGGATATTGACCAAACCGTTCAATCGATCCGAAGCGCTATTGACCATGCGGAACGCATGGTCGGAATTACGATCAGCGAAGTTTACGTCGGCATTGCCGGCAATCATATCGCGCTACAGAGCAATCACGGTGTCGTCGCCGTTTCCAACGAAGATAGAGAGATCGGCGAGGAAGACATCGAGCGAGTTTTGCAAGCGGCCAAGGTGGTTGCGCTGCCCCCCGAACGCGAAATTATCGGCCTTTTGCCGAAGCAGTTTCTCGTTGACGGGTTGACGGGAATTCAAGACCCGCGAGGGATGATCGGAGTTCGTCTGGAAGTTGAATGCACCATTATCACGGGAACGAAGGCTGCCGTACATAACTTGATGCGCTGCGTCGAGAAGGCAGGCTTGCGTATCGCTCCTTCCGGCATCATTCTCATGTCCTTAGCATCCGGTATGATGGCCTTGACCAAAGACGAGAAGCAAATGGGCACCGTTCTCGCGGATATCGGAGCCGGAGCGACAACGATCGCGATATTCGAAGGCGGAAGCCTTGCGGCCGTGTCCACGCTTCCGATCGGCGGAGACTACGTGACGAGCGATATTTGTTACGGATTGAAGACTCAGACCGAGCATGCGGAGAAAATCAAGCTTAAATACGGTTGCGCTCGCGTCGACGATGCCGCTTCCGACGTCTCCTTCAAGGTGATGCGGGTCGGCACGAACGCGGAGAAGGAATTCTCCCAACCCGATCTGGCCGCGATCATCGAGCCGCGCATGCAGGAGATCTTCCATATGATCCGTCAAGAGGTCAAAAGGCTTGGCTACTTGGACAAGCTGAATGGCTATGTCTTGACGGGCGGATCGGTCACGATGCCGGGAGTTCTGTCGCTGGCTCAGATCGAGCTTGAGTCCAGCGTGCGAATCGCGGTGCCCGATTTTATCGGGGTTCGAGACCCGTCGTACAGCAGCGGAGTCGGCATGATTCAATACGTGACGAAGTTCGTCCGCTATCGCGGCAGCGCGGCAAGTCCGAAGCGCGCCGCGAAGAGCAAGGCTGCCGCTCCGGCGGCGGCCAAGCCCGGCGTATTCGAATGGTTCAAGAACATGTTCAAAGAATTTATATAAGCCGCCGCTTACAGTTGTCTCGACAAAGCGATGCGAGGAGGAAATACGAAAATGTTGGAATTTGATTTTGAAATGGAACCGCTCGCTAAAATAAAAGTAATCGGTGTTGGTGGCGGCGGCAGTAACGCAGTGAACCGAATGATCGAGAACGGAGTCAAAGGCGTCGAGTTCATTACCGTCAATACGGACGCCCAGGCTCTTCATCTTACGAAATCCGAGCAGAAGCTTCAGATCGGGGACAAGCTTACCCGCGGTCTCGGAGCGGGCGCCAACCCGGAAGTGGGCAAGAAAGCCGCGGAGGAATCCCGCGAAGGCATCATGAATTCGCTTCGCGGATCCGATATGGTGTTCGTCACCGCCGGAATGGGCGGCGGCACCGGTACCGGCGCGGCTCCCGTCATTGCGGAGCTGGCCAAGGAATGCGGAGCTCTGACGGTCGGCGTCGTAACCCGCCCGTTCACCTTCGAAGGCCGCAAGCGCTCTACTCAAGCCGAGCAAGGCATCGAAGCGCTGAAGGAGAAGGTCGATACCCTCATCGTCATCCCGAACGATCGCCTTCTTGAGATCGTGGACAAGAAGACCCCGATGATGGAAGCCTTCCGCGAAGCGGATAACGTTCTGAAGCAAGCGGTACAAGGCATTTCCGACCTGATCGCGGTACCCGGCCTGATCAACCTCGACTTTGCGGACGTGAAGACGATCATGACCGAGCGCGGCTCGGCTCTGATGGGCATCGGCGTAGCCAGCGGCGAGAACCGCGCGATGGAAGCGGCCAAGAAGGCTATCATGAGCCCTCTCCTGGAGACTTCAATCGAAGGCGCTCGCGGCATCATCATGAACATCACGGGCGGTTCGAACCTGTCTCTGTTCGAGGTCAACGAAGCGGCCGAGATCGTCATCTCCGCATCCGACCCCGAAGTCAACATGATCTTCGGCGCCAGCATCGACGACAGCCTGAAGGACGAGATCAAGGTCACCGTCATCGCCACCGGCTTCGAGCATAGACCTCAGTCGCGCCGCGGTTTCGCCAATGCTCCTCAGCAACCGGCGCAGCAGCACGCTCCTAGCGCTCCGGAGACCCACGATATCCGCTCCGCGGGCAACAGCAATCTTCGCCCGTTCGGCAGCAACAACGCGGGCAGCGACCAACTGGACATCCCGGCATTCCTTCGCAATCGCCCTCGCAACGACCGCTAAAGCTGTTCGGCACTTATCAAACCTATCCTCTCATTGGGATAGGTTTTATTTTTTGCACACTTCAGTTACCGAGCCATCTTTATCCCGTCATTGCCGTACCAGTTCCCCCTGCGCACCAGTACCCCTGTGCACCAGTACCCCTGTGCACCAGTACCCCTCGTAATACCATTTCCCTCGCTACTCCAGCTCCCTGCAGGCCTCTTACAACCATGTCCCGCTCGTCTTCCCTTATGCCTCCTCTCCCGTTCACTCAGGAAGAATACATCGCTGTGCTAGAGTGCGTTTTCGAACAATGGACTCCTCGAACAATGGACTCCTCGAACAATGGACTCCTCGAACAATGGACTCCTCGAAAAATGAACGCTTTGAACAATGGGCTCTTGTTTGTCTAACTAGGAGCTTATTGACGAATGGACTTAGGTATTGTTAAGCGACGAGTTTGTTCGGCGAGTGGGCTCTTGTTTTGTCCGGATAGAAGCTTATTCGACTAATGGACTCATTTTTGTTAGCTTTGAGCTTATTCGAAGCGGCTCGCGATCAGTCATCTGCCTTATTATGCAGCCTGGAGGTTACGGGAGTAAGCGATACAAGTTTGAGAGAGGCGTTGCATGGCATCGAATGAGCCTGCAGCGGCGTTCCACCTGAAGGTGATTTCCGCCAAATACTTGGAAAGCGATCGCGATTGAATACCATGATAAGAATCGTGGAGCTGTTTGAAGCATGATTTTACGAGGGAGCTCAAGGTTTTGCAGTGGCGCTTGGTGAGAAGAAGACTGCGATAAACGGTTGAGATGGGTCGGGAGAGGGACTCGGAATCAAAGAAACGCTCTTTGACCGAATCGATTCCCATAGGCGTGATAATGCTTCCATGCATATGATCTCGAGGAATGGCCATCATCGCAAGACGAACGGGGTTTCCCGCCTCATCGATAGAAGCGCCTACAGCGATAGGGTGGAGATTCTCGGGCAAGCTGAAGATCGTCTTGTAGAAGCATCCCAGGATTGCTAACCCTGCTTGAGCCTCTCCCGATAGCTTGTCCGGAGTTGCGAGGCTAAGGCTCTGTCGAATTTTATCCAGCATGGAATAGGCCGTTTTGTAGGTTACGCGCAGCAGCTTGCTTAAATGGACGGCATTGACCCGGGCTTGGGGGTCGCTAAGAAGCTTAAAGGTAAATAGCCACTTGGATAAGGGAGTGCGAGTTCCTTCCATAGCGGTGCCTGAAGTAACGGAGGCTTGGTAGCGACAGCGGGTGCATTCATATAGAGGCAGTCTTCTGGAGTTGATGACGTAGCATTCATGGTGACCGCATGATGGGCAACGATACCCTTCGGGCCAACGGCACTGGTAGAAGTAGTTAAGGCAAGCCTCTTCTCCGCCGAATTCAAGCAAGAATACATCATAAGAATCCATTATCTTCATCACCTCGAAAGCGAACGTTTGTTCCTATTTCATAATAGCATTTTCGATTCAAAAATACAATCTTTTTCCAAAAAAATGACGGGTTAGGAGTTCCTGAGCGGGCGGGAGAGGAGAAGTAGGTATAGAGAAAAAGGCGGACTGAAATTAAGGGGGATGCCGGGAAAGAGGGATTCTGAGTGAAGGGGAGAGGCGAGATAAGCTTAGAGAAAGAGAAGGTACTGAATTAAAGGGGGGGCCAGGAAAGAGGGATTCTGAGTGAAGGGGAGAGGAGAAATAGGCTTAGAGAAAGAGGAGGAGTTGTATTAAGGTGAGGTGGTGGGAAATGAGATTTCTGCGCGAAGGGGAGAGGCAAAATAGGCAGAAAAAAGAGGATGTTTCATTGAGAACAAGCGGAGAGGATGCCCTAAGAGAATGGGATTAGCGTCATAGGAAGGAGCGGGCGTCGTTCTTTGTACTCCGACAAAAAAACAAAGGTCAGGACGCCACGAATAGACAGACACCGAATAACAAACGGATTATACTGGGTTCATCCATCCCGGCCTTGACCGTTGTCGGTTCCGGGGCGATAAAGGATGGCGATCCCATGTGACTGTATACGTAGATTTGGTTTTTCTTACGAATCTAGCCGTGGACGGGACGGTTCTTCTATTGACGGCGAAAGTGAGAAAGCTTCGACCGAAACGCCGGAGAGTGGTTCTGTCATCGGGGCTCGGAGCGGCTTACGCGGCTCTTATGTTCCTTGTGAGCGTGCCCTACCTGTATTCGTTCGCCGGCAAACTGCTCGTATCCCTTCTCATGCTCCTGAGCGCTTTCGGGTATGGTGGCCTTCTGCGATTCGTGAGAATTTTCGTCGCCTTCTATGTCGTGAATTTCGCGACGCTCGGCGGCGTTATCGGTACATCTTTCTTGTTGACCCAATCGGGGAGTCCGTGGGAGGCCATCACCATTACGGAGGAAGGCGGACTGCTGCTAAGCTGGCAGCTCCAGCTCGGATTGTTCGCTGCGGCTTTCGCTTTGTCGGTATGGATGTTCCGCGGCGCATCGGCAACGACCGAGCATCAGCAGAGGCTTGAGGCCTTGCTGGTAGACGTTGTCGTAACCGTGGATGGAGAGAATTGGAGTTGCCGCGGCTTGGTGGATACCGGCAATCGGCTCTATGACCCCTTGACGAGAATACCCGTCATGATGATGGAGGCTTCCATCTGGAAGGATAAGCTTCCCTCCGGATGGGCGAATCGCCTTCAAAACGAGCCGGCGGACCGTTTATTGTCGGAATTGGACAGCTTGGGCGAAGTCGGCTTTGCCTGGGGGGAGCGGCTTAGGCTAATTCCCTATCGCAGCTTGAACGGGGTTACTCGCCTGCTGTTGGCGATTAAACCGGATTCTGTCTCTATCGCTAACGGTTCAGAAGAACGAATCTATCGACGGGTATTGATCGGTATGGATGGAGGCTCTATCTCGCCGGATGGAACCTATCGCGCTATCGTGCATCCTGACCTGGGAATGACGGACAGCTCTCCGTCGGTCCCGTCCCAACCCGCGTGACAGGAGGCTGACCAAATGTTCGTGAAATTGAAGCTGATGTCCCAATTGACGTTCTATCGCCTGTTATTCCGGTTCGGATGGAAGAGCGAAGAGGTCTATTACATCGGAGGGAGCGAAGCGCTGCCTCCGCCGCTCACGAGAGAGGAAGAGGAGTATTTGCTGGAGCGGCTCCCGTCGGGAGACTCCGCCATCCGGGCGATGCTGATCGAGCGCAACCTAAGGCTGGTCGTGTACATCGCCCGCAAGTTCGAGAACACCGGCATTCATATCGAGGATCTGGTTTCGATCGGAGCGATCGGGCTGATCAAGGCCGTAAACACGTTCGATCCGGAGAAAAAAATCAAGCTGGCCACCTACGCCTCCCGCTGCATCGAGAACGAAATTCTTATGTATCTCCGCCGCAATAGCAAAACCCGCACGGAGGTGTCGTTCGACGAGCCGCTCAACATCGATTGGGACGGCAACGAGCTGCTTCTCTCGGATGTTCTGGGAACGGAGAACGACACCATCTACCGCAACATCGAGGAGCAAGTAGACCGCAAGCTGCTTCACAAGGCGCTGGATAAATTGAGCGAACGAGAACGAACGATCATGGAGCTAAGATTCGGGCTCGCGGACGGCGAAGAGAAAACCCAGAAGGACGTTGCCGACCTGCTCGGCATTTCGCAATCCTATATCTCCAGGCTGGAGAAACGAATCATCAAACGCCTTCGCAAGGAATTCAACAAAATGGTGTGACCGAATAAAAACGCCTGCCGCGGAGATACTTTACAGTAACGCTGCTCCCCGGGAGGAATCGCCTTGACCCGCAACAAAGTGGAGATTTGTGGAGTGGACACCTCCAAGCTGCCTGTACTTACAAACGCCGAAATGAGGGAGTTGTTTCTCGCTCTGCAGACCCGTGGAGAACTGGAAGCCCGGGAGAAATTGGTCAACGGCAATTTGAGACTCGTGCTAAGCGTCATCCAACGATTCAACAATCGCGGAGAATTCGTCGACGATCTGTTCCAAGTCGGCTGCATCGGCCTGATGAAAGCCATCGACAACTTCGATCTGAGCCAAAACGTTCGGTTCTCGACGTATGCGGTGCCGATGATCATCGGGGAAATTCGTCGCTACTTGCGCGACAACAATCCGATTCGAGTGTCTCGCAGCTTGAGGGACATCGCCTACAAAGCGTTGCAAGTCCGAGACCAGCTGACCAATCAGCATTCGCGGGAGCCGACCATTCTCGAGATCTCCGAAGTTCTTAACGTTCCCAAAGAGGACATCGTGTTCGCCTTGGACGCGATCCAGGATCCGGTCTCGCTGTTCGAGCCGATCTATCATGACGGCGGCGATCCGATCTTCGTCATGGATCAAATCAGCGACGAACGGAACAAGGATATTCAATGGATCGAAGAGATCGCTCTGCGCGAAGCGATGAGAAAGCTCAACGAACGGGAAAAAATGATCCTGTCGATGAGATTCTTCGAGGGCAAGACGCAAATGGAGGTCGCGGACGAAATCGGCATCTCGCAGGCGCAGGTATCCCGATTAGAGAAATCGGCGATCCAACAGATGCAAAAGCACGTCAAAACGTAACCGAGCGAATATGGGCGAGGCTAAAGCGGCGCGAAGAGCTGCTTAGCCTCGTTTCTTATTTAACCGTACATTTTCGGGACTAGGCACATATAATGAAATATGCGGACGTTAGTCCAAAGACGGGGCCGGCTGGGGAAGGCGGGGGACGCTCATGAAAATATCCGATTTCCAGACGAAGGACGTCATCAATATCGTGGATGGCAAAAAGCTGGGCCAGGTGAGCGATCTAGAGCTTGATCTGCGCCAGGGAAAAATCGATTCGATCGTCGTTCCGACGGTCAGCCGCTTCTTCGGGATGTTCGGCGGCGGCAACGACGTCGTGATTCCCTGGCGCAACATCGTGAAGATCGGAGCGGACGTCGTGCTCGTTCGGCTGGACGACGCGAAGGCGTACAAGGCGGAGGAGGTGGAAGGAATCGGACGGTAGCGTTCGATTCCTTTCTTTTCGCATCGGCGTACGCTATGATACACTTGGTGTCTGGGAGGTGGAACTGAATGGAATCGTTCAAGAATGCGGAACCTTTCGTGTTGACGGGGAATTCGCATGCTTCCGCAGGTCTGCTTCGTCTTGAGGCTTGGGAGAAGTTCAAAGGATTGACGGCCGGATTCTCGACCCGGAATGGCGGAGTCAGCGCTCCTCCCCGCCATACGTTGAATACGGCGCTGCATGTCGGGGACGCTCCGGCGGATGTCGTAGCCAACCGTAAGAGGGTAGCCAAGGAACTGGGCTGGGACTTTGAGGCGTGGACCTGCGCCGAGCAAGTCCATGGCAGCCGCGTTCATGCCGTTACGTCCGCCGATGCCGGCCGAGGGAGGCTGGATCGGGAATCGGCGATCCCCGATGCGGATGCGCTTATTGCGAACGAGCCGGGCATACTGCTCGTGATGTATTTTGCGGACTGCGTTCCGCTTTATTTCTTCGATCCGGACACGAACGCGATCGGGCTTGCCCATGCGGGTTGGAAAGGGACCGTCGCCAATGTCGCGGCCGCCACGATCGACGAAATGCGAAAGCGCTACGGGACAAAGCCGGAGAGGCTTCTGGGCGCCGTCGGGCCTTCCATCGGGGCCTGCTGCTACGAGGTGGACGAGGCCGTGCTGAAGCATGTCAGACCGCTTGCGTCAGAGCTCGACGCGCATCTCCAAGAGGATGCTCAACCTTTGGTTACGAATGCCAAAGAAGGGCGAGCGCAGCTAAACTTGAAAGAATTTAACCGACACCTTATGATAAAAGCAGGAATTTTGCCGAGTCGCATCGAAATGACAACATGGTGCACAGGCTGCCGCACCGATCTTTTCTTCTCGCATCGCCAGGAGAACGGGGCGACCGGCCGCATGATGAGCTGGCTCGGGATGAAGAGGTGAAGGGCATTATGGCATTGGCAGACCGCATGGCGGAAGTGGAACGCCGTATCGCGAACGCTTGCGAGAGAAGCGGAAGGGCAAGGGAAGACGTCAAAGTCGTTGCCGTCACGAAATATGTATCCGCCGCAGCCGCCCGGAATGCCGTCGACCACGGAATCGCCCATCTCGGGGAGAATCGCTGGCCGGCATCGGAGGAGAAGTGGAACCTTCTGCAAGGACAAGCGGTCTTCCACTTTATCGGGTCGCTTCAAACGAAGAAAGTCAAGGATGTCGTCGGACGTTTCGATTACATACATTCGTTGGATCGCCTGTCGCTTGCCGAGGAGATCCACAAGAGAGCGTCCGCGCTTGGCATCGTCGTACCCTGCTTCGTTCAGGTGAACGTATCCGGAGAGGAATCCAAGCATGGCCTTCGCCCGGAGGAGGTGCCCGCGTTCGCGGAAGCGATTCGCGAGCTGCGCCGCGTTCGTCCGATCGGGCTCATGACGATGGCGCCGCTGGAGCTGGAGGCCGAGCAGACGAGGCCGGTATTCCGCGCGCTTCGATTGCTGAGGGACGAGCTTAATGAACGCAAGGCGTTCGCGGAACCGCTCGCCGAGCTGTCGATGGGAATGTCCGGGGATTTCGAGGTTGCCATTGAAGAAGGAGCAACTTGGGTTCGTCTGGGAACCGTATTGGTAGGCAAAGAAGAGGAAGCCTGATTCTAGATCGCCTAGGAGTCGATCCGGATCGGCCATCAAAGGAGGTACCGATTATGAGCGTAATGAACAAATTTCTGAACTACCTGGGACTTCAGGAAGAGGAAGCTCCGGCCGATCGCGACGAGAAATACGGTGTCGAGGACGAGCAAGAAGTTGAAACCACTCCGTTCGAAACCCGTAAACATTCGAGTAAGAACAATGTTGTCAGTATTCATTCCCAGAAGAATGCTCGCGTCGTGCTGACCGAACCGCGCACCTATGACGAGGCGCAGGAAATCGCCGATAATTTGAAGTCCCGAAAATCCGTCGTCGTGAATCTGCAGCGCGTCCGCAGAGAGCAGGCGGTTCGCATCGTTGATTTCTTAAGCGGTACTGTCTATGCTCTAGGTGGGCATATTTCCAAGCTGGGCCCGAATATCTTCCTTTGCACGCCGGATTCGGTGGAGATCACGGGCACCATTTCGGAGATGTTGGGAGAGGAAGCCGACTATTCCAAAATGAGGTGACCTCGAATTGAACGAAGTGTTTAACATCATCGACCTTCTTTACCAAATTTACTTCTACATGATTTTGATTTACGTGCTCATGTCTTGGGTGCCGGCCGTGAAGGACAGCTTCGTCGGCGAATTGCTGGGCAAGATCGTCGAGCCTTATCTCTCGATCTTCCGCCGGTTTATTCCGCCGATCGGAGGCATTCTGGACATCTCGCCGATCATCGCCCTGATTGCTTTGCAATTCCTGGTCAGCGGGCTTAAAACCGTGCTCGACGTGTTTATTTAAACGCGTCTTCCGCACGAAACGAAAGGGAACGATTAAGCATGCCGCATGCTGAAATATACGAACATTTCCATCCCGATGAGAAAGCGTTCGTAGATCGCGCCTGGGAGTGGGTCGAGCGGGCCGCCGAACTTCATCAAGTTCGGCGAACCGATTTTCTCGACCCGCGCCAGGCGCATATTTTATTTACTCTGGCCAATCGGCACCCGGACGCCGCGATCCGCCTCGACGGCGGCTACGAAGCCGCGGAGCGCCGAAGGGCCATCGTGGCGCCGGATTACCGGCCGGTAGATGAGGAGCCGATCGGCATTCGGGTGCTGGACATCACGTCCGAAGATCGCCGCATCAAAGAGCTCGACCACGGGGATTACCTCGGAGCTCTTCTTGGCTTGGGAATGAAGCGGGACAAGATCGGGGACATCCATCCTCGGGAAGACGGCTGTCAAGTGCTGATCGCGGAAGAGATCGGCGATTTTCTGACTTCGCATCTACGGCAGGTTCACCGAGCCGAAGTCCGCGCTTCGGTCGTCGAACTCGATCGGTTGAGGGTCGTGACTCCCGAGCTGGAAGAGATGGCGATCTCGGTCGCCTCCCTTCGTCTGGACGGCGTGGCAAGCGACGTTTTCCGGTTGAGCCGGGCCAAGATCGTCGATCCCATCCGCGCCGGCCGCTGCCGGGTCAACTGGAAGCCGGTGGAGGATCCGTCGGCTCCGCTTCGCGAAGGGGATATCGTCTCGATGAAGGGATTCGGCCGCTTCAAGGTTCTCGCCGTCGAAGGACAATCCAAGAGCGGAAGATTTCGGGTGAGAATAGGGAAATTTGTGTAATCAGGTCCGTAGCCGGGAGGAATTTGACATCTTCCGTCGAATTAGTCGATTAAAGCGAAGGAATACATACGGACATTGAGCACAGGAGGTACGCTAATGCCACTTACTCCATTAGACATTCATAACAAGGAATTCGGCAAGCGTCTGAGAGGATACGATGAAGACGAAGTTAATGAATTCCTAGATCAGATCATCAAGGATTACGAGCTGCTTATCCGCGAGAACAAGGAGCTTCAGAACCAGCTCGGCACTCTCCAAGAGAAGCTGGGGCACTTCGCCAATATCGAAGAGACGCTCAGCAAGACGATCATAGTCGCCCAAGAGGCGGCGGACGAGCTGAAGAACAATGCCAAGAAGGAAGCCCAGCTGATCGTGAAGGAAGCGGAGAAGAACGCCGATCGAATCATCAACGATTCGCTCGTGAAGTCCCGCAAGATCGCGATGGAAGCCGAGGAGCTCAAGAAGCAGGCCGCGATCTATCGCGCAAGATTCCGCGCTCTCATCGAGTCGCAGATGGAGCTGCTCAGCCAAGATGGCTGGGAGTCGCTCGAAGGCAGCGAGCCTCGAATTCGGGAGATCGAATAAGCGATCCGTCGCCAAGGACGAGCTTGTCGACATAGACTTACCCGCACTACTTTGATAAAGAGCCGCCCGCAGGCATCGTACCGGGGCGGCTCTTTGCCATCTGCAGCCTTGAACGCTTGGGAAAGGATGAATGCCGGATGCAAAGGAAGCGCACGCGAAGTCTTTTGATCATTCCGTTCTTGGGCGTTCTGCTGTTGAGCGCGTGCAGCGGCGCGAAGAACGAACGGCATCTGGGTGGACTGACATGAGAATCGGACCGATCGCCGTACGCCGCATGTTCTCGCAAAATATCCAGTTCCGACTTACGTGCTATTTCCTCATTCTGCTTCTTCCGCTCGCGGCCGCCGGCATGTACGCGGTGGAACAGTCCAAAAACATCCTGTACGACCAGGCGGTCGAACGATCGCAGCTGGCGCTCTCTTCCACGATGGATAGCTTGGATTTGACGCTCCTGAACGTGGAGCAATTGTCGACGATCATCGCCACCGACAAGACGGTCATCGAGCTGCTCGAGAGCACCGGGGAAAAAACGACTCCGGCGTCGATCCTCGGATTCGCGCAAATTCTGAAGCAATTATCCAACATCAAGCTCAGCAATCAATTCGTTCAGAAAATATCGGTTTATCACGAGGCGTCCAATACGATGCTGACGACGGGGTACGGCGCCAGGCAGCCCGACGCGGAGGAGAGGAAGTGGCTGACGGACACGCTGAGCCGCATCGGCTCGGGCATCCTGTACGAATCGGGCCGCATCGGAACGAGGGGAACCGAATCGGGCGGCCAATCGATCCGGAACGACAGCCTGTCGCTCGTCCGCTCGATGGATCTATACAATCAGCGCAGGCAGCCCAACGCGCTTATCATCTCGCTCGATCAGTCGGAGCTGCGCGCGACGCTGAAGTCGCTGCTGCCGTCGGCGAACGCGTACGTGTCGCTGTACGGGCAGGACGGGGGGTTGATCGTCGGCGAAGGCAGCGGCGAGACGGCGAAGGCCGCCGCGCTAGGCGGCTCGAAGCTGCTCACTGTCACGATCCGCTCCAATTATTCGAATTGGCAGATGACGATCGCGCAGCCGAAAAGCGAGGTGTTTCGGCGGACCGAATCGTTCCAACGGTACTTATATTTGATCGCCGGCCTAAGCATTTTGCTGGCGTTTATCATCTCCTGGACGGTGTACAAGGGAATCGCCGCCCCGGTCAAGAAGCTTATGAAGGGGATGAAGCTGATCGGCGCCGGCAAGCTCGACGTGAGAATCGACTACAAGCGGGCGGACGAGCTCGGCTTCCTGACCGAGACCTTCAACCAGATGACGCTTAACCAGAAGCGCCTGATCGAGGACCACTACGAGCAGCAGCTGCATTTGGCCCAGACCGAGCTTAAGTTTCTGCAGTCGCAGATCAATCCTCATTTTCTGTACAACACGCTCGATTCGATCTACTGGACGTCCAAAAATTACGAGGCGGACGAGATCGGGGAAATGGTGCTGAACCTGTCGAAGTTCTTCCGGCTGAGCCTTAACAAAGGCAAGGACGTGATCACGGTGCGGGAGAGCATCGAGCATCTGAATTATTACGTGCGCATTCAACAGCTGAAGTCGCTGGACAGCTTCGAGGTCGAATACCGCATCGAGCCGGACGCGGCGGAGGTGCCGGTGCTGAAGCTGCTGCTTCAACCTCTGGTAGAGAACGCGATCCTGCACGGCTTGGAAGGCTGCAGCGAAGGCGGCCGGCTCGTAATCGTCGGGCGGGCGGACGGCGAATTCCTGGAGCTGTCGGTCTCCGACAACGGCAAGGGGATGCCTCCGGAGCGAATCGCTTACGTGCAGTCCGAGCTGAAGGAGCTGCGCCGCCGGCATATTCGGCTGCTGTCGCTCCATTCGGAGGAGACGAACGACCTGTTCGGCCTGCGCAACGTGATGACGCGGGTCCGCCTCTGCTACGGCGATGCTGCCGATCTGACCATCGACAGCCGGGAAGGAGAAGGAACGAAGGCCGTCCTTCGGCTGCCGCTGGCGCGCTGCCGCGGAGAGATCTCCATACGGAGAGAGGAGGAAGCGTAGATGAATCTGATGATCGTGGAGGACGAAGCCCGGCTGCGGCAGTCGCTCGCCGGAGGCATTCCGTGGGAGGAGCACGGCATCGAAGTCGTGGCGCTGGCGGCGAACGGGAACGAGGCGCTGCGGCTGTTCGAGCAGAAGAAGCCGGACATTATCCTGCTCGACGTTCAGATGCCGGAGATGGACGGTTTGACGCTCGCCCGATTGATGAGGGAGAAGGATACCTTCTTGAAAACGATTATTCTAAGCGGGCATGACAACTTCTCGTACGCGCAGCAGGCGATGGAAGCGGGGGTGACGCAGTACTTGCTGAAGCCGGCCGGAGAGCGCGACATTCTGGAAGCGGTTCTCGGGGCGGGGCGGCAGCTTCGCGAGCAGTTGGACCGCCGCTACAACGAGGAGCTGCTGCGCCAGAAGTGGAACGATCATCTGCCGCAGCTTCAGACGGCCTTCCTCGAGCGGCTGCTGCGCGGCGCGTTCCCTCCCGGAGAAGCCTCGCGCCTAGGCGCCGAGTATGGCATTAGGCTCCCGGAGGACGCGCGGTACGCGGTCGCCGTCGTCGACGCGGAGCCGGCGCCGGCGCCGACGACGGGCTCCGATGCCGCCGACAACCTTGACCCGCGGCGCGTTCGCTCGTCCGATCTCGCGCGTATGCGCTTCTCCGTCTACCTGATGGCGCAAACTCTGCTGGCCGAGGAGGATTGCTGGCTTTGCCTGGAAGGGCAAGGCTACCTGGCGGCGATCTTCGCCCTTCCTCCGGAGATAGACTCCCAGCAAGGGCTGCTCGGACCTCAGGCGCTGGTCGATAAGCTGCTCATCCGGGCGCGGGAGGGGCTCGGCATCGTCTGCAGCGCGGGGATCGGCGGCTCCGCCGGAACGCTAGGCGAGCTGAAGCGGCTGTACGCCGAAGCCTGCCTCGCCCTGCAGGACCGCATCGTGTACGGGCCGGGCATCGCCATCCCGTACCGGGAGCCGGAGGCGCCCGGTGCGCCCGCTGCCGCTTCCCCTCCGATCGGCGGGGAGCAGG
>Ga0065721_10005053_pt1 | contig 21023 bp, 18 predicted proteins | sample Mesricmetagenome_FD_59108 | JGI IMG/M metagenome (GOLD analysis project Ga0065721, IMG submission 59108) | Mesophilic microbial community from rice straw/compost enrichment Sample: eDNA_1 v2 (version 2) | ecosystem: Engineered > Solid waste > Grass > Composting > Bioreactor | place: USA: Davis... | reverse complement strand
CAAGTCTCAGCGCGAATATGACGACATTATTTATATGAGTCCGGATGGCGAGTTGTTCAACCAGTCGATGGCGAATCAACTGAGTCTTAAGAACAATCTTATTTTCCTATGCGGACATTATAAGGGTGTTGACGAACGGGTACGGGAGCACCTGATCACGCGGGAGATCAGCATCGGCGATTATGTGCTGTCCGGAGGGGAACTTGCGGCGGCTGTGGTGGCCGATGCCGTGGTCAGGCTAATCCCCGGTGTGCTGTCTGACGAGACGTCTGCCCTCAGCGATTCGTTCCAGGATAATCTGATTGCGCCCCCGGTATACACCCGTCCGGCCGAATACCGCGGTTGGAAGGTGCCGGACATCCTCCTGTCGGGGCATGGGAAGAAGATTGAGGACTGGCGTCACGAGAAATCCATCGAGCGCACACGCTTGCGTCGTCCGAATCTGCTCGACGGGGAGCCAGAAATTCACTGAAATTCCCGTCCTTTTATTGCCTACTCGTCCCCGTTTCCTATATTTGCAGTCCGTTTTAAAAACCAGCGGTGTTATGGCTGATTTAATTAAAGTTGTAGAGCAGGCGTTCGTCGGAGAAAAGAAGGAATTTCCGGCTTTTGGCCCTGGGGATACCATTAACGTACACGTTAAGATCAAGGAAGGAAATAAGGAAAGGATCCAGCAATTCCAAGGTACGGTAATTCAGCGTCGGGGCGAAGGCAATGGCGCGTCATTCACCGTTAGGAAGGTTTCAAACGGCGTAGGCGTAGAGCGTATCTTCCCGTTTGTATCGCCTTATATTGAGAAAATAGATGTATTGAAGAGAGGTAAAGTGCGTCGGGCGAAACTCAATTACCTCAAGGGTCGCCACGGCAAATCTGCACGTATCAAAGAAAAAATCTGACGAGAATCTCTTCGTCAAGCAGGAATACAGAACCATTCCGGAACTTTCCGGGATGGTTTATTTTTTTAGGGTGTCGCAGGGATTAGCTCTTCCGTCGGGAGCAGTCTAACAATTGTTAGCATACTTTTAAATAATTGATAACTTTGTCACCTTCCGAACGGGTAACGAGACAACATGGCAAAAAACATAGTTGAACTTCTGGGCGGGGACGCTGAATTGCTGCTGAAGCACCAGAGTAAGACGGTCGCAAAAGAAATGCTGCATGCACCCGGGCCCGACTTTGTCGACCAGGTCTTTAGTCCCACGAATCGAAACACACAAGTCCTACGAAGCCTTCAGACTCTCTTCGGAAATGGAAGGCTGGCCGGAACAGGCTATCTCTCCATACTCCCGATCGATCAGGGTATCGAGCACAGCGCCGGAGCATCATTCGCTAAGAACCCACTTTACTTCGATCCGGAGAATATCGTTCGCCTTGCGATTGAAGGCGGATGCAACGCTGTGGCTACCACGTTTGGGGCACTGGCCATGGTATCGAGAAAGTACGCGCACAAGATTCCTTTCATCGTAAAAATCAATCACAACGAATTGCTCACCTACCCTAACAAGCACGATCAGATTATGTTTGGTTCGGTAGAGGATGCATGGAATCTCGGAGCAGTCGCCGTTGGAGCGACGATCTACTTTGGTTCAGATCAGTCTACGCGTCAGATTCAGGAAGTATCGGCTGCATTTGAACGCGCACACGAATTGGGAATGGCAACAATCCTCTGGTGTTATACAAGGAACAACGCATTCAAAACAAAAGATAAAGACTATCATGTGTCGGCTGATCTGACAGGTCAAGCGAATCACCTCGGAGTGACTATTCAAGCCGACATCATCAAACAGAAACTTGCCGAAAACAACGGTGGATACAAAGCGTTGAACTCGGGCACGAGTACCTATGGAAAACTCGATGAAAAAATATATACCGAATTGAGTTCCGATCATCCCATTGACCTGTGTCGTTACCAGGTCATCAACTGTTACATGGGGCGCGCGGGACTGATCAGTTCGGGTGGCGAATCGAAAGGCGCCAATGACTTTGCTGATGCAGTTCGCACCGCAGTGATTAACAAACGCGCCGGTGGTATGGGACTGATCTCTGGCAGAAAGGCATTTCAGCGTCCGATGAAGGAAGGTGTTGACCTTCTGCACACAATTCAGGATGTTTACCTCGACAGATCGATTGATCTGGCATAACATGGCCGACGAAATGGCGGACAAACAAAACTTTGAAGAGACTATGTCGTGGTTTAAGCGCAGTGATAAAGGAATTCTTACCCCTACCGAAGCGAAACGAGAAGTGCCTGACGGTTTGTGGTTCAAGTCGCCCGGAGGAAAGATCGTTCACACCAGGGAATTGAAGAACAACGCATACGTTGTTCCCGAAGAAAACTTTCACGTACGAATTGGGTCTGAAGAATACTTCGAAGTACTGTTCGACAACAACAAGTTTACGGAACTCGACCCTGACATGGAGCCTGCAGATCCGCTGAACTTCGTAGACACAAAGCCATATCCGAAACGCATCAAAGAATCGCAAGAGAAATCCGGACTCAAGGATGCTGTGCGAACGGCGCATGGAAAGATGAATGGCATTGACATTGTCATTGCCTGTATGGACTTCGCCTTCATTGGCGGATCGATGGGTTCGGTCGTCGGCGAAAAAATTGCGCGGGCGATGGATCACAGTCTCAAGAAGAAGAAACCTTTCCTGATGATTTCTCGCTCGGGTGGCGCGCGAATGATGGAAGCTGGCCTGTCGCTCATGCAAATGGCAAAGACCTCCGCGAAGATCGCGCAGCTCGACAAAGCGAAGATTCCCTACATATCACTAATGACCGATCCCACAACGGGAGGGGTAACAGCATCCTATGCAATGCTTGGCGACTTCAACATTGCAGAGCCAGGATCACTCATCGGCTTCGCCGGCCCACGCGTCATTCGCGAAACCATCGGCAAGGATCTGCCCAAAGGTTTCCAAAGCGCCGAGTTTGTACTAGAACACGGCTTCCTTGATTTCATCATTGATCGTCGGCAGCTGAAGGCGAGGTTGACGACGTTGCTGAAGATGCTTGCGTCTTGAGGGGTACCTGCCGGCCACTAAAACTCCTTCACAGTATCAATAAAGCATTTAACCTTATCGACTTCGGTGTCAGGATACAGCCCATGCCCCAGGTTAGCGATGTGAGGATGGTTGCCAAAGCTCTGCAACATCTTTTTCGTTTCACGCCTGACGTCATCAAACGAACCGTAGAGCGCACACGGATCAAGGTTGCCCTGCAGAGTTTTGTTCGAAAGCAGCGTGCGCGATTCGGCGATGTCCATGTTCCAGTCGAGGCCGACTACATCACAGGCAATTGAATTCATTTTTTCGCGGGCGAAGAATGCACCTTTTGCGAACACAATTTTCGGTACTTCGGTGATCGCGTCGCAGATGCGAGAGATATACGGAAGAGAAAATTGGAAATATTGTTCAGGACTTAAAATTCCGGCCCATGAGTCAAAGACCTGGATGATATCCGCACCTGCCCTGACTTGTGCCTTCAGGTAATTGATTGTACTGCTCGTGATCATATCGAGCAGTCGGTGTGCGAGGTCTGGCTCGCTGTACAGCACCTTCTTCGCCGCGCTGAAAGTTTTGCTTCCGCTTCCTTCGATCATGTATGAGAAGATCGTCCATGGTGCACCCGCGAAGCCTATCAGCGGCACACGACCATTGAGTTCCTTCTTCGTGAGACGAATCGCTTCAAGAACATAACCCAACTCCTCTCCTTCAGCGATGTGCAATTGGTCGAGGTCCGTCGGTGAAGAAATCTTTTTCGGGAAGATCGGACCTCGCTTTTCTTCCATCTCGTAGTTAAGTCCCATCGCTTCGGGAATCACAAGGATATCCGAAAAGATGATGGCGGCGTCAACGCCAAGAATATCGACGGGTTGAACGGTAACTTCCGCAGCGAGTTCTGGAGTTTTGACGAGTGTCTTGAAGTCGCCCGCACTTTCTCTGACTTTCCGATATTCGGGAAGTACGCGGCCGGCCTGACGCATGAGCCACACGGGAGTTCGTTCGACGGATTGTTTTCGAGCTGCTTGAAGAAGGAGTGAATTCTTGGTCATGGATTGCAAAAGTACGGGCGTCCGGGAATAAAAAAAGCCGGTTGTTCACCGGCTTTGAATTCTTTTCAGTTTCGTTTACGCTTCAGCGATAGGCTGAACTGAAACGAATGACTTGTTTTCGCGGCCTTTCTTGAATACTACGATTCCGGGAGTAAGCGCGAACAGAGTGTGATCTTTACCCATGCCGACGTTTTGTCCGGGATGGTGTTTCGTTCCGCGCTGGCGCACGATGATATTTCCAGCGATCACTTTCTGACCACCAAATACTTTGATCCCGAGTCGTTTGCTTTCCGATTCGCGGCCGTTCTTTACTTTACCTTCACCTTTCTTGTGTGCCATTTCTGATAAATTAAAATGCAGGTATTAACCAATATTTTCAATCTGGACTTTGGTGAATTGCTGGCGGTGGCCATTTTTCACCTGGTATCCTTTTCTGCGTTTCTTCTTAAAGACAATGACCTTGTCACCCTTCACGTGTTCCAGGATCTTACCTGAAACTTTGACCCCTTGAACAGTCGGAGAACCAACCTGCACCGAGCCGTCGTTGTCGACGAGCAGGACGTTGTCAAAGCTCACGGATGAGCCTGCTTCTCCTTCCAAAAGCGGCGCATAGATGAATTGATCCTTGGCCACTTTGAACTGTTTTCCGGCAATGTCTACTATCGCGTACATAAGCTTTTCAAAAATAGGACTGCAAAGGTAAGAAAAAGGTCATGGAATCCATGCCTCGCGTCGACTTTTTCTCACCAAAAAGACCTTCAGCCGGCTAAAAAATTTTTTTTCGAATTTGAAGCAGCCGAGCACGCAAACCTTTGGTCGAACAAGAGGGCTTTTAAACAGCTATTTTCCAACCACTTATAATTCCACAAATCATCCACAAGTTATCCACAATCTGCGAAATTCGGCCAAAAACGCACTTTTTGAATTATGGGTTTCATTTTTTTCATTTGTACACTTGACGCTGACAGGAGTAGGAAATCTCGCTACTTCACAAGCCAGGCAAAATTATGAATAAGACACTCAGGTGAGGGCTTCCGCCCTTGTCTGATATGATATTTTGGTAACCTTAAAACCTTCGTTATTATGAGCCAAGCATCCATGAGTGAAGAACCGATTCTAAGAGAGAACAAGGACCGTTTTGTACTATTTCCCATCGTGCACCACGATATCTGGAAGTTTTACAAGCAGGCTGAGGCAAGTTTCTGGACTGCAGAAGAGATCGATCTGAGCCACGATTTGCGCGACTGGGAAAATCTCAACGACGGGGAACGGCATTTCATCACCCATGTGCTTGCATTCTTCGCCGCGAGCGACGGAATCGTTAACGAAAACCTGGCAGAAAACTTCGTCTCTGAGGTGCAGTATACAGAAGCGAAGTTCTTTTATGGTTTCCAGATCGCTATTGAAAACATCCACTCTGAAACATACTCGTTGCTCATCGATACGTATGTAAAAGATCCCAAAGAAAAAGACCGGCTGTTCCACGCCATCGAAACGATGGACTGCGTGAAGAAAAAAGCCGAATGGGCCCTCCGTTGGATTTCCAATGGCAACTTCGCTGAAAGGCTCATCGCTTTCGCGGCCGTTGAAGGTATTTTCTTCTCTGGCTCTTTCTGCTCAATCTTCTGGCTGAAGAAACGTGGACTCATGCCGGGCCTGAGTTTCTCAAATGAACTCATCTCAAGAGATGAGGGACTTCACTGCGACTTTGCATGCCACATCTATACACATCACGTGGTGAACAAACTGCCTAAAGAGAGCGTTATTCAAATCATCAAGGATGCGGTCGAGATCGAGAAAGAGTTTGTGACGGATGCCCTACCCGTTAACCTGATCGGCATGAACGCTGCTCAAATGCGGCAATACATTGAGTTCGTAGCCGACCGCCTGGTTAACGAGCTGATTGGTACCAAGATCTACAATGCGACCAATCCGTTCGATTTCATGGACATGATTTCGCTGAGAGGTAAAACCAACTTCTTTGAAAAACGTGTAGCTGAGTACCAGAAGGCTGGTGTGATGAGTAGTACTGAAAAAGAATCTTCGCCGAAGTTTTCATTGAACGAGGATTTTTAATACATTCAATCACTTTTTAATCTCTGTTCATTTTATCATATACAACCCTATCCGAAGATGCTTGTAGTAAAACGTGACGGACGCCGAGAATCAGTAAAGTTTGACAAAATCACCGCACGAATAGAAAAACTTTGCTACGGTCTCGACCCGAAGTTCGTTAACCCGGTAGAAGTGGCCATGAAGGTGATCAATGGCCTCTATGATGGTGTATCCACACAGGAGCTCGACAATCTTGCAGCAGAGATTGCTGCAACGATGACTACCCGGCATCCTGATTTCGCAAAGCTGGCAGCCCGAATCGCAGTATCCAACCTTCACAAGGTGACGAGCAAGTCGTTCTCGAACACGATGAAGCGTTTGTACCAGCACGTCGATTCGAAGACCGGACAGAATGCTCCCCTTATCTCGAAGGAAACGTGGAAGGTGATTAAGGAACACGCGGCAGAACTCGACGGTGCGATCATTTATGACCGCGACTTCGGTTACGACTACTTCGGTTTCAAAACGCTCGAGCGCTCGTACTTGATGAAGATCGACGGAAAGATCGTCGAACGTCCGCAACACATGCTGATGCGTGTCGCAGTGGGAATTCACGGTGATGATATCCCCGCAGCGATTGAAACATACAACCTCATGTCGGAGAAGTGGTTCACCCACGCAACGCCGACGCTATTCAACGCAGGAACACCGAAACCTCAACTCTCGTCGTGCTTCCTCCTCACGATGAAGGACGACAGCATCGACGGCATCTACGATACACTGAAACAATGCGCCAAGATATCTCAGTCAGCCGGAGGTATCGGGCTTAGCATACACAACGTCCGGGCAAAAGGCTCCTACATCAAAGGGACCGGTGGAACATCCAACGGAATTGTCCCTATGCTCCGGAACTTTGACATGACCGCGCGTTACGTTGACCAGGGCGGTGGAAAGCGCAAGGGAAGCTTTGCGATCTACCTCGAACCGTGGCACGCTGACATCTTCGACTTCCTGAATCTCAAGAAGAATCATGGAAAGGATGAATTGCGCGCACGCGACCTCTTCTATGCACTATGGGTTCCGGACCTGTTCATGAAGCGCGTAGAAAGCAACGAAATGTGGTCGCTGTTCTGTCCGAACGAAGCACCTGGACTCGCTGAAGTTTGGGGAGAAGATTTTGAACGCCTCTATCAAAAATATGAAAGTGAAGGGAAGTTCCGGAAACAAGTGAAAGCACAAGATCTCTGGTTCGAAATCCTCGAATCTCAGATCGAGACCGGAACACCGTATATGCTGTACAAAGATTCGGCAAACCGTAAGTCGAATCAGAAGAACCTTGGTACGATCAAGTCAAGCAACCTTTGCACGGAGATCATCGAGTACACTGCACCTGATGAAATCGCAGTTTGCAACCTCGCTTCACTCGCGTTACCCAAGTTTGTAACTGAAGATGGTAAGTTCGATCACCAGAAGTTGTATGAAATCACTAAAGTGGTGACACGCAACCTCAACAAGGTGATCGATGTGAACTACTATCCTGTTGAAGAAGCTCGACGCTCGAACATGAAACACCGTCCTATCGGACTTGGTGTACAAGGACTCGCTGACACGTTCATCATGTTGCGCATGCCGTTCGACAGCGAAGAAGCTCGTGGCCTGAACCGCGACATCTTCGAAACGATCTACTTCGCAGCAATGGAAGCGTCGATGGAACTGTCGAAGAAAGACGGTCCTTATGAGACGTTCAAAGGCTCACCAGTATCAAAAGGTATCTTCCAGTTTGACATGTGGGGAGTTACTCCTTCGTCCGGTCGCTGGAACTGGGATAAACTCAAGCAGGAAGTAAAACAATACGGCGTTCGCAACTCACTACTCGTTGCTCCGATGCCTACTGCATCTACATCGCAGATCCTTGGAAATAACGAGTGCTTCGAACCATATACTTCGAACATTTATACACGGAGAACACTCTCCGGAGACTTCATCGTCGCCAACAAGCACCTGATGAAAGATCTCATCAACCTCGGGTTGTGGAGTGAAACGATGCGTCAGAAACTCATCGCGACTAATGGATCCGTTCAGTCAATTCCTGAGATTCCACAAAATCTCAAGGACATCTACAAGACTGTTTGGGAAATTTCGCAGAAAGCGATCATCGATATGTCTGCAGACCGCGGTGCATACATCTGCCAGTCGCAGAGTCTGAACGTCCACCTGACAGACCCGAACTTCGGTAAACTGACTTCGATGCACTTCTATGCATGGAAGAAAGGTCTGAAGACCGGAATGTACTACCTGCGCTCGACCGCTGCTGCTGATGCGATCAAGTTTACGCTTGACAAGTCAGCGCTCAAGCAACCTGTCGCGGCTGAAAACGCTCAGGTCGCGCAAGTCGCTCAGGTCGAAACGGTTGGTGCCGTACGAAACGAAGCACAACAATCGCTTCAATACGAGCAATCCGATTACGACCAAAAACGCGCCGATATGGCTTGTTCACTCGATAATCCGGACGCCTGCGAAGCGTGTGGAAGTTGATAATTGAATCAAGTAGCCCCGCCTCAAGCGGGGCTTTTTTTTGACCTTTAGAAACCAGGAAGCGGCCAGAATAATAGCCGTGTTTTACGCCATCCACCGATATTAAAATGGCATAACAACGGAAATTAGTATATTACATGAGCGTTTTTCCTGATTTTGGCCTGTTATGAGAAAGAAGAACATAATCCTGGTTGACGACGACAAGATCTTCAATTTCCTAAGTGAAAAAACGATCACATCGCTCGGACTTGCTAACGAAATCCACTTCGCCTTGAACGGCAAACAGGCCCTCGAGCTTCTCGAAGAATACAAAAAAGGAAACGTACAGCGTCCGGATATCATCTTTCTCGACCTGAACATGCCCATCATGAATGGGTATGAATTCATTGAAGCCTTCGCACTGATGGACCTCCCAGAGAAAAGTGCAATTACTATCGTCGTACTCACCTCCTCCGCCGACCCCAAAGATCTTGCCCGCGCAAAAGAACTCGGCATTAAGTACTACTTCAACAAACCACTCACGAGGGAGGAGATTAAGAAGATGATTGGGCAGGAGTTCAGCTATGATCTTAATTAAATGTGTTGACGTGTTGATGTGTTGACGTGTTGACGTAGGGCGTGCGGACTTGAACGAACATCGCTCGATCTTGTTCCCCTCTTCCTTGGGAGAGGGGTTAGGGGTGAGGTCTCTAAGGTTATGTTGACGTGTTGACGTAGGGCATGCGAACTTGAACGAGTATCACTAGATCTTGTTCCCCTCTCCCTTGGGAGAGGGGTTAGGGGTGAGGTCTCTAAGGTTATGTTGACGTGTTGACGTAGGGCATGCGAACTTGAACGAGTATCACTCGATCTTGTTCCCCTCTCCCTTGGGAGAGGGGTTAGGGGTGAGGTTAGCGGTGACGTCTCAAAACTGAAAATAAATAAACGGCTGTATCCCCGCCGACTTAGTCTGGATAACAAGGAAAATAACAAACAACATGAAGGTCGCTTTACCGATGAGGGACATGTTGGTAATAGATTCTTGCGCGGCGAGTTCGGCTTCACGGGGCATGAAGTGCAACAGGTAGCCGACAACCATCAGCATGAAGACGGCTTTGTAACTCGCGACGAATTCAAGCAGAAGTTGCGGGCTGAAGTGATTGAATATCTGGTTCAGTATTTCTCCAACGGTGACCATATCCGGTGCACGGAAGAATATCCAGCAGAAGCACACAAAGTGGAAAGTGAAGAATACGCTAAGGAAAGTGCGCCAAGGTGCATCCGACTCATCGCTTCCACCAAACCTCGCGCGATAGAACTTGTGAGCACTCAACGCCAGACCGTGTAATCCTCCCCATATAATGAAGCGCCACGAGGCACCGTGCCATAATCCCCCCAACAGCATGGTGATCATCTGGTTGATATAAGTGCGAACTTCTCCCTTGCGGTTTCCGCCAAGAGAAATGTACAGATAGTCCCGCAGCCAGGTCGACAATGAAATATGCCAACGCCTCCAGAACTCGGTGATGTTTCTCGACTGGTACGGTGAGTCAAAGTTCAACGGGAACTTGAATCCGAGAAGCAACGCGATTCCAATGGCCATGTCTGAATAACCCGAGAAGTCACAATAGATCTGAAGGGCATATCCATAAACTGCAAACAGGTTTTCAAGCCCCGAGTACAAAGAAGGTGCATCGAATACACGATCGACAAAGTTCGTGCTGATATAGTCGGAGATCACTGCTTTCTTGAACAATCCGCATCCGATCAGGAACACGCCGCGACCAAACATTTCCGACGTGACGAAAGTCGGCTTGTGAACCTGTGGCAAGAAGTCAGATGCACGCACAATAGGCCCTGCCACCAGTTGCGGGAAGAATGAGACAAAGAAAGCGTAATCAAGTATGTTATCGACGGGTTTCAGATTCCCACGATACACGTCGAGGGTGTAACTCAGCGACTGAAACGTAAAGAATGAAACACCCACTGGCAGGAAAATATCAAGCGGTTGAAACTCTGATGCAGTCAGCGAAAAGAATGATCCTAAAAGAAAGTTGGTGTACTTGAAATATCCCAACATGCCCAGGTTCACCACTAACGTGAGAACTATATAGAACTTACGACGCCATCGATCCGTGGAGGCATAGATCATTTTCGCAAGCGTGAAGTCGATGACGGTGGCAAATAACAATAGAACGAAATAGACTCCACTCGACTTGTAATAGAAGTAGAGCGAAAACAGAGTCACAAAGGTGAGCTTCGGCCGATCTGTATGACTCAGTAAAACATACACGAAGAGAAATGCCGCAAACAAGAACAGGAACAATCCACTGTTGAAGATCAGCGGCTCTTCCGGATTGTATAGGAACAACTCTTTTAACCTATGGATGTCTATCTGGTACATAAGAATTGTAACCCTTGATCAAAGCCTGGTAAAAGAGGTTGCCCTGGTATTCATATCCTTCTTTCGTCAGATGAACACCATCCGGTCGCAGCAGCGAATTCTCCGACCACCGTTTAGCCGAGTCCTCACCCCCCATCGCTCTGTATAGATCGTAGAACGCCAATCCGTTCTCCACAGCATAACGGATAATTTGGTCGCGTACATTCCGTATCCCCGGATTCGGCCTGTTCTTCCTTCTGAAAACATCCTGGGGCGTCACAAGTATAAAGACAGCCTTCGGATTATATGATTTCAACGAACGCACCAATGCATCGACTTGATTGGTAAAAGTTCGGTCGACGTTCGGGTAGTCAATCGACTCATTGGTACCAAGCGAGATGATAAATACGTCTGCCTTCAATCCAGCCGTTTGTGAGGCGAAGTGCTTCGCCTCATTGTAGTGCTTGTATTTCGCTCCATTCACTCCTATGGTATGATACAGAACGCCGTTGTTTGAATTCCGCAACACAGCTCCGTACACAAGGGCTTTGGTTTGAGATTCATTGGTCTTCACACTTTGAATGTTGACAGCATTCACGAGTTCCGACCAGCTCGCGGTTGAAATATCCCTGCTTGAGTCATTGTCCTGTGCAGAGATGAAGGCAAGTTCGCGACCCTGGAGATCGCGTACAGAAAAATCAAAACTGCTGGCGTCCTTTTGGTAGAAGAGTGCAAGCGAGTTGAAGCTATAGTCCAACCACAAGTCATTCATGAAGATTTCAAGGTTAGCCGCGGGATCATCGCTCTCAATGGTTACACCTCCAACGCCGATGGGAAGCGGTTGATCCGGGAACACGCATCGCTTGGACTTCCACGTTACATTTGATGCTGTCTTGAAATTGTTCGGTTCGTTGGTTCTTGCCACACGCAAAGGAACGATGAGTCCTCTCCCTGCATTTCCGAAATCACGATGGAATTGTCTCCGGATAATGCTCGTCATGTAGTCGGCCTGAATATGCGAATCACCAATGTGGACAATGTTAACACAACGGTCATTGGCGAGGCGGAGTTGATACAATTTTTCAAAAAGTGGATCCAGATGCCATGCATTCTGGATTATGTTGTCTTCGTCAACTTCCAGACCATACGTCTGAAATTTAAATTCGATTGGTTGAGCGATCGCAGGACTACAAGCCGCCAGCCACAAAACACCCGACAATGCGATTGCCACGAAAGCTAAGCGCATTCCTTCGAAACCCCGGAACTCATTGTTTTTTCTTCTCATGCTTCTCCAGGTATCGGTCGTAGCTAAATATCACACTCTTGACAAGAGACCCCGCAAGTTTCTTTCCTCCATTAAAATTGACGTGTGTATAGTCTTTCGCAGCGAGTGCTGGTTTGGCCGTCACAAATCGAACCATACTATTCTCACCACCCATGGCTTCAAACAAATCCCAGAATGCGATTTGTGTTTCCTGGGCAATCATGCGTTGTGCGTTGCGCATGGCGGGAATTGCGTTCATTGTTTCAAACTTCCCGCGGGAATTTGTACTTCGGTCACTTACGCTCAACAGGAGAAAGCTCGCTTGAGGAAAAGCCTTCTTCATATTGTCGATGACGCGGACCATCCGTTTGACATATGCCCTGTAGTTCAATGAGTCCTCCACAACCATGTTCAACCCAAACTGGAGAATGACAAGCTTGTAGTTTCTATAGTCGTTGAACTTTGAAAGCATGTTTCGGCTGATCCCCGTGAGGCTTATGCCTGAGTTACCTCTGAGCGAGAAGTTGTCGACGTATACACCGGGTCCGTCTTCAAAGCTGGCTCCAAACAACCGGAGGCTGTCGTATGGATCGAAAGTCATCCGGATGGATTTCATCTTCCGTTGTCGATAAACCCACTCCTGGAGATGGTTCGAAACTTTCAGCTGTGCGACATGCTGAGTGGTATCATCGTTCACCACGAACCTGACAGCAGCTTTTTTGTAGGTTTTGTAGTAGAGCTTTACTGTGTGGAACTCATGGAGGAATCGCCGCATTGTAGGCCGGTACTCGACCCAGTTGCCCTCAAGCGGCACAAAGCAATACCCAGCCGGTCCGTATTCGGCGGTTGAGTCAGTTCTGTTAATGAGATTGCTCGACCGCCAGTTGTCGAACGAGTGTTTGATGGTGTTTCGAAAGCCCGCTACGCCTGACGTAATCGGGACAAACCCGACCCCTTTTCCCCCAAAGATCGCCTGAAGTGAATCGCGAAAACTTCCGCAGAAGACATCGCCTTCAATGAACGAATCACCGTAAAAAGCAACCCGAACGGGAGCGGGCTTCTTGTCGAGGCTTGCGAGAGCTTTGAAGAACTTGTTAAGGGCAGTACTGTCGCCACTGTAATCCTCGATACAGGTGATCCCGGGCAGGCAGACTTCCTTAACCAGTTGAATGACCGAGTCCTGTTTGGCGACAAGCGAGTCAGTGAAAGCCACCGCAGCGCTGTCAATCTCCTTTACCTCGATATCGGCCAAGAGGTTTACCTCCTTGAGAGGAACCGACTCAAGCGAAATCTTGGGGATAGCCGAAAATATCAGCAGGCATGCAATGATGATAACGCACAATAAAAGGGACTCATGCAGCCGATTCTTACTCATTTTAGCACGGATGACAACGTCGGGCTCAATCCGGCAAAGCTAAATACTTTCGATCGCTGTTGTTGCGAGAAACTCTTTTAACAGCAAAAATTCCGGCTTTACTGCAGGTCATCAAAGTGCACCTGCCTTAATCTCATCAACTACTGACGGATCTAGCAACGTCGAAGTGTCGCCCAGATTGCTTGTGTCTCCTTCAGCGATCTTCCTTAGGATACGGCGCATGATCTTCCCTGAGCGAGTCTTCGGAAGTCCACTTACGAACTGGATCTTGTCCGGTTTGGCAATCGGACCTATGATCCTGGAGACGCCGTCGGTGATCTCCTTGCGCAGCTTCTCGGCTTCCCTTGGTTTTTCATAGCAGATCACAAAGGCGTAGATACCTTGTCCTTTGATGTCATGCGGATATCCAACAACAGCCGTTTCGCACACTGCGCTATGTTCATCGATCGCGCTCTCAATTTCGGCAGTTCCGAGGTTGTGTCCGGAGACGATAATGATATCATCCACGCGGCCAGTGATTCGATAGTAGCCGTCCTCGTCGCGCCTTGAGCCATCACCTGTAAAGTACTTTCCAGGGAACGTTGAGAAGTAAGTATCTCTGAACCGCTTATGGTCGCCATAGATCGTGCGCGCCATTCCGGGCCAGGGGAATTTCATTGCCAGTTTACCTTCCACTTTTTCACCCTGAACCTCAAGGCCGCTATCATTCATGATGGCCGGCTGAACCCCGGGGAGTGGCAGCGTTGCATGCGCGGGCTTAAGCTCAGTTACATTGGCAATAGGCGAAATCATGAAGCCACCAGTTTCGGTCTGCCACCACGTATCGATGACCGGGCACTTACCTTTGCCAATATTCTTATGATACCAATGCCATGCTTCTTCATTGATCGGTTCACCTACTGTTCCAAGTATTTTCAGGGATGATAGATCGTATTTCTCGACGAAGCTGAGAGGAGCTTTCTCTAGTGCCCTGATGGCGGTAGGTGCGGTATAGAAGATATCGACTTTGTGACGCTCAACGGCTTGCCAGAACCGACCGGCGTCTGGCCAAAACGGAACGCCTTCGAACATGACAGAAGTAGCACCTGAAGCCAGTGGTCCATAGACTATATAAGAGTGACCTGTGATCCATCCGATGTCGGCCGTACACCAGTATACCTGTCCGCGCTCATATTGGAATACAGTCTGGAAGGTGTAGGCTGTGTACACCATATAACCACCGCAGGTGTGAACCATCCCCTTCGGCTTGCCGGTTGATCCAGAAGTATAGAGGATGAAAAGCATGTCTTCTGCATCCATTTCTTCCGCATCGCATACGGCATCGAATTTCTGGATTTCCTCATGCCACCAGTAATCGCGACCCGCCTTCATTGGAGCGTTGGTCTTTGTATGCTCGTAAACAATCACTCGCTGTACATCGGGACATTTCTCGAGAGCTTCGTCTATAATTCCTTTCAAGTTGATTGTTTTTTCCCCCCGGAATCCGCCATCGGAAGTAACAACAATCTTTGCTCCCGCATCGGTAATGCGATCGACGAGTGATCTCGCCGAAAAACCGGCGAATACCACGGAATGCACTGCGCCGATCCGCGCACACGCCAGCATCGTGTATACGAGTTGCGGTACCATCGGAAGATAGACGCAAACCCTGTCTCCCTTCTTGACACCGTGCGCCTTGAGCATGTTCGCCGTACGGCACACTTCATCGAAAAGCTCCTTGTATGTGATGTGTTTGGCAGGATCTGCCGGATTGTTCGGCTCCCATATGATAGCCGTATCGTTGCCGCGGGTTGCGAGGTGACGATCAAGGCAGTTCTCTGTGATATTCAGTTTTCCTCCCAAGAACCACTTAACCTCCGGCTTGTGAAAATCCCACTCGAGTACTTTGTCCCATTTCTTTCTCCACTGAAAGTCTTCTGCTATTTCGGTCCAAAAAGCTTCCGGATTCTCGATACTTTTCCGATATTCTTCCTGATAATCCTGGATTGAAGTGATTCTTTTCATGATCTGCTGGGCTGTGATGTTTAGTCATTAATGAAGAGGTGAAGGACCGATCAGGTGCTGCAACTCTTGAAAGGGCGATAATATTGAATTGTTTTCGGACAAAATCAAATATTTTTTGATCAGACAGATGCCGCACTCACCATCTGTGGGAACCGCAACGAATGAATCGGCAAAGCATTTTAAAAAGTTTGCTCGCAGTAATCGTGCTGTATCGTCGAAGTCCCGCACAGTCGGCGGCGTACCAGTCTTTGGTCGACGCCTATCGCGTACTTGGAGAGGTCCCTTCCATCTTTCTACACGACAATAGTCCCCAACCGCTTGCCGTCGGCGGACCGAATGTATACTATTCACATGAGCCGAACAACCACGGCGTGAGCCTTGCCTATAACCGGGCTTCCATTTACGCCCGTGAACAAAGATTCGATTGGTTGCTACTTTTGGATCAGGATACGCGCGTAACTCCCGAATTCGTCAAAGCATTGTCCGTGTGTCCGCTGGCACATCCTGAGTCAGTAGTTTTCGTGCCGCGTGTCCGCGATGAAAAGGGATTGCTTTCTCCGTTCCAATACAAAAGCGGGCGTGGTAAGCGAATCACGAGTTGCCCGGACAAGCTCCCACTTGATCGCTTCCGCTTCATCAACAGTGGACTCGTTGTAAGCATCGACGCCTTTCTCGCCGCCAGCGGATATGATGAACGAATTCCCCTTGACTTCAGCGACATCTCCTTTGGCGAACGCCTGCAAACGTCCCATGTCACCGACCACTTCCGTGTAGTTGAAGCCGAAATCTTTCAAGCCTTTTCCGAAAATGAAGTAACATCTTCAGACGTCGCATTTGAGCGATTCCGCTTCTATCAGAAAGGGGCACTCGCGATGGCAGAATACTCAACAGCAGGGTTGGTTTATTCCCTTCGGGTATTGATGCGCGCATGCAAGTTGTCCGTGCGACACAGAAGCCTTCGTTTTATCTCCCAAGCTCTACGTCGCGCCAATGATTAATCCATATTTCTGTTACGCCCTCGCCTTTGGCATCGCCCTTCTCCTGTATCCACTTGGTTGGTCCAAGATATATCCCCCAATCTCAGTCCAGGTTCTGTTGTTTCTCCTCATGACTATGGTCATTCACGGTGTGTCCGCATTCTTCTTCGCCAGAAGCAAGGCTACCACATTCCGGGAAATACCTTCNGCTACCAANCGGGCTCCCATATTCATGACCGCATTTATCTACTGTCTTTGGATTGCTGAATTTCTTTACGCTGGTGGCGTCCCCTTGCTGAACATTCTCCTTGGGCGACCGTTTGACTATAAAACCTTTGGCATACCAAGCCTTCACGTTTTCGTCGTAACATTCAGTTCATTTTACACGATCTTTCTCTTTCATCAGTACCTGTCACATCGTTCGCGTAGGCTCCTCGTTCTTTATGCAATCAACCTGGTGGCTGCGATACTCATCTACAACAGGGGAATGCTACTCTTCAATCTCTTCGCATCGGTCTCACTTTTCATGATTTGTCGCGGGCGTTTGCGACATGTGTTCATTCTTATTCCCTTGGCCGTGCTGATCGCCTTCTTGTTCGGGGTTCTTGGCAACATGCGAGTTTCTAACGAATCAAGAGTGCCTTATACAAGTACCTTGTTCCTGAAGACCGGTCAGGCATCGGACGACTTCAACCGCTCTATCATACCGGACGAATTCTTCTGGGCCTATATCTACAGTACATCGCCAATTGCAAACCTGGAAGTAAATGTAAGGTCAGCTCAAAGCCGAGTCCTGGCTCTTCCTACCTTTTGGTATTGGCTTAACGACGAAGTCTTGTTCGACTTTATTTCAAAAAGGGTCAACGCAATGACAGGAAGGGAACGACCACGGATCGCCACGATTGAGGGGCCCTTCAACGCTCCTACAGTGTATTCGGGGAGTTACGCCCATCTCGGCTTTACTGGTATAGTCTTGATGGCGCTCATCATTTGGATTTTACCATGGCTTTATTTAAGAATCATTCATCCTTCTTCCGCATTCTTCCTGACGGGTCTCGTTACTCTGAATGTCATCTTCTTCTTCATGGTCTTTGACAACACGCTCCGTTTTACGGGACTGAGTTTCCAAATGGTTTACCCCGTGCTACTACATTTTGGGTGCAAATGGTTGCCTCGTCTCGAAAAAATATTTCTATAGGATTCGTCGCCATCTTTCTTTTGTTTTAAGTGAGAGTTGTTCTAATTTATAACAGCAAATCTGCTTATGGTTTCTGTCTGCATGGCAACCAAAAACGGAGCGACGTTTCTCAAGGAGCAACTCGAATCCATTTTGCACCAGCTGGGACCAGAAGACGAGATTGTAATTTCCGACGACTGCTCCGGCGATGAAACCCTGACAATTATCCGCACTTTTCAGGACTCCCGAATGCGCCTGTTGGAAAACAAGAGTGAGGTGGGAGTAGCGCGAAACTTTGAGAATACTTTGAAGACAGCGAGAGGTGACTACTTCTTTCTCGCAGATCAGGACGACATCTGGCTCCCTCAGAAGATAGAACGGATGAAACGTGCGATGGGTGAATACGATCTTGTAGTTTCCGATTGCCGACTGGTTGACGACAATCTGCGAACCAAGCAACCGTCTTTCTATCAACTTAACGGATCTGGGAAAGGCTTTCTAAGGAACTTGTTCAGGAATTCATACATGGGATGTTGCATGGCGTTTACACGAAAGCTAAGAGACCGCGCTCTCCCTTTTCCTGCCGATATCCCTATGCACGACTATTGGATCGGGTTGGTGGCAGAACTGTACTTCCGTGTTTGCTTTCTTCCCGATGTTCTTGTCCTGCACCGGAGACATACTTCCAATGCATCCACCTCCGGTCACCCAAGTCGTCAAGCCATCAGCAGAAAGATCGGGCATCGCTACCGCATGGTTAAAAATCTTCTAATACATAAATCTTATGCGAGGTAAGATCAGCGGATCTATTGTCATCTATAAAAATGATCTGACGCTTCTCCAAAACGCTGTGGAAAGCTTCTTGAGGAGTACCGACGGCTCAATGCTGTACCTGATCGACAACTCCCCCACTGACAAGCTCGCCGCTCACTTCCAGCATTCTCGTATCAAATACATTTTCAACAACAAGAACATAGGCTTCGGTGCCGGCCACAATCTTGCGCTGAAACGCGTGATAGAAACAAGTGAATCGGAATATCATGTAGTCCTCAATCCCGATGTGTATTTCGATCGCGAGGCAATGATACGAGTACACCAGTACGCCGAGAACCATCCGAAAGTGGGATTGGTGATGCCAAAGGTGCTGTACCCCGACGGGCGCCTTCAGCCTCTCTGTAAATTGCTCCCGACACCGCTGACCCTTTTCACGAGACGCTTTCTTCAATTTTACCCTTCATGGTTGAACCGCCTGAACCACTGGTATGAAATGCACTTCTCCGGGTATGATAAAGTGATGGAGGTTCCATTCCTATCAGGGTGTTTCATGTTTCTAAGAGTTGACGCCTTGCGCGAGGTTGGACTGTTCGACGAACGGATATTTCTCTATACCGAAGACACGGATCTGACCAGGAGGATTCACAGGAAGTATCGTACAATATATTATCCCGAAGCAATCATCTATCACTACCACCAACGCGACTCCTACAAAAACGCGCTCAGGCTTCTACATCACGTCGCGGGTGCGATCAGGTACTTCAACAAGTGGGGTTGGTTTAACGATCACGAGCGAAAGCATATCAACAAACGCATCATCGTGAAATTCACGGAATGATTACTCAGCGATCCATATTGCATCGAAAGATTATGGTCGGCGCGCTTATCGCATGCGTGATAACACTACCGTTCTCCACGAAACTGTGTCATCTCTCGATCATTGCTCTTTCGATCAACTGGGCGTTTGAGGCCAATTGGAAAAACAAACTCGCCATCGTCAATCAAAGTATTCTCCTACAGCTAATCCTTGCGCTCTTCGTCCTCCAGATTATAGGGCTCGCGTTCTCGGACAACATGGAGCGCGGATGGTTCTCCCTTGAGAAAAAGATTTTCTTTGTGCTGTTGCCGGTCGTGCTCGCGACATCTCCCAGGTTGAACACCCGGGAACTTACAACAATCTTCTTTACATTCATTTTTACCTGCCTGGCCGGCACACTTGCATGCATATTCACAGCTGTGCAAGAAGTGATAGCACTCCGAGAGATCGAGGCATTGCCTGAAGCCTATGCAACAAACGCGCTGTACCCTGCGCTCGAAGGTGGCAGGTCACTTTATTGGCTGCTTTTTTCCTACGCTAACCTGTCCGATGGAATTGGCCTTCACCCGACCTTCTTCTCTCTCTACCTCGCGTGCTGTATTCTCCTTCTTATCGATCATCTCTCATCGCTTCCGTCGACAGCAATGAAGGCTGCAACCATTCTTGCGATACTCTACTTCACAGCTTTCATCGTGTTGCTGTCATCGCGAATTGTCCTGATAGGTCTAGGTGTCGCGTTTTTGATTCTCCTGGGGAAGTCCGTCGTAAGGAAACAGCGTACGGTTGGCCTGATAATGATTGCTGCCTCTGTACTGATCGCACTGATGGTTGTGGTGAACCCTGTGACGCGATATCGGAACGTCAATGACATACAGATCACAACGTTTACCATCGAGCCAGGTCAACATTACACCACTGCGGCGCAGATTCGACTTTCACTGTGGTGGCTCGCCGTGCATTCGCTTAAAGGAATAAACCCGATCGTCGGCGCAGGAACGGGTGATGTCGCAAAAGAGATCGGTACAACAAGCGCAACATTGGAAGTCACAAACTCGATCAGCTCGTTCGATCCGCACAATCAATACTTGTACACCTGGATTGCAAACGGGATTCCCGCGTTGCTTGTACTCGTTTTGTGCTACTACCTTCCAGCGCGATGGGCCTGGACAAAAAATGACTTGCTGTTGGTGGGCTTCCAATTCCTCTTTGCGTTGGTTTGCTTCACCGAAAGTGCGCTTGAGTTACAGAAGGGTATTGCATTTTATGCGTTGTTCTCTGGCGTGCTGTTCTTCCACAGGCAGAGCTTTCAGACAATCTCAGTCAAATTCAGATGGGCATTACATGTCAGCAGTGGACGATCATAGCCAACTCGGTGAACAGGTGATAAGAACCCTGTTGTACTTCGACATTTTCAACTATCCGTTGAAGGCTGGGGAGATATTCAACTTTCTCCGTGTCGAACGTAAAGATCCGACTGACGTCAGCGAATGCCTTGAGGCTCTTACCGAGCAACAACACGTCTTCCGTTTCGGCGACCTCTACAGCCTTCATGCGAATGAGCATGACGTCAAACGTCGCTTGCAAGGAAACAGAGAAGCGGAGCGTTGCTTGTCGATGGCAATGAA
>Ga0065721_10050340_pt1 | contig 21027 bp, 25 predicted proteins | sample Mesricmetagenome_FD_59108 | JGI IMG/M metagenome (GOLD analysis project Ga0065721, IMG submission 59108) | Mesophilic microbial community from rice straw/compost enrichment Sample: eDNA_1 v2 (version 2) | ecosystem: Engineered > Solid waste > Grass > Composting > Bioreactor | place: USA: Davis... | reverse complement strand
GGCTGGCCGTCCCGTGGCCGCCCGCCTCCAGCGCGGCCATGTCCGTGCTGCCGAGGGCGAGGCCGATGCCGACATACCGCGCGTGCGTCAGGACAACGGCGAGCGACGGGCAGAAATACCGGTGGACGTCGTCGAGGACCACGAGGAACGGCGTGGGCGCCTTGTTGGGCGAGGCGTCCACGATCTCCTCCCAGGTCCCCTCGAGCCGGGTGGCGGTGAGGCCGGCGATCACGTTGCGCAGGTCCCCGACCACGAGACGACCGATCGCGCCGTACTCAGGCGCCGTCTCCAGCGACGGCAGGATCACGGCCAGCGCGTGGCGCAAGGCCACTGTCTCCCTCACGTCCACCTCCGGGGTCGGGGAGAGGAAGATGTGCGCGTAGTCCTCGCACATCAAGCGTAGCACCCGTTCCACCGGGAACGCCAGGGCGGCGTGGGCGTCCACCGCGGCCTGGGGTTGTCTCCCCCCGCGCGGCGAATCGAACCCCGGAAGTGACCGGAGGTGACGAAGCATCTTCTCCCGGACGGATTCGCCAACGATGTCGTACTCCACCGGGTCGGCGAGCTCCAGGTATCCCGCGAAAGCCAGCCGGTCGCGGATGGTCCGGGCGTCGGGGACAATCCCGTGGTTGTCGCGCAGGGCGACGAGGGCGCCGCACAGGCCAGACAGCATGTCCCGCAACCGCGCCGCGCGCAGGGGGTCATGCTCGTCGGCGAGGTCGAACAACATGCCTTCCATCTCCTCCGCCGTGGCCCGGGAGAAAGGGTTGTAGGTGTTGGAACTGGCGACCTCGTCCGGCGAGGACGGCGCGGGCGCCATCAGGTTGATGCAGCGCAGGTCGCCGGAACGTCCGTGATAGCGGGCGAGCGACGCCAGCCTCCCGTACACCTGCGTGTCCCCCTTGCCGTCGACGAACAGGAAGCCGGAGTTCCACGCCAGCGCGTTCTCCGCCCACCCGAAGAAGATCTCGCCCTTGCCGAAGCTGCTTTCCCCCAGGGCAAGGAGATGCTGGCGCAATTCGTTGCTGGTAAGCCAGATGTCCCGCCCCGTGTCCGTATCGCGCCCGATGCAGAGGATGCCCTTGCTGTCCCGGTCGTCCCTCCTTTCGCGGATCACGGCGGAGGCCCGCAGGATGACGGAGGCGGCGGCACCGGCCAGGAACAGCGGCGCGAGTGGCGGCGCGAGGAAGTAGCCGGCCGCACAGGCGAGGACCGTTGCCTGGCAGCCGCGTCCGGTAAGGGGTGACATGGCCATGATGGCGTCGGCAGGCGACAGCGTGGTTTCGGCGCGGTGCGGCAACATTGGAATCCCTCGAATATCCTTGTGACTGACCGTAAGCCGTGACGCCGAGACCCGCATCACCTCTTTCCGCCGTCACGGTTTCGCGGCGATCTGGTGGGCGGTCCGCCGCCTTGTGTCTTTCCGCCTGAGCCACCAATCTTGGGAAAAGGGCCGTCCGGCCACGCACACCACGAGGATCGCCATGTCCGCCGACCCGACCCATTTCTCCATCACCATGCCGCTCAGCCTCGGACAGGCGGAGGAGGCCAGGCGCCTTCTGGCCGTCTTCAACGACTGGGCGCAGGCGCGCGTGTCCGGCGGGGAGTTCACGGGCGAGGCCTCCGCCGAAGACCTTGCCTTCTTCGAGCGCGTCTACAACGAGGAGTTCGAGGACTGGACCGGCGTCGAGGTCCTCGCCAGGGGCGACCGGGTGTCGATCGACGACGAGGCCGGAGAGCCGAGCGTGCAGTTCGCCGGCGACTTCGCCAGCGCCCTGCTGGACCGGTTCGACATCGACGCCAAGGTGGACCTGTACTGGAGCGGTTCGCATCCGGGCCACGCCGTCATCACCCGCGATTCGATCACCTGGCCCGATGAGGTGCAGGTCACGGGCCCCGCGGCGCCGGCTCCCTGAAACCGGATTGACGCGCCGTTGCCGTGCACCTGTCATTAACCTCCGCGCGAAGACTTGGTTGACGGCGGGTCCCGCTTCCTGGTTCCCTGCGGGACAACGAGCGAGGCCAGCACATGTCCAAGACCTTCACCTACACCGTCCGCGGTTCATGGCCGTTCCCCCTCGACATGCTGCGGCATGACGGGTCGGCGGCGGCCACCGCCGAAGACCAGGCCAGCATCGACCGCTACGCCGCCGACAGCGCGCCTGACGCCGGCGTGTTCGAGCCGGTCGAGGTCACCCTGGTCGGCCCCTGGCGCCCGAACACGGCCCGTTGGGAGAGCTTCGGCTGGGAGGTTCCCTCGGACGAGGACTGGAAGTGGCGCAAGCGCCTGGAGGCGGAAGACCGCCGCGAGGCCGCGCTCCGGGAATCCGGCCTCGCCAAGCTCACCCCCGAGGAACACGCCGCCCTCCGGCTGGCGGCCTGACCGGCAGCCGTCCGGGACGCCTTGAGGGTCGCCGGTGCCGTCAGTTCCCGCCTGTGCCGACCTGGACGGGCGCGGTCCGGTACGTGGTGGTCCCGTCACCGAGCTGTCCCCTGTTGTTCTGCCCCCAGCACATGGCGGCACCGTCGTGGACCGCGCAGGTGTGCTCCCTTCCCGCGGAGATACGTGCCACCCCGGAACCGAGGCCGCTGACATTGACGGGGGTGGTCACGTGGGTGGTGGTCCCGTCCCCGAGCCGTCCGTTGCCGTTGTTTCCCCAGCACTTGGCGGCACCGTTGTGGACCGCGCAGGCGTGGCTGTTCCCCGTGGTGATACCCGTCACGCCGGAGCCCAGGCCGCTGACCTCGGCGGGCGTCTTCCGGTACGTGGTGGTTCCGTCCCCCAACTGTCCGTTTGCATTGTTTCCCCAGCACTTGGCGGCACCGTTGTGGACCGCGCAGGTGTAGGAGCCTCCCGCGGAGATACTTGCCACCCCGGAATCCAGCCCGGAGACACCGGCCGGAGCGAACCGGTTGCTGGTGGTCCCGTCCCCGACCTCTCCGCTGCCGTTGTATCCCCAGCACTTGGCGGCACCGTTGTGGACCGCGCAGGTGTGGGTGTTTCCAGCCGAGACGGACGTCACTCCTTCGTGCAGCCCGAAGACAGTCGCCGGCGTGTTTCTCTGGATGGTGGTGAGGTTGTCACCGATTTGGCCGTAGGAATTGTATCCCCAGCACCTGGCACTGCCGGACACGATCGCGCAGGTGTGCTGGCCTCCCGCGGAGATACTTGTCACCCCGGAGCCCAGCTCGAAGACATCGACCGGGGCAAACCGGGTGGTGTTGCCGCCGTCACCGAGCCGTCCGGTGGTGCCGTTCCCCCAGCACTTGGCCCCGCCATTGTGGATCGCGCAGGTGTACTGGCCTCCCGCGGAGATACTTGTCACCCCGGAGGTCAGCCCGGAGACCTGGACGGGCGTGTTCCTTTGGGTGGTGGTTCCGTCCCCGAGCTGGCCGTTGTTGTTGTATCCCCAGCACTTGGCGGCGCCGGAGACGGTGACCGCGCAGGTATGGTCGCTCCCCGCCGATATCTGGGTGACCTGGAGGGTCACGCCATTGACGACGATGGTGTAGACCTGCCGGGCTGGCTCGGCGGCGTCCGGGTGGGTGGCGACCAGCTCGAAGTCGAAATCACCTGCCTGGTCGAACGTGCCGGACAGCTTGCCGCCGGTGAGCCCGGGGCCGGACGGCAGGTTCGAGGGCGACCCCACCGACCACGCCACGTCAGACGCCTCGCCGTTGGCGACCGCCAGATGGTCGGCAAAGTCGTGGTCGATGCTGTCTCCGACCATGAAGGGAGAGAAGGTGTGCTCCGCCAGGGTCACCGACACCGGCAAGGGTTCCGGATCGGGGTCCGGGTTGTTCGGGCTGCCGCCCGGCACCCCTGGATCTTCCGGGTCGACCGGCGTGCTTCCGCCCGGACCCATGAGCAGGGGTGCCGAGAGGGGCGAGCGGAAGAAGGCCTGCTCCTGCGCCACGACCGGGATGAGTAACGTCACCGACAGGGCGGTGGCGGCAAGCAGGCGGTGAAGGCGCATGGGAAAGCCCCTGGAGGATGGATTATACTTCCGATCCTAGTCCGACTCGCCCGCGTCCACAAGGACTGCACCCGCCACGGCAACAGCGGGGAGATTCTTGGCGATTCGGGCTACATGACCGGCGCGGGTGGCTCGCCTTCCTGGGCGGCGCCCCTGGACTCCATGGCCCTTTGCGGGTCCCAGCCGAAGCCCTGCATCATGCTGCCGACGGGATTGTTGCATTCGGCGACCCTCTGGTAGCTCCATTGGTTCGACAGGCCGCAGGTTCCCCGGTACTGGCCGGCCATGATCTTCACCAGGAACCCGTGCGGATGGAAGACGACGTCCCCGACAGCGAATGGCGCCTTGCCAATGACCGCTTCGGTGACGTCCTTCGCTGATCGCTCGACCATTCCCGGCCCCCAAACAAAAATTGCCGCCCGAGCATAGCTGCCCGGACGGCAAGGGACCACGGCGGTTTTCGAGGCGTCTCAGCCCTGCGCGGCGGTCCCGGCCTTCTTGCGCGGGGCGCGCTTCGGCTTGGCCGGCACTTCGCCCGCCTTCGCCGCCGCCGCGACCTTGCTTGCCGTCAGCGGCTTCTTGCCGGCTGCAGGCTTCGCCTCGCCCTTTGCGGATGCGTCCGTTGCCTTTGTCACGGGTTTTGCCGGCTTCCCGCCGGCTGCGGCCTTGGCGTCCTGCGCCTCGGCCGCCTTGGGCGCCGCCTTGGTCCGCTTCGGCTTCGCGGCAACGGCCTCCAGCTTCTCCGTCGCTTCCGCCGTGGCGCCGGCGCGTGGCTTGGCCGGGGCGGCGTCCGTGGCCTGGGGCTTCTTGCGCGGCGCACGCTTCGGCTTGGCCGGCGCGGCCTCCTTCACCGGTTCGGCAGGTGTGGCTGCCACAGCAGGCGCGGGCTCCGGCGACGGCGCGGGAGCAGGTGCAGCCGCCTCGGTGGTTTCGGGCGCCGGCGGGGTCTCGCGGACCGGTTCCGGCTCCGGCTGGCGGTCCTTCTCCTCCCGCGACTTCAGCACGCCCTCGGCAAAGCCGGAGACGAGACGCCCGGCCAGGGCGAGGCCGACGAGACCGATCTTGCCGACATTGCCGGCTAACTTGCGAAGTTTGACCATTACGGCCTCCTGTCAGTTGCGTTGCCTCGCGCGAGATCCTCGGGATTACGCGCGAATCCTTGACGCCAACCAGTAGAGGCAGGCCGGGCCAGGGACAACCCCGGCGCCCGGCCATGGTTAAGGTCGTGCGCGCCGCCGCTAGGCGGCGACACCCTTGTATATCTCCCGCCGGATCGCCCTGTTGACGGCCTCCGGCATGGCTTCGAGGGCCTCCGCCATGCGCGGCACGTCGCCGAACGGCAGGACCGAGGCGTCGGCATTGATGCGGCGGGCGGTCTCTTCGTCCCGGGGCTCGAGGCCCCGGGACCTGGCGATGCCCGACATGATGCCGGCATGGAGGTACCCGGCGTGGCGCATGTCGTAATGCGTCGACAGGAGCACCACCGCCGCGCGCTTCAGCGAGGTGTCGGCCGCCGACACGATCGACTGCCCGACCGGCTCTCCGCAGACCACGGAGACATGCTCCCCGTCTTCCTGTCCCATCACCAGGACCGCGATGCCGGGCAGGCCGGCGTCGTTGGTGGACAGCAAACGGTTGATCCCCTCGAGGTCGTAGCCCCGGACCTCGATGCCGTCGGTCACCTGGATCGCTTCTTCAGTCATGTGTCTATGGTCCTTGTGTGGTCATTGCGCCCCGGGGGCCGCCCGCCCGACGAGCAGGGAAAGCCTTTCGGGGTCGAATTCGTGGAAGTCGCGGCTGACGCCGGTCGAGACCAGTATCCAGTCCACATACCCGCCGAGATCCGCGACATTGTCCGGATCGATGCCGCTGGCCACCGCAAGCGGCGCGTCGCCGACCGAGGCCCGCATCGCGGCGAGCTTGGCCGGCTCCGGCGGCACCCCCGTCGCGGGGCCGCTGGTGGTCGCTATCCAGCCACGCGAGGCGGCCACCAGCGCGGCGGCGCCGGGATCGTCCTCCCTGGGCTGGGTCTTGAACGCCACGGAGCCGAAAAACCTGAAGTCCGGGTTCGTAGCACGGGCCGCTTCGAGCGCGACCTCGACCCGGTCGGCATAAGGACCCGGACCCGCGCTCGAGGCGCCGGGATTGTCCACCCAGCTGGCGTCCAGGCCCAGCGCCGCGTCGGTGGCCACCGCCTCCCAGGGCATGGCCGACAGTCGGTTGGCGCCGACCAGCAGGTCCGGCCAGGCCGACTTGATCGCGAGGCAGACGGGATCGACCTTCCAGTCGCGACCGTCCATCTCGATCAGGAACACGCCGGCGCAACCGTACCGCCGCGCCAGGTCCGCGTTGCGCATGGCGGTTTCGTCGTCGCGATAGTGGATGACCGCCATGACGGACGGCGCCCGCCGCCCCGCCGCCACCGATGTCTGCCCGTTGCCCAACGCGTCCGTTCTCCCTGCCAGAATCGCTTTCGTGACCCCGGACCATCCCACGTCCGCCAGTGGCCCCGCAAGGGACCGCCGGCCCCTTTGTGGGTTGCGCCGGCCCGTGGCATCTTGCGGACAACCCAAGGAGATCCCGCCATGGCCCCGCAGATCTGGACCCTCACCACCAAGACGCTGGACGTCGAGGTGTTCTTCAGCCTCGAAGCCGCCGAGGAAGCCGCCATCCAGGCGGTACAAGGCTTCGCCGCCGAGAACCGCATCGACCTCGCGGCCAAGTACGGCGCGCCCGTCACCCATGACAATCTGGAAAAGGTCCTCGAGGACCTGGCCGCGGCGGGAGGCCCGGGCTTCCCGATCCGGCTGAAGAGCCACGAAGTCCCGCGCCCCAAGCTGGTGGTGGTCAGCGACGACGCCAACGGCGGCATCGAGTCGGTCGTCAGCGACAGCCCGCTGCTGGCCGACACCGAGCTCGTCCTGCTGAAGTCCGGTTTCGACGAGGCGGATTACGACCCCGAGGACGTCATCGCCACCGCGGTACCCGGAACCACCGATACCGAGTTCGTCGGCCACCGGTCGCCGATGCTGGAAATCGCACCGCTCGACGACGTCTTCGCCGCCGTCGACGCCAAGGACGAGAGCACCCCCAACCCGGGCATGTAGGCGGTCAGACCTCGACCACCAGCCCCTCGTCGAACCCCGGGTTCGCGAACATGGCGCCCGCGGGATTGCACAGCACCCGCGTGCCGCCCGGCCTTTCGAGGTCGACGCAGCGGTGGACGTGTCCGTGCACCCAGAGCCTCGCCTTCCCCGAATCCACCAGCGCCGACAGGTCGCTCGCCGAATGGGCGGCGGCCCAGTCCGTCACCGTCCGTCCCACGCATTCCGCCAGGGGCGCATGGTGGGTGACCACGACCAGCGGACCGTCACCGTCCGCCTCCATGGCGTCGCGGATCGCTGCCAGCGCCCTGCCGTGCAGCACCCGCCCGTCCCCCACTGTCATCCGCCTTGTCCCGGCGGGCGTGCGCACCGAGATCTCCTCGCCGATCGGGTCGGCGTCCGGCTGGTCTTGTCCGATCCTGCGGTCCGTCCACAGGGTACCGCCGGCGAAGCGGACGCCATGCACGGAGGCAACCCCGTTCTCGAGCAGCGTGACACCGAGGCTGGACGCGGCTGCCCGCGCCTTGGCCGCCGTTTCCTGGACGATGCCGCCCCAATGCTCGTGGTTGCCGAGGACGGCGACAACGGGCCGCCCGTCAGCGAGGCGGGCCATCGCGGAGAAACCGGCGCAGACGTCTGACCGCCAGGTGTCGCCGGCGACGACGAGGATGTCGAAGCGGGGGCGTCGGGGTGCGAAGGCGGTCGGGTAGGGGACGGACTCCAGGTGCAGGTCTGAGATCACCCATAACCGCGCCATGCGTCCTCGAATCGTTGGTTGGCTTGCCCGCCATGATAGCACAAGCCGGCGGGCCTCGTCCCCCTTCATACCGGCCAGGTTAACCCCTGGTTTGCCCTCGGACGCCGCCAGGCTTGACCCTCGCGAGCCCGTGCCGCATATAGGAGGCGCACTGACGCACAGGACTTCAGGATGACCTTGGCAACCGCCATCGCCGCTTTCCGTGAAGACCGCGAAGAGGACAACTCTCCGCGGTAGCTGCGTTTGCGTGGCCGCCGCTCCAGGCGGCCGGGCTCCCAGACAACTGGATCTTCGCAAGGCTGCCCTCACCGGCGGCCTTTTTGCTTTTGGACCGGAGCACCGAATGGACCCAGACGATACCCCCGACGACGAACCCCGAGAACGTCACGCCCCATCGACGGAATCCTTGCGACACGCCTTGCGCGTGACCGATATCGGCTACCTTGAAATACAGCTAACTCGTTGAAATAAAACGAGAAAACTGCATTTTCCTGTTGACGGTGGCAAATCGCCTTGCTAGAAGACGACCACTGACCACGAAGCTTTCATCGTCTATCGGTTAGGACACCAGCCTGTCACGCTGGAGAGAGGGGTTCGATTCCCCTTGAGAGCGCCATGGTCCGTAAACGTGCATGCCATTTCGGCCCGAGCTCCCATCGTCTAGCGGTCAGGATGGGACCCTCTCACGGTCCAGACAGGGGTTCGAATCCCCTTGGGAGTACCAGGCCCGGATGCGCCCTTCGTCTATCGGTTAGGACGGCACCCTTTCACGGTGCAGAGGCCGGTTCGATTCCGGCAGGGCGTGCCAACCTCGTTTCGGTGCAAACCACCGACCGCCACGAACAGCCCGCTTCCAATCCCCGCGCGGATCCGGCAAGTCTCAGGCACGCCATCAGGCAATCCGGCGACACGAGGAGGATCACATGGGTACCTATCCCCCGAAGACATGGGAAGACGTGGAATCGTATGACGGGGACGACATCGTCGCCGGCTACAGGGAGCACACGTCGGGCGATCCGCCTCCCGGCCCGAACCGTCCGCCCGGCTACCGCTGGGGCTGGGCCAACGCGCGCAAGGATGCCACGGGCCAGGAGGACGGCTTCGAGCACGTCCGCGCCGAAGGCATCGCCGCAAGCAGGACGCCGTCCCCCACAATCCACTGAGGACGTCGCGGCTGTTGTCCATTTCGGCGCGGTCCGCCATCCTGACGCCGGACTCCCCGAGCGGAAGGCGACAGGCTATGAAGTGGAAAGCGTACGCACACCCGACCTATGGCACCCGCTACGAGTGCAGCGGCGAGGACCAGGTGTGGAACATCACGTTCCCGGCACGCACCGCCGGGCAACCCGCCGTCGAGCTCCGGTTCGGGCGTCGCGCCCCCGGCGCCATCGTCCCCCACGTGATGGAGATCGGGCGCTTTGCCGGCCCGGGCGAGGCCATGCTGGCCGCCAGGATGTTCGCCGAGGGCGCCATCCATCCCGTAGCCGCGGCGGTGCGGGAAGGCATGGGGTTCACCCGACATTTCGACGGCGCCGAGAAGTACGAGCCCGAGGACGGCAAGGCTGGACACTTCCTGTTCATGACCGGCGTCGGCCAGGACCGGCGCGAGACCGGCCTCGACTACGAGCCGCCCGGCAAGGACGACACCCACGACATCGCCAGGATGTGGACCTGCACCCTCGACAATCCCGCCTTCGTCCCGGTCGAGGGCCCCGACACCGCCCGCAGCGTCGAGGAGGCGATCCTCATGGAGCTGCTGCGCATCCGGCTGGAGCGCGGCCCGAAGCATTACCGCCAGCCGCTGACCGTCGAGGAATACTCCGACTGGGCCAAGGCCCGCTACGGCGTCGAATCCGACCCTGACGCCGACCGCCCGTATTCCCGCGCAACCCCGGAAACGCGGGACGCCGTGGCCCGGTCCGTGCTCCTCGGGGACGCCGCCCTGCGCGGCCGGCTCGGGATCGCGCCCGGCTTCGAGGAACGCGCCGCCACGTCGACCGGCGGGATGGACGAAACCCTGGAGCAGATGGTCTTTGCCCACCTCAGCGGCGACGAGCGCACCGCGTTCCTTGACCGGCTGGACGCCGAGACCGAGGCCCTCGAGGCTGCCAACGCGCCCGCGCCATAAGACGCTCCTCCCGCCGGGCAGCCGCTTGTGCATGGCGGCGCCCGGTGGAAGATTCCGGCAAACCAAACCGATTCGCCCAGGACCATCATGCACAAGGCCTTTTTCGTCACCGGCGGCGTCCACCGCGACTTCTCGTTCCTGTTCGTGGACGGCGAGAAGGAACACTACGGCCCGTTCCCGACCTACGCCGCCGCGTTCGAGTGCTGGAAGGCCAGGGCCTGGCTCAACGTCGACAACGCCCTGCACCGCCTCTTCGTCGAGGAGCGGGAGGTGTCCCTGCCCTGCGGCATGGTCCGTTAGGAAACCCCCTCAGGGGGGCGGGGACGGCTCCTCGCCCCGCACGTCCAACGTTTCCGTCTCTCCGGAGAGGAAGCGGATGAGATCGTCATAGTCCGGCGCGGTGCCTGCCGGGACCTCCGCCATGTCCTTCGCCGACACCCGCAGGCGCCGCACGGCCTCGTAGATCGGGGCCCCGTACATCGGCTCCTTGCCCTGGAACACGGCCTCGTAGCACCGGGCGGGGATGGACGGGTCGGCAAGAGTGCGCGAGACCCGCTTCAGGCGGGCGAGGCTGTCGATCACCGTGGGTGCCTGAATCCTCTTTTCCGCGTCCCGCCACGCGCGGGCGCCGACATGGATGTAGGGGGCGTGGGACACCACCACCCGCGTCTCGCCGACAAGGACCTTGCGCTTTCCCATGGCGCGCCTTCAGGGTGCCGGTGCCGGGGCGGGTTCCGCGGCGGGAGCCTCGACCGCCGGGCGGAGCTCGAGGACAAGCGTCTCGCCGCCACGGTCGACGGCGGCGCCGATGCTGACCTCCTCGGCATAGAGGCCGGTCCCGGCCATCTCCCCGTAGGCAGTCTCGGCATAGGCCTCGGCGTCCGCCTTGCGGTCTTCCGGGACGCGTGCGAGCGGCTCGCGGGCCCATTCGCGCAACATCTCCAGCGAGGCATGCAGCGACAGCGCCCGGTCGCTCGACGCGCCGATATGGACCACCTCGCGGCAACCGCTGGCGGCCTGGCCGTTGACCAGCCAGGACATGTGCGTGCCGGGCCTGCCCTCGAGGACGGACCGGGCCACGACCACGCCGGGTCTACGGACCTCCAGCGGCATGGCGAACACCCGCTCCTTGCGCTGCCCGGGGCGGCGCCCGCGGAACTCGATGGAATGGCCCCCGTGCAGGGTCACCGGCGTGTCCGAGATCCGGATGCCCAACCCGAAAGCCTTGTCGACGGCTTCCACATAGGCGCGGAGCTGCCCTTCGGTGAATGTGTCCATGGTTTCCGTCCTCGCGTGTCGTCCGTCATCATGGCCCGACCGGACGCAACAAACCACCGGACAGCACGCCTCAGCCTCCCCCGCGTGGCCCGGGTTCGCTGCCGGGTTCCAGCCCCATCTGGCCCAGGGCGAACTCGAGGACATAGCCCATGTAGTCGGGGTCGTTCTTCTGGCCCAGCGCCTTGTCGATCCGCGGCATCGCGGGACGGACGATCTCGGCCACCACCGCCTTGCGGAAAGTGCCGGGGGGCGATGCCAGGTAGATCTCCTTGGCCCGCTCGATCTCGGCCTCGGTGAAGATGTCGCCGAGGGTGACCTGCCGCCCGCTCACGCCAGCACCCCGGATTTCCGGCCACCAGTATGACATGCGTAGGACATGTGGGTAACCTCCTGCCTGCGAAGTCAACCAGACTCTGGCCTGCGCGGCAAGCGGCTTCCCCTCTGGATGGTTGCCAAGGGGCGGGCCATGATGTGCGCATGACCCAGGCCACCCACCTCACCGACGACAGCGGCAACCCCCGCCCGTTCTATCACGGCTCGTGCCGCGAGATCCGCGCCTTCTCCCCGCTCCGCTGGCAAGGGGTCGGCGGGATCTACCTGACCGCGGACCGGGCGGACGCCGAAGACTACGCACGGTGCGCCTGCATCGAGGACGGGGACGTGCCCACGGTGATGACGGCATATCTCAGGATGACCAACCCGGCGACGCTCGCCGGCACCGCGTCCCAGGAGCTCACGACCGACCTGATCGCCGGACTCAAGGCCAGGGGCCATGACGGCGTGGTCGGCACGAACAACAAGGGCGAGGTCTACGAATATGTGGCGTTCGATCCCGACCAGGTCGAGATCGTCGCCGTCGATGTCATCGACCTGGAGCCGGCGCCGGCGCCGTAACCGCATCCGCGGCTTCCGTCCGCACCTCCAGCTTGGGGTGGGGCGGATTTCGCCTGAGCCGGCGCAGGATGTCGTCCAGGCCGGACGGGCGGAAGTCCCACGCCTCGACGGCCATGTCCGTTGACAGGGTCGTTCCCGGCATCTGCCCGTGCATGTGGCCGAACAGGTGGATGGCGCCCTTGCCGATCCGGGGCCACGACCGGTGCGGGTAATGGCCCATGAAGACCGCCTGCTTGCCGAAGAACCGGAGCGCGGAAATCACCGGGGGCTCTTCCCATGGCAGGTCGAGGATCGCTTCGTTCTCCTCGTCGTGGTTGCCGATGAACAGATGTTTGCGCCCGGCAAGCCGCCAGAACACCTCTCGCAACCGTCCGTCCCGATAGGCGCTGAAGTCACCGAGATGCCAGACGTGATCATCCGGGCCCACCACCGCGTTCCAGCGGGAGATCATGGCCTCGTCCATCTCGGCCACGCTCGCAAACGGTCGCGACCGCAGGATGGTGCCGTGACCAAAATGGGTGTCGGAAATGAACCAATCCATGGGCGGCGTCCTCCAAGGCGCCAGGGTTTCCGGGTTGACAACCAGCGTGGCGTAGCATCAGAAACCTTGGGCGCCAACCCGCGCCGCCCGCGCTGGTTAACCTTCCCCGGAGGATCCCGGATGACCCGGACCCGCAGACGAAAACATTACGGTGACCCGGGAATCGACCGCGACGGTGCCGTCCGTCCGGAAGGCCAGGTGCGCCGCGCCGACTTCACCGTCGAGGTCACCCGGAGGGAACGACGCGAGCGGGAAGCGCAGGCCCTCGCCCTGCGGACCGGTTCCCTCGATCCAGACGACACGGCATCCAAGCCGGCGCGACGGCGGCTCTGGCAGCTTTGGAGACGCTGGTGAGGGAAGGCGGACGCACACCTCGCCTACCCACACAGGAACGGAGCCGAATCGGAGGCACGGCCCGGGTCGGTCGTCACCCCCCGCCAGGCGCATGGCTGGCTTGCCTCGGGCGGGCTTGCACGAATCCGCGCGGACAAGCATATCTCGCACGTCGCCGGACACGGACCCTATCCTCCTCCCTTGGGCACCGCGGAACGCGACACGGTCAGGATCGAATCCTCCTCCCTCGATCAGGACCATGGCGGCCGGCGTATCCTCCTCCCTCGCCTTCCGCCCCTCCTCAAGGCCATGCCTGCGAAGGCATGGCCTTTTTCTTTGGCGACGGCGGCGTCGAAGCATCCGGGCGGCAAAGCAGCTTGATCCCGTTCTCGATCCATGGTGCGATCCGGCTCTCCCCGGATCGCACCATGGATCGAGACAAAGATAATCTGTGCCATCAATGCCATGCGGAAAGGAAACTTTAAGGTTTTGCCCGGGATACACAGCCGGTCGGACCCGGGTGCCCTTGACGCCCTCATGCCCGGACGACAATGGTCTAGTCGAACGCGCGGTTACGGACGGTCCATGCACAGCAGCCGAAAAAGCATCCTCATCCTCGAGGACGAGCCCCTGGTGGCGATGATGCTCGAGGAGATGGTGGCCGAGCTCGGCCACACCGTCGCCGCGTGCCCGCGCTCGGCGGACGAGGCCCGCGCCGCGATCGCCGCATCCGGGTTCGACATGGCCGTGGTGGACGTCAACCTCTGGGGTGGCACCGGCAGCGAACTTCTGGGGCAGGTGCTCGAGCTCGGGCGCCCGGTCGTCATCTCCTCGGGCTATTCGCCCGCCGGCGTGCCGGAAGAGTTCCGGGGACTTCCCTTCATCGGCAAGCCCTTCCGCATCGAGGAACTGGACGAGGCCCTCGGCGCCCCGGCAACCCCGCGTTAACCAACGCCCCAGATCCTGGGCAACCTGACCTTGAGTCCGGCGGTTGTGGCAGCGAACCGAACCGGGACAACCGCCATGGCCGCCGCCACCGCCCGCACCGTCCGCCCGCTTTCCGTCCTCGTCGTCGAGGACGACCCGCTGCTGCGGCTCGCGGCCGTGTCGGCCCTCGAGGACGCCGGACTGGAGGTCCTGGAGGCGGCCTGCGCCGACGACGCGCTCGCCCTCCTGCTGGACCGTGACGGAGTGGACGTGCTGTTCACCGACGTCGACATGCCGGGAGGTATGGACGGCATGCAGCTGGCCACCATGGTCGGGTTCCGCTGGCCGTCCACACGCCTTCTGGTCACCTCCGGCGGCCTGCCGCCCGCCGAGCGCGGCTATGGGCGGTTGGGCGACTTCCTGCCCAAGCCCTACCGCGACGAGACCGTGGTGGCGCGGGTCCTCGGCTAGGCCGCGGACTCGCGCCCGAGCATGCCCGAGATCCGGTCGGCGACGGCGGAATAGGTGAACGGCTTGAACATCACGTGCGCGGCGCCGAACTCGCCGGCGATGTCGCCGTCGTCGCCGTAGCCGGTGATGAACAGCACCGGCATGTCCGGGCGGGTGACCTTGATCCGCCGTGCCAGCTCCAGCCCGTCGACATGCGGCAGGCCGATGTCGGTGACGACGATGTCGACGGGCGATGAGGCCACGGTGCCGAGCGCCTCCATGGCGTCCCCCGCCTCCAGCACCCGGAACCCGAGATCGCGCAGGGACATGGCGCCGAAGGTGCGGATCTCGCGGTTGTCCTCGACCAGAAGGACCGTCTCGCCGCGTCCGGAGCGCACGGACGCCTCCGGCACCGTCGCCTCCTCCGTGGCCGCGACCGAACGCGGCAGGTAGAGGGTGACCGTGGTGCCCGCTCCCACGGCGCTGTCCATGGTGACGTCGCCCCCCGATTGCTTGGCGAAGCCGTAGACCTGGCTGAGGCCGAGGCCGCTGCCCTTGCCCACGCCCTTGGTGGAGAAGAACGGCTCGAAGGCCCGCTCCAGGATCTGCGGGGTCATGCCCTCGCCGTCGTCCGAGACCGAGATGGCGACGAAATCGCCTTCCAGCCCGTCCGGAAGGCCGGCGGTGTCCATGTGGAGGTTGCGCATGGACACCCGCACGGTCCCGCCGTCCGGCATGGCGTCGCGGGAATTGAGGGCGAGGTTGACGAGGACGTTCTCGAGCTGGTTGGCGTCGGCATGCACGGGCCAGATGCCGGGCTCCCCCTCGACCTGCACGGTGACGCTTTCCCCCAGCGTGCGCCCGAGCAGCTCGACGAGCTCCAACGCCAGGGCGGACACGTCGATCCGCGTGGGGTTGAGCGGCTGCTTGCGGGCGAAGGCGAGAAGCCTGTGGGTGAGGGTGGCTGCCTTGCGGGCGCCGGTCATCGCGGCGTCCACCGCCCGGGCCGCGGCCGGATTTCCCTCCCTGGCCACCCGGCGTCCGACGAGATCGAGGTTGCCGATCACCACGGTCAGGATGTTGTTGAAGTCGTGCGCGATGCCGGCGGTGAGCTGGCCCACCGCCTCGAGCTTCTGCGCCTGCCGCAGCTGTTCCTCGGCCTCGACGCGCCCGGCGATCGCCTCGGCGCGCTCCTGCATGGCCTTCTGGGTCACCTCCATGTTCTCGAACTCGCGCACCAGCGCCCGGATCAGGAACCCGCCTGCGAGGGTGGCGACGATATTGCCGAGCACGATGTACACCACCGCGGTCCACCAGGGCTGCAGCACCTGGTCCTCGCGGAAGCTGGTGGAGATGACGATCGGATAGCTCGTGGCCTTCTTCGCCGCCACGATGCGAACCCCGTCGTCGCCGCGGGTACGGAACGGCAGCGGACGGGCCCCGTCGACCATGCGCTCGAACAGGGGCATCTCGAACCGCTCCCCGATTCCCGGCGCGGTCGGGTGGCGGACCAGGAGGGTGCCGTCCGTGCGCCAGAGCGAGATGGCGCCGCCCTCCCCGATGTCGAGCGAGGCGTAGAGGTCGGCGAAGTAATTGAGGCGCAGGAGGCCGACGACGGCGCCGAACATCTGCCCGTCCGGCGCGTTCACCCGCCGGGCCAGGGGCAGCAGCGGATTGCCCTCGGTGAACTCGATGGTGGTGCCGAGCACGTATCCGTCCCCGGGGTTTTCCTGCAGGTGGCGGAACACCGGGTTGTCCGCGAACCCCATGTCGGGGATCTCGCGGGTGCCCGTCAGGCCGACCAGGTCTCCGTCCGCGTCGAGGACGGCGACGGTCTGGAGCTGGGGGATGGCCTGGGCGCGGTCGGACATCATCTGCCTTACGCTTTCCCGTGCGGCAGTGGCGGCGAACTCGTCGCGGGTCGAGAACGGCGATTCGGACATGCGTTCGACCACGCCGTCGACCACCAGCTGAACGCCCTGGACGGCGCGGGATGTCTCTTCCACGAGCACGGTGTCGAGGGTCTGCAGCTCGCGCTCGGCGTTGGCGATGACCGCGGCGCGGATCTCGATGACGGCGATGATGGAGCCGGCATAGATGAAGGCAAGCAGGGCTGTGCCCGCTGCGAGCACGAGCCGGCTGGGGGCATCTTCCGGACGCCGCCCGAACACGACACCGAAAAGGATGCCGGGTATGGAGCGCTTCCGCGCCCCTTCCTGTTTCCGCAACGTCGCCCCCTTCCGCGGCGGCCCTGGTCCCTGGCCTTCCGCCGTGCCATACCGCAACACCGGGGCCGAAATGTCCATACCGTTTTTGCCTCCGCGGCCCTCGTCGTTAACGGGATTCTCACCAATATGGGCCATGATGCCGGCATGAGAGATTTCCACGACTCCCGCGTCACCGCCGCATGCGCCGCGGCGCTCGCCCTTTCCGTCGCCGTGGCCTGTGTGCTCCGCGACCGCATCGACCTGTGGATGTTCGCGCCGCTGGCCGGCCTTGCCGCGGCGGTCCTGTCCGTCCTCGAATGGCTGGGACGGCGCCGGGCACGGGCGGGGATGGCCGCCGAGGCGTTGCGCCGCCGGGTGGAGGACTACCACCGTACGGAGGCCCTGGCGCCCCGGCCCGCCAGGGCACGGGAGCAGGCCGCGCCATGATCGGCAACCCGCGCGATGCCGTGGCGGAGGCCAGGGCGCGCCTCGCCGCCGGCGTGCTGCGGCTCGATCCGGTGGTCGAGATCCTCGGCGGCGCCTCCGCCGGCGACCGGGTCGACGTGCTGGTGGGTATGGCCGCCCCGGAGGGTGCCGGGGACGGCATGCCCGAATCGGTCGAGGTGGACGTGACCTGCGTCTCCGCCGGCATCGAGTTCGACCGGACGGACGGCAAGGCCGTGTGGCGCCGGGACGGCCCGGTATCGCCTGCCTGGTTCACCGGCACGGCGCGGGGACCGGACACGGGGCCCGATGGCACCGTCACCGTCGCCTTCTCGCGGGACGGAAAGCTCGCGGGACACGTCCGGGTCCCGTTTCCCGCGCCGGACGACGGCGGTCAGTCGCCGTCGTAGCTCATGAAGGCGGCGGCCACGCGCATCACCAGGATGGCGAGGAAGCCCGAGGCGATCCCCGTCCATGCCGCCGCCGTGTCGATTCGCGGCCTGTCGGCGAGGACGGCGAAACCCGCCGTCCAGATCGCCCAGAACAACACCCCGGTGCAGGCCAGCACCAGGGCGTAGATCGCGAGATCCTTCGGCGCCTCATACCGCCGCAACTGGTAGCGGGCCATCAACACCCCCAAGTGTATCGATTGAAACAAGGATAAGCAGGACGGTCCTTGCTGTCCATCGCCGTGTCACATGGGGATGACGGATTAAAAGTGGTCGCTTTGGCGAAAAATTGGGCTATCGTTGCTGGCGGGCGCACCGGGGACACCGGGCGGCCCTCCGGGACGGCGCCAGCCGCCTCCCGGCGCATGACCGGAGTAATCGATGGACCGTATTTCCGCAGTCGCGGTGATCTCGCTGGCAACGTCGGCGATCGGCATTGTGGTGGCGTTGTCGCTGCGCAGCCGCGTCGAGGGATTGGCCGACCTCGCGATCGTGGCCTTTTTCGCGCTCGCCGTGGCGGCCCTGGTGGGGTGGTTCCACGCCCGTTCCCGCGCCGCATCCACCGCGACCGTGGAAGCCATCGTCAGCGGGATGCGCAACCGCTCCCCGTCCGCGCCCAGCCGCGCCCGGGGTCTGGACCGCGACCGCTGACGGCACGCCCGGGGAGCCCGCCATGGCGGAGAGGAAGGGCAAGGCCGGCCTGAAGCGGGTGGAGTTCCTGCGGGACAAGCACGCCGACGCCGTTCAGGACCTGTTCACCGACCCGGGACTGCCCGGCTATTCCCGGCTCGCCGCCCGCGGCGCCCCGGCGGTGTTCGACTACCTGCTGGCCACCGACCCCACCCCCAAGGCCATCTACCTGCAAAGCGTCATCCGCTGGTTCCTCAAGGGTACCGTCCGGATCGAGGACGCCCGCCGCGTGCGCAAGGCGCTGACCCGCTTCCACGCCAACAAGGCCAAGCTCGACGTCGCCGACCGCGACATCAACACCTACCACAGCCCCGGGGACATCGAGGCGCTGTTCGACCGCGTCGAGGCCGCCGGCGGCACCGCGGTGCGGGAGATCCCGCCCGACGTGCTGGCGGAAGGGCCGGTCCTGGCCTCCGGCGACGACTGGGTGCTGGTGCGCCTCGACACCTACAGGGCTTCCCGCTGGTGGGCCGATTCGACGTCTTGGTGCACGCGCCACCAGGGCATGTACGACAACTATTCCAGCCGCGGCCCGCTCTACGTGCTGTCGTGGAAAGGCACCAAGATCCAGTGCTCCATGGCGGCGGGACAGTTCATGGACCGCTACGACCGCCTGATCACGCCCGACCTGGCACGGTCGTTCCCGGAGGCGGCCTACCACGCGCTCCACAACCGCCTGCTGGAGGATTCGGTCGCCGGATCGCCGCTGCGGGGGACCTTGGCCGGGACCGGCGTCGACATGTTCCACGACGCCGAGGGCGCCCCGCTGGCCAGGATCGTGCCGGCGGAGCCGTTCCTCGCCCTCAACGGCATCCACCGCATCCGCAATTGTTGGGCCATGCTGGAAGGCCGTTCCGTGCGAGGCCTCGTGTTCATGGACGCGCGGACCGGGCGCCTCCACGCCAACCCCGTCACCGTCCCGCTCGAGAAGCTCGACGACCGGCACCTCCAGCGCGACAACACCCGCCCCGAAGCCGCCGCCCTCCTCCACCGGTTCAGCCAGGCCGCGGGCCAGAGATTCCTGGACCAGGGGCACAGGCCGCTGGCGTCGGAGGAGGGGAAATCCCTCTACCGCTCGTCACAGACGGACCTGCCGCTGCCGTCCGGCAAGGACACCTACCTGGTGTTCGACGGTCGCCGCCTCGCGGGCGCGATCCGCCTCGCCCCCGGGCATGAATGGACGGGCAGGCAAACCACCGCCATCACCGTCCACACCTACCCGGAGGGAAGGGTGCCCGTCACGACGCAGCCGAAAGGCCGCACGGACCTCCGCGCGTCCGGGCCGGTTCCGGACCTGCTGCGCTTCGCCTTCCGCCACATCCGCCCGACGACGGACCTGGTGACGGCCTTCGGGACGTCCCTGGTCGACGGCAAGGCGTCGGAGCGCTGGTTCAGGGACGACCCGGACTGGCTGACATCCGCCGTCGCCGTCCTCCAGTCGCTGGTGCACCGGGTGCACGGTCCGTCCGCCGACATGGACCTGCTCGGGGATGTCCTCGACACCCTCGCGCCGACCCCGGAGCGCGCCTTGGCCCTCGCGGCGGCGCCGCAGGTGATGTCCATGTCGCGGACGGCCACCGTCATGCAGGCCCTGGCGGCGCGTTGCCCGCCGGAAGGCCGCCGGCTCGTCGAGTCCATCCGTGGCGGCCTCCTCACCATGCAGCGGCGCCCGTCCGCCAGGGCCTCCGGGCAGGACCTCCTGGCCGTGGCCGACATCCCCCATACGGGCCACCTGCTCGCCGCCCTGGCGCCCGAGGAACGTACGCCGGAGCTGGTGGCCGACCTGCTGCGGCGCGGACGGGGCGGCTGCATCGCGGCATTGCCGCCGCGCCTCGCGACGCACGACGCGGTCCGGGCCGCCTATGCCACGGGCGAGACCGAAGTCGCCGCGGTGTCGCTGGACAGTGTCGGCGTGCGCCTGCTCCGGAACGTGCGGCAGGTGGTGTCGAAAAGACGCCGCCCGTCCCGTCCGCGCTCCGCGCCCGCCCTTCCGTCCGACCCCTGGGACGACATTGGGGCGCCGGCTTCCGCGCGCCTGCCGGAACCGGCATGGGCGAACGCCGACACCTTCGCCTCCGTCCTGGTTTCCGCGGCCGGCGCCCTCCACGGAGGCGAGCTCGAGGTGGTGAACGCCGTGGAGCGCAACCCCCAGCTGGCGCCATACTTCTACCCGGACGGCCTCGACGCGCCGATGGTTCCCGGCCTGAAGCTGCTCCATGTCCACCGCCGCCCTGTCTGCCTGGACATCCTCTCCCGTGTGGCCGACCACCCGATCGAGAGCCTGCCCTTTGCCTTCGTGCTCGGCTGGACGGAGATCGAGGCATCCGAGGGGGACCCGGCGCGGTCGGTGGGCCAGCGGGCGAGCTCCCTTGTCCGCAACGGGGCCTGGGCCGGGGAGGGCGCCCCCATGTCGCAACTGGAGGCATTGCTGGCCGCGGACCCGGCCCTGCTGCTGTCGATCCCCTTGTCCGACCTCGACGACGCCGCCCGCGTCCGGGTGCTGTTGCGCAACCGGGACGCCATGGCCTTCATGCAGCCGCGGGACCTCACCCCGCGCATGGCCCTGGCGGTGGCGGACGCCGTCTCCCGCCGCAGGAAGGCCGGACGGTCCGCCGAAGCCGACGTTCTGGCGACGGATGTCATCAACCGCTTCGCGGGATCCCCGGACGTCTGGCGCGAACGCGTCTACGCGCTACTGGAGACGGCGGACGCGTCCGTGGCGGAGCGGCTGTCGGGCGTGCTTCCCTGGCCCGTGACGCTGACGGAGGCAAGGTCCCTGGGCCGTGCGTCCAGGCTCCTGCGCCGGCGGCTGCAGCCGTTCGGCGCCCGTCCCGACCTGCCGTGGCGG